>Ga0315543_1000185_pt1 | contig 78459 bp, 68 predicted proteins | sample SalMarSW160210MG_2_FD_203098 | JGI IMG/M metagenome (GOLD analysis project Ga0315543, IMG submission 203098) | Salt marsh sediment microbial communities from the Plum Island Ecosystem LTER, Massachusetts, United States - Salt Marsh Sediment SW1601-210 ... | reverse complement strand
CCTTATCCTTTCACCGAATGCCCGCCTGGTAACATCTATAACCTCTTTGCAGTGCAACGTGCGGGGATTGGTCATGGTAAACAGTATGCCGGAGATTTCCAGGTCCGGATTAATCTTTTCTTTCACTGTGATAATGGTATTCAGCAGAAGCGCCAGCCCTTTCATGGCCAGGAAGTCAGCCTGTAACGGAATTATCACGCTATCAGCGGCGGCGAGAGCGTTGATGGTCAGAAGGGCGAGACTCGGCAGGCAGTCTATAATTATATAGTCATACGACCCGCGTACCGGCTGTATCATTTTTTTCAGTACGTATTCCCTGGTAAACGCTCCAACCAGGTCCAGCTGTGCCTGCGAAAGCTCGATATTAGCCGGGACGAGGTCTATATTCGGATTGTCGGTATGAAGAATGACTTCGTCTATCGAGGGACTTCCGTTGTTTCCGAGGATGCTGTTAAGGACGTCGTATCCGGTGAGTTCCATGGCTTCCGGGTTATAGCCCATGGTGATGGTGAGGCTCGCCTGAGGGTCCCAGTCGATGAGGAGGACACGTTTTCCGTGTTCGCTCAAGCCCTCGGCTAAAGCTGCCGCCGTGGTCGTTTTGCCGACTCCGCCTTTCTGGTTGGCGATACACAAAACGGGCATAATTAACTACCTTTGACGGTAATTATACCGTAATTGCGCAATTACGTCAATACTCCATTGCGTAAAAAAGGGCGCCGGGTAATACCGGTTTTACCGGGTATTACAGCGCCCTTTTTATTATACCAGTTCCTGCACTGGCAGTGTTTTAGAGTCTCTTTAAAAACCTACTTCTTTTCGGGTTTCTGGTTTCCGCTCATTGCTTCGCCGAGTCCCAGGACGTTTATCAGCCTCGACTGGTCGGACATAACGAGCTTGGTATTGTCCTCCAGTGAAGCTTGAGTTACCTGAAGCTGCTTCAGCAGTTGAGCGTTGCCGATGAAGAACGTGTCGGCTGCCTTTGATACGTTCTCTATTGCCTGGGCTTCTCCCTCGGCTCTCAGTATTGCTGCCTGCCTTTCACCCTCGGCAGTTAGTATCTCCTTCTGTCGGTTACCCTCGGCAACCAGAATGGCGTTTTGTTTATCGCCCTCGGCTTCAAGTATCTGTTTCTCTCGGTAAGCTTCCGCTTCCAGAATGGTGGCTCTCTTCTCTCTCTCCGCCTTCATCTGCTTGCTCATAGCGTCGGAGATATCACGAGGAGGTTCTATTTCCTTTACCTCTACCCTGGTTACCTTTACTCCCCACTTATCGGTGGCTTCATCGAGAGTTTCGGTCAACGCAGCATTGATGCGTTCCCGCGAGGATAACGACTCATCGAGGGCCATCTCTCCAACAACATTCCTTACGTTTGTCTGCGCCAGCTTGCTGACGGCATTATAGAAATTCGCCACCTCGTACCTGACAGCCTGGGCATCGGTCACGTAATAGTAAATTACAGCGTCTATGGTTACGGTGACATTATCATTGGTGATGACCGGCTGGGGTGGTATGTCAAGTACTGTTTCTCTCATGTCTATCCTGGATACCAGAGAATCTACGAAAGGTATAAGGAACCTGAGCCCAGGGTCAAGTGTTTCTTTGTATCTCCCGAATCTCTCTACGATACCCTTCTCTGCCTGGTGAATGATGGTCGCTGACCTGGCAAGCAGAATAATTGCCAGTACAAGGATGACTATCAGGACTACTATTCCTGCCGACATTATTGATTACCCCCTTCATTTTTTTCGACGGTTAGAGTTGTACCGCTAACGGATTTGACGACTATTTCAGCGCCTTCCTGTATATCTTCCTCTGCCCGGGCTCTCCACCGCTCGTTTCTGACTTTAACCCGGCCATCGGCGTTTCTGGAAATACTTTTAATCACGGTCCCCGTGCTGCCTATTACAGCGTCTATATTCGTCATAGCTTTACCGACTGCAATCCGTTTATGAATATATCTCCTGCCGATAAGTACGTAAGCAACGCAGATTACGGCGGTAACAATGAGCGTGGTTATCCAGGAATTGAAAGGCCAGGATACCAGCCCGCCGATGATAAAAGCAGTACCGATAAACACGAGGTCGAGTCCCGTCTCGATACCCACGAGGAGTTCCATCATGACGAGTAACAGACCTGCGCCAACGAATATGAGCCACAGCCACAGGTCCGTAAATCCAAGGACTTCACCGTTCATAATTACCCATCCTTTCTCACTTTGTTATTATAACCTATGAAACGGGTCATTGTTTTCTGCCGACGGGGATTATGTACAGGGGCTGCCTGTCTTCCGGCAGATTCATTACTACGGATACCTGGGAGGGAGAAAACGCCCCGGCGGTAACAAGTCCCAGGTCCAGTGCCGTTGCCTGGAGGCATACATTCTGGGCGGCATGACCCGCTTCCAGGTGGACATACATGACGCCCCTTTCACCATATATATCGGTCGTCTTATCATAATCCGCAGTGAGAACTATCGATACGGCTCCTGTCCTTATAGAACTCTGACTCATGGCGGCGCCGGCAAGCTCATCTCTTATATCGCCGTCCATCATCCTCGTTATTTTATGCTCTACGGGGTCGTATTCATAGACACCCGACATCAGCTCCGTAACGTTACCGACCACGATATAAATATAAAGCGGGTACAGAGCGCCCGCGGACGGGGCTGTCCTGTGTCCCGAAGCATCGGTAATCCCCTGGGCTGCCCACAGTAGCTGGGATACTTCTTTTAGAGTTAAGGCTTCATCGGTATAGCTTCTGGTAGACCTTCTTAATGACAGGGTTTCCTCAATAGAAACCTTACCGTCTTGTTCCGGTTCTGGCAGAAATATGAAACCTGACTGTCCCTGTATTTGTTCCGATGTGGCTCCACTAGCGGAATTACCGCAGCCGAGACAAAAGACTGCCAGTAGTGCAACCAAGCAAAGCAGACAAGACCAGCGATTGAGGTTCCTCACTTAAGCCTTCCCCCCGTTTATCAGCTTGATGATATTACCTGCTATAGTATCATATCCTGAATGTAAAGGGGACACCGACCGCTGCCTTTTTCCGGCATTTCCGGTGCCCTTGTTTATTCACGTATAAAAACACGGACCCATAACACAGTTACCGTATTCAGACTTTCAGTTGCTGCCCTTTTTTAAATCTGGCAAACCTGTTATAGGCTCCTTCGTATTCCTTTACCATTTCCAAGGGCAGCTTTTCCCTGAACCGCTTTATCTGAGCGTCGTAAACCGTATCGGCAACTCTGGCTGAATACCAGTTCTGCAGTTCAGCGCCGCACTTCGGGCATAGCCTTACGATTTTTGCCCGGCGCATTCGTGCCTGCTCCGTAATCTCTTTGGGAACCACGTAGTGCTTCTCTATAGATTTCGGCTCCACTTCATTACCGCAGAGCTGGCATATCATTTTTTCTTTACTAGCCACCTATATAAACCTTTTCTCACATGCTGAGTCTTGAGTTTAGTTCCTCCCCGAAAAATTGTCAATACCCAGGTTTTTTTATTTTGTTTGGGCTTGACCGCTCATTTGTACCTCACCCCTTACCCCTCAGGGTGAACCTTCAGGATGAACCCCTCTCCAACCAGAACCTGATGAAAACGGTTTAAAAAATCTTGAGGGTATCCGAACTCTAGTGCTACAATGGGGCTTACGGAGCAGGAGTTTCTATGTCATCAAATTCCATAGTTATCAAGGGTGCCCGCGAGCACAATCTTAAAAATATCGACGTAACTATACCGCGGGATAAGCTGGTTGTAATCACCGGTGTATCCGGCTCGGGTAAAAGCTCGCTGGCGTTCGATACCATCTATGCCGAAGGACAGCGCCGCTACGTGGAGTCGCTCTCCGCTTACGCCCGCCAGTTCCTGGGCAGGATGGAAAAACCGGAAGTGGACTACATCGAAGGGCTGAGTCCGGCTATTTCAATCGACCAGAAAGGGCCGAGTAAAAATCCACGCTCCACGATGGGCACGATAACCGAGATTTACGATTATCTGCGCCTGCTTTTCGCCAGGGTCGGCCATCCGCATTGCCCCAACTGCGGACGTGAAATCGCCAGCCAGACGGTGCAGCAGATTGTCGATGCAATCCAGAATATCCCGGAAGGCAGCCGGATTATGATTATGGCGCCCCTGGTCAGCGACCGTAAGGGCGAGTACCAGACGGTCTTCGATGACCTGCGAAAGGCGGGTTATGCCAGAGTGCGGGTAGACGGCAGTATCCACGAGCTATCCGAGGAATTTAGCCTCGATAAGAATAAAAAACACTCTATCGAGGTGGTGGTGGACAGACTGATAACCGGTCAGAGCGGCGGCGATGACCGCATCGCCGATTCCGTAGAGACGGCACTCAAACTCGGAGCCGGTGTCGTTCTGGTCTCCGTAATAGACGGCGAGGAACTGCTTTTTTCAGAGCATTTCGCCTGCGTTTACTGCGGAATCAGCATCGGTGAAATAGCCCCGCGGACATTCAGTTTCAACAACCCTCACGGTGCCTGCCGCGATTGCACCGGGCTGGGTTACAAGCAGGAACTCGACCCCGACCTGATAATACCCAACAAAGACTTATCTATAGCCGAAGGTGCAATCTACCCGTACCGGACACATACCTGGTATTACTACCATCTGGAGAATATCGCCCGGCAATACGGTTTTTCACTCGATACACCCGTAAAAGACCTTTCACCGGAGCATCTGAGCCTTGTCCTCTACGGTGAACCGAGAGAGATACACCGCTACCGTAACCGGTTCGGGCGTTTACGCGAGGCATTCAACGGGCTGGAAGGCGTCATCCCCCGACTGGAAAGGTTGTACCATGACACGGAATCGGAATATTCGCGACTTGGTATCGAGCGTTACATGGTACTGAAACCCTGCGCGAGCTGCGGGGGTAAACGACTCAAACCGGAATCCCTGGCGGTCACCGTCGGGGATATGAACATCATGGATGTCTCCGAAATGTCGGTCACTCAGGTACTGGAATGGACCGATACCATAGCCGAGAGCGTGTTGACCAAACGGGAGAAGCTGATAGCCCAACAGATACTCAAGGAGATAAAATCACGTCTGGGATTCCTGCAGGACGTAGGGCTGGACTACCTGACGCTGCAACGTCCCACGGCTACCTTAAGCGGCGGCGAGGCGCAGCGTATCCGCCTGGCAACTCAGATAGGCAGCGGACTGATGGGCGTGGTCTATATCTGCGATGAGCCGACCGTCGGGCTGCACCCGACCGACGGCGCTCGTTTGATTAAGACCCTTTTAAGGCTGAAGAACCTGGGTAATACCATCTTAATCGTCGAACATGACGAAGGCATGATGAGGGCTGCCGACCACATAATCGATATCGGTCCCGGCGCCGGAGAGCACGGCGGCGAGATTGTGGCTACGGGAACGATTGACGATATTATGAAAGCCAGGAAATCGGTTACGGGGCAGTACCTCAGCGGAAAGAAGCGGATTCCCATGTCGCCGGAACGCCGTCCCGGTTCCGGAGAGGAGATAGTAATAGAGGGAGCAAGGCAGAATAACCTCAAGGATATAAATGTCAGCATCCCTCTCGGAAAATTCGTCTGCGTAACGGGAGTCTCTGGCAGCGGAAAAAGCAGCCTGGTCAGTGAAATTTTACATAAAAAATTAGCGCAGATATTATACCAGTCGCGTGATATACCGGGCGACTGCGACGGTATCGCCGGCGTGGAGAATATAGACAAGGTGGTGAATATCGACCAGTCGCCCATCGGGCGGACTCCCCGCAGCAATCCCGCCACCTATACCGGCACGTTTACACCCATCCGCGAGCTTTTCGCCACCGTGCCCGAAGCCCGGATGAGAGGGTATACTCCGGGCAGGTTCTCATTCAACGTCAAGGGCGGACGCTGCGAAGCCTGCCGAGGCGAGGGCTACATCCAGATTGAGATGCAGTTTTTACCCGACGTCACCGTGCCCTGCGAGATATGCGAGGGCAAACGCTATAACCGCGAAGCCCTGGAAATAAAGTTCAGGGGCAAGAACATTGCCGAGGTGCTCGATATGACCGTGGAGCAGGCTCTCACGTTTTTCGAGCATTTCCCTAAAGTAAAAAATAAGCTGGACACGATAACGGACGTGGGACTCGGCTACATCAAGCTCGGTCAGCCGGCGCCCACTCTCTCCGGTGGAGAAGCCCAGCGGGTTAAGCTTGCCACCGAGCTGTCGAAGCGCTCAACGGGCAGGACGCTGTATATTCTGGACGAACCGACTACCGGTCTATCTTTTAACGATGTAGCCGCCTTACTGGACGTTTTACAGCGTCTGGTGGATGCCGGAAACACGGTTATCGTCATCGAACACCACCTCGAGGTAATCAAGAACGCCGATTATATAATCGACCTCGGTCCGGGCGCCGGCGATGCCGGCGGGTACGTTGTTACCGAGGGTACTCCGGAGCAGGTTGCCCGTGACAGGACTTCGGCTACGGGCAGGTATCTGAAAAAGGTTTTAAAGGAAAACAAAGAATACGCACTGGCACGGCAGCGAGGTTAATCTTGACCGAAAAAGAATCGCTGCCGTCCCCCGATACCGGAAAGCCCCGCTTTTTTTATGGCTACGTGGTAGTCGCCGCGTGCTTCCTGATTATGGTGGTTATGCACGGGGCTTATAACAGCTTCGGAGTCTTCTTCACTCCGCTGGAGACGGAATTCGGCTGCAGCAGAGCCGTACTTTCGGGGGCTAATTCCTTCGCCTTCATCATAATGGGTATATCGGCAATACTGCTTGGTCTGCTCGCCGATAAGTTCGGCCCCAGGCTTATCCTGACCGTCTCCGGAGTTGTCTTCGCCGCGGGCTACCTGCTGGTGTCGCAGGCAGGCGCGGTCTGGCAGATATACCTGTTCTTCGCACTGGTGGGTATCGGACTGAGCTCAGGGGACATAGTGCCGCTGTCCAGCGTGGTAAGGTGGTTTATCAGGAAACGCGGGACCATGAGCGGGGTCATGAAGGTAGGGACAGGCATGGGAATGATGATAATCCCTATCATATCCAGCCTGCTGATATACGCTTACGGCTGGAGAAATTCCTACCTCATCCTCGGGATTCTAGTCCTGGTAACCGTAATCCCGCTCTCCCAGTTATTGCGGCGCGACCCGCGTGAAATGGGACTTCTCCCGGACGGAGATAAACAGGCAGCGGATATGCCTGTCTCTACCGTCGAAGAGGGATTGACCTTTGGGGAAGCCCTGCGGACGCGTCAGTTGTGGATGGTCTGCGGTCTTTATATGGCGGTGGTATACTGCGGTATGACGGTCCTGGTACACGCGGTGCCCTACGCGGAAGGGCTCGGTATCTCCAAGACTGTTGCCGCCGGAATAGTATCCGTCTACGGAGCGGTGAGTATGTTCGGCAGGTTGACGATGGGCTTCCTGGGCGATAGACTCGGGCACAAGCGGGCAATGGTGATATGCTTTATAATAGCGATTATCGGTATGTCCTGGCTGCAGGCGGCGAGAGAGCTATGGATGCTGTATCTGTTCGCCGTGATATACGGTTTTAATCACGGCGGCTTTTTCACTCTCATCTCACCGCTGATAGCGGGGCTGTTCGGCACCCGTTCCCAGGGAGCTATTCTGGGGATAGTAATTTTCAGCGGCACCGTAGGCGGGAGTATCGGCATGACGTTATCCGGGTATATATTCGATGTAACCGGAAGCTACAGGCTGGCGTTTATGATACTGCTGGCGCTGGTGGTTTTCGGTCTGGTAATGACTGCGCTTATAAGACCGATAATAAAAGGACAGGCTGATGAGTCAGCAGGCTGAGACAGGTAAAAAGGGATTTTTCTACGGCTACGTCATAGTAGCTCTGGCGTTCATAATCAACCTGATGCTCGGGGGGACGCTCTACACCTTCAGCGTCTTCTTCGAGCCGTTATCCAGCCAGTTCGGCTGGACGCGGGCGGCGACTTCCGGGGCGTTCTCCCTTTTCATGTTCCTGCACGGCTTTCTCTATATTTTAACGGGTAGGCTGAACGACAGGTTCGGGCCCCGGATAGTTTTATCCGGCTGCGGTCTCTTCATGGGTATCGGGTACCTGCTGATGTCACTGACCGGCGCTATCTGGCACGTTTACCTGTTTTACGGGGTGGTAATAGCAATCGGGATGAGCGGCGGGTACGTACCGCTGACCTCCACGGTAACCAGGTGGTTCGCCGGTGCAAAGAGACGCGGACTGATGGTGGGAATTTCCGTTGCCGGCGTGGGTATGGGAACAATGATTGTACCGCCGCTGGCTAACTGGCTTATCGCCACCTACGGCTGGCAGACCTCGTATGTAGTTATAGGCATCGCCGTTCTGGTAGTGATTATAGCGGCGGCGCAGGTTTTCAAACGTGCTCCTGAAGCGGTGATACAGTCGACGGATGAAAGTGGAGGAACACAGGAAGTCGTTACCAACATACGGGAGGAAGGTTTTTCACTCAGGGAAGCGGCGCGTACCAGGCAGTTCTGGCTGCTGGGCATCGCTTACTTCGGTTTCGGTCTGTTTTTGCAGGCTATAATGGTGCATATAGTGCTGCATACAACGGGGCTGGGAATACCGTCATCCACGGCCGCCAGCATATTTATCGCCATCGGGGGACTCAGCGTAGTCGGCAGGATTAGCCTGGGCAGCGCCGCCGATAGAATCGGGAACCGGTTAATCTTAATCGGCAGCTTTGTTCTGATGGCAGTGGCGTTTTCATGGGTGTTCGTAGCTAATGAGATGTGGATGCTTTACATTTTCGCCGGCGTGTTCGGTTTCGCTTACGGCGGGCTGGTATCTACCCAATCGCCGATAATCGCCGACCTTTTCGGGATGCGTTCGCACGGCGTTATCCTGGGAGTCATCGTATCGATAATCACCTGCGGTGCCGCCGTGGGCCCGGTGATGGCCGGAGCTATATTCGACGTTACCGGCAGCTATAACATTGCTTTTATAGTCTGTCTTGTTTTCAGTATTTCAGGTATAATATTATCCCTGCTTCTGAAACCCGTAACCGAAGGAGGTGAAAAATGACACGTGAAGAAGCGCTGGATTCCGTAAGAGAGAACGTGGAGAATGAGAACTCGGTCAAGCACATGCTGGCAACCGAGGCTATTATGAGAGCGCTGGCAAAGAGGTTCGGTGAAGATGAGGAGGAGTGGGGACTTGCAGGACTGCTGCATGATATCGATGTAGAACTGACCGAGGGGGATATGAGCAATCACGGCAAGCTGGGCGCCGACTTGGTAAGGGAAATGGGCGTCGGCGAAGCGGTGGCTCATGCCGTAATCGCCCATAACGAGACGCTGGGCGTCCCCCGCGAGACGATGATGGACAAAGCCCTGTTCTGCGCCGACCCGCTGACGGGGCTGATTACCGCCGCTGCACTGGTAAGGCCGGATAAAAAGCTGGGCAGCGTCGAGGCTAAATCGGTGAGGAAGAGGTTTAAAGAGAAAAGCTTCGCCGCCGGAGCCAACCGGGAAACAATCGCCGCCTGCAGCGAAATCGGGCTGGAACTCGAAGAGTTTATGGAGCTAAGCCTGAAAGCGATGCAGGGCATAGCGGGGGATTTGGGGCTTTAGGTCTTCTTTTAGTGCTATACTATAATTGAGGCATTAATGTTGGAGGGTAGGCTGTGAAGAAGGTTAGACTGCCGGTCATAATCACACAGGACGAAGACGGCTACTACATAGCCGAAGTGCCTGTACTTAAAAGTTGCTTTACCCAGGGGAAAACCAGAGAAGAGGCTCTGGCAAGCATCAAAGAGGTAATCCATCTTTGCCTGGAAAATATGGCTGAAGAGGGTGAACCGATACCGGAAGATTTCACGCTGGAGCAGGTTGAGGTTGCGGTTTAGTGCCAAAGCTGCCGGTAGTCTCCGGAGATGAGTGTATAGCTGCTCTGGAGGGGCTTGGTTACCGGGTAAAACGAATCAGAGGAAGACATGCCTGGCTGGTCTGCCCGGGACGCGTCCCGATTCCGGTCCCCAAACATCGCGAACTCGGACGAGTCGTCCTCAGGAAAATCATCCACACTGCGGACATCACCGTCGAGGAGTTCATTCAACTCTTGAAGTGAAGACTATTTTCTACCTAACCTCTGAATAAGCATACAAAACTGCCGGATATTAGATCTTTCGTCATTCTCACCCGCCTTTGGTGGACCAGTCTGGATTCCGTGTCAAGCACGGAATGACAATATCGGAAAATCTCTACAATGCGATGTGATAGTATTAAAGGTTAATTTACCTCAATTGTCGAACCGTCTGCGGTTTTGACGACGTCGATGCGGGTGGGGAAGGCGTCACGCAGTTCCTCGATGTGGGTGACGACGATTATCTTCTCGAAGTCGTCCTGAATCGAGGTTATCGCTTCTTTGAGTTTTTCGAGTCCGGTGCTGTCCTGGGTGCCGAAACCTTCGTCTATAATCAGGGTCGGCAGGGGCGCCCCGGCACGCCGGGCAAGGATTCTGGACAAAGCGATACGGATGGCGAAATCGATGCGGAAGGCTTCGCCGCCGCTGTACATTTCGTAGTTGCGTGTGCCCAGTTCGTCGGCTATCTTTATATCCAGCGTCTCGGCGGTACTCCCCCTCCTGGTCTCGCGCTGGGTCTCGATTTTCACGTGCATCCGGTTGTCCGTCATTCTCCCCAGCAGCTTGTTGGCTTCGTTTTCTATCTCTGGGAGAGCCATCTCGATAAGCCACGCCTGTATTCCGCTTTTACCGAAAGCCCTGGCAAGCTCGCGGTAAATCGATTCTTCCTTCGAAGCCCGGCTGAGCAGTTCCTCGCTCTCTTTCGCCCTCAGTTCTCTTTCCGAGATACGCTGGAGTATCCCCTTGATGCGGCCGACCGATTCCTGTGCCTGCTTCTGTCGGTCGCTCAGTTCCCGGTACTCGTTTTCAGCCCTGGTTAATTCGCCGGACAGACCGGGCAGCGAGGAGAGCTCGGTAGTCAATTCTTCCTTTCTCTGTTTATCATCCTCGATGCTCTGGCGCAGCTCATAGGCAGCCTGCTCGGTACTTGAGGCCGACTCTTTTTCCTGAGTGATAAGCCTGCCGGCTTCTTCCAGCTTCCGTTTGGGTTCTTCGTATTTCGCCAGTCCGGCGAGGTCTTTGCGTACCTGCTCGTGTTTCTCCGCATCGTAGTCGAGTCCGGCAAGCTCGTTTTCCAGTTTTACCAGCGACTCCTGCTCCGCAGCGGCGTATTCCTTCCTGGTTATCCGTTCTTCGATTTCGGTCAGCCTGCCTCTTTCTTCTTCAAGCTGTGTGCCGGCTTTATTAACCTCGTGAATATCGCGATTCAGGACAGTGATTTTACTCTGCGCCGCAGTTTTCGCCTGCTCCAGCTTCTTTTCAAGTCCGGCAATCTCGTCTTTATAGGATTTCAGTTCCGAGTTTTTCTGCGATAGCTGTTCCCGTACCGGAGTAAGCGACTCTGTTCTCTCCTGTTTTTCGGCGGAATACTTATTTTCGATGAGCCCGCGGTGCTCTTCTCCGAGTTCTCTTTCGCACAGAGGGCACTTTGCCCCGGTCTGAGTCGATAAAAGACCGAGTTTCTCTGTAATTTCTTCGATTTCCTGTTCCAGCCGTGTATTTTCTGATTCCAGGTTGAGGATACTTGTCTGCACTTGCTGGCTTGCCTGTCTTTTAATGTTCAGGATTTCTTCTTCTGCGGAAAGCCGGCTCAGCTCGGACTGCGCCTGCTGCAGTTCGGACCTGAGTCCGGGCAACCTCTGGCAGGCAGTGTCAAGCTCAGCGATTTTATTCTCAGCCATGGAATGCTCATTCAGCAGCGCCTGACTGGACTGAAGGATGGTCATTTCGAGCCTGTGTTTTTGCTCGTTCAGCGCCGTAACCAGCCTGAGTTTCTGGTCGAGTTCTTCGCTCAGCTTCCTGGTCTCCGTATACCTGTCATATCCTTCTTCTATTTCGGAACGACGGGTAATAAGCCCTTCATACTCCTTAACCCGTGAGTTAAGCTGCTCCGCCTGATTTTCGAAAAGTTCCGCCTGCCGGGTGCCTGCCGCCATATTTTTCTCAATCCGGGTAAGCTGCTGCTGCTTATTCTCCAGAAGCTCTCTTTTCTGCCTCAACTCGTTAAGCCCGGACTCTTTCTCCTTCATTTCCGTCTCTACCTGAGTTAATTCAGACTGCGTCTGGACGAGTTCGGCTTCGTAGGCGGGTTTTTGTTCGAGCTCTCTGCCTATGTCCTCGATGGTGTTTTCCGCCAGCGCTTTTTTAGTTTCCTGCTCCCTGGCAAGCTCCTTTGCCTGCTCTTCCAGTTCATCATAGCGCGATAGACCAAGAATACTCGCCAAGACCTCTTTTCTTTTCGCCGGTTGCTGCTGGGTAAATTCATCGGCGTGGCCCTGGCGAAGGTAAGCACTGTTGATGAAGGTGGGGTAGTCCATGTGCAGGACATCGATTATTTCCTGCTGTGTCTGGGCAATAGTATTCCCTGAAATAGACCTGAAGCCGTCGCCGGAAGATACCTGGAATTCCAGAATCGTCTGTCCCGAAGCCCGGCGCCTTTTCGGCCTGGCATGTTTGCGTATAACGCGGTAGGTATTCTGACCCACGGAAAAATCGAACTCCACCTCTGTTTCATCCTGACCGAGGTGGATGAGGTCGTCATCGCTCTTAGCTCTGGTCTTGCCCCAGAGCGCCCAGGTTATGGCGTCGATAAGCGATGATTTGCCGTTGCCGTTGTCTCCGCAGATGCTGGCGGTGTGGATGCCGTTGAAATAGAGCGTGGGCACGTTATCACGGTAGGGCATGAAATTACGCAGGGCTAACTTGACGGGAATCATCTATTCCAGAACTCCTAAGATTGCTGCTTTTAATCAGTATTTTAACATATAGACAGAGGAATTTTTATCTGTTGATTATTAGTGTTTCTATTTATTTAAGTAACCGGACTGTCATTGCGAGTCCGCCTCAGGCGGAAGAAGCAATCTCTATAAAACTGCGAGATTGCCACGTCGTTCGCCAAAGGCGAACTCCTCGCAATGACAGTGGAACCAAAAACTGAATAGACCTGAAATGAGTGCATTTGCCGTACATGCACCTGAAGCACTATAATTTCCCTTAAATACAGGATAAATAACACGCAAACACGTAATTGCGCAAATGCGGATTTGAGAAAAAAGGAATTTAAAGAGAATTCAGGAGGTTAAGAGTGGCTAAAGTTACCCTGGAACATAAAACGGTAGTCTATCCGATGCCGGCATTTCTTATAGGGTCGAATGTCGATGATAAGCCGAATTTCATGACCGCCGCCTGGTCAGGAATCGCCGGAGGAGAGCCGCCGATTATCACCGTGGGAATACGTCATACCCGTTACACGATGAAAGGTATCAGGCAGAATATGACCTTCTCGGTAAACGTGCCTTCGGTCAGCCTGGTAAAGGAAGTGGACTACTGCGGTATCGAGTCCGGCATCAAGGTCGATAAAGTGACGGTCTGCAAGTTCAAGGTTTTTTACGGCAACCTGGAGACCGCGCCCATGATCGAGCAGTGTCCGGTCAACCTGGAATGCCGGACATTGCACATGCTGGATGTCGGCAGCCATATTCTGGTGGTGGGTAGAATCGAGGAAACATATATCACGGAAGACTGTCTTACCGACGGCGTACCGGACGTGGATAAAATAAAGCCTTTTGCCTTTAATCCCCGACCGGATACGGGCTATCAGGCTTTCGGTGAGAACGTAGGCAAGCCTTTTAATATCGGTCTGGAACTGAGGAAAGCGTAGTCCGGGCTTCTTTCAGGTTTCAGCTCTGGAGTTTCCAGAAGCTCTGAAGTTCCTCGAAGTCTATCAGCCCGCTCTCGGCGATATTTTCCGTCTCGATGCCGGCCTCGACGGCTGCCGCCACGGGATTTAAGCCGCCAAGCTGGATGATGCCGACGCGGTTCAGGGCTACGGGTATCTGACATAGAGGCTCGCTGATACTACCCACGGCGTAGACCCCCCCGATACCGACATCGCTGAGTAAAGCGATTTTCTCTTCAAGCAGCTCTTTAGCCGCAGCCGGTATCGTCCTGAAAACGCCCAGCACCTTGCCGTTGCCGGTGCTGGCGGCTTCACCGACGCTCGTCATCCTGGCACGGACAAACTGTTCCGAGGGGTCGAGCGATGTGCCGCTGTAGTCAATGATGCCGACGAACCGTCTTGCCTTTGAATTCCGGACTTCCAGGATACCACCGAACTTGAACTCGGTAGGTACGCCTGCTTTAAGGAGCACGCCATTCGTCACCACACTGCAAACGGTGGCGAGACCGATTTTACCCTCCGGCACGATTACCGAGCCGAGTTTCTCACCTTCGTTTCCCACTGCTACAAGGTCACTGACACACAGGCTTGACCTGAACGCTTCTTTCATTGCAGACACCGCTTTTTTAAACCTGTCTATATCGAAGAGTGACGTGTTTATCGACAGCTTACCGGTGCGTTTTACGGGGTCGAATGTGGTCTGGTAGGCGAGTGTTTCGAGCTTCTCTCTGACGAACCCAAGGTGCAGAGGCGCCAGCGCTTCTTTGACTTCCTGCTGTCCCAGCGGCGTAATCTCCCTGCCGTCATGACCCGCCGGCTGAGTATAGCCGCGTTCGTCGGCAATCCTCAGGTGATACCTGACCGCTCTTTCGCTTAAGAATATCCCCTCCTGCTCAAGCCGGCGGGCAATGGTAATCGACCCGAGAGGTTCCGAAGATTCACTCAATATTTTAAGTATCAATATAAGCTTGCTTTCCGCATCCGAGCCAACAGCCTGTTCCATAAGATAATCTACACCTCCCCGGGATGATTTACGGTTTCCATATCACTCCTGTTTTTTACCCGAACCGATAATATCCCTGTGGTAGTCCTGCAAGGATTTTACCCCTGACTTTCCCTTGCGATAAGCGGTTATGCCTTTCACGGCGGCTTTCGCCGCAGCAAGGGTGGTAATATAGGGCACCCTGTATTTGATTGCCGCTTTGCGGATATACGAATCATCGTGCGTGCTCAATTTTCCCACCGGAGTATTGATAACCAGTTGAACCTCCCGGTCCTTGATGGCATCCGTAATATTGGGCCTGCCTTCGTACTCTTTAAGTATTGGCTCGGAAGGTATTTCCAGGTCGTTAAGGTAGGCATGAGTACCCGCCGTGGCTTTTATCCTGAATCCGAGGTCGGCAAACTGCCTGGCTATCTTTCCCGCTTCCCGACGGTCTTTTTCAGCGACGGTAATGAGCACGGTACCTTCTGTCGGCAGGGGTGTTACTGCCTCCTGGGCTTTCCAGAAAGCCAGGTCAAAGGAATCGGCGATGCCCAGCACTTCGCCGGTGGACTTCATTTCCGGTCTGAGTAAAGGGTCTACGTCCGGAAACATGGTGAAAGGAAAGACCGATTCCTTGACCCCGAAATGCGGTACCTTGTTTTTTTTCAGGTCGAGGTCTTTGATTTTTTTACCCATTATCAACCGGGTAGCCAGGCGCGCCATCGGAATGGCGCAAACTTTGGATACCACCGGGACGGTACGTGAAGCACGCGGGTTAGCCTCAATCACGTAGACTACATCCTCGCATATGGCGTACTGTACGTTCATCAGGCCGACGACATGCAGCTCCCCGGCGATACGGCGGGTGTAATTTTCGATGGTATCGATGTGTTTCTGAGGTAGACTTACCGGCGGTAAAACACAGGCGGCGTCGCCCGAATGCACGCCGGCATACTCGATATGCTCCATTATCGCCGGAATAATAACTTCTTCGCCGTCAGACAGAGCGTCGGCTTCGGTCTCGATTGCATTCTCCAGATAGCGTTCGATAAGGACGGGCCTGCCCGGCATAACGGTAACCGCCGCAGTTACGTAATGTCTCAGTTCCGCCTCATCGTGGACTATCTCCATGCCGCGTCCGCCCAGGACATAGGACGGGCGGACAATGAGGGGGTAGCCGATGTTTTTGGCAATAGCCAGGGCTTCATCCAGGCTGGTGGCGGTGCCCGATTCCGGCATGGGAATACCGTACTTCTGCATCATCTCCCTGAACCGACCCCGGTCAGAGGCGATATCTATGGAGTTAACCGACGTGCCGAGTATGTTAACGCCCGCCTTCTCCAGCTCCTCGGCTATATTGAGCGGAGTCTGACCGCCGAACTGGACAATCACCCCGATGGGCTTCTCCGTATTGTAGATATTTATCACGTCTTCAACTGTAAGTGGCTCGAAATACAGCTTATCGGACGTATCGAAGTCGGTAGAGACCGTTTCCGGATTGCAGTTGACCATTATCGTCTCGTACCCGTCGTCTCTCAGGGCGTAAGAGGCGTGAACGCAGCAGTAATCGAACTCGATTCCCTGGCCGATTCTTATCGGGCCGCTGCCGATAACTATGGCTTTCTTTCTATCGGTAGGCTGTGCCTCGTCTTCCGTCTCGTAAGTGCTGTAGTAGTAAGGCGTGCTGGCATCGAACTCAGCGGCGCAGGTATCCACCGTCTTGTAGACAGGCCGGATGTCCCAGCTTTCCCGGAGCTCATTTACCCGCCGGCGGTCCGAACCGGTAAGCTGCGCTATCTGCTCATCGGAGAAACCGTTCCTTTTCACCTGCCGCATTAACTCCGGAGTCAGAGGCTGAGAACCGAGCATAAGCTCCATGTTAACGATATGCTGGAGTTTGGTGATGAACCACAGGTCAATCCTGGTGCGCTCGGAAATAGCCTCAGGCGTAAACCCTTTTCTGAGGGCGGACATTATCGCCCATATCCTCAGGTCATTTGGCTCGAGAGGATAGGAATTTATATCCGTTAACCACTCCCAATCCGGGTCTTCCCAGAGGAGTGACGACCTGTTTGACTCCAGTGAACGTACCGCCTTCTGAAGGGCAGCCTCGAAACTCCGGTCGATAGCCATTACTTCGCCGGTGGCTTTCATCTGGGTGCCGATAGCACGGTCATCCGAGGAAAATTTGTCGAACGGCCAGCAGGGGATTTTTACCACCACATAGTCCAGCGCCGGCTCGAATGAAGCCATCGTTTTACCGGTTATCTGGTTGGGAATCTGGTCCAGGGTCCTGCCTACAGCGATTTTCGAAGCTACACGGGCAATGGGATATCCGGTAGCTTTACTGGCAAGAGCCGAGCTGCGGCTGACCCGCGGGTTGACCTCTATCACGTAATACCTGCTGCTCGCCGGGTCGAGGGCAAACTGGACATTGCAGCCGCCTTCTATTCCCAGTGCCCTTATGATATTAAGACTCGCCGTACGGAGCATCTGGTATTCTTTATTGGTCAGCGTCTGGCTGGGAGCGACGACTATGCTATCTCCGGTGTGCACTCCCATCGGGTCGAAGTTCTCCATATTACAGACGGTAATGCAGTTATCGACACTATCCCGCATTACCTCGTATTCAATCTCTTTCCAGCCGGCAACGGATTGCTCCAGCAGCACCTGCTGAATAGGACTGTTCGAGAGACCTCTTGATACCACCGTCTCCAGCTCTTCCATGTTATTGGCAATGCCGCCGCCGGTACCGCCGAGGGTGTAGGCAGGACGGACTATCAAAGGCAGGCCGAGCTCTCTGACAACTTCTCTTGCCTGTTCCAGATTATTTACGGTGTAACTTCCCGGCACCGGTTCACCGATGCTGATAAGCAGCCGTTTGAACAATTCCCTGTCCTCGGCGTTTCTTATCGTCTGGATGGAAGTTCCCAGACTTCTGACACCGTATTTATCGAGAATACCGGCATCTGCCAGGGCTACGGCGAGGTTGAGCCCGGTCTGTCCACCGAGGGTAGGGAGAAGCCCGTCCGGCCTCTCCTTTTCGATTATTCTGGTAATCATGTCGACGGTTAAAGGTTCGATGTAAACGATATCGGCGATGCCTTCATCGGTCATAATCGTTGCCGGGTTCGAGTTGACGAGGACGGAGATTATCTCTTCCTCACGCATCGCCTTGCACGCCTGAGCGCCGGCGTAGTCGAACTCCGCCGCCTGCCCGATGATGATGGGTCCCGAGCCTATAATCAGGACTTTAGATGGTTTTTCCGTCAATTAGACCTCTTTCTTTTCCGACACACTCATATTCAGCACTACTTGCCTTTTTATCATCTTTCCTAGCTCATCCCCCGCCTACCGAAGTCCGCCTGAGGCGGACAGCGGGCAGGCCCATACCCCCTCTCCTTTGAAGGAGAGGGGGAAGGATATGATAGGGAGGCTTCGCCTCCCTTAAACCCTTCATTTCTCCACCTCCATATCTGGAGGAACTTCTACACTCTCTTTATATAGTTATATCTCCTTATCTATATCCACTCCCCATTGTGGTGTGTCTAAGAGGGGCACAGCCCCTCTTTCTACTCCTCCCCTTCCCCTTATCGAAGGGGAAGGGGACACAGGGGATAGGGTTACCTTAAAAATTCGAGGGCGAAGCCCTTTATAAATCAATCTTTTTTAGACTCCTTTATCATTTCCAAAAACCTGTCGAAGAGGTAGGTATTGTCCAGGGGACCGGGGGAGGCTTCGGAGTGGTACTGTATGGCAAAAATGGGCAGTTCTTTGTGTTTCAGTCCTTCTACCGTTCCGTCATTAAGGTTTAAATGGGTTATCTCAAGCTCATTACCTATGGTGTCAGGGTCGATTGCATAGCCGTGGTTCTGCGCCGTGATGTGGATTCTACCGTTGGCAAGCTCGCGTACCGGGTGGTTGCCGCCACGATGCCCGAACTTCAGCTTGAACGTACCGGCGCCGAAAGCCCGGGCGATAAGCTGGTTACCGAGGCATATTCCCATAATCGGTTTCTTATCGATAAGCTGTCTGATTGTGTCCACTATATAGTCCAGCAGCGCCGGGTCTCCCGGTCCCGGTGAAAGGAGAATACCGTCCGGCTCCAGGGCAAGGATTTCACCAGCGGAGGTGGTACAGGGAACGGCGGTCACGCTGCAATCAAGCCGGTTCAGCAGACGCAGAATGTTATATTTCAGACCGCAGTCCAGAGCAACCACGTGGTATTTCGGTTCTGCAACCTCAGGGTTCCAGCGGTAAGGCGCTTGAGTGGTTACCTCTTTTACAAAATCGGTGGAACCGTAGTCCGGCATCCTTTTCAGCTCTTCAAGTGTCTGCTCAGGAGTTTTGGTGCTGGTTATCATTCCCATCATCACACCTGCCGAGCGCAGGCGACGGGTGATGGCGCGGGTATCGACACCCTGAATTCCGGCAATCCCACTATCGGCAAGATACCAGTGGATAGTCCTGACGCTGAGATGATGATTGGGTTCCAGGCATTCCTCCCTGACAACAAAACCCCGGACCTGTATCCGTGAGGACTCATAATCAAGCTCATTGACGCCGTAGTTGCCGATAAGAGGGTAGGTAGGAACCAGAATCTGACCGGCATACGAGGGGTCGGTCAGCATTTCCTGGTAGCCTATCATGCTGGTACAGAATACCACCTCACCGGCGGCATCGACTTCGGCGCCGAAGGAGTAGCCGGGGTGTACGGAACCGTCCTCCAGGACTAAAACCGCCTGTTTATTCATATTTCCTTTCTACCCGTATTATCTTTTATAGATGAGCCACATTTGCCTGTCCCGGTAATCAATTATTAACTACAATACAGGCAGGTATTTGTTGAGCTCATATTCGGTTACCTGAGTCCTGTACATATCCCACTCTATTTTCTTGTTCCGGATGAATGCCTCAAAAACGTGGTCTCCGAGTGCTTTACGCACGATTTCACTCTTTTCTGCAAGCTGGACAGCTTCCAGAAGACTTGCCGGCAGGGTGCTTATTCCTCTCTTTGCTCTTTCTTCCTCGCTCATTACATAGACATTTTCTTCCACCGGCTCGGGCGGCTCCATCCCTTTCTCGATACCCTCCAGTCCGGCGGCGAGCATCACGCTGAAGGTCAGGTAAGGATTACAGGCGGGGTCAGGAGATCTGAATTCTATTCTGGTGGCATTTTCTCTCCCGGGTCGGTATTCGGGCACACGGATGAGGTCCGAGCGGTTGCGCCGCGCCCACGAGAGATAGACCGGCGCCTCGTAACCCGGTACCAGTCGTTTGTATGAATTCACCCACTGATTGGCGACGCAGGTGATTTCCGGGGCGTATTTCAGCAGTCCGGCGATATAGTTCCTGGCTATTTTTGAGAGATAGTAGCTATCGCTAGCATCGAAGAAATCGTTCTTGCTGCCCTTGAAAAGAGACTGGTGGACATGCATACCGCTACCGTTTATGCCGAAGACAGGCTTGGGCATGAAAGTGGCATACACTCCGTGATTCAGGGCGACCTGCTTCACCACCAGCCGGTAAGTCATCACGTTATCAGCCATGGTCAGAGCATCGGTATATCTCATATCGATTTCATGCTGGCTTGCCGCAACTTCATGGTGAGAATACTCCACGTCTATGCCCAGCTCCTCCAGGGCAAGGACGCTGTCCCTTCTAAGGTCGGTAGCGGTATCCAGGGGAGTCATATCGAAGTAACCACCGGCGTCCAGCCCTTCCGTGCCGCCGGCATCCTTGAAGTAGAAGAACTCCAACTCGGGCCCCACGTAAAAAGTATAGCCCATGTCAGCCGCCCTTTTTAGGTTCCTCTTAAGAACGTATCTCGGGTCGCCCTCGAACGGCTCACCCTCGGGTCTGAGGATGTCACAGAACATTCTGCCCACGGCGCGGTGCTCGCGCGGCCGCCAGGGCAATAGCTGGAATGTGTCCGGGTCAGGCATCGCCACCATATCACTCTCATCGATACGGGCAAAGCCTTCAATAGAAGAGCCGTCGAATCCCATACCGTTTTCCAGCGCCCCTTCAAGCTCTTCTACGGTGATAGCAAAACTCTTGAGCATCCCCAGGATATCGGTAAACCACAACCTGATAAACTTCACGTCATGGTCTTTAGCCATCTTCAGAACATAATCCCTGGATTCTTCTCTACTTTTACTCATTGTAAAACACCCCCTTGTATATATTCGATATTCGTATAAACAGGATTTCACTCTGGACTAACAGTCTCTTCTCAATCAAACCCTTACGGGAATTCCCCGGTCGGACAGGTATTTTTTTATTTCACTTATCGGGTAAGTCCCGTAGTGAAAAATACTGGCAGCGAGGACGGCGTCCGCCTTACCCTGCACCACCGCCTTATATAGGTCTTCCGGAGTGCCGGCGCCGCCGCTAGCTACGACCGGCACGGAAACGTTTTCTGAGATAGTCTTCAGCAACTCAAGGTCATATCCCGCCTGAGTCCCGTCGGCGTCTATGCTGTTTACCGTTATCTCGCCGGCTCCCAGCTCAACGGCTTTCTTCGCCCACTCGATTGCGTCTATGCCGGTAGCCCTGCCGCCGCCGGTGCCGGTGTGGGTAAATATCTCCCAGCGCATGGAGCTATTACCAGCCGTACGTTTGGCGTCCATTCCCAGCACGATACACTGACTGCCGAACCGCAGGGCGCCTTCTCTTATAAGTGCAGGATTGAGCACGGCCGCCGTGTCAATCGATACTTTATCGGCGCCGGACTCAAGCATCAGCCGCATATCTTCGGTGGTGCGCAACCTGCCGGCGACGGTCAGTGGAATGAATATCTGCCGGGCGGTGCGCTCTACTATGTCCAGCACTATCGGGCGGTCATCACTCGAGGCCGTGATGTCGTAGAAAACCAGCTCATCGGCGCCTTCGTCATTATAGAAAGCGGCAAGCTCCACCGGGTCGCCGACATCCCGGTGGTCACGGTATTTCACTCCCTTGACCACGCGCCCGTTTTTAACATCCAGACAGGGTATGATTCTTTTGGTCAACATTTTTCTACTACCCGCTTTTTAGTTAGTTTCGGTGTTTTTAATGAAATTATCATAGAATTTCAAGCCGAATTCGCCACTCTTTTCCGGATGAAACTGGGTGGCAACCAGGTTTCCTTTCGTAATAACGCTGCATATCGTGACGCCATACTCGGTCTCACCGGCGACCAGGGACTTATTTTCCGGCTCGACATAGTAGCTGTGCACGAAGTAGAAGTCCGTGTTATCCGGTATTCCGCTGAAAACGGGGTGAGATATTTTTTGCTTTACCTGGTTCCACCCCATGTGGGGGACTTTAAGTCCTGCCGGGAGCCTGCGGACCGCCCCGGGAAGTATGTCAAGGCACTCATGCCAGCCGCCTTCCTCGGTCCCGGTAAACAATACCTGCATTCCGATGCAGATGCCGAGAAAAGGCTTATCCTCTTCGATAACGCGACGTACCGGTTCAACGAGTTTCAGGGCTTTCAGGCTCGATACGGTATCACCGGCGGCTCCGACTCCGGGAAAAATTACAGCCCGGGCGGACAGTATATCCTTCGGGCTGTTTGTAACCTTTACCTGGTAGCCCAGTTTACCGAAAGCGTTAACCACGCTGCGTATATTGCCGGCGCCATAATCGATTACGGCTATCATACACCGACCTCTCTCCCGTTCCCAATATAGGGCGGTAAACGGTTGCCGCCTTCCATATAATAGCATCGGTGTTTAACCACTGTCAATACTCCGGTGCAGACTATTTTTATTATAATCTAAATGGTAATTGGAGTGGAAAACGTCAATGGTGATATACTTGTTTATAGAGAGAAGGAGGAGTCTATCATGGAACTAAAAGACGCTATATTACAGAGGAAAAGCATCCGGAACTATAAGGATACCCCCGTACCGGAAGATAAACTGAAGAGTGTTCTTGAAGCAGCCCGCATGGCACCATCCGGCGGCAACAAGCAGCCGTGGAAATTCGTGGTCGTCAGGGACAGCGAGAAAAGAAATCAGCTATCTGAGGCATCGGGTGGACAGAAGCACGTAGGCAAAGCGCCGGTGATAATTGCCGCCGTGACCGTTAATCCGGAAAGCATGATGATGTGTGAAGTCCCGGGCTATCCCGTGGATTTAGCCATAGCCGTGGACCACATGACACTGGCGGCGGTGGACGAAGGACTTGGGACCTGCTGGATAGGCGCTTTCTCGCAGGATAAGGCACGGGAAATCATGGGAGTACCGGATGACCGCAAGATAGTAGCTCTGCTTACACTGGGCTACCCCGATGACCCGGGGAGGCCGAAAACCCGCAAGTCGCTCGACGAAATAGTCTGCTACGAGACATATAAATAATCCGGAATACCAGGCTAAGGACTCCGAATTTACTTTACCAGTACACCTTTGCCGGTGACTTCCTGTTTCGTGTACCAGCTCTGGACAATCCCGACTGCCTCGTCCGGCCGGTCGCAGACCCTGAGCAGGCCCAGGTCTTCAGGAGATATGTATTCTCTTTTCAAAACTGAATTCCTCAGCCAGTCGAGGAAACCCTTCCAGTACTCGCTGTCACAAAGCACTACCGGGAAGGGTCTTATCTTGATTGTCTGAATCAGCGTCAGCACCTCGGTCAGTTCATCCAGTGTCCCCAGTCCGCCGGGCATGATAATAAAGGCGGTGGCATACTTAACCAGCATTACCTTACGGACAAAGAAGTGGTGAAAAGTTATGGTCTTATTAGCATATTCGTTGCTAGCCTGTTCCTCGGGCAACTCGACATTGAGTCCTACCGATGTGGTGCCGGCCCTGAGGGCTCCCCTGTTGGCTGCCTCCATTACGCCGGGACCGCCTCCGGTTATGATGGAAAAACCCAGACTGCCGAGGCGGTAGGCTATTTCTTCCGTACGGGCGTAAATCTCGCTATCCGGTGAGAGCCGGGCTGAGCCGTAGATTGTCACCGCCGGCTCGATACCGCTCAAAGTATCGAAACCTTCCACCAGTTCGCCTATTATCCGGAACATTCGCCACGATTCTTCCTTGGCGAGGTCATTTATTTCATAATTAGGCATCTCTCTTCCTCCATTTGCATCGACCCTGAAAGACAGGGGACGGAATTATTAGTCAAGGACCACCGACTCGCCGTACATGGGCGTTGATACTTTCCAGCCGGTCCGCTGTCTCAGAAAGCGGCCGAACTCCTCCACCGATTTAGCTTCACCGTGAACGACAAATACCCGTCTTGGCGAAATACCTGAGACCCACTTAAATAGTTCGTCCCTGTCGGCATGCGACGAGAAACCGTGTATCTGGGCTATTCTCGCCCTGACCGGGTAGCGCTGACCGAGTATTCTCACGGTCTTCGCTCCGTCTACGATGCTTCGTCCGAGCGTGCCGATAGCCTGGTATCCAATGAATAGAATCGTACTCTCGGGTCGGGTGATATTGGTTACTAGGTGATGTTTTACTCTCCCGCCGGTACACATTCCGGAGCCGGCTATTATCATTACGGTTTCCTTGATATCGTTGAGCGCTTTTGACTCGTTAGCAGTCTGGAGCATCTCGAGTCCGGGAAATTCAAAGGGTGATTTTCTCTCACGCATCAGTTGGGACATTTCCTTATCGAATAACTCCCGGTGCTGTTTGAATACTTCGGTAATTCTTATCGCCATCGGGCTGTCCAGAAAGACCGGTATGTCCGGTATCTCGTCATTCATCAGCAGCTCATTCATGTAATAAAGGACTTCCTGACTCCGCTGCAGGGCGAAGCTGGGTACGATGATATTACCTCTTGCTTTATATGTTGAATTAATGATTTCAGCAAGACTATCGCTTATGTCCGGCGGTTCGTCGTGTGTTCTGTTTCCGTAGGTAGACTCTACAACGGCATAATCTATCTCTTTGAACATGCTTGGGTCGTTTAAAATCGGCCTATCCCACCTGCCGACATCACCTGAAAATAGTAAAGTCCTGGTCTCTCCTTCCTGGCTTACCGTGATTTTTATCATGGACGAGCCGAGAACGTGCCCGGCATCATGAAAGGTCGCCTGAATGCCTTCGCCTACAGGGACGACCTCCCTGTAATCCACCGGCGAAAAGTGGGGGAATGAAGCCTCGGCATCTTCAGTGGTATAGAGCGGTACTTCGGGGTAGGGACCTTTCCTGCCTTCGCGTTCATGACGTCTCTTCTTAAAAGCGGCGTCTTCTTCCTGAAGGTGTGCCGCATCCAGCAGGATTATCCTGGTGATATCAGCGGTAGCAGTGGTGCAGTATATCTTACCGCGGAAGCCGTCCCGCATCAGCTTGGGAATAAGCCCGCAGTGGTCGACATGAGCATGGGTTAGCAATACGGCATCAAGAGAGGCGGGGTCGAAGGAAAAAGGCTCCCAGTTTCTATACCTGAATTTCCTTTCCTGGAAAAGGCCACAGTCGACCAGAAGCCTGGTGTTATTGGCTTCAAGGAGAAATCGGGAACCGGTAACGTTGTGCGCTCCGCCGTAGAAACCGAGTCTAATCTGCAATCTGCACCTCCGCGAATATAGACAATCATTCCATAATACCACCTCGCAAGAAGGTCTGCCAGTAGTGGACACTGTTGTTATCATGCTGTTTCGGTTGTTAATCATACTCACCCCCTTTATCCCCCTCTCACGCAGCACCTTATTTTGCTATACTAATATTCGAAGGCGTGAGAGGGGGAGAGTTTTTTGAGAGAGGGGGCTTCGCCCCCTCTCTCTTTTTACTCCCCTCTCCAGCCAAGAGGAATCCTCATTCCTTGTCAATGGCTCTGGCTGGAGAGGGGTTAGGGGTGAGGTCAAGGTTATTAACCGGATACAAACAGGACCGGTTACTGTCTTCCTGTATGTTATTTAGCCGCGAATTTGGGGCCGTTATACTTATATTCCTTGCCGTCCATCGTCTTGGTGAAGCCCGGAGCCAGCAGAATAGCGTGAAACAGGACGGGCTTGACTATCTTGCGGAAGTTGAGCGGACAGTGCACCAGTCCTCTGGGGATGAAGATTATGGTAGCTTTATCTATCAGATACTGCTCCTGCTCCTCGCCCAGCCAGAAATCTATCTCGGCATCGAAATCGAATACGTCGGGCAGCGTGGCGCCGAGAAAAACCAGATATTCATCGACATCATGGGTATGCGGTTCCTTCTCAAGGTGTATGGGGTCGGTAAAGACCTGCCAGCCCATGTTCATATTGGCTCCGGGAATCTGCACCGCGCCCCTGAAGTACGCCTGGGGGCTGGCGATTCCGGGAAAATTGGACTCCTCTCTGAAATCCGTCAGTACATATTTCTCGTATTTCTTCTCTGCCACTTCTTCACTCCTTTCCGGGTGTTATAGCCTTGCCTTAATAATACCACCTCGTGTCATTCTGAGTCCCGATGAAATCGAGGACGAAGAATCTCTGCTGTTTTCCTCTGAGTCCGGATTCTTCGTCATCCGCCCAGGCGTCCGCCCGAGGCGGACTTAGAATGACGTTTAAGGTAAACCCGGCCGCTATTTCGCCGGTGGTCTTCCTCCGGCACCCGCTGCCGATGGTGATAAAACGACATCGATAAACATTATCGGCTTGTTGACCGCCTTGATGTTCAACGGGCCGTGTGCCAGACCTTTGGGTATCCAGACGAAAGACGTGGAGGTAATGACCTGTATCTCCTCTTCTTCACCGAGTCCGAATTCCACCACGGCGTCGAAATTCCTTATATCCTTCGGGTCGCCGCCCATGAAGCAGATAATCTGGTCGTAATCGTGCTTGTGCGACCTGGGAATCATGATAAAAGGCTCGGTAAGAAGCGACCAGCCCATTGTATAGGGGTAGCCGTCCAGGTTTCTTTCTCCGTGTATCAGGAACTGTGGAGCGGTTACCTCTTTGAAAACGGAAAATACAATCGGGTCCTGCGTGACGTATTTCCCGTACTTGCTTTCTGCCATTATGATATTATCTCCTTTGTTAATTCTCACACGGAGCTCTTTTTAATTGATATCCGCATGATAAGCCTGCAGGGACTTCACCTGTGATTTGCCCAGGCGGTACTCGGCTATTCCTCTGGTGGCGGCCATAGCCGCCGCCAGCGTGGTTATATAAGGAATCTTGTATTTTATTGCCGTCTTGCGGATATATGAATCGTCATACTGGCTCAGTTTCCCGCTGGGCGTATTTACCACAAGCTGGATTTCCCCGTTCATTATCGCGTCCACGATATTGGGGCGTCCTTCATAGAGTTTGAGAATCAGTTCGGACTTGATACCATTTTCGGTCAGGAACTGGTTCGTGCCCTGAGTCGCCCTGATTCTAAAACCCAGTTTGGAGAACTCTTCGGCTACCCCGTATACGGCGGGTCTGTCTTCGGGAGACACGGTTATCAGGATAGTGCCCTCCAGCGGCAATAACTGCTGGGCGGCAACCTCGGCTTTGAAATACGCCAGCCCGTAAGAATCGGCAATTCCCAGCACCTCTCCCGTAGAACGCATTTCCGGGCCAAGAAGCGGGTCGACTTCCGGGAACATGTTAAACGGGAAGACAGCTTCTTTCACTCCGAAATGCGGTATTTTACGATGCTTGAGCCCGATATCCCCAATCTTCTTACCCAGCATAAGCTGGGTGGCAACCCGCGCCATCGACACGTTACAGACTTTCGAGACCAGCGGGACTGTCCGTGAAGCCCGCGGGTTGGCTTCCAGCACGTAAACGACATCGTTGGCAACGGCGTACTGCATATTCATCAAGCCGACCACGTTCAGTTCTCTGGCAATCTTCTCCGTGTATCCGTTGATGGTATCGATATGTTCCTGAGCCAGGCTGACCGGCGGGATAACGCAGGCCGAATCGCCTGAGTGAACCCCCGCCAGTTCGATATGCTCCATTATCGCCGGCACGAACGCGATTTTACCGTCGGAAACGGCATCCGCCTCGGTCTCGGTAGCGTTTTCAAGAAACTTATCGATGAGGATGGGTCTGTCCGGGGTTACGTCCACCGCGGCGGCAACGTAGCTTTCAAGCATCTCTTCGTCATAGACCACTTCCATACCGCGTCCGCCGAGAACATACGAAGGTCTCACCATCAGGGGATAGCCGATGCGTTCGGCGACTCTCACCGCCTCTTCCAGGTTACTCGCCATCCCGGATTCCGGCATCGGAATGCCCAGCTTGTCCATCATATTGCGGAAGCGGTCTCTGTCCTCGGCAAGGTCAATCGTCTCTGGCGTGGTGCCGAGTATTTTAACACCGGCTTCGGCAAGCTCGTTGGCGATATTTAAGGGAGTCTGCCCGCCGAACTGGACGATAACGCCCTCCGGCTTTTCCTTTTCGTAGATACTCAGCACGTCTTCCACCGTTAGCGGTTCGAAGTACAGCTTGTCCGAGGTATCGTAGTCGGTCGAGACCGTCTCCGGATTGCAGTTCACCATTATTGTCTCGTAACCTTCGTCACGCAGCGTGAAAGCGGCGTGCACGCAGCAGTAATCGAACTCGATACCCTGGCCTATCCGGTTGGGACCTCCGCCGAGTACCATAACCTTCCGCCGGCTGCTGCTTTCCGTCTTGTCCGGCGCGTTGTAAGTGGAGAAGTAGTAGGCGGCGTTTTCCACGCCGCTGACCGGCACCGGCTCCCAGCCTTCGACCACGCCCAACGAGATTCGCCTCTGCCTGATTTCCTTCTCCGGTATACCGAGTAGCTGGGACAGGTATCTGTCGCTAAACCCGTCTTTCTTCGCCTGGATAAGCAGCTCATCTGGCAGGGTTTTACCCCGGTACTGCAAAATCTGTTCCTCGAGCTCTACCAGTTCTTTCATCTGCTGGATAAACCAGTGTTTTATGTAGGTCTTGGTGAACAACTCATCTACACCGGCGCCTTTACGTAGCGCCTCGTACATGATGAACTGCCGCTCGCTGGTTGCCTCGTTAAGCATTTCCATTAGCTCATCCAGGGATTTTTTATTGAAATCCTTGGCAAAGCCCAGCCCGTAACGCCCGTTTTCCAGGGAGCGTATCGCCTTCTGCAGTGCCTCCTTGTAGTTCTTGCCGATACTCATTACCTCGCCGACGGCGCGCATTTGGGTGCCGAGTTTGTCCACGGCGTCCTTGAATTTCTCAAACCCCCACCGTGCGAATTTCACCACCACGTAATCGCCGGACGGGGTATATTTCTCAAGGGTGCCTTCACGCCAGTACGGGATTTCGTCCAGGGTGAGGCCTGCCGCCAGCCTCGCCGAGATAAGCGCGATGGGGAAACCCGTAGCTTTGGAGGCGAGCGCCGAGGAACGGGATGTCCTTGGGTTAATCTCGATTACCACGACCCTGTCCGTTACCGGGTCGTGGGCGAACTGGATATTGGTGCCGCCTATTACCCGTATTGCCTCGACTATGCGGTATGAGTAGTCCTGAAGACGTTCCTGAAGTTCGGGGGAAATCGTGAGCATGGGCGCCGTGCAGTATGAATCGCCGGTATGAACGCCCATAGCATCCACGTTTTCAATGAAGCAGACGGTAATCATCTGGTTCTTGGCGTCGCGCACCACTTCCAGTTCCAGCTCTTCCCACCCCAGGACGGATTCCTCAATCAGTATCTGACCGATAAGACTGGCGGCGATTCCCCGGCTGGCTACGGTGCGCAGTTCCTCCACGTTGTAGACCAGTCCGCCGCCGGTGCCTCCCATGCAGTAGGCGGGACGGACCACCACCGGGTACCCCAGCTCGGCTGCTATTTTCTCGGCGTCTTCAACGGTGTATACCGCCTCGCTTTTCGGCATTTCTATGCCGAGACCGTCCATCGTTTTCTTGAACTCCGTACGGTCTTCACCCCGGATAATAGCATCGACTTCGACCCCGATTACCTTTACTCCGTATTTTTTCAGGACTCCCGTCCGCTCCAGTTCCGCGCTCAGGTTCAGTCCGGTTTGACCGCCCAGGTTGGGTAACAGAGCATCAGGTCGTTCTTTTTCGATAATCTGGGTCATCGTCTCCAGGTTCAAAGGCTCGATGTAGGTTACGTCTGCCATTCCGGGGTCGGTCATGATGGTTGCCGGGTTTGAGTTCACCAGCACGATTTCATAGCCGAGTCCCCGCAGAGCTTTACAGGCCTGAGTGCCTGAATAATCGAATTCGCATGCCTGCCCGATTACTATCGGCCCGGAACCTATAATCATCACCTTGTGGATATCATCCCGTCTTGGCATAAAAATACCTCTCTATGTTTTTCTGGTCTTCCGACAGAAATATACGGTAAAAATACCCGTATCCGGATTACCCGCCGGCGATAGGAGGGAGAAACACAACGGTATCCCCATCCGCCAGGGACGCTTCCATATGACCCAGCAGGAAGTATTCGCGCCCGTTTATCAGGATACGCAGACCCTTGATACTTTCCACCTTCTGGCTGAAGGCTGCCCCGCATTTTTCTCCCAGATACTCTACTAGGTCGGCTAATCTGGCGTTATCTTTTATCTCGGCATTCAGCCGGCTGACTCCGGTTATGTCCCTCAGCTGACCGAAAAAGAGCACCTCGATATTCATTTTGCTTATTGTTTCAGGGTAAAGCCCAGTCCGAGCTCGTTCAGCTTCTCCCTGGTCGGTACGCCGGTCTTTTTATCCCAGCCGCGTACGGTGTAATATTCATCAAGTATCATATCCTCTTCAAAGACACTGCCGGCCGAAGGTCCCTCGGGAACGGACTCTTCCTTCAGACGTTTCGGGAAAGAATCGTCTTTTCTGCCGAAGCCCTCTCGTACGTTGAACATCCTCTCCAGGTTGGTAATCTTTTCACCCACCTTCCAGAGGAAAGCCGGGTCGGCAAAGTCCTTAATACCCGTCGCTGCCACGAGAAGCTTGCCGTAGGTCTCGTCGCTGACCATGCCCATTGAGGGCATGAAGCTGCACAGAATACCCGTTTCCAGGAATGCCGTGGAGTCCTGGTTCCACTTGGTCAGGTCGCCTTTGCCTTCAGGGGCAAGGCGGTCGACCGCCCTGGGTACGGGAGCGCCGAATATTTCCTGTGGAGCGTAGCCGGTATTATGGTCGGCTCCTATATTAGCCGTCAGCAGGTTCAGTCCGTGCGATTTTGCTCCGCGCGGGTCGTAGGCGGGTAGTTCGAGCCCTTTCACCTGTATGGCATACTCCTCGGCGCCTTTTCCGATACGGTGGGCTGCCTCGCGCGTACCCTCCGCCAGCACGTCGCCGATGCCTTCCCTGTAGGCAATCTTCCTGATGAGCTCCATAACCGGCTCGCTGTTGCCGTAAGTCAACTCCAGCCCGCCAGTATCCGCTTTTGTAATAATTCCCCGCTCGTAGAGTTCGTAGGCAAAGCCGATACTGCTGCCGGTGGAGATGGTATCGAGTCCGAGGTCATCGCACAGATTATCGGCGGCGATGGTCAGTCCTATATCGGAATGATTCACCGGTCCGCTGAAAGCCCAGATAGTCTCGTATTCCGGTCCCTCGGACCACGCCCCGGCATACCTGCCGGAAGCTATCTTGGTGATACTGCCGCAGTGCACCATGCAGCTGTAGCAGCGTGTCTTGCGTACCAGCAGCTTCAGAAACTCGTTACTTTCCAGTTTCTCCCATTCGGGAACAACGCCTTCCCTGAAATTCTTGGTGGGATACATACCCATGGCGTTGATAGCCTCGGCAATCCAGGTCCCGTTCTGGGAGAAGGTGGCGAACTGAGGATTTGCCTGGTAGCCCGCAATCTGCTCCTTTACCGCTGCGGCAAAAGCATCCTTGTCATCAAGTCCTACCTTTCCCCGACCTCTGAGGGCGATAGCCTTCAGGTTTTTATCCCCCATTACCGTGCCGCCACCGCCGCGTCCGCAGGCGCGCCGCTCACTGAATATTCCTGCGTATTTAACGCCGTGTTCACCGGCGGGGCCGATACAGGCAATCTTGGCGTTCGCATCGCCGAGCTCCTGGCGAATCAGGGTATGAGTGTCATCGCAGTCTAGCCCCCACAGGTACTCGGCATCCCTCAGTTCGTATTTACCGTCGTGTACCCAGAGAAATACCGGTTTATCGGCTTTTCCCTCGATGATAATTATGTCGTAGCCGGCAAACTTCAGTTCGGCTCCGAACTGGCCTCCGCTGCTGGACTTAAAATAGCCGCCGGTGAGAGGCGACTTGAAAAAGACCTTATATCGAGCGAAGGACTGGGCGTTGGTACCCGCCAGAGGCCCGGAGATGAATATCATCTCGTTGTCCTCTCCCAGCGGTTCGATACCGGGTTTCAGTTCGTCATATAGTAGTTTCGCCCCGAAGCCGCGTCCGCCTATGTAGTCGTTTATCAGCTCCTTGCTCAGCGGTTCCTCGGATAACTTACGGTTGGTCAGGTCAACCCGCAGGATTTTGTTGTTATAGCCTCCTGCCATTTTTATATCCTCCTTATGGTTCTGTATTTACCGGTTCGGTTCTCAGGGTTTATCAACCTCTTTTTGAGCTTCTTCGAATAGTTTATGTTCCCGTTCCAGGAATTTCTCTCTGCCGTCCGTATACGAAGGGAGTACCCATTCCATTTCATGGAGATTATGGGTGATTGTCGGAATCCACTGGTAAGGTATGGTTATCAGCATCCATCCTTCCTCGAATATCTCTTTGGATTTCGCCCCGAAGGTCATACCGGTTATCATGTAATTCACCTTGCCGCTCTGGAACGGGTAGATATAGAGCCAGGAACACGCCAGCACTGGGGCAAGCTTGGGCTCCCAGATTTCGCCCGTCGAGTAACTCATCGCCCTCAATACGATTTCCGCCTGGCTGGGAGTAGCCGTGAGAATAAGCAGGTCCGGCTCGAAGGTCAGTTTGTCCAGGGTAGAAAATGCGACGTAGTTGACGAGACCCCGGCTGAACTCGTGGACATGCTTGTATATGGCGTTGTTGGCTCGCGGCTCCTGATAGATACCGAACCCGGGACCTATCAACCCGCTTTCCACGATTGTTTTCATCTCTTCCATTCCCAGCGCAATCTTACCGACACAGTTCTCGTTTTCTTTAGCGAAGTAAAAAGGCTCCCCTCTCCGCTGGGCTTCCTTAATCATTTCACAGAATGGAATGCTTTTATCCAGTTGCTTGATTCCTTCCGGTCTGGAGACCAGAAACTTAACACCCACCGGCGGATTTTCGAAGTTAAATTCGCTGTATATTGAAAGGTCCTGCTGTAGCTTTTTCATTTTTTCACTCCTTTTTTTAGTTTCAGGCAGATTACGCCGGGATTTTCAGATTCCCTTTCTCGTATTCGTCGACTAAAAATCCGGCGACCAACTTTGCCGTGCTTCTGATAACGCACCCGTCCGTGATGCTCAGGAACTCCATTGTCATTTCTTCATTGGTCAGGTCCCAGGCTTTCCCGAAATATTTCCTCATCACATCCTTGCAGAGTATGGAGCCGTATTTTTTGTAAAACTCGGCCAGCAGCGAATCCCTGAGTACCGCCCCCACCCTGTTGGAGTCAGCGGGGTCAGCAGATACGCCAAAGGCAAAGCCGGACGCCAGAACGCTGCCGGCTACGGCGCCGCAGGTACCCTCTCCGGTCATACACACTCCTGCTGTAAGAAGGCATATACCCGGATAGAGTTTGTCCGCCAGGTCTTGCGGCATTATTTCCAGGCCTCCCCACTTCATGGCGCCTACCACAGCGTAAAACGTGGACTCACAGCACCCCTTGTATTTCCCTTCGTATTCCACTCCCAGTTCCTCTGCCTTATTCATTATCTCTTCTTTTGTTTTCTCCAGTTTCGGCATAGCCGTCCTCCTCATAATTTTCCGGATATTCGGGTGGTTTGAAAGAAACGAAATATTGTCAAATCTGGAGAAAATCCTATATCGTTGACCCCCCAATGTCAAGTAGTGTTTTTGCTTTAATTGTCATTCTGAGCCCCGATGAAATCGAGGGCGAAGAATCTCTGCCGATTTCTTATGAGATTCTTCGTTATCCGCCCAGGCGTCCGCCTGAGGCGGACTCAGAATGACATGAAGGAGGCAGTTTTAAGTAAAGGCTTTGGAGAATTGTGAGTGGTGAGGTAGCCATATATCAACCAATCTGGAAAGATATATCGTAGTATAATCAGGCTTGACAATGTAAGGTCAGGCACTCAAAATAATCTTCTACGACATTCATATTATTTCAGGAGGCGAAAATGGCTGAAGTGAAATACGGAGATAACATTAAGACTCTCTCATTCAAAGAAGGCGACGGTTTTTACAGGCAGGTAGCCGAGATGACCGGTGAATTCCTCGGCTATGACCTCCACATAGAATACGGAGCGTACTGCACCGCCGGAAAAATGGGTAAAGAACCCTATAAAACCGAGAAGCACGACTTCGACCAGGTGCTGCTCTTTATGGGGACGGACCTGAGCGACCTGGGAGAACTCGGCGCGGAGGCAGAGCTTGTCCTCGGCGAGGAGGGAGAGAAGCATATGATTGCCTCTTCTCAGATAGCTTTCATTCCGAAAAACATGCCCCATTTCCCGGCGACGATTACCAGAATGGATAAGCGGTTTATATTTATGACGATATCGCTGGCGCCGGAACAGAAAGCCACGCCTGTAACCCTGAAGAAGATAGCCTCCGAGCCTGCCGGTTGGATGGACGCCAAACACAGGGACAAGATTCTGCACGTACCCTTCGAGCGTAAAGGACCCTGGCATTACGGCCCTCAGAACCGGGACGACGCCGGAGGAGCGATAGCCAATATCAACGGCAAAGATTTCGTGTTTAACATGTCGTACGAGAGTATCCGGAAAGCTCCTTACAGGTTCGGCCCGATACCCGATAAACCGCACGTCCACCCGTATACCGAGTTCCTGCTCTTCATGGGAGCCGACTGCAATGACCTGACCGAGCTGGGTGCCGAGGCGGAGCTTTATATGGGCAAGGAGATGGAAAAACACGTAATCAATAAACCGACTATAGCGGTACAGCCCCAGGGATTCCATCACTGCCCGCTGGTTGTTACCAGACTTGAAAAACCGTTCATATTCTCCGTCATCCGCCCGTGGGGTCATGGCGCCGAAGAAAGGAGAAGGGTTCCGTAATCAAAGATGGTTTAACCGGTTTATATAAACCTTGTATGATAACGAAAATATAAACTCGAGGAAGTGCGTGATATGGAAAATCTTGAAAAAAGACTGCCAGTGGAAGAAGGCGCGGAAGCGTTTATCGAACTGCTGAACTCAAACGGGGTGGTCTATATCTTCCTTAATCCGGGAACAGCATCCGTCTCCATCCAGGAGGCGCTATCCAAGTACAAAGCCCTGGGTAAGCCTGCCCCGAAGGTGATAACGAGTCTCCATGAATTTGCCGCCCTGTCCGCGGCTCATGGATATTTCATGGTCTCCGGAAAGCCGCAGGTAGTCCTGATACACCTGGCACTCGGTACCCAGCAGCTCGGCGGAGCCATGATTAACGCCCAGCGCGGTCGGGCGGGTGTGGTAATATGCGCCACGCGGGTCCCGTACAGTCGTGAGGGGTCGGCAAGAGGCGGGCGTCCCTTCGGCCTGCACTGGGTTCACGAGCAGTTCGACCAGGCAGGCATCCTCCGTGATTATGTTAAGTGGGAATACGAGCTCCGCTCTATTGATACTATCCACGAGGTAGTCCAGCGCGCTTTCCGGGTGACTTCCACCGAGCCGTGCGGTCCGGTATACCTGGTACTGCCCCAGGACCTTCTCGGCGAACGGATGTCGGAAATACGCATTCCGGAAGTTTCCAGGCATTCGGCGGCGGCGCCTCCTCAGGCGGACCCGGACCTGCTGGAGAAAACCGCCGATATGCTTATCGGTGCCGAAGAGCCGCTTATCGTCACCGGGTACTCGGGCAGGCATCCGGAGAGCGTAAAAGCGCTGGTCGGGCTTGCGGAAACCCTGGGAGCGAGGGTGGTATCTTCACAGTACTACATGAATTTCCCGACCACGCACCCGCTCTTCGGAGGCTTCGGCGCCGAACCGTACCTGAAGGATGCTGATGTTGTTTTCGTTATCGACCATGACGTGCCTTATATACCCGCTTTCGCAAATCTGAAACCGGATGTAAAACTTATCCACTTCGATATCGACACCGTCAAGCGTGACTTCCCGATGTGGGGTTTCGCTGCTGATATCCTCGTTGAGTGCGATTCGAGTAAGTCGATACCGCTGCTCAGTGAAACCATCAAAAAGAAAGCGACTCCCGGGGACGAGAAACGTTTTAAAGCCCGTTATCAGAAACTGGAGGGCGAGCAGCGGCAGCGGCTGGCGCAGTCCCGCGACGACGCGATAGTAAAAGCCGAACAGAAGCCCGTGTCCGCAGACTGGATTTGCCATTGCCTGAACGAGATTATCGATAGTGACACTATAGTCATAGAGGAAGCGGTGACCAACCGTTTCGCCGCGCTCCGTCACATCGAACGCACCAGGCCGGGCACATTCTTTACCAGCGAAGGCTCCAGCCTCGGCTGGGGCATGGGAGCGGCGCTGGGAGCCAAGCTCGCCAGACCTGACAGCACCGTGGTGACGCTGGTGGGCGACGGCACGTTCGTTTTCGGCAGCCCGATATCCGCCCTATGGGCGTCAAGTGTCTATGAGGCGCCGTTCCTCTGCGTTGTTTTCAATAACAGGTTATACAACGCCCCTAAAGGGGCTATCAGAGGAGCCTACGGAGAACAGAGCTACTCCGAAAGGACGGGAGTCTGGACTGGAGTGGAAATCTCGCCTTCTCCCGATTACGCCATGATATCCCAGGCATGCGGCGGCTACGGCAGGGTGGTCGAAGAACCTGAAGAGGTCAGGCAGGCTCTCATTGAAGCCCTCGAACAGGTACGCCGGGGCAAACCTGCCGTGGTCGATTTCAGGATTTAGTCAATCAATTAACAAACGCCGTATTTCCTGGCGGCATTTATCATTGCTTTCAAAGGGGGACTAAGGGGGATTTATAAAATCCTTCTCATTCTCTCTTTACGAAAGGGAGACTCCGCTTCTATTTTCATAAACAGAACTCTTCAAAACAGAGAAGAAATAACAACCCCGAGCATAATAAAGATAAAAATCACCTTGATTAATGAACCGGCAATAAAACCCAGTAAAGCGCCGCTTGCCGATTTGAAAGCCTGTCCGGTCGGCCTCCTGGCTATTAGTTCTCCCAGAAATGCGCCAATGAAAGGTCCCAGTATAATTCCCCAGATGCCTAACGTGAAAATACCGACTATAAAACCCACGAAAGTGCCGGCGATACCCCATTTGCTTGCCTTGTATTTACCGGCTCCCAGCATTGGAGCGATAAAGTCCAGCGCCAGCGTGACGAGCATCAGGACGAAGAATATTACGGTTGCCAGAATCGATATTCGTTCGAAACCTGTACCGATTGCGTAAATAAAAAGTCCCAGCCACGCCAGCGGCACCCCGGGCAGGATTGGCAGAAAAACGCCTGCAAGACCAACCGCCATCAGGATGAAACATATTACAGCCAGCAGTATACCCACTATATCTGACGACCACCTTTATTATATTATAATTACCCTTACCACCCCTTACTCGCGTACCACATAATTTAGCATTATAGTGCGTTACTTGCCAGCAGCAAATTACCGCGGCTAGATATCGTCCTGGACTGGTAGGTACTTTATTACCTCAACCTTTACCCTTCATTTTGAACCTTTCAGGATGAACACCTCTCCAACCAGAACCATTGAGATGGATGATAGGGGAAACCCCCCGGTTATAGAGGGGGATAAAGGGGGTGAGTACATATTTCAACCCTTAATGAGCCGAACTCTACAAACAAATAGATATACACAATCAAATCAGGCTGAATATGAAGGCTAATATGTTGCTGTATGAAGATACACCGGTTTACGATGCCTGGCTGAAATATATAATCGGCGGAATACTGGCCATTACACTTGTTCCGGGCATAATTTTATTAGCTTACGATACAGCGGGCGCTGTGGCTATGTTTGTAGTTACCATATTCGATGCCGCCCTTTTCCGGGTAATCCTTCCGAAACGGTTCCAGATATATGAAGACAGAATAAGAATAATACTGGGCGGACCCTTCGCAATAAACATACCTTTTACAGATATCCTGAAGGCTGACTCGGCGCCTTCGAGCAGAGCCATGATTTACTGTGGAATCCGTCTGGCTACCTCAACCCGGCACGTGGTTGAGATAGACCGTCGACACGGCCTGAGCGTGGTAATATCACCGGCTCATGAAGATATGTTCTTAAACCAGCTCGACCAGGCGCGGCGGATGTATTCCGGTCTAGACGGTTGAAGACATGTATTATCCAGGAGCAGATTCCTGCTGAGGCCATAGCTCCTCGGCAATGTCGTCCAGCCCCAGTTCCAGCAGCTTCTTCCGACTCGGTTTCGTCGTCTCCATGTCCCAGTCGAGAGCGCCGAGGTTCCAGTACGCTTCCGCCTCCACGTTCTTGGTAATTCCGGCGATAGGTCCCCCGGTCTGGGGCGGCCGACCCGGAATCCTGGGATGGACGAAGCGCTCCAGAGGATTATCGCCTTCACGCAGGCTAAACACGTGCCTCATAACAGCAATCCTCTCGCCGGCCTTTTCAAGCTCTTGCATAGTGCGGTCCCATCCTGTCACTGCACGGAGGAATCCTTCTATGTATTTGCTCTGGTCTCCGGGTATGCCTCCATGCATACAGAGTCCGCAGGCACTCATAACGCAGTGCTTGAATATACCGGGCCCGAAATAGGTTGTATGCCGGCCGGGAGTGGCATCCATATGGTACATCGCCATCATGTGTCTGTCTGAATAGGCAAAGAAATTACCTTTGGGGTCGTGCATACCCGGTTCCTGCCCGCCGACGTGCACGGCGTACTCTTCGGCTCCCCTGCCAATTTTTTCCGCGGCAATCCTTACGCCGTCAGCCAGAATATCACCGAAACCCTCACGCTTTACCATCTTTTCGAGCATCGCCACAAGAGCGCGGTGGTTTCCCCAGGTAAGCTCAATACCGTCGGTATCCACTTTTGTTATAATACCTTTTTCATAGCATTCCATGGCAAAGGCGATAGTGCTGCCAGCGGAGATGGTGTCCATCCCGTAGGCGTTACAGAGGTAGTTTGCCATTTCTATTGACGGAGCGTTCGTGTTACAGCAATTAGCCCCGAAAGAACCGAGCGTTTCATACTCCGGTCTGTGATTGCCTGCCGGGTATTTATATTCGCCGGCGCCTTCCTTAAGGCTGGCTTTACAGGCTACCGGACAGTGCCAGCACCCTTTTCTCTTATCAACGTTTGATATTACGACATCCTTATCCAGACCGGAGACATCCGGTATCTCGACGATACCGACTCCGCCCCAGTTCTTGACCGGCGTATCGCCGTCCTGCGCCGATGCATCGGCATGACTTCCGGTGCCGTATTTACCGAACCGCTCAAGGAACGCCTTCATCCCGGCAATATGCTCTCTCCGCAGCGCACTGGCGGCTTCGGCATCGGCAAGCGGAACCTCCATTTCTCCCCTGGCGACAACCGCCTTCAGTCTCTTGGAACCCATCACCGCGCCGAATCCGGAACGCCCTGCGGCGTCGCCCCTATTACTTATCATGCAGGAGACCAGAGAGAGTTTCTCACCGGAGGGACCGATGCTGACCACCCTGGATGACGGACCGTATTCGGCTTCGAGGAAATCTTCGGTTTCATCGGTAAATTTCCCCCAGAGGCGGGAGGCGTCTTTCAGTTCTACTTTTCCATTGTCCAGCAGCAGGTATACCGGCTTCTCCGAAATGCCGTTTACGAATACTCCGTCGAAACCAGCAAACTTGAGATAAGGCCCGAAATATCCGCCCGAGTTTGAATCTCCCCATCCTCCGGTCAGCGGCGACTTGGCTACCACCTCATACCTGGCGCCGAAAGTAGCCGGAGTGCCGGTGAGGGGTCCCGTAATAAAACCGAGTGTATTTTCCGGTCCCAGCGCGTCAACGCCGCCTCTCTGGCGGTTGTAGAGAATTCTGGCTCCGATACCGTAGCCCCCGATAAAGTCCCGGTAAAGGCTCTCGTCAGGGGTCTCCACTCTTATCTCTCCCGTAGAGAGGTTAACGAAAAGGAGTTTGCCCATATATCCGCCGACCATTTCTGCCTCCTTTCTACCACTTCAGGTCTTATTTAAATCACCATCTTTGTGCCATTCCGAGCCCGCCTGAGGCGGGTGAAGAATCTATCTCTCCCTCCTGAAAAGAGATTCTTCGTCGTCCTCCCGAGGCAGACTCCTCAGAATGACATATGTGGTAATATTAACAGAAAATTTATCACTCCAGCACGATTATTCGCCGAAGTACTGTGTATCAGCGTTCGGGTATACCGCTACTTTCGTACCGGCCCCGTGAGATTTCTCGAGCGTCTCTATTACCTGTGTCCAGTCGCTCATCAGCAGCACCTTATCACGGTCGGTGTAGCGGTCAAGGATTCTTAGCTCGGGGAACTCGGTATAGATGATAAGTTTATTGATATGGGGAGGTACCATCATCGAGCGTCCCAGTCTGCCGCTAATCGTCTTTCCGAAATTATCGAAGAGGTAATGTACGTCCTGTCCCGAGGGTGAGTTGGTGATGATGACGGCGTCTCCACCTTCGGTCTTTAACGCCGGTATAGCGCTGGACATCGCCATGCTGTACTCAGCGGCTTTATCAAAGGCGTTAGCGATAACAACGTCATTATCCCTGGTATTGGTGGAGAGATAGTGTGATTTTGCCTCCTGGAGCGCCTCAGTATAGGTTGGTTCAAGGGCACCGGCGTAAATTGCCGCCGTTTCTCCCATGAGGTTGACCAGGCAGTCTACCGTCATGTCCAGGCCGACCTTTCTCGCTATTTCCCTGGCATCACCGGTGACCGGACTACCCTCGATGTATCCTCCGGAGGGCAGACCCTGCTCTCTACGCTCCGCTTTCCACGCTTCGTGAGTAACGCCGTGGTGGGCCGCCACGGTCTCGTATGAAGCAACTCCAGGCATTATTATCTTGGCGCCGCCGCTGAAGCCGTATTGGGGATGAGGCACAATCTGGCCTATGCCTATTTTCAGGTCGCAATGCATGACCTCGCTGTTGATAAAAGCATGCGTCCCGTAGCTGGTTATCCCGATATCCGTGCAGTTCAGGAAGGGACAGTGATTATAAACGGAGAACCTTCTCAGGACCTCTTCACCCAGCTTTTTCGCCATGCCAATCCTGTCCAGAGCCTGGTGGTTCGCCACCGCCGCGATAAAACGTATCCTGTCATCGGTAATACCCGCCTCAGCCAGTTCTTCCAGGATAAAGGGTACGATTTCATAGACACGCGTGCTGCGGGTGAGGTCGTCGAAAATAATCACCACCTCTTTCCTGTCCTTTGCCAGCTCTCTAAGAGGCGGCATGCCGATGGGCGAGGTAACGGCTTTTTTTATTGCATCCGGTTTTAACGCCGGTCTGTCATAGCCGGCAATATTATGCACCGTTACCTGCCAGTTATCCGGCAGGGGATATTCCACCTCTCTGGGGTCGTACCATGAATATTCCGGCAGTTTAACGCTTTGAGCCACTTAATACCTCCTGGTCTGTCATTAGACGGGACACGGTTACTTCAGCAGACTTCTTTTCTCCAGGTCGTCCGCCACGTCTTTGAGATTCAGTTCTTCAAGCTTTTTTCTCGTTTGCATTCCGGTCTTTACGTCCCAGCCGCGGTACTCGTAATACTGGTCTTTCATTTTCTCGAAGTCCGCTCTTTCCACAACCGTTCCCAGTTTAGATACCGTTTTACCGTCTTTCCCCGGGACGATTCCATCGGCATTGAAGAAGATTTCGCCTTCTCTCAGAGGCTCGGTGTGGATGTGGTCCATCAGTTTATCCCCTTCTCTTCCTTCCCAGCCCTGGCGTATCCTTACCGCCCGCTGCAAGTTAAAAATTCTTTCCCCGATTTCATACAGCTCTTCTTCATTTTTCTCATTGCCGGTGATTGCCGAGTATATCTGGCTTTCCAGTGTCCCGTCGCCTAAACAGTCTTCGGAATTCATATTGACGGTATTGGGGAATTTGAAATCGCAGAGAATCATGCTTTCCTTGACGTACTGGCGGTCCTGGATTTTCCTGGCGGCAAGGGCTTTCCCCTCGTAGGTGGAGAAGTCGGCCGCTATTTCGCTGCCCCAGAACCTTTTCGCCAGCCTGCGGAAGTCCTCCGAAGTGAAGACCTGTCCTGCACCTCCGGTGAGTCTCCCGAGCCATGAGAACATGGGGAAACTGACTTCATGGAGCTGGTGTATCGGCCGTCTCGGTTCGGTGGCGTATAGCAGCGCCGTGGTCACGAACAGCCTGGGGTCATAGTCTTTCTTCTCACTGGCGCCGGTCGCTATAACGTCCGTCAGCAGCTCTCTAGCCCTACCTCCCAGCGATTCGGCGGCTTTCAGGGCTCCCCGGGCAAGCATCTCGCCGAAGTCTTCCCTGAAGGCTATTTTCCTAGTCAGTGTTTCTATAAACTCCTGAGTGCCTATTTTTGAGAGCGGCAAGCCGGTATCCTTATCGTTGATAATATCTTCTTTGTAACAGAGGATAAGCCACTCAATCAGCGCCTGCGTGGCAACCGTATCAAGGCTGTTGGCGTCGCAGAGTCGCATGCCGAGTCTTTGCAGTTCTCCGGCTTTTTCACCTTCACCGTAGTACTCTATCGGCGGCACCTGATAGACCTCGGTGGGCTGGCAGAAGGTCTTATAAAGCCTGCCGTCTTCACCCGGGTAAGCTTCTCTGGAGCAGCCGAGTTCGCACCCGTAGCATATCTGCTGTTTACTGAGACCGGGAATCGACCAGGGTGAAGGCATTGCCGGCGCTCCCGGCGCGGGCATCAAACGGTTGACGATACTCTGAAGTCTGTCCGGGTCGGCGGCTGCGGGCCTCTTGCTGCCGGTAACGGCGACGGCTTTGAGCATTTTCGAGCCCATAACGGCGCCGAGGCCGGCAGAACCCGACGAGCCTTCATCGGCATATATGCTGGCGAAGGATACCCGGTTCTCTCCGCCGGGACCAGTTGTCATAACGCTGTATTCTTCTCCATGTTCCGACTTGAGGATGTCGCTCGTCTCGAAGACGGACTTTCCCCAGAGACGGGAGGCGTCCCTGATTTCAACAGTATCATCATTTATGTAAAGATAGACCGGTCTATCCGCTTTCCCCTGTACTGCCAGACCGTCGTATCCGGCGTGCTTTAAAAATCCGCCCCAGCTTCCTCCCAGGTTGCAGAAAGAAAAAGCCTCCGGCTCGGCTAACGCCGATTTTCCGCACACCTGCCACCTGTAGCCGGCAATCCCCCTGAAACCCGCCGCCGGTCCGGTGACGCATATCAGCAGGTTTTCAGGGTCAAAAGCCTTCGCTTCGGGGGGCACCATATCCCAGTAGAGCCTGGCGGCAATACCCCTGCCGCCTATGAACCTGCCGGCGTAGTCGGCGGTCGGAAGTCTGGTTATTTTTCTTCCGGATAAATCTACTTTTAAAATTTCTCCGGCGTAACCGAAATCAGCCATTTTTACCTCCGATTTACAGTCTTTCTTAATATGGTTTGTTGCGTTAAATCAGTCTTCTCTTTTACCGGTGAGTGATACCGCCATGCAGAGGTAGGGTTTATCGATTTTTTTGGTGCGTATCGGGCAGTGAGGCACGCCTTTAGGGACGACGACGGCGGTAGCCTTGGTGAAGGTATATTTCTCTTCCTCTTCAGCACCTATAGCCATCTCAACCTCAGCGCCGAGGTCTTCGAAGTCTACGGGGTCGGAGCCGATAAAAAAGATAGCCTCATCGTAATCGTGAACGTGAGGCTTGGTCGATAGTCCGGTTATGCCCGGCTCGAAGGCGAAGGCGTAAATAATATGGCACTGGAACCCGTTTAGAATATCCGCGCCCGCCGCCATTATCGAGCCGCCTTTTCCTTTCCTGACCGGCAGGGTGACAACGTTTTTAGCGTACTTCGTTTCCGTCATTTTTTCTCCTCTCTCTTCATAAAGTACATTTATTTTGGATTTGTGACTTCAGATTGTCAAGCGAGGTTGGCTGCCGTTTATTTTCAGTTTCGGATGAAACGGATACTCACCCCCTTTACCCCCTATCTCATACAAGTGAAATAGCTAAGAAAGCTGCTAAAGCTAGGTAGAGTAAATAGTGAAGATGGCGCGCCTGTCAGGCTCATATCAATAAAGGTAGAATGGTAAGGAGCGCCGTTTATAGCCATTCACAGTTACTGATAAATAAAGAACGGGGGTGTATACACCCTTGAGTCATGTTTGACAACCGAATAGATAAAAGTAATAATAGGGTATAGGAGGTCGCAAACTCTTATACCCTATTATTGTGCGTTGGGGCTGTGTCGGAGTGGTTTATCGATCCCGACTTTGAATCGGGCGAACGTGATAAACGTTCCGTGAGTTCGAATCTCACCAGCCCCGCCGTACATTATTATCCTAATACATCATGAAGAGTAATGTAAGTTAAACAATATACTAATGGTTAAACCATCTATCTATATACTTATTAGTATAGTATTGGAGGTAAGTGAATATGGTTAATCATAATCATTTCGTAGAGGAAGAACTAAGAAAAGTATTATCAGACGCTACAGCTGAATTGGTAAAACTCGAAAAGGATAGAGAACAAATAGACGGTAAGCTAGTTCAACTAGAACGAGAAAGGCATGCTTATGAGATTGCCTTGCAAGGGTATCTCAGGAGGACTGGTAAACAAAATTCGGTCGAACCTGATTGGGATAAATTGAGAAAAGACCCTAGCCATAAGGTACGTCTAGTAAGACTGGCAGACCACTATGGAGGTAATATAACAATTAAAGATGCGTCTGCTTTGCTATATACCAAAGGTTTTATTAAATCCAAACGCCAAGCAAATGCCTATCAGATAGTTAGAAGCCTGCTTGATAATATGGTAGATGACAAAATCTTTGAGAAAGTAGCCCCTGGTCAGTATAGGCTTATAGGTGCTCAGCAAATTCTACTCCAGTAATCACATCTGGGCGGTCGATGAAATAGTCCAGCTATTAGAATTAAACAAGGAGATATTATAATGACATATGAATATTGCACATTTATCCAGGGTGCTATTTTAGACAATGAAACAATGTCACAATTACCACAAGGCGAATTCATTAAAAAATATGTCCAATATTCATGCCCAAATATTACCGAAAGTAACTAGCGCTCGTGCAAACCTTCGTGGGGGTGGCTGGGAAATTATCTCTCATGACCAGCTATTAGTTGGCGGGCGTCTTATCTTATCTTTTCTTCTTCGCCGTCCTGAAAAATAAAAACCGAGTCAGTTAATTGCGCTATTGGTTGTTTAAGTACAACAATTTTCACGTCTTTATGTCTCCTTGACTTTATATTCTTTTAGTTATATTGACTTACTACATGATTATCTCCCCGCTTGACAAATAACTACAGCCGTCATATACTTTTCATAACTTAACAACTGAATAGCTGAAAGGCTTTGAGCGAGACTAGTATGCCCCCAGCGAGGCTCAGAGAGCCGGGTAAGGTGAGAGCCGGTGCCGGACGCAGGGGTTGAATGGACTCGGGAGCCGCAAACCGAAAGTCTCGATGTAATCGGACAAGTAGGCTTTGACGGAGAGGGCACCGTTAACAGAGCCCAGGGTATTCTCCCGCCAGGGCGGGAAAGTACCTGAGAGAGATGATTGCCGTCTTACCCTTTTCCCTCATCTATTCAAGCAATCAATTAGGGTGGCACCGCGAAGGATAGCCCCTCGCCCCTATGGCGAGGGGCTTTTTGTTTGCCGGACCGGAGGTGGACTTATGTATTATCCGACACTGGAAGAAGTGAAAAAATTAAAGGGCGAAGGTAACGTGGTACCCGTTTACCGCGAAATCGTTGCCGACCTCGAAACGCCGGTCTCCGCTTTCCTGAAGATAAATCACGGCGGCTATTCTTTCCTTCTGGAGAGTGTGGAGGGCGGCGAGCGGCTGGCGCGCTACAGCTTTATCGGTACGGAACCATATAAAGTATTAACCACCCGGGCAGAGGATGGAACAGACCCCCTGCCTCTGGTAGCCGGGGAAATGAGTAGATACAGGATAGCGCCGGTAGGTGAGCTGCCCAAGTTCTGCGGCGGCGCCGTTGGCTATCTCAGCTATGATACCGTGACCCGCTTCGAAGACCTGCCATCACCGGAAAACGACCCCCTGGGCGTGCCGGAATCCCTGTTCATGTTCGTCGATACCGTGCTCATCTTCGACCACGTCACCCATAAAATCAGGGTAATGAGTCACGTCCACCTCGACGGCGATGTAGAAAAGTCGTACGAGGAGGCGGTGAAAAAGATTGACGGGCTGATTGATAGGCTAAATAAACCTGTCCAATCGAGAAAGCAGATGAACGGAGCGGTACCTGCAGCAGGGAAAAGCATACCAAAATCGAATTTCGCCAGAAAAGACTACGAGGAAGTTGTGGAAAAAATAAAAAGGTATGTTACCGAAGGCGAGGTAATCCAGGTAGTGCCTTCGCAGCGCCTTTCCCAGCCCACCGCGGCGGCACCTTTCGATATTTACCGGGCGCTGCGAACCATCAACCCCTCCCCCTATATGTTCTACTTCGATTTCAAGGACTTTTATATAATCGGAGCCTCTCCCGAGATACTGGTCAGGGTAGAAGGCGATACGGTAACCACCCGTCCACTGGCAGGAACCAGGCCGAGAGGCAAGACCCCTGCCGAGGATATCGTTCTGGAACAGGAGCTCCGTGCCGATGAAAAGGAGAGGGCGGAGCATATTATGCTGGTAGACCTGGGACGTAACGATATCGGCAGGGTCAGCGAGCCGGGCACGGTAGAGGTAAGCGAGCTAATGGAGGTGGAGCGTTACTCCCATGTCATGCACCTGGTAACCAATGTTCAGGGCAAGCTCCGGAAAGACATGAACGCCTTCGACGCCCTGAGAGCCTGCTTCCCCGCCGGGACGGTCTCCGGAGCTCCGAAAATACGGGCGATGGAAATAATCGCCGAGGTCGAACCGGAGAAAAGAGGACCTTACGCCGGAGCCGCCGGCTATTTCTCATTCTCCGGCGATATGGATATGGCGATATCGATAAGGACGATGGTGGTAAAGGACGGCATCGCTTATACCCAGGCCGGTGGGGGCATAGTCTATGACAGCGTGCCGGAACGCGAATACGAGGAGACGATGAACAAAGCCGGAGCGCTACTCAACGCCATCAGCCAGGCAGAAAGCGCCGGTTCAAGTACGGAAGGGGGAGACTGATGCTTTTACTGATTGATAATTACGATAGTTTTACCTATAACCTGTTCCAGTACCTTAGCGAGCTGGGCGAGAAGGTGGAGGTGATACGTAACGATAAGACCACCGTCGAGGATATCGAAAAAGCCACGCCTGAAAGGCTTGTTATATCACCCGGACCCTCAACCCCGCTGAACGCAGGTATCTCCAACGACGCAATAAAGCATTTCGCTCCCGTAATGCCGGTACTCGGCGTCTGCCTGGGACACCAGTGCATCGGTCACAGCTACGGCGGAATTGTCGGGCAGGCGAAGCAGATAATGCACGGCAAGTCCTCGCTGATATATCACGGCAACACCGGTGTTTTTAAAGGTCTGCCGAACCCTTTCTCCGCCATCCGCTACCACTCGCTGGTGGTGGAGAGAGAGGGACTGCCGGACTGCTTCGAGATAACCGCCTGGACTGACGACGACGAGATTATGGGACTCAGGCACAAACAGTACCCCGTGGAGGGGGTCCAGTTCCACCCGGAGTCCTTCATGACGGAAGTGGGTAAAGACTTATTAAGGAATTTTTTAAAGATGGAGGGTAAGAAATAATCACCCGATTCAAGACTATTCTAAATTGTCATTCCGTGCTTGACACGGAATCCAGGCTGTTCCGCCATAGACGCATACTGGATTCCGGCCTTCGCCGGAATGACAAAAAGAAAGCAAAGGTGAGGAGGTGAAGAAATGACCATTCCTGAAAGTGCTTACACGATTATTTTAATAATAGCTACTGTTATATTGTTTGTATTATATATAATCGGGCTAATAAGAAATTTAAAAGCCGATTCGTCTGGAAGACGAGCTTATATCCCAGCATTTACTGTAGGTTTTCTCTTGTGTGTTTATTTGGTTCTTAATGCACGTGAAATGTCGCCAGCAGATTTCGGACAAACCATACTTACGCTTGCTCTAGTTTTAGTAACTGGCTTTTATGCTTTATCGGCTTACAAACAAGCAAATGTAAGCGCGAAAATGGCTGAGGAGATGAGAGAACAACGGATAATGGAATCAAGACCTGTAATAATTCAGAAAGCGGTGGTTGAAACTGAGGCAAAATTTGCCGCGTTTGGTTCTAGGGAATGGTTTTCTTACTTTGAAGTGTATAACGCAGGAAATGGTCCAGCAATAGAGGTAGAAATTTCCTTAATGAATAAGGAACAGACACCCATACATAGTCATCGGGAGACATTTTTGAGAGCTGGTGACCCCCCAATAGAATTTACCCCTAGTGAACTGATTGACCTAGAAAAGTCTATCTTCTACCTTGTATGTGAATATCAAGGCATATTATCTCGTGGTATACAAACAACATGGTATCAAACTTGGCTACCCTTTGAGACGATTGAAAGTAGTACAGAAGCAAAATTTTATGTGAAACCTGGCGAGTTAGAATTCAAAGAAGTTCAAGAAAGGGAACGTATCGATGTCTTTGGTAGTAGGAGGAAACCAAGATGATTAGAGAAGCAATTAGCAAATTGATAGAAGGTAACTCGCTGAGTACGGACGAGGCGGCGGAGGTTATGGGGGAGATGATGGAGGGCGAGGTTACCCCCGCCCAGCTCGGCGCTTTTCTTACCGCGCTCAGAATAAAAGGCGAGACCGTCGAGGAAATCGCCGGACTGGTAAAAACGATACGGGCTAAAGCCGTCAGGGTAGAGGTTGATGGCCCCGTAATCGATGTGGTCGGCACCGGCGGCGACGGACATAATACCTTCAATATCTCCACGGCAGCCGCCTTCGTGGTCGCCGGCGCCGGGCTTAAAGTAGCCAAGCACGGTAACCGCGCCGCCAGCAGCCAGTGCGGCAGCGCCGACGTGCTGGAAGCCCTGGGTGTAAAAATCGACCTTACCGCCGAGCAGGTGAAGCAGTGCCTGGAGGAAGTGGGGATGGGTTTCATGTTCGCCCCATCCTTTCATCCGGCGATGAAATACGCGGGACCTCCCCGGCGTGAAATAGGGATTCGTACCGTCTTCAATATCATAGGACCACTTACCAATCCTGCCGGGGCAGGCACATATCTGCTGGGCGTCGCCGATGATTCGCTGGTTGAGAAGCTGGCAAAGGTCCTGCAGAGCTTAGGCTGCGAGCATGCCCTGGTGGTACACGGCGAGGACGGTCTGGATGAAATAACCAGTACCGGGAAAACCCGCGTCTGCGAGGTAAAGGAAAGCGACACCAGGAACTACACCATCGGTCCCGACGATGTTGGTTTGCCGAAAACGGGTCTGGAAAATCTCAAAGGCGGCACTGCCGACGAAAACGCGGCACTGCTGCGCTCCATTCTGTCCGGGAGTCCCGGTCCCCAGCGTGACGTGGTGCTAATGAACGCCGCCGCGGCGCTGCTGGTGGGGAATAAAGCGGCATCGCTTAAAGAGGGGATGGAGCTGGCAAAGGAAGCGATTGACAGCGGTAAGGCTATGGCGAAGCTCGATAATCTGTCCAGGTTAACCGGCAGTTTCGGATAAAAGAGGGGAATAATGATACTGGACGACATTGTGGCTGACAAAATACTGGAAATCGAGGCAAGGAAGCGAAAACTGCCTCTGAAGGAGCTTAAAGAGGTCGCTCAGGAGCAACCGCGACCGCTAAATTTCGCCTCCGCTCTCAGAGGTGAGGGGGTAAGGCTTATCGCCGAGGTCAAGAAAGCGTCGCCCTCGAGAGGCGTCATCCGCTCCGATTTCAATCCGGTAGAGATAGCTCTGACATACGCCGGGAACGGGGCTTCGGCGATATCGGTACTGACCGATGAAAAGTATTTCCAGGGTAGTCTTAATTACCTAAAGGAAATCAGAAAAGTTCTTGAGGGTAAAAGAGTACCCCTGCTGAGAAAGGACTTCATACTCAGTGAGTACCAGGTCTATGAATCGAGGGCTAACGGCGCCGACGCCCTGCTGCTCATCGTCGCTACCCTCGATAGTGCAAAATTAATAGCTCTGCTGGAGTTAAGCCACATACTGGGGATGGGCTGCCTGGTGGAGGTGCACAACGAGGCGGAACTAATAACCGCCCTGAATTGCGGGGCGCGAATTATAGGAATCAATAACCGCGACCTCAAGACCTTCGAGGTAGACCTGAATACCACCGGCAGGTTAAGACATCTTATTCCCGAGGATATAATAGTAGTCAGTGAAAGCGGAATAAGAGACCGCAGCGACATGGAGAAACTCGCCGGCTGGGGAGTCGACGCCGTGCTTATCGGGGAGTCATTGATGGCATCGCCGGATATCGCCGCCAGAATGAAGGAGTTCCTATGAAAATGGTAACCAAGATAAAGATAGACGGGTTGACTGAGATAGAGCATGTCCTGGCGGCCGGCGAGGCGGGTGCCGATTTTACAGGCCTGGTCTTCGCTCCGAGCAAGCGGCAGGTTTCCGTTGAAAAAGCCAGGCGACTGGCGGAGGCTGCCCGCAGTCTTGAAAAACCTCCGGCTTTAGTCGGCGTTTTCGTTAATCTGCCGGCTGAGGAGGTCAACCGTATTGCCGCGGAATGCCGACTGGACCTGGTGCAGTTGAGCGGCGATGAAACATGGGAGTACTGCCTGGAGATAGAAAGACCGGTTATCAAGGTTATCCACGTCGCCGAAGGGCAGAGTGCCGACGATGTGATAGCTGAGATAGAAAGCGGCTATGAAGTTGTTAAGGGAAGAGACGTTACCTGCCTTCTGGATACCAGTGTCAGTGGCGCTTATGGCGGTACAGGGCAGAGGTTCAGCCAGCTGGTAGCCGCGGGAGTGGCCGCAAGGCTGCCGGTGATCATTGCCGGTGGCCTCACCCCGGAGAATGTCGGCAGGCTGGTCAGCGAGGTGCACCCCTGGGGAGTGGATGTTTCTTCGGGCGTGGAGACCGACGGGGTAAAAGATATTGCCAGAATCAAAGAGTTTATCGATGAAGTGAAGGCGGTTACGGGAGGTGATTAATTGATACATTTTAAAAAAGGTTATTTCGGAGACTACGGTGGGCAGTTCGTACCGGAAACTCTAATGCCCGTCCTGGACGAGATGGCGGAAGCTTATAATGCTATCAAGTCCGATACTTCCTTCTGGGATGAATTTAACTCGCTTTCACGTGACTACTCGGGAAGACCGACGCCGCTTTACCTGGCGGAGAAGCTGACCGAGCAATGCGGGGGAGCCCGTATTTACCTCAAGCGTGAAGACCTGGCCCATACCGGGGCTCACAAGATAAACAACGCGCTCGGACAGGGCTTGCTTGCCCTGAAAATGGGTAAGCGGAGGATAATTGCCGAGACCGGCGCCGGCCAGCACGGCGTGGCAACCGCCGCCGTGTGTGCTAAGCTGGGGCTGGACTGTATTGTGTACATGGGTACGGAAGACGTGAGGCGCCAGGCGCTCAACGTCTTCCGCATGAAGCTGATGGGCGCCGAGGTAAGACCCGTATCCAGCGGTAGCCGGACGCTGAAAGACGCCATTAACGAGGCGATAAGGGACTGGGTGACCAATGCGAGGGATACCTATTATCTTCTAGGCTCCGTGGTGGGTCCTTATCCTTATCCCGTGATGATAAGAAATTTTCAGTCGGTTATCGGTAAAGAAGCGAGACAGCAGATTCTGGATAAAGAAGGCCGTCTGCCCGATTATGTGGTTGCCTGCGTCGGCGGCGGTAGTAACGCCATCGGCATATTTTATCCTTTCATCGACGATAAAGACGTTAAATTTGTCGGCGTTGAGGCGGCGGGAAGAGGGATAGAAAGCGGAGAGCACGCCGCCACACTCCTGGCGGGGAGTGTCGGAGTCCTCCACGGGTCGAAGTCCTATATACTTCAGGATGACAGCGGCCAGATAAAAGAGACGCACAGCATTTCCGCCGGACTCGACTATCCCGGGGTCGGTCCCGAGCACAGCTACCTGAAAGACACCGGACGCGCCGAATACACTGCCGTGAACGATACCGATGCGCTCGAAGGATTTCAGTTACTGTGCCGCACCGAGGGGATTACTCCGGCGCTCGAACCTGCCCATGCCATCTATCATGCCTGCGGACTGGCAGGTTCGCTGGATAAAGATAAAATCATTATCGTCAATCTTTCGGGGCGGGGCGATAAGGATATGGATATCGTCGAAGAAGCACTGGGGGTGAGACCTTGAGCCGTATCGATAAAGTCTTCGAGAAACAAGGACACACCGCTCTTATTGCATACATTACCACAGGCTATCCTAATATCGAGGCTACGTTGAAGGTCGTACCGCTCCTTGCCGACAAGGGATGCGATATCATAGAACTCGGGATACCTTTCTCCGACCCTCTTGCCGACGGCGTAACCATACAAAATGCCAGCTATCACGCTTTGCAGAACGGTACAAGCCCGAAAAACTGCCTGGAGACAGCCGCGGAGCTGAGCAAAAAGGTCGATATACCGCTTGTATTTATGACCTACTATAATCCTGTCTTCAGCTACGGTCTGGACAAGTTCTGCATCGACTGCGCCGATGCCGGGATAGACGGCTTAATCATACCAGACCTGCCTCCGGAAGAAGGCCATGAAATAGAATCAAGCTCGCAGGAACACGGGCTCGACCTTATTTACCTCCTCGCCCCGACGAGCAGTGAAGAGCGTATCAGGCTGGCAACCGGGAAGTCGCGGGGGTTCGTCTACATTGTTTCCGTAACCGGCGTTACCGGCGCCAGGGAGATTCTGCCTGCCGATTTGAAAACATTCGTAAACAGGGTCAGGAAAGAAAGCGATAAACCGCTCTGCGTGGGATTCGGTATATCCACGCCGGAGCAGGCTGCTGAGGTGGGCAGGATAGCTGACGGGGTAATTGTTGGTAGCCGAATAGTTCAATTTATGGAGGCTGACGGCTCACTGACGGAAGTGGCTAATTTCACCGGGGAGCTAAGACACGCTCTGGACAGGCAGGACTCTATTTGAGTCGAGCCGAACCGTGAAGTAATATAACAGGCTGGCTATACGAATACTACGTAGCCAGCCTGTTATATTACTATTATTTATGTTTGCGGCTTTAGCTCTTCCCAATCCTGAACATTTTTGTCCCGCATACGGGGCAAACTCCCTGGGTAGCCGGTTTGCCGTTCTTCATGGTTATCGCTTTTGCGTCCTTGATTTCTCTCTTGGCTCGACACTTAACACAATATCCTTCCATCGGTCAACCTCCTTTTTTTGGTTAGAAAGCTTAAAACATTTATGCCTGTGTTGTCAAGAGCTAAAAAGTGGAATATCAGGCTCTGATTGTAGTAAAAACGATAAAGTTTGCCGGTTTCGGAGGGCTTATCGTTGTTGACATTATAACGTAAGTATGGTTAAAATTGCGAAACATTAGTGCTGAGGTGCGAAATGAAAATTGTGGTTATTGGTCTGGGACAGTGCGGCGGCAGAATTGCTGACGAGTTTGCTCGGATGAATAGTAGAGCACGCAGCCGGCGAGGTATTGAAATCGTTACCGGCGCTTTTGCTGTTAATACTGATGCCGCTGACTTAAGCGGATTAACCGCCATAAGGCGTGATTACCAGCATAGAATCCTTATTGGCGGACGCAAGACCGGAGGTCACGGCGTAGGTAAGGTAAACGAGCTTGGCGCCGAGATAGCCAAGGAAGACGCCGATAAGGTTGTAGACGCCATAAGGACAACCAAACGCTTCTACGAAACGGATGCTTTCTTACTGATTGCCGGCGCCGGTGGCGGAACCGGCTCGGGGAGCTTACCGGTGATGACGCAGCACATCAAGGAACGCTATTCCGATAAACCGGTATACGCCGCCGTAGTCCTTCCTTTCGAGCATGAAGAGCAGACAGAGGAAAGGACTATATACAACACAGCCACCTGCCTCAAGTCCACCTACTCCGTGGCTGACGCGGTTATACTCATCGATAATCAGAGATATATCAGAAAGGACTCCTCGCTCTCCAACAACCTGATAAAAATAAATACCCTGATAGCCGACCCGTTCTACGGTATCCTCTGCGCCGGCGAGGAAAAGAAACCCAAATACATCGGGGCGAAACTGCTCGACGCGGGCGATATAATGCAGACCGTTGTAGGTTGGACGGTAATCGGCTACGGCACATCACAGATTCCCCTGCTCAGGTTCCCCGGAGAGAGGACACGCGATTTCAGGAAAAAGGGGACCGAAACTCTGAAAGGTATCCAGGCGATGGACGCCGCTATAAGCGAACTTTCACTCAACTGCAAACCTGAAGATTCGAGGAGAGCCCTCTACCTGGTCTCCGCGCCTTCGAGAGAGATGAACGTAGACCTGATTAAGGAGCTCGGCGATTACCTGAGGACTATAGCCCCACAGGCAACGATAAGGAACGGGGATTACCCCAGACAAAGAGGTCTGCTGGACGTCAGCGTAATTCTGTCAGAGTTGAGCGATGTGGAAAAAATCAGGAATTATTATACCAAGTCGACCAGCCTCATCCCCATTATGAAGAAGAGGCAGGAAGAAACGGTAGTTAAACTTAGAGAAATCGAAGAAACCTCAAAGGATATTCCATCGTTACTGTAAAGAAAAATAAGAGTTAATTTTGCCAGCTTTAGTGCATTGAAACTTAGCTACCAGGAATGATTAAAGCTGGCATTTTTTATAAAAAAACCATCAATTCCTGCAAGAGCTTCTTGGGAATCCTGCGTTTCATGGGTTATAATGGATGGCGTAAGTAATATGGCTTCTCAGGTCTTTTATCGTAAGTGGCGCCCCCGGAATCTGTCTGAGGTAGTAGGGCAGGAGCCTGTAACACAAACACTGCATAATGCCCTCAGCAGCGGTCATATATCTCACGCTTACCTTTTCTGCGGACCGCGGGGAACGGGCAAGACCAGTACCGCCCGCAGCATGGCTAAAGCGGTCAACTGCCTGAATCCCGATAACGGCGAGCCGTGCAACACCTGCGAGATGTGCCGGGCGATAACCGAGCTCAGGGCGCTGGATATCATAGAAATCGATGCCGCCAGTAACACCGGAGTCGAAGATATCCGCAGCCTTCGCGAGAAGGTCAACTACGCTCCCAACCAGGCGCGGTACAAAGTCTATATCATAGACGAAGTACATATGCTCAGCAATAGCGCCTCGAACGCCCTGCTCAAGACCCTCGAGGAGCCTCCCGAGCACGTTATTTTTATACTGGCTACCACGGAAGTGCATAAAATCCTGCCTACCATCCTGTCACGATGCCAGCGGTTCGATTTCAAGCGCCTCTCTCAGGCGGATATAATTCTGAAACTGGAACGTATCTGCCAGGAGGAAGGAATAAAAGTGGAACCGGAAGCGATGCAGCTTATCGCCAAAAGCGCTACGGGCAGCCTGCGGGACGCGGAAAATCTGCTGGAACAAATGACTACGTATTACGGGTCCGAGATAGGTCTCAAGCAGGGACAGGCGATGCTGGGTATCACCGGCGACCTGCGGACAAGAGAGCTGGTCAGGCACATTATGAATAAAGACATTTCCGCCGGGCTGGCTACCATAAACGCCGTTAACAGCGACGGGCTGGACCTGAGGCAGTTCAACCGCGAGCTTGTCGAGTACCTCAGAGGACTGCTGCTGATAAAGACAGGCTCCGATGAAGCCGTCGACCTGGTTGCGGAGGACGTGGCTGAGCTGAAGGACATTGCTGCCGGGGCTTCCCTGGAGCAGATACTGACTGCGGTCAGACTGTTCGGCCAGCTCGAACCCGGCTTCGACAATTACCCCACCTTACCGCTGGAACTGGCGCTGGTCGACTGTATCCTTGCCGGAGAAGGTGAAAGTGTAGCTCCCGTAAAACGAACCGAAGATGAGCCTTCGGAACCCCGTAAAACGGCTGCTCCGCCTCCTCCACCGCCGAGTTCAAAGAAGCCGGAGCCGGAAGCAGCAGGTATCGATGAACCGAAACCGGAGTCGGATATAACCGAAGAAATTGTTACTGAAACGGAAATCCCTGAACCCGAACCAGCCACGGCTGAAGCAGAACCCACTATTGCTGAAAAAGAAACCGCGGTATCCGAACCTGTCAAGGTTGCTGGTGAAGTTACGGAAAACGGCAGTGAAATCGATAGGTTACAACAGAACTGGAAACAGGTTATAGAGCAGGCGCCCCAGGATACGAAAAAATCTCCTGCGCTTGCCATTCTGAGAAGCGCAGGAGTTACTCCGGTGGCACTCGAAAATAATACCGTGTCCTTATCCTTTAGATACCCCTTAATTAAGGAGCAGATTGAGAAAGTCGAAAATAAAAAAGTAGCAGAAAGAATCATCAGTAACTTTTTAGGATATTCTTGTAGTGTAACTTGTGTTTTAGAAGACAACCATCTCCTTAAAGAAGCACTAAAAATGGGCGCACAAAGAATTACTACGGAGGAAAAATGAATTTTTCGATGTTAAAGCAGGCCCAGGAACTCAAATCGAAGCTGGACAAGGCTCAAAAGGAACTGAGCAAGACCGTCATAGAAGCGGAAGCGGGTAAAGGCGCGGTAAAGATTACAATTGACGGTCAGCAAAAAATACTCTCGATTAAAATATCGCCGGAGGCGATGAATCCCGAAAGGCCGGAGGACCTGGAAAAGCTGATTATGAAAGCGATAAACGACGCCAGCGATAAATCCCAGAAGCTGGCCGCCAAGCAGCTAAAAGGTCTGACCGGCGGACTGAAAATACCGGGGCTGACTTAACTGATATAATTGAAAATGGGGAGCACTTTGCATCAAATGTCATTCTGAGTCCGCCCCGGCGGACGCCAAAGGCGAATGACGAAGAATCCAGAATCCGCCTCTGGCGGACTCGTCTGGATTCCGTGTCAAGCACGGAATGACAGTCTTCAGATAGCCTCAAAAGGTGACAGGGTTAGGTAAATAATAAAAAAGTCCGAGGAGCCACAGCATTGAACGATAACCTTCAATCCACCGCCGAGCCGATAAACAGGCTAATCCAGGAGCTAAACAAACTGCCGGGAATCGGGCCCAAGAGCGCCCAGCGTCTCGCCTATTACCTGCTGCGGAATCCCGAAGAGAATGCTAAAATGCTCGCCGACGCAATACTATCGGTAAAACAGCAGGTTACACTCTGCTCCTCCTGTTTCAATGTTACCGACTCCGACCCGTGCCGAATATGCAGCAGCGCGGAGCGCGACAGGAGTCAAATCTGCATCGTGGAGCAGCCGCAGGATATATTAGCCCTTGAGCATACCAGGGTCTATAAAGGTCTGTACCACGTCCTGCATGGAGCCATATCACCCACCGAGGGAGTCGGGAGAGACGATATACGGGTGAAGGAGCTTCTGGACAGGCTCAGTGAGAACCAGGTAAGCGAGGTTATCATGGCTACCAATACCAACCTCGAGGGCGAGCAGACCGCTCTCTACCTGCACCACCTGATTTCAGGCATGGGCATCAGGGTTACCCGCCTCGCCCGGGGACTTCCTTTCGGCACCGAGCTTGAATACGCCGACGACGTCACCCTCACCAGAGCACTGGAGGGCAGACAAGAACTGTAGTCGACGGGACTATACATTCAAAACGTAGTTTATAAGTAAGATATATAAGAGGGGCTCCGCCCCTCTTATATATCTCTTCCCCTTATCAAGGATAATAACTCAAATGTCATTCTGAGGAGTCCGCCTAGGCGGATGACGAAGAATCTCAGTTTAAAATCAGCCAGTGAGATTCTTCGCCCGCCTGAGGCGGGCTCAGAATGACACGGAGGAGGTGCTTGTAAGGCAAGGCTTTACTAAGGGGAAGGGGATACAGGGGATGGAGTGGCAGATATTCAGGCGGGGAGAGAAAAAGTGACAGACCAAAATTCCCCCCGTTTCTCGAAGCCGGCAGCCTTTTTCTGGCTGCTGAGGCTTAACCGCACCGTGATGGTGGCGTCGATTACCGGCTGCGCGGCTTTCGCCGCCGGAGCCGGCGTGGTCAATTCCCTGTGGATGACGCTGGCAGGGTGGCTCCTGGCGGTGGGCGGTTTCTCTCTGGATTTTTTAGCCGACCGCGACCTCGATGTGGTTGGACCCCGCGCCGAGATACGGCATAACCCGTATACTGACGGCTCTCTTTCCCCGAAGACGGGACTCGCCTTTTCCCTGATTTTCCTGATTTCCAGCCTGGTTATCGTCATACCGGTCTCTCCCCTGGCTCTCATCCCCTGGGGTATCACTCTGGCTATTATCGTCGGCCTTGCCCTGCACATCTTCGAGCAACCCCTTACCCGCGCACTGACGCTCGGGCTTTTGCAGGGTCTCTATGCTCTAATGGGAGCGGCGGCGGGTGTGCTGAGTCCCGGACTGTGGTTTATCGCCGGTACTTTCTTCTTCGCCATGTTCGGCGGAAGAGGGATGATAGATATCAGAGACTTCGCCCAGGACGAAGTCACCCGTGTCCAAACGCTGCCGAAACGCTACGGCATAGAGAACACGGCAAGGTTCACCTCCGTCTGTCTGCTTATCGCCTACGCAATGAGCCTGGCGGCTTACTTTACCGGTGAATTCGGTAATATCTACCTGTACCTGGATATAGTCTTCATTGCCGTCGGACTGGTCTGCGCCTGGCTTTTCGCCGCGCGCCCGAGCCCGCAGCTCGCCTACCGGCTTACCCTCGTTTTTATGATGGGAACGGGCACCGTAATCTGTCTTGCCATGATTCTGGGCAGCGTGTAAACTTGAGGTGGAGGTGAGAAATGCCCGGCAGATACGGCGGATACGGCGGATACGACGAGGAAGAGTTTACCGCCGAGTATTACGACTCCGCGTACGACCACATCCGGACCGGTGATATCGCTTTTTACATAGAACCGGAAATGATATTCATCGCCGGCAAGAAGTGATAGCCATGACCGGAATAAGCGGGATAAAAGCCATTGCCTTCGATGCCGACGGAACCCTCTGGGACTTCGATAAGGTAATGCGGCATTCTCTCGGCTGCGTGATTAAAGAGCTTGAACAATATGCACCTAAAATCTCGAATGTAATCGACATTGATAAGATGATAGCAATCAGAAACAGGGTGGCAGGGGAATCCGGAAGCAGAATAGTGGACTTTGAAGCAATCCGCCTTGAATCTTTCCGGCAGGTACTTATCGAAATCGGCAGACCTGACGATACCCTGGCATCGCACCTCTACGAAATATACATGAAACACCGCTACGAGGATATCGAGCTTTACGACGACGTATTGCCCGTTATTGATGAACTGAAAGGTAAATATACCCTGGGACTTCTCACCAACGGCAACAGCTATCCGGAACGCTGCGGTCTGGGCGGAGTATTCGAATTTACCGTCTTTTCCTGGGACCATAAGGTAAAGAAGCCTGACCGGGAATTTTTCCAGATTGCCGTGGAGAAAGCCGGATGCAGGCGAGGGCAATTGCTCAACGTTGGTGATTCCCTGGAGAATGATGTTGTTGCCGCCGCCGCTGCCGGCATCAGGAACGTCTGGCTAAACCGGAATAAAGAAGAAATCCCTCCCGGAATTGAGATAGAGCATGAAATCAGTTCGCTTTCAGAACTGCCGGGACTTCTCGGAGGAAGCCATCAGGTAGATTAATGAGTAGTTTATAATGACTTATTCACTGTTCAAGGGACTTTTTAAAGGTGTTTCTCTGGGGGTTGAGGACCTGTACCTGCTGGAGACCTTTCAGATAGGCTACCTGCCCGGTTACGTGCCGGAAAGGGAGTTCGCCGCCGTCCTGTGGGCTTATCCGCCGGTGAAAACATTCCTGGAGAAAAAATGCCCGTCCATCACCGATTTCATAGAACACGTAATGGCGAGGTTCGGTCCGGTAGCCAGCCAGCAGGAACTGGCGGAGTGCAGTGATAAGGTAATCTGGGCGATTGCCGACCTTATAGTCTATAACAAGTGCCCCGAGGCTTACGACAGGCTGGAGTTTCATAAATGGGATTTCAGGGAGGTCACTTCGATTACGCCTCTGGAGGGAAAGGTGGTCGTGGATACTGGCGCGGGAACGGGCAGAGTAACGCTCGAGGCTGCAATGACCGCCCGGCATGTTTACGCCGTCGAGCCGGTAACGCGACTGAGAAAATTTATACGTGATAAAGCCCTGCAAAAGGGATTGAAAAACGTATTCGTAATCGAAGGCTTCCAGCACGCCATACCGCTGCACGATGGGTTCGCCGACGTTCTCATCACCTCGCATGCCCTCGGATGGAAGCTCGATGATGAATTGAAGGAGTTCGAGCGGGTTACGGCGAAAGGCGGTTATATCATCCATTGTCCGGGAACGGCAGATGAAATGGAGCAGGACGAATATAATCATTCCCGGTTAATCTCGCCCGACTGGGGATACGAGTTCTCGAGATATAAAGAGTCCGACGGCTGGAAGAGGAAGTACTGGAAACAGCTTGGTTAATCGAAAATGACAGGTCAGCGGAATTATCAGACGGACGCAATAGTAATAAAAAAGACAAAGCTGGGAGAGGCGGATACCATCCTCACCCTCTACACGCCGGATTTCGGTAAGATACAGGGTTTTGCCAGGAGCCTCCGGAAAACAAAGAGCAAGCTTGCCGGGCACCTGGAGCTTCTGACGCACAGCCTGGTATCGCTTGCCCGGGGCAGAAACCTGGACACGATTACCGGCAGCCAGACCATAGACAGCTTTCTTCCACTGAAAAGCAATTTTCTTCTGACCTCATACGCCCTCTACGCCACCGAGCTGGTCAACCAGTTCACCGCCGAACATATCGAAAACTATCCCTTATTCCAGTTGCTGCTGGAAACACTGAAAAAGCTGTGTGAGAACGAGGATAATGAGATGGTCTTGCGGTATTTCGAGCTGCACCTCCTCGACAGGGTCGGGTACCGTCCTCATCTCCAGCAGTGCGTTTCCTGCCGGGCAACGCTGGAGCCGATTACCAACTCATTCAGCCCGGCTAACGGCGGCGTGCTGTGTCCCGATTGCAGCTACCGGAGCCAGTACCCGGTCTATCCGATTTCGGTGAACGCCCTGAAAGTGCTCCGGTTCCTGCTGAGTTATGACTTATACACCGCCACCAGGCTGAAGATAGATTCCGGGCTTAACATCGAACTGGAAGCTATCATGCGAGACTATATAAGATACCTGCTTGAAAAAGATTTAAAGTCGACTGCCTGGCTGGATGCTATAAAGGACGAGACCGGCAGGTAACAGGGTCGCTATCAGTCGGGTTTATACAGAAAGGGAGTGACCGTGAGTAGCATGAAGTTGAAGAAATCAACCGAGCATTCACGGTCGGGGTGGAAGGCACTATTAGTCATGCCGCCTGCTCTCCAATACCGGAATTACCGTCTCTACTGGTTTGGCACGCTTGCCTCGGTTACTGGATTCCAGATGTTCCAGTTTGGTCAACTCTGGTTGATATATCAACTCACCGGCTCTCCCCTATACCTCGGTTATGTTGGTCTTGCCCAGGCAATTCCTGCCATTGTCTTGAACCTTGTCGGTGGTGTTGTTGCTGACCGATTCAACAAACGGGTCCTGATTCTCAGTACTCAAATACTGAACGCTGCTCTGATAGCCACACTGGCTACATTAACCTTGCTGGACCAGGTAGAGGTGTGGCACGTCCTGGTTATTGCCTTCGGAGCAGGCGCGGTCAACGCCTTTGATCAGCCTGCACGTCAGGCAATCTACCCCACACTTATCGACCAATCAGCAATGATGAGTGCCGTGGCTTTGAACTCCGCCATCTGGCAGGGCGTCCGCATCGTCGCTCCGGCTCTTGCCGGCTTCATCATATCCGCAACCGACACTTATGTCACATTCTATCTGGCAGCGGCGGGATTCCTGGTGATGGCAGTAGTTATGTTCCGCATCAATGTGCCACCATCGGATGAACGACCCCCCAGCAGCCCTTTTATGGACCTGATGCAAGGACTGAAGTTTATCAAGAATAATTTTATCTTTACCTTTCTTATCGGCATGACTTTCTTTAACAGCTTTTTCGGAATGTCCTATATGACTATGATGCCCGTATTCGCTGTGGATATTTTAGGTGTTGGCGCTGAAGGGCAAGGGCAATTACTTAGTATCAGCGGTCTGGGAGCATTACTAATAACCTTATGGCTGAGCTCAAGTAGTAGCATTGCCCACGAGGGACTGCGGGTCATTGGGGGCGCCGTCCTTTTCGGAGTAACGGTTGCCGCCTTTGCTCTCACGGCACAACTGGTAGGCTCTTTTTCACTGGCGCTGACTTTGATGTTCTTCATCGGTGTCTTCAGTTCCATATATATGATAGCTATCATGACCTCACTCCAGATTATGGTTCCGGATGAGATGCGCGGGAGGGTAATGGGGTTCTACAGTATGACTTGGAGTATTATGCCTTTGGGAGGGATGCAGGCTGGCGCTATTGCCAGCGTCCTTGGTGCTCATTGGGCTCTGGTCATCGGTGGCCTCGCAGTCGTCCTTTTTGCTCTTGGGCCAGCAGCTTTAAATCCCAAGGTACGTAACCTGACAGAGCTAGTTCACCGGTTCAAAGCTACACAATGAAACTCTACAGCTAGAGAGAAATTCCCCAAATGACAATGTAACAAGTGGAAGACATCGCAGTCTTGACTACCCTGATAAAGTAGCCTACCATTAGATATCTATATCAGCCAAGGAGGAAGTGAGATGAGAAATACCCCCCTTATGAACGGAGCGCTTATCGGCTTCGGCCTGGGATTCATTCTTGCCAGTCTGGCGCTTTACCGGGTGGTAGCCGATTATATGCCCCAATCTGTAACATCGTGGTATATCCAGGGGATAGCCATCATCGGCGGAGCCGGTCTGGTTATCGGCATCATTTTCGAGGTTATCGAAAGAATAAAGAACAGAAAACAGAGTAAGGTTGAATCGACGGAATAGACATGACATCGAGATGGGAACGTATAACCCAACAACGCATGGAGAAGCTCGAACGACTCCGTGACGCCGGTATTGACCCCTATCCTCACCGCTACCCGCGGACTCATACCGCGCAGCAGGCGGTCAAGCAGCTTGAAAAGATAGAGGCGAAGGAAACGGCCGAAGAAACGGTCAGCGTCGCCGGTCGTATCATGGCTAACCGCTCCATGGGTAAAAGCTCGTTCATCGACATCCGTGACGGCTCCGGGAAGATTCAACTGCTTTTCCATAACATTAGCCAGATGGAAGAGGACAAGCTCCGACTGTTCAAAGACCTGGACATAGGCGACATTATCGGAATCGAGGGAAACCTGCTGAGGACCAGGACCGGTGAGCCCACGGTCAGAGTGGAAAAATTCACCCTGCTTTCAAAGTCGCTCCGGCCCCTGCCGGAAAAGTGGCACGGGCTCAGTGATGTCGAGATAAGGTACCGCCAGCGGTATATCGACCTCATCGCCAATAGCGAGGTCAAAGACGTGTTCAAGACACGGAGCAGCGTTATCGGCGCTATCCGCCGGTTCCTCGATGAACAGGGCTTTATCGAGGTCGAGACGCCGGTACTGCATCAGGCTGCCGGCGGAGCTCTGGCAAGGCCTTTTATTACCTATCATAATGCGCTCGACCGCGACCTTTACCTGCGTATCGCCCTGGAGCTTCACCTCAAACGGTTGATTGTCGGCGGGTTCGACAAGGTCTACGAAATCGGGTACGTCTTCCGCAACGAGGGAATATCGACCACGCATAACCCCGAATATACACTGCTTGAAACGTACGAGGCCTACGCCGATTACAACGACGTCATGAAGATGGTGGAGGAAATGGTCTGCCGGGTATGCGAGCAGGTTCTGGGTACCCCCGAAACAAATTACGGGGATAACACGATAAACTTTACACCGCCATGGCGGCGCATTACCCTGCGTGAAGCCGTGGAAGAATACAGCGGTATCGACTTCGTCAAATACCCTACCGCCGGCGGACTGCGCGAGAAGATGCGTTCCATGGATATCGAAGCCGACCCCGCCAAGAACTGGGCGAAGCTGGTCGACGAGCTTCTGAAGACCTTCGTCAGAACGGCGATTATACAGCCGACCTTTGTCTATGACTACCCGGCATCGATGTCGCCTCTGGCGAAGAGCAAACCGGGCGAAGAGCGGGTGGTGGAGCGTTTCCAGCCTTACGCCGGAGGTCTGGAGATAGGAAATGCCTACTCCGAGCTGAACAACCCCGTGGAACAGAGGGAGCGGTTCGAGGGGCAGCTAAAAGAGCGGCAGGATGAGGACGAAGAGAGGTGGACGATAGACGAGGACTTCCTGACGGCGATGGAGTACGGTATGCCCCCCACCGGCGGTCTGGGAATCGGCATCGACCGACTGGTGATGCTCCTCACCGACAAGCAGTCAATTCGAGAGGTAATATTGTTCCCTCAGCTACGGGAGAAAGGTGAATAGGACCGAAGTGAAAAATTTCCTTCATAAACAAATCTAGACATTATCTGGATTCCCGCTTTCGCGGGAATGACAGAATGAATTTTAGCAAGTATTGATATAGTAAAACAGAAAAACTGAGCAGGGCGTGAGGGGAGCGGAGACCATAAAATAAGGAGAGTATGAGAGGGCATAAGCCCTCTCATAAAAAACCTCCCCTTCCCCTTTCTAAGGGGAAGGGGATTAAGGGGATGGGGTTCTATAAATTAAGATAAAGGGGTAAACGGAAAATGCCGAAAGACCTGGCTTTAGCCGCTGTCTGCGGAATATACTGTGGAGACTGTGAATTCCTCGGAAAGCAGTGTGAGGGCTGCGGAAACATCCAGGGCAAACCTTTCTGGACAGCGCAAGCGAATATGGATGTCTGCCCGCTATACGGCTGCTGCACGGACCGGAAAAAGGTGGAACACTGCGGTCTGTGCGATGAGTTTCCCTGCAATACGTTTACCTCACTCCGCGACCCCTCATATACGGACGTAGAATATGAAAAAGCTATTCATGATAGAATTATAACCCTGAGAACGAGAAAAGAAATGGGCACCGAAGCCTGGTTAAAGGAGGAGCCGTAAGGAGGTGAATTATGTCTCTGGTACCGGCTTTTGAAATCGACCTGTGGAATGCCTGGATGTTCATGGCAATTTTTATTGTGTATGTTTTCATCGTATCAGCCATATTCAGGCGTACAGGTGAAAGAGTAGCCCACGGGAAAGAATCCAGGAAAATAACCACATTGCTTGCCCCGGTGGCACTGATAATGCTGATATACTCCATTTTTCTACCCCTGGAGAGGGGGACGGGGTGGTTTTATGCGGGTGCCGTTGTCTGCCTGGTCGGGTTCATTTTTGCCTTCCTGAGCAGAGCTGACGCTGATACCGCGCCGGAGGGTGAGCCGTTTACCGGCGGGATTTACCGTCTTTCCAGGCACCCGCTGTACATGGGATTTTTCCTGGTGTTCCTCGGTATCGGCATAGCCTGCGCTTCGTGGCTGTTTATAGTGCTTTCGGTCATCTACCTGGTACTGGCACACATCGTGACGATTACCGAAGAAAGCTCCACGCTGGAGAAATACGGTGATTCCTATCGCAAGTATGTGGAAAGAACACCGAGGTGGATAGGCATACCGAAATCCGACTAATACCCGGACAACGTACTTTAAGCAAAGCCTTAAAAGTCATTCTGAGCCCCGATGAAATCGAGGGCGAAGAATCTGGTTTAGGAGCGAGATAGAACAGGTTCTTCACCCGCCCAGGCGGGTTCAGAATGACAGAGGCGCCTTTATGATAAGGCTATTTTCTACTTAAGGGGTAAGGTTGTGCTTGACCTGAAATTTATCCGTGAAAATGTGGACCTGGTGAAGGAAGCTGTTGAGAAACGCCAGGACTCCGCTCCTCTGGACGAAATTTTGAAGCTCGACTCCGAGCGCCGCAGCAAAGTAGCCCGGCTGGAAGACCTGAGGCATGAGAGAAAAGAAGCCTCCCGGGAGAGAAAAGCGGATAAAGAGTCCGCCAGAGAAGGGCGTGACCTGCGGAATATGATTAAGGCTATGGAGGACGAGGTAAGGGACATAGATAACCGGATGGAGGAAATGCTGCTCCAGGTGCCCAATATCCCCCACCCCTCATCGCCGATAGGCGTGGACGACAGCGATAACGTCGAAGTGCGCTCCTGGGGAGACATTCCGGAATTCGATTTTACTCCCGTCCCCCACTGGGAGCTGGGAGAAAAGCTGGGCATTATAGATTTCGACCGGGGAGTTAAGCTATCCGGCAGCCGTTTCTATGTACTCAAAGGACTGGGAGCGCGACTTCAGAGGGCGCTGATTGCCTTCATGCTGGACCTCCATACCCGGGAGCACGGCTACCAGGAGGTCTACCCGCCCTTCATGGTGAAGAGGGAAATCATGTTCGGCTCCGGTCAGTTGCCGAAATTCTACGATAACCTCTACCATGACGACGAGGACGACCTCTGGTTCGTACCGACGGCGGAAGTGCCGGTTACGAACCTGCACCGGGATGAGATATTGTTGCCGGGAGTCCTGCCTCTTTACTACGTTGCCTATACACCCTGCTTCCGCCGTGAAAAAATGTCCGCCGGTAAAGATACGCGCGGTATCAAGCGCGGACACCAGTTCGATAAGGTGGAGATGTATAAGTTCGTCGAGCCGGAGGAATCCGAGACCGAGCTTGAAAAAATGGTCGCAGACGCCGAAGACGTATGCCAGAGGTTGAAACTACCCTACCGGATAAGAGAGCTCTGCACCGGAGACCTCAGCTTCGCCTCGAACAGGTCGTACGACGTCGATATGTGGTCGCCGGGTGTCGGCGAATGGCTGGAGGTAAGCTCCTGCTCCAACTGCACGGATTTCCAGGCGCGACGTGCCAATATCCGGTACCGTCCTGCTCCCGACGCGAGACCCCGGTTCGTTCATACCCTGAACGGTTCCGGGCTGGCGCTGCCCAGGCTGATGATAAGCATAATGGAGAACTACCAGCAGGCCAACGGCACCATCCGCGTCCCCGAGGTCTTACAGGACTTCGTGGGGACGGAGGTAATCGGTTAGAGCAAACACCTGACCCTGCCGCTATGTATCTCGCCTATTAAGAGAAAAATCACATCTAAATCCACCGGACAGGATTACAATATGTTCGTATGGGTAAGCATATCTTCAGTGCCGCCGTCCTTTTGGTACTCGCCGGTCTGATTGCCTTCATCATAATCGGCGGCACTAACGTGCCCTCCACCTGATGGATAGGCAGCCCTCCTTAGGAGGGTAATACCCGAAAAGCAACAGGGTAGCCCCTCACTTAACGGATTTTTTGTATTATTCGATTTTGGCTGGTTTTGTCATTGCGAGTCCGCCTGAGGCAGACTCGCAATGACAGTTGAATGAACTAAATTCAAACAGAACCCATTTTCCCGGGCTTTACAGAATCAATACGCTCTTTAGTCGGCTTTTACCGGCACAAGGACGGGTCTGGCAGGCGCCCCCTTAAAAATGGACTTACCCACGCGGATAATCCACTTCCAGTGAAGAATAATGTGCAGGACAACCAGCGCCACCAGCGCAACGGCTATCCAGTCGTGAATATCAATCCAGGTGTGTTTCGTAAGTCCCCAGAAAGCGAGACTGCCTGTTCCTCCACCTCCGGCCCAGTCGCGACCGGCTCCGCCCCCTCCTGCGGGTAATGCCAGCCACAATACAAAGCCCGATACCGCTTCTACAGCACCCAGCACTGCCATAACTACTGCCAGAATCCAGTATTTTCCCGCCTTTGTCATAAAATCCTCTCCCTCCTCAAAAACCACACAGATATTGTTTGGCGTTCTACTAAATATAACGGAAAAAAGACCCGGAAGTTATGTTTTATGGGTACAAAAGGTTTGAAAATGAGGCGGGTACCGGTCAGTAAATGTCGACCTAGTCCAGGTATTCGAAGATTTTCACTTCCGGAATAGTATTTTCATCCACCAGCGCAACCAGATATTCAGAGCTGTGGACAAGCCCGTAGTGCTCCAGGGCTTCAAGGGGCACGCAGCTATGCAGGGGGTTCATACTGGCTATCCTGTAGTTATCCGAGTCCTGGCTCAGGCGGAAGGCTTCCGCTTCTTCGTAGTTGTCGAACTGTTCGGCAGTGACAACCATTTTGAAAATCGTACCTGAGGCATCGGTCCTTTCCTCGTATGAAATCACCCATATGCTTGCCGGGGTTACCGCCTGACCGTCGAAATTGTATAGTCTTACAGCCATCGAGCGGTAGTACTTGGGATAGAAGAACGGCCTTAATACCATTACGTTTTCTTCTGTAGGATGCGGTACGAGGTATAAATCGAAAAATTCTCCCGTTTCCATTCCCGCCCAGGTAATAACCGCCCAGTATTTACCGCCGGCGGATACTGGGTCTATATAAGCCGTCTCATAATCGAGAATTACATAATCGGAGTCGAGTTCCCGTATCACCTCATTAGCCGAGCCTTCATCCTGTGCGGTGAGAAACGTAGCCACACTCGTTACGGCGCGAGGGTCCTGACTCGGATTGGCGTTGGGAATGCGGCGGGCTATGCGGGTTATCCAGTTGCCGTAATCCCACCATGACAGCACCCCGTATGCAGTATCGGGATAAGGATAGTATCTTTCAAGACTGCGATAAAAAGCAGGGTCTCCCGAAGGCTCAGGGACAGAAGCAATCAGGTTGGATAAGGAAGAATATTTTCCTGAATTTTCCAGCCGGTAGTAGGCTTCAGGGTCTTCGAACGGTTCGGGTGTGTTTTCTCTCATCCAGGTAAGCGAGCTGCACCAGGCATCGCTCGGAGCATAAGGCGCCCGGCTGGCAGAACTGATTGCCGGCTCAATATTCCAGAAATAAACCACAAAGAAGACAACGATTACCGCCAGGAAAACGGTAATGTGGCTGACGGTAATGAGAGAACCGGACTTATCCTTCCTGACCTTTCTTCTTACCGTGTCTTTTACCTGTTTTGCCGCCTGCCGTGCCTGTGTTAACACGCGAAGTCCTGCCATTTCGAGCGCCAGCCACGAAACATAACCGGTCAGTAAAGCCACGTTCACGCTGTAATAATAACCGAAGCGGCGCTGTCCCAGATTGGCTATCAGGGCTATCAGGCTCCATACTATAAACAGCGTTTTTTCGGAATTGCCGTGCTTTACCATCAGGTAAATCAGTATGCCGAGTGAAATAAAGCCGATAAAGAAGCTGGTGGAATAGTTGCTCCACACAATCAGGAAAGGATTTCCATACGCGGAACGTATAAGGGGCTGCATTTCAATGGTTGTTAACTGAACGCCGGCCGGAGCCAGAATGGTGAAGGTACTGAGCATCGACCTCATTACTGACGGGAAAAGAAGGTAGAAAAGCCCCACTCCGGCAGCTCCCAGCACAAGGAGGGTGACCGGATAATAGACCGGCTTCAACTGTTTACCTGCCATAAATCGGGATATAAGGCTCAGAACTACCAGAGCAATAATCGCGATGATGAGTGCGGGCTGAATAATTATACTCGGGGGACCGGGCAGCGAGATAATGAGCGTGACAAGAAATGTAATAATACCGACAATGGGGAGGTAATCGGTAGACCTGCTTTTCAGGTGGTCGATTATGAACTGGACAATGAAATAAATGAATATAATGAAGACGAAAAGAGGTGCCCCCGTCCAGGTCAGGCTATAGAGTCCGAGGAAAATACCGGCAATCAGGCTGTAAATGAGGGGTTTCCTGATTACTGCCCAGTCCAGCTTTACAAGATGATTGAATTTTAGCTGCGCACCGTTAGCCGCCTTTATAGCCAGAATTATGAAAAGCATGCCCGCAGTGGTGAAAAACACCTCGGCAACATGGTAGTCGGTAAAACCCAGCTTTGAACGCCCCAGAAATTCACCCGGTAATGTAGCCAGCAGAGCGATGGCGAGAATGCCCACCCACCGGCCAAACAGCTCCTTGCCGATAAAGTAAACACAAATAATTATCAGTACCGCCAGTACCGGTGGTAAAAAGACGCCAACCATGTCGATAGTATGCTGAGTCGGTTGAACGAGCCCGAATACGCTGCTGATGCTGGCGATTATACGAACAAATAAATGGGTGCCGCTAATACCGGCACCGCCGGGATATATCAGGTAAGGGTCGAAGTTAGACAGATGAGGATAGTTATGTACCAGGTTATCTACCAGGCGTAATTGGAAATACGCATCGGAGCTGGTAAATTTTACCCAGTCGCCGCTGAAGACCTTATCATACGGAAGGCACCTGAGCCAGAAGGCGATGGCAGAAAACACGGCGACCAGTATGCCGCTCAATAACGCAGGCGAGAACCTGAACTTACTCACCCGGGTAATCCTCGATTGAAGCTAATAATAAACAACTTGGATTTAGTATTACACAACAGCCATTCTTTGGCAAGAGAATCCTTCCATATGGTATCGCTGTAAATGGTTAGGAATCAGTTAGTTCTGCCCGTATGGTTAAGGTCTGGCGGTACAATGAAATCGACGGTTAACAGGTTATCATTCCTTGGCTATACCCAGCTTCGGCCGGATAAACCTGGAAAGCGCTATCAGCAGCTTCTTAGGAATATTGAGGAACCTCAGACGCGGATGTATCGACGGCACAGCATAGAGACGGTGGTAGATATGAGAAAGCGTCCATGCCGGTCTCAGACCTCCGGGAGTTAATATCCGGGTCGCGTGTCTGCTGCATAAGGAGTAATCGGAACCTCCCAGCAGTTTCTGATTAATCACGGCCTCGGGGCCTTTGAATGCACCGTCCTGTCCGTCCGGGACGTTCGAGTATGAGTGGTTCTGGTGGACTGCGGTGACAACCGGGGTCATATCGACAACCGGTATTTTCAGGTAACGCATCCTGTAGACCAGCCAGTTGTCCCATGAAGTCCTGCCGAGGGCAAAGGGAGGAATATCCGAATACTGCCCTTTGTAAAAGACGAAATAGTCCATTCCCCTGGGCGAATTAAGCTCGCCGGAACTGCTCAGGAGTATCCGCAGCCGGGACTCCCAGCCCGCATCGTTAAAGTCCAGCGGCTCGTTTATGTCTATGTTCCACCTTTGACCTATCATAAGCGAGGGTTTCAGGTGGACCCGCCGCACCGCCGGAAGAAAATCGCTCATCATAATAATATCGGCGTTGATGTAGCACATCAGCTCGTTACCGGCAATGCTCCGGGCTGTTTCAAAAATGGAGCTGACCAGAGGGGTACCGTATTCGTTATGCTCTATGTCCGGTATGTGGCGTAGACCCAGTTCCGAGGCAATCTCCGCTGTTCCCTCGTCTTTTCCCATCAGGATTATCTCACAGGCAGGTTCGAGCAGAGTCCAGCTACGGATGGCATTCTTCTGTATTATCCCGATATGGTCGTGAAACGGTTTGGGGACGGAGAATATGGTCAGCATAGGTGTATTATCCTTGACAGATAACATGTTTTCAAGTCCAACCCATTCGCCGGTCGAGCGGTCGTATATACCTGCTGTACTTTACAGCTCGGCTTTCCCCAGGGCGACATATCTAACCTTTGAGCCGAACCTTGCGGGGTCGATTGTTCTCCAGCAATCAATAATTATCGTCGGGTCCGCGGTGAGGAGGCTTTCATCGATATCTCTCAGCTCCTGGTAAGGCAGGGTAATTACCCAGCAGTCCGAGGCGGTGAGGCACTCCTCCAGCGAGGATGCGTAGTTTATCTTGTCACCGAAAAGCCGCCTGGCGTTATCCGTAGCCAGCGGGTCGAAGACCGTTATTTTCAGTCCCTGATTTATAAGCTCTTCCGTAAGTTTGACGGCTGCCGACTCTTCGATAACCGGCGTGTTTACCTTATAGGCAAGGCCTATTAACGAGATTTTCCTGTCATCGGGAAGGTGTTCAAGCACAAGCTCTTTGAGGTTCTGAATCTGGTCGTAATTTACTCTGTCCGTGGCTTCAGCCAGGGCGGCTTCGCGTCCGTATTTCCTGGCGAAATTGATGAAAGCCTTGTTATCCCTAGGGAAACACGGACCGCCGAAAGCAAGACCGCCTCGTATGTAATACGGAGATATCCTTTTGTCCGCGCCCAGAGCCTGGCTGATGGCATCTACATCGGCTCCGGGTATATTCTGGCATATTGCGGCAAGGGTGTTGGCGAAACTGATTTTCATGGTGACATACGAGTTCAGGCTTATCTTCATAATCTCAGCGCTGATGATGGACATCCTGGATATCTGGGGCTCGTTTTCACAGACAGTTTCATGGACACCGGTAAGTATATCTCCGGCGCGCTTCCCGCTTTCGCCGATTAACACCAGGTCAGGATTAAGAAAATCCCTGATAACGCTGCCCAGAGCGATGAACTCGGGATTATAGCAGACGCCGAAGCCCTGATTAAGCTTCCTCCCCGAAGCCTTCTCTATAAGCGGTATCAGGCTTTCATCGGTAGTACCCGGCGAAACGGTGGAGGTGATGATGAACAGGTGATAGTCTTTGTCGCTTTTACCCAAGGCTTTCGCCAGAGACTCCAGGGCGCTTTCCATATAGCGGGTGGAGAAATGCCCGTCGGGTTCGCTTGGGGTAGCCGTAACCATAAATGTGATATCGGAATCGGTTATAGCCTTTGCGTAATCCGTTGTGCCGGTGAGCCTGTCCCGGCAGGTGGTATACAGCTCCTGTAAGCCCGGTTCGGTAACCGGAGCCTTTCCCGCATTAACGGTATCGACTACTTCATTATCGATATCGATTCCTATGATGTCGTATCCTTTTGAGGCTAAACTTCCGGCGAGACACGCACCCAGTTTGCCGAGTCCGACGACCGATATTTTCATGACAATCAATTCCCTTCCGAAGTAATAAACCCTAACACCGCCCTGATACCGACGGCAGGGCTACCAGTCCAGTTTACATATTACGCATTATATCACGGTAAATAAACACCGCCAATAAATAAAAGGTACCGACAGGGTCATCTATCCGGACTAAAGAGACCGTTTGAGCAGGTACTTCAGTCCATCTTCGAGGCTGTACCCGGGCTTGTAGCCGAATGTCTTCGCCAGGGAGATATCCGCCAGACTGTGCGTCACGTCTCCAGCCCTCGGCTCTTTGTAGACGGGTTCGAGGTCCTTTCCAGAAAGGCTTATAATCAACCGGGCAAGCCGGTCGATGGTGATACTCTCGCCCCTGCCGATGTTGTATACTCCGGAAGCCCGGCTCTCCGCAGCCAGTACCATTGCTGCAACGATATCCGTGATGAATGAGAGGTCTCTCGTCTGGGTACCGTCACCGTAAATAACGGGTGGATTGTCCGCCGAGACAAGCTTGATAAAGGCGGGAATGACCGCGGAATACGGGGAGTCCTGCTCCTGACCCGGACCGTATACATTGAAAAGTCTGAGGCTGACGGTGGGGAGATTGTAGACCTCCCGGAATATCCGGCAGTAATGTTCGCCGCTGAGCTTGGTTACGGCGTAGGGAGACCGGGGGTCGGGAGGCATATCTTCCGTACTGGGAATTTCCGGCTTGTCGCCGTAGACGGCGCAGGACGAGGCGTAGACCACCTTGTTTACGTCGCTATCCCTGGCAGCCGTAAGGACATTAAGCGTGCCGGCGGCGTTTACCTCGTGACAGGCGAGGGGGTCTTCCAGACTGAGGGGAACGCTGGAGACTGCCGCCAGGTGAAAAACGTAGTCTGCGTCCCGGAAAATGTCCATAAGCAGGTCGAAATCGTTGATGCTACCCTGATGAAAGTCCGCGTTCTCTCCGGCGACAAGTTCCGCGATATAATCCATTTTCCCCGTGGAGAGGTTATCAAGGATGATTATGTGGTAGCCTCGTTTTACCAGCTCGGCGGAGAGGTGCGACCCTATGAACCCGGCTCCGCCGGTAACAACCGCTCTTTTTACCTGATTATCTTTTTTACGCTTCACGTCTTTTTCCAAATATCATAACAGGCTGGATTTCAGTACATTGTACCGTGTCTTTACCAAAAGGCACAATACATGACTGGTTTTAAGATACGGTTACGGGTATAATGTTGTTGTTTTCGTATAAAGATAAGGAGGGTAAGAAATGGCTGAAGCTTATGACATATCCATCAAGCTGATAGGAAATCAGAAACCATGCCATTTCGGTCATAAGATAGGGGAAGAGTGGCTCTGGCAGAGCAGGACGCCGGAGAATCTGTGCTTCTTTGCCTATAACAGCATTGCCCCCTTTGTTCACGTGCTCCAGTACGGCGGAAGCTTTCCCTGGCAGGAGGACCCGGATATCATCACGGCGGGATGTCCGGACAGCGAGGTCTTCAACGTATTCGAGCTGAAGCGGATACCCGCCAGAGGAGAAAAGGCGAAGTATTACGATATCAGTATCAAGTTAGTCGGTAAAGATAAAGATAATCCGTGCGGTAACGATCACAAGGTGGGAGACGAGTGGCTCTGGCAGTATACGGTGCCGGAAAACATGTGCCATTCCGCCTACGGAGCTATTTTCGTCCCGGCGCTGGTGATGAAATACGGCGGGCAGTTTCCGTGGCAGGAAGACCCGGACGTTACGACGGTAACGTGCCCCGACCCGAATGTGGGCAACAGGTTCGAGATAAGACGCATACCCGTGAAATAAAACGAGTCTTCAGGTATATCAGCGACCTTTTTCAATCCCCGAAACGCTGTAGAACTTCGTAGATAGCTTCCGAGCCAAAATCCAGGGCTTCGACCGGGATGCGTTCATCGGCGGAGTGTATAACGCGTGTAAAGTTAAAATTCTCAGGTAGGACCATCGGTGTGAATCCATAGGTCTGGATGCCCAGCCGGGAGAAAAATTTCGCGTCGGTCGTGCCGGGCAATAACAAAGGTAAAGGTAAGCCCTCGGGGTCACGCTCTCTTAAAATACTCGATAATGTATCGAACAGCCCCATATCCGGCTCGCCGGGACAGGGATGATGTAGGACGAGGTCGAGTTCCACTTCATCAGCGATAACATGCCGTAGTTCTGCTATCATGTCCTCCGGTTTATATCCAGGGAGCAGGCGTCCATCGATTTCAAGCTCAACTTCGGTAGGGATTACGTTGATTTTCTCGCTGGTATGTACAATCGTTGGATTGACTGTGTTGCGAAGTAGAGGTTCAATCGTCTTACCGCTTTCGCCAAGTAGTTTGAGTACCCTGCCGGCAAGGCGGGGGTTAAGCAGTCGACGCAAAATATAACCGGAAGGGAACGGGAGAGCCGATGCCATTGTGTTTATCATTTCACGCGCGGACGGTGTGATATGGACTGGCAAGGGGTGCTCTTCCAGTTGCCGGAGCAACTGCGCCAGCTTTGCCATCGCTCCACCTCTCACCGGCATACTCCCGTGTCCGCCTTCACCGCGCACACGAGCCTTCATCCAGCAAATCTGCTTTTCTGCAACCTGGATAGCATAGAACCTTCGTTTACCCATATACATGGTAAAGCCGCCGAATTCTCCGATAGCATAGCGAATGTCCTGAAAGTGCTCGGCGTGGTTTTCCACCAGGAAACTGGCTCCACAGTCACCAACGGTCTCTTCGTCACATACCATGGCGAGCACAACATCACCAGCCGGAACAAAGCCTTCAGCTTTAGCCCTCAGCATAGAGGTCAACATCATGGCAACGCCGGACTTCATATCGAGGGCACCTCTGCCCCATATCCAGCCGTCTGCTATTTCACCTCCGAAAGGCGGGTGAGTCCAGTTCTGGTTAGCTGTCGTCACAACGTCCACATGTCCGTAGAGTAACAACGGCGGCGCGGTGCCCCGACCCTTCAATCGGGTAATCAGGTTGGGACGATTTTTAGTCTTGGCCAGGAGAGTCGTTTGAAAGCCTGCTTCGGTGAGTAACTTATCTATATACTTGATACACTCTACTTCGTTGCCTGGGGGATTCGTTGTGTCAAAGCGAATGAGGTTCTGGAGCAATTCTACCGGCGATATTTTAGACATCCCGCACCTCCTGTCCGAGCGCGTTACGACTAACTCCGGTATATGAGAGTATAATTTAGTTCTCTAAAAGATAGCAAATGCTAACACATGATGCAGCGGGTGTAAACTGAATGTTATACTTAAACCATTAAAGCGGTAACTCAATCACTTGGATTAGATGTGTTTTCTGAAGTATAATCTGTAGCCAGGAGGGGTGTCCGAGAGGCCTAAGGAGGCGGTCTTGAAAACCGCTGTCGCCGCAAGGTGACCGTGGGTTCGAATCCCACCCCCTCCGCTTACCCTTCAGGGTGAACCCTTCAGAGAGAACCCTTCTGGGAGAACCCTTCAGGGTGAACCCTTCAGAGAGAACCCTTCTGGGTGAACGCTTATGAATGAACCCTGAGCGATTTTTCCTTAGCTTGTCGAAGGTATGAAATGAGTCCAAGGGCACAAACAAAAACGGAGTGGTATTTCTATATAGTCGAGTGTAGAGATGGCTCTCTATATTCCGGCATTACAAATGACCTGGAGGGACGTATAGAAAAACACAACAAAGGAGCCGGAGCAAAATATACCTCTGGTAGGCGACCTGTAACCTTGGTTTATAACGAAAGATATGGCAGTGTTTCCGAGGCAAGAAAACGAGAGGCGCAGGTTAAAGGCTGGTCGAGACATACAAAGGAGCAACTGATAAAGGGTTTTCCTCGACTCCGCTCGGAATAAACGAATCCTTTAGCCAACGAAGTTCTATGGAGCGTAGTCGGCCACCCCCCTCCGCCAGTTTTAAGGTTAACATGCCCCTGATTATGAATTGCATATCGGGGGCATTAATGTTTTTGCTAACGGATTGCTAACTTATATTAGAAGTATTGACAATATATTACATAAAAGATAGTCTTAGCTTGCGTAAAATTATCAATAGGTAGATTAATGATTGACTCAGTCAAAGATTACGATATAAAAGAGATTACAGAGCCGATAGCATTGGTAGGATTGGGGAAAATAATATGATAAATATTTTCTATTCACCTGTGTTCATCCGGTTCATTAGTCTTCCTCTTTGGTATCTGTAGCTAGATTACTGGTATCCGGTTCAGCGTCTACTTTCTTTAGTAATTCAGTAATTTTTCTAATGATATACTCCATAGAATTTTTACATCTACGTATATATCTATTATTAGCTCGACCAGGCGGGAGAGTATTTATGTTAGCCAATATATGAAGTGACGCACCTTCAATCTCCCGTAATTGACCAGTCGTTAGAGTATTGCTAAAGCGGTTAAAAAAACTTTGGTATTGGTATGCGACTCTATAAGGATAATGTACTTTCTGGTCCTCTATTTGCCGATTAACGATACTACTTGCGGTTCTAAAGTTATTCATTGCTTCAATTTCACTAAGTCCCTGAACTGCTTCGACTAACAAGAAACGTGCATAATGATTATCTATCTGATAGGTATCGAAGGTTCTTTTAAAAGCCCACGAATATGCAGTGTCAAACATATTCTTTGCACGAGGAATATCATCAATAGAAAGACAGGCAATTGCATATTGTAGCCAAAAAAGAGAAGTTTCTGAATAATGTTTAACGTCCTTCGCTGATTCATAAAAACTAAATATTAATGCTCCCTTTCCTGTCTCAGGTAATATCTGTTGAACATTACTATATCTCACAAGATTAGAAAGCATATTTGTATATTTACGAGACATATAAGCCCCCACGTCGGCTCTTGATACCATTTTTTTCAAAACGGAAACCGTTATCGCAGGGTCAACAATATTCTTTAATATATATCTTGCTGCTATGGCTGATTTTAATAAAACTTCCTCCGTAGTAAAGCTTAATAACTGCTTAACCACACTACTTCTTCTGAACTTACTGCTACCTAGTTTACCAGACCCCCAAAGGTCTACTAGAGTATCAAAGGTCGCTTGTTGACTAGTAATATTTAAAATGCAAATGCTAATAAATATCTCGTATTCGGTTCTATCTTGGGATAATTCTTTTGATAAATCTGTCAATCTCTTCGCTATCTCTGGAGAGGATAATCTATCTAGCAAAATAGCATGAATTTGTTTACCACATCGCACGGAAAGGTATCCTTTTTTTTCATCACGAGTCCTAGCAGCAAGTCTTCCCCATAAACCATAAGTTCCAAAAGAATTAATAAACCAATCTATTTCTGTATCATCTAATTTATCCAAAGATATTTCAGCTATATCATCTAATCCTGTCGAACTCATTAAGTTATCTATCGCAAGGTCATGAACCGCGGTTCTTTCGGTTAATATGAAATTGATATTTATATTAGCATTTAACATGAATATTTTTATCTCATTAACCCAATCTTTGTATCCCTCTATTATTACAATAGTTTTTTCTTCAAGTTTCGTTAATGAATGTAATTCGGCAATCGCTTCTTCAGTTTGGTCAGTAACGTCAAATACACGATAACCTTTCTCCTTTGCTCTAAAACGAAACGAGTTAAGTAAAAGGCTTTTCCCATTTCCTAAATCAGAATTAATTGTAATAATACGTTTCCCTTGCTCAATAAACTCAAATATTCGAGGTATGGAAGTCCGTTCCATTAAATAAGGAGTTTTTTGTGTAATTGATTCATACACCATACGTTCCTTAACACTTCCGTACATCATTAGCTCCCAAAAAGCTTGGTCAGTAATAATTTCACCTCTTGCAGGACTCTGATATTCATGTATAGATATAGT
>Ga0315543_1000183_pt1 | contig 78581 bp, 62 predicted proteins | sample SalMarSW160210MG_2_FD_203098 | JGI IMG/M metagenome (GOLD analysis project Ga0315543, IMG submission 203098) | Salt marsh sediment microbial communities from the Plum Island Ecosystem LTER, Massachusetts, United States - Salt Marsh Sediment SW1601-210 ... | reverse complement strand
AAGGATGGAAGACTCCGGCAGATATATTAAGTCAATATAACCTACCCACCGAAATATTGGTATTGACTCCTGTAATCATAGATGATATCTTGTATAAAGATAAGTTTTTTAGAATAAGAGAAGATAGAAGAGATTACTTCCAGGATAATAACAACTATGCTAAATTATATAGTCAGGTGTACCACCATGTTACTGAACATCCCGCAACTCTTCTTAGTCGTTGTCATTTTCATATACTGAAAATAGTTTACAGGTAACCTTAAAATCTACTTTTCTTTTCTTTCCTTCTTTTTTATAAGGGGGATTAAGTTGGAATACCATTTCAGTAATTGGTTATTAGATGGAAATTGCCTTCGAAGAAAAAGTTGTTACTAATTAAAATTACTTAAGTATCAAGGGGAATAGAACCATCCAGATTCCACTCTTTAGAAGAATATTTACAGAGTAATTCATCTTTTAAGGGATCTTCATTAAATTTTTCAAAATGGATAGAGAAAGCTTTTTCGAATCCCTTAACAATGCTTTCCTTCATTTCCTTTAAAGAAATATCCCTGCCGCAAGCTTGTTTAACAGTTGCCATCTCAGGAATCTTTGGGAATATTGACCCGGGTTCACTTAGCATTATCGTTCCCTCCTGAAGAACTATTCCTTTATTTCTGAATTGAGCGCTCCCGATAATTTTCTTTCCTCTCCAGGTTAATTCAGCAAGGGAGGTTGCAGAAAAGCACAAAGGAACTTTCTTCCTTTCAGAGGTCTTTTCTCTTCCACGCTGGATGGAAGTTGAAATACTCAAAATTTCAAATGCATTCTTAAAACCAAGAGCAATCCTCTTATACGACTCAATGATATTTCCTCCAATAATTGGATTATCTCTCTGGAATACAAGGGAATAGGTGCAATCATTACAGTGGACCACCGCCCTTCCACCGGTACATCTCCTGACCCACTGGACACCTTTTTCTTCTAAATCCAAAAGCCATTGCTGTACCTTCTGGTGGTATCCAATAGATACGGACGCTGGCTTAAAATTAAAGAAGTGAAGTAGCACAGTTTCATTATTCTCTATTGCTCCCATAAGGGACTCATCATAAGCCATATTGAAATAAGGATCTTTAAATCCCGTATCAATCAAATACCACATTGAACCAGGAACAAAAGAATTGCTAAGTAGTTGAGTTGTTGATTGGTTGAGTAGTTAGTTTCTTTATTCACTATTTAACTAACTCTCCTTTGCGTCTTTGTGATGAATATCTTTTCTCAGAGGGGTTTAACGATATGGAACCAGTTTCCAAAGAGGAAAATCATCCTCCCAATCAGGAGGGAAACTCTTGCCATTACGGTATATCCAAAGGAAGACCCAAAAGCAATCATAATAAAGATTATTCCAACTCTCGAGAATTTACTCACCGCGCTCCCCTCCCTTCTGGAGAAATAAAAATAGGTCAGGGTTGCAACTGTACCTATCACAATAAGAAAATTGTTTATGTTTGTATGCCAGTTACCAGTGGCTAAGGGGAGTATTGTAGCCTTGAGTTGTGGGAGCAATAAACCCTGTATTTGACCTATTGTTACCAGGCCTGCTCCAATGCCAACGGTAAAGGCAATAGACCATCTACTGATCCAAGAATATCTTTCAGGGAACCAGCGTGAAAGCATCAAAAACCCAAAGAATAGGGGGATGATCAACATCAAGGATCCTGGCTCCCGGGCAGCAATTGGATTAATGACCATCTGCTTAATGGTAAAGTGCCAGACATAAATCAACCAGTAGGCAGCAGAAAAACCAACATAGAGATGCTCGGCAAATTTATAGACGGGATTATCCCCGTATAAGAAGGAAAAAATACATAGGGTTAGGCCCCCTGCAATCCAGACCGATATTGTTTCAAACACTATATCTCCCCCTTATCACTTTAAACCCCATTATTTCCGTCTCGTCATAAAGTATCCGATATTACCTATTATTATAAACATCACAATGGCAATATGTGCCCAGGACTGCGCTGCCATTCCAGTTAGTCCAAAACCCGGCTTCTCAATAAGTGTCTCGTATTCCGCGGCTCCTTTCAATCCTCCAATAAGACCCTCGATTTGGCCGGATTGTAGATATGGGTATGTTTCAGCTGCCATTACGCCGGTAACCCCAAGTACTATACGCTGATTATAGCGTGAACCTACATACTGAACCCAGAACTCACCAAATCTCCCTGCCTCCAGGCCCACAATTAATGCAATATCATTATAGTTATGAACATTTCTCATCATTGTATGTGAATCGAGAAGGATGTCATTCACATCCGTTCTAAAGAAATTCCTTATCTCCTTACCCATGTCGATCATAACCGCACGGTCTCCTGGTCTGTAGCCTAAATTTACATAGTCTTCCCCATAGACCTTTCCATACTCTTTTGCCACTTCCTCCAATCCCTCCGTGCCAATGGGGAGCCCAAGCGGCCAGAAGACCATCATTATTACCTTGACATCCTTTTCGAATGCGTGCCTAAGGATTGCCTTTAACATAGGTTGTAGTTCAGGCATAGAAGCGGGGTCATAATCTATGGATATGATAATAACATCATTAGAATCGAGGGATTCTATCATTTCATATGCTGACCTCACTGATGGGCTTATCTGCACTTCCTCTTTCAACCCAAGGAGTATAGGCAGGATTATCACTATCCCGATAATGAGATATATAATTCCTCTATCAATAGAATTAATCCAGTCCCAGAAATTTCTTTTCTCTTCAATCATGACAAATAAGTCCTTTCAATCCCCAGTATGAGCCTTAGAGACATAGCAACCGCCCCCAGGGCCACACCTATCATTATGCCTCGCATTGCCCCCATCTGCAAAACATTGAAGACCCAGTTGGCTATTCCAGGCAGTCTTGTCCAGAGTTTATACCCCGCAGGTACTCTTCCAATCATTACTATAACCGCTGCAATAAGCAAAAGAGTGGCTTCCAGGGTTCTTGCTCTGAAAGCACGATAGGAAGCCGAAGCGACAAAGAATGCAAGGAGAGCGAACATGGTGGACTGAAGCGGAATCAGAATTGTTTTATAACCGTAGAAGAAAATGGTCCCGGGTTGAAATGGATTTGGGGTTCGCATAATTGATATTATACCTATCACGAGACAATAGAAAAAACCAGTAAAGAAAACAATAGAATACCACCACCCTTCCTTCCTCCGCCGCATCTGCCTCACGTGGAGGCGTACCAGAGAGTCCACACCAATAAGTAAGGTAAAACCAAGTATTATGGAATACCAGATAAGAGTATCAGTCTCAAGTGGACCAAATGGTCTATGCGGAATAAAAAAGGATATAATAACAATAAAACCTGTTACGAATGTAATGACAAGTGGGACCCTCTTCTTCATTTAGCTCCCTTTGCAAGAAATTCGAGCATTTTATTAAATATCTGCATGTAAGTAGGATTACCCCCTTGCTTTGCTATTCCTGCAATAGTTCCAAAGATGACACCTGCACCAATCATGAATAGAAGAACTACCTTTGCCAGATCCGAACCCTTGATCGAACCAAGCAATCTTGGTTCCCTGGAGATATAAGCTGAAGCAGCAAACATCTCCTCACCCAGGAGAACATAATCACAGGCAGCAACAAAAAAGGGCAACTGTGTTGTAGCATTGGTCCCGGCTATCTGAATCGCACCTATAGAATATCCAGTTTCAGCCAGTATCAGTGATTCTGCATAGAAATATCCCTGTAAGAATATAGCACCCGGCCTTTCCCTGAGCATTATTCCATCCACGCCTGCGGCAAATCCAAACTGTTCATAGGTAAGATAGAATACATCATCTTTATTGAAAGCATCGGGACGGCCCGCTTCAGCAAAAGCAGTCTTCAGGGTTTCCTGGGCCGTTGTCATAACGATAGGGTCAAAATTCGGATGGATTACTCGGCTCCCATACTCAGCTACCTTCTTACCAACCATTTCAAGTATTGTAAGGGATGCGAGGGTTCCGGCATCGGTGATACCTTCCAAACCAGGGACAAATAAAACTGGTTTACCCATCTCTGTTGACCTTCCTACTGCCTCATCTATTGCATCGAGAGCAGGAAGTTTTCGAATAAATAGGCCTTCCGGGTTTTTCTTTGCTAACTGTATATATGTAAGGACAACACTCCCAAACAAAATAAGGAATATAAGTACCGTAATCCGCGATTTATTAAACCACTGGGGAGAGGAAGTTACGAATCCCTCCATTTCCGCAATATAGAATGTATCCTTCGCTATTGCTTTTCCTCTATATAGATATCCAATGCCGTCTACAACCGATGCATCATCACATTCTCCCTTAAAAATGGGAATGAGTCCTGCTTCTTTATAGAGCATATCACCCTTTTCCAGACGAGATAATTCGATACGTGCCGTACCCTCTGGAATATTGTAAACGTTTACGGTAATAGAACCGCCACCATCATCAGGTGTATCTTTTGCAGAAATAGAAAAAGCAAGAGCAAGGAGTAAAATCATTTACATAATGCCGAGCCAATCATGGATAAGAAATTGCATCCTTCCTATAAGAAGGGAAATACGAGCCATAACCGTATAACCGAAAGCTGCACCAAAGGCTACCATAATAAAGACGATTCCAACCTGGGCAGCAGCACCGAAACCGTGCTCCCTCTTCTTTGAGAAATAAAAATATATTAAGGTGGCAAAAAGACCCGCGAATATTAGAATCGCATTAATTGAACTCATGAGAGATGTGAATTTATCAGGGGTCAGGAATGATGCTTCTACCTGCCTTATTATCCATGATTGCAATAATAATGGTATTCTGAGTCCAGCATACCCTCCTACATAGAAGGCAAGAGGATATTTAATAAGCCAGCTATACTTCTTTGAGAAAATTCCAAATGTCATTATACCGAGAAGAATAGGAAATATAAGACTCCACTGATGTGGCGGCAAGAACAATGGTTCATAAACCCTGGGAATTATATAGTTATACCAGAGTATTGTTAATGTGTAACCAAGTGAAAGCCCCATAAATATGTGCTCAGCCAGTCGGTAAAAAGGATTATCCTTATAGAGGAATGAATATACCATAAGGGTTAACAGGGCTGCCATCCATACCCAGATGCTTGTTGAGATACTCATCTCTTCCTCCTTATAATTCCCCGTCTCCTCTCGCCCCGTCTTACAATAAAATAGCCGGCATTCCCCAGTATAATCAGTAAAATTATCAACAGATGAGCAAGGGATTGTGAATCCATACCAATGGTTGCATTTCTTCTACCGGTAGGATATCCTTTCCTTGCCATGAGTTCTTCATACTCTGCTGCTCCTTTCATACCACCCATCATACCCACAAACTGTCCTGATTGGAGGAAGGCATAATAAGCTGGAGCAGATACAGCAGTACACGCAACCCCTATATTCACGCCATACCTCTCCTGTGCATACATCAACCAGTATTCCGGAGTGGAAGTTCCGGAGACATCTACAACCAGAGAGATATCCGAATAATTCTTAACGCCTCTCAACATTGGAAGAGAATCGATTGGGGTTCCGTAATAATCATTCCCAAAAGTGGTGGCTATATCAATTCCTATAGAAAGGATTACTGCACTAACACCCGGAATAAAGCCGAGGAATACATAATCCTCTCCATATTTCTTGTCTGGAAAGTCTGCTGATACCTCGTCTATTGCCATCTTTGCCATACCAATATAAGCCGGGTATAAACCACCAAACGAAATAACTGGGATTCCTTTTGTAAGACAATGTCTGAGTAGTGCCTGCTCCATGGGCATGAGTTCGGGCATTGTGGAGGGGTCAAATCCAGTTACAACCATGACCGGACCCGACTCTGGACCAAGGGTATCAATATAAGTAAAAAGGTCAATAACAGGTTTTGTAGGTTTAATAGGAAGTCCAATAGGTTTTATTAGAGGGATAATAACAACTATAGCAATCCCTAAGAATATCCATTTTCTATCCAGTTGTAAAAATCGCTGCCAGAAACCCATTATTCTCCTCCCATGTAACTACGTTCAATACCGAGCATTATCTTCATTGCTGTCGCCACGGCGCCGAGCCCCACTCCAATCCTTATGCCTCTCATAGCCGCCATACTGGGAACTGTCATTATCCATTCAACCAGATCTGGCATCCCTCTCCAGAGATAATCACCGATAGGAACCCTTCCTATCATAACGATTGTAGCCGTAACAAGGAGTAAAGTAGCCTGGACGTTTCTTGCCCTGAATGCGCGAAATGCTGCAGACGCAATGAAGAAGGCAAGCAAAGAAAACATCGTCCCCTGAAGTGGAGCAATCATATAATTATATAGCGAGTCAAAGAAAGGCCCCCTTGAAGTGATAAGGCCGGAGAGCAACATAAACAGGACTGAAACCATAGCAACGGCACTGAATATATATCCCTCTTTCTTTTTCTTGACCTTGGTGATATGATGCATAAAGAAACTTCTCAAGGCAAAGATGTACATAAAAGCGTATATAATGATAAACCACTGCTGAACAATTACATTATAGAATTCTTCTGACCTGGGATGAGGAATAAAGTATTGAATCAACATCGCGAAACCTATCCCAAATGCTATTATCACTGGTAATCTTCTTCTCATTTAATCATCACCCCGCAGAAAACCATGAAAGAATAAACCGTAGACCTAATATTGAGAAAACCGAGCCAAAAAATAGAGAAATAAGAATCGCCATCTTTCCCCAATCCTGAGCTTTTATGGAAGAAACCAATCGTGGATCTTCTGAAAGATAGGCACTGGCTGCATATAATTCCTCTCCCATAATACAGTAATCACAGGCAGCAACAAAGAAAGGTAATTGCGGAACCCTATCCGTGCCTGCTATCTGGATAGCACCTGTAGCATTACCGGTCTCTGCCAGGAGCAGGGACTCTGCAAAGAAAACCCCGAGGAATAGATTTGTAGCAGGTTTCTCTCTAACCATTATACCATTTACACCCGCAGCATAGGCAAATTGAGCGGATGTGAGAAAGAATACATCATCCTGATTATATCTATCTGGTCTTCCCGCCTCAGTAAAACCCTCTTTTACAGTCTGTTGCGCCACATTCATTACAATTGGGTCAATGCAAGGCACAATGATTCTGGATTCATACTGCGCAACCTTCTTAGCTACTGGTTTCAAAATATTCATAGCAGCAATAGTCCCTATTTCATCCATTGGCCATATACCAGGAACATATAGTATGGGTTTACCCATTTCAGTTGCCCTACCAACTGCTTCTTCAAGTGCGTCCAGGCCAGGAATCCTGCGCAGAAAGATTTTTTTTCCTTTCCTTGCAATTCGAACAAAGTAAATAACCAATCCAAAGTATATTATTATCATTATAAGAATATTAACTTCGTTCTTTTTGAACCACTGTGGATAAGCCGTAACCACCGGGGATAGTTCACTGAATATTGAAACTACACCCTCCAGGTTAATTGACCTCATACTGTATTGATATTCGACATTATTTCTAAGCCCCAACTGATCCACATATTCTGTTTTGTTGACAGGCGCGTAACCGGCAAGATGTAGACTCTCATCCGCTGCCTCCCTGAAAATCTGAAAACCCTCTATGTTGGATATATCCAGTGGACAATCCCAGAATAAAGTAATACTCTTTCCGTGGTCATTCGGGGTATCCATTGCTCTTAGGTTAGTAGGCGGTTTTAGAGAAATTGAATCCGTTCTCGCAACAACGGTAATAGGCATTTGACCAAAAAAGAACAGCAATCCAATCAACATGGCAATCCCTTTATAATAAAATTTTTCTTTTTGTCAAGGATTTTTTTTAAGTGTATCACGTGTGTCACATCTCAACATTGAAAAACTACTGGTGACCGGGGGCGGAAGACCAAGGTATTGTTAATTAGTTGATTGGTTAATTTGTTGATTAGTATTAGAGTTATTCCCATTTCCACCCATTCTACTAATTAACTATTTTACTATTTAATTAATTCACTTATTCTCTCCGTGACTCTGTGGCAGATAAAAAATCCCTTGACTATTCCGAACGATATTTTAATATTAGAATGCCAGAGTAATCTAAGAAGCAGTGGAACCAATGATAAAAAGGAGGATTTATGGATACTAAAATCAAGAATGTTATAGCAAGGACGGAATGGTTAGGACACGATACCTTCAAGCTATGCGATGATATAGTAATCTATACGGATCCATACAAGTTAAAAGGAGAACTCACTAAGGCTGACCTCATCCTCATTACCCATGACCATTTTGACCATTTATCACTTGAAGATATCAAAAAGATCAAAAAGGACGACACGGCAGTCGTGGGACCCCCTGACTGCAGAGATAAATATCCTGATATTATCCCAATTAACATTGGGGAAAAGAAAGAAGAGAAGGGAATCGAAATAGAAGCCGTCCCTGCCTATAATATTGACAAAGACTTTCATCCTAAAGGGAATAAATGGGTAGGATATATATTCACAATGATTGGAGTCCGAATTTACCTTGCGGGTGATACCGATCTTATCCCTGAGATGGAAGATATTAAGTGCGATATAGCGCTACTGCCTGTCTCGGGAACCTATGTTATGACAGCTGATGAGGCAGTAAAAGCAGCCCTTAAAATAAAACCCGAACTTGCCGTTCCTATGCATTATGGGACGGTCGTCGGTTCTGCATCGGATGCGCTAAGTTTTAAGTCCGCATTAGAGGGAAAGATAGAGGTCCATATATTTGAACAAGTTTGACATAATTGTAGTCGGGGGTGGGCATGCGGGATGTGAAGCTGCCCTTGCTGCCTCGAGAAGGGGGTTTGACACCCTACTTCTGACAATAGATATTGATATGATTGGGCAAATGTCCTGCAATCCTTCTGTAGGAGGGCTTGCAAAATCCCACCTTGTTTATGAAGTAGATGCCCTCGGGGGAGAAATTGGCTATAATACCGACATTACGGGAATACAATTCAAAATGCTTAATACCAAGAGGGGACCTGCAATCTGGTCTCTTAGGGCACAGTCTGATCGCATCCGATACAGGGAAAGATTAAACCAGGTAGTAACAAATGAAGTGGCGGTAAAAGAGGGCACGGTTAAGGAACTAATCATAGAAGGAAAAAGAGTAAATGGAGTAAAAACCGAAATGGGTGTGGAATATTTATCAGATGCAGTTATCCTTACCACTGGAACCTTCCTAAAAGGACTCATCCATATTGGACTTAAATCATCGCCAGGAGGGCGGTTAGGGGAACCACCATCAACGGGTCTATCTCAACATTTAAAGAAACTCGGGCTTCGACTCGGAAGACTAAAAACAGGAACATCGGCAAGGGTAGATAGAAAAACAATAGACTTCTCCAGGACGAAAATCCAGCCAGGGGATGAACACCCCAGACATTTCTCTCGCAAAACAAAGGACTTTAACCCACTAAATGTCCCATGCTATCTTAGTGAAACCAACGAAAAAACACACCAGATTATAAGGAATAATCTCAATCAATCTCCTCTCGTTCAGGGAAAAATAACAGGCACTGAACCACGCTATTGTCCGTCACTTGAAACAAAAATACTTAAGTTTCCCGAGAGAAAGCACCACCATGTATTCATAGAGCCTGATGGACTTGAAACTCAAGAGATGTATCTAAATGGGGTATCCTCTTCCCTGCCGGAAGAGGTGCAACTTGAATTCCTTCGCACAATTCCAGGGCTCAAAGAGGTCGAAATCCAGAAGCCTGGTTATGCAGTCGAATATGACTTCGTGGACCCAACAGAGCTAAGACATTCCCTTGAGTTAAAAAAAGTAGGGGGGTTATTTCTTGCCGGTCAGATAAACGGGACATCCGGTTATGAAGAGGCAGCAGCCCAGGGAATAATAGCAGGCATCAACGCAACCTTAAAACTGGAAGGAAAAGACCCACTAATCTTCAGAAGAGATCAGGCTTATATTGGTGTTCTAATAGATGATCTGGTCTTGAAAGGCACAGACGAACCATACAGGATGTTCACATCAAGAGCTGAATACCGCCTTCTCCTCCGGCAGGATAACGCAGATCTTCGACTGATGAAATATGGATATGAGGTTGACTTAATTGATGAAGACACTTATAAAAAACTCAGGGAAAAGAAGAGAAAAATTAAAGAATCGGAAGAATACCTAAAAAAGACGATGGTTACTCAAGCAAGACTTCCAGGATTAACATCTCCAACCAGTGCATTTGATTTACTGAAGAGAGAAGACCACGATATAGAAGATGTAGAGAGAACTTTAGGTGTAGAATTTGAACAAGAAATAGCAGAGGCAATTTCTATAGACGCCCGCTATAATGGTTATATAAAGCGAGCAATGCAAAAGGCAGAAGAATTGAAAAAGATGGAGGACAAACAAATCCCGGATGATATAAACTATAAGGGGTTGGTGAGTATAAGTACCGAAGCCAGGGAAAAGCTGAACAGAATTAAGCCACTGACCCTTGGTCAGGCTTCACGTATATCAGGGATTAAGCCGACTGACATCCAATCATTAATGGCATACATAAGGAGAAATAGCTGATGCTTAACATTATCTGGAACAAGAAGAATGCAGAAGAAAGGTATGGGAAGGAGGGGATTCTCAATCTGGAAGAAGCGCTTAATGCAATTAAAGAAGCAGAGATTATCGATACAACACCAGAATATTTATCAGAAATAGCATCCAACTCCAGGGAGAGCGACAGTTTTCTTATAATCGGGGGTCATAAGCTCTTCCCCTTCTTTGAGGTCGAAAATCCAGCCCGGGATCGAGACCAGGTTGTATGGACAGATAATCTTTATGCATCCACTGACGATGACCCTCTACTCCCAGAGCGGGCTATAGGCAGGCTACCGGACGGAAAGGATATTGAATTGCTTATAGCGCAAATACATTCCATCGGAAAGAAAGAGGATAAGGATAATCAGAGGGAGGCTACATTCGGGCTCTCGGCTGCAGTTTGGGCAGATGCATCAAGGAATGTATATAAGATTATATCAAATAAAGAAATCCTCCTATCCCCTCCAGAAAATAGAGATACGTTAAAAATAAGTGAAAATACAGAGATATTCTATTTCAATCTCCATGGATCAGATAGAACCAATAATTGGTATGGTCAACAAGGCAGCAATTACCCAATCGCTCTATCCCCTCCTAATATACCGGTCATCCATAGTGCTATAGTAGTTACTGAAGCGTGCTATGGAGCGTATACTATTGATAAAGGTATATCTGATTCCATAGCATTGACATTTCTAAAAAGGGGTGCACTGTGTTTCGTAGGTTCAACTACGGTTGCTTACGGACCGCCGGCTCCTCCTTCCCGGGAAGCTGATCTTATTGCAAACCTTTTCTTTAAGGAAATATTAAAAGGGAGTAAATTTGGAACCGCCTTACTCAACGCAAAACAGGAATTTTTCAGGATTATGATGGATGAACAGGGTTTCCTTGATGGGAACGATAAAAAGACCCTGCTTCAGTTTGTCTTATACGGTAACCCGGAGGGGAGATTTCTCGCAAAGAACGCTAAGGATGCAAAGCACGCAAAGGGAGCAAAAATTTGTTAATGGAGAACTATAAATAATAGCCACAACCTCAGAAAGGATGCAAAGAATAATGAATTGTGGAGAAATAATAAATAAAAATTTCTTCTTTGTTTTTACTCTGCGAGCTTTGTGCTCTTTGTGGTGAATTCTTTAAGTCTGTGGCAAAAAAAGGGAGGTTAGAATGGATAAAAAACAGATAAAAGAGATAGCAAGGGATACGATAAGGGAGCAATACCCGGAAATGTTGAATGTAGAGCCAGAGATAGAAATGGTGGATACGGGTATCGGTAATTCCTCATTCAAGAAAGCCGGGATCTTCCCAAGGCCGGGGAAGAAAATCTGGGTTGCAACCTTCAAAAAAGAGGAAATTACAGAAGAAGGGTTCCCAATGGAAAGGATTACCCGGGTTACCCTGGATGAATCGGGAAAAATAATAAAGCTCTCGGAATCAAAGTAGATGATAGGCCTCTTCTTCTTTCTTTTAGGTGCGGTCATCGGAAGTTTTCTCAACGTGGTTATATATCGATTACCAGAAGGAGAATCCCTTATGCGTCCCGGATCACATTGCCCTGAGTGCGGGAAGAGCATTAGATGGTATGATAACATTCCGATAATAAGTTATATCATCCTGAATGGTAAATGCAGGGATTGTGGTGCTTCAATACCTGTTAGATACCTTGTGGTAGAATCAATTACAGCATTTGTTTATCTTTATTCATATATTCATTTTGGAATTTCCTTAGAGTTCTTAACCTTTCTTATATTCGCAACCCTCCTCATTCCAATATCTTTTATAGACTTCCAGGTTATGTTGATCCCGGATTCTCTATCCATCTCTGGTATAATTATAGGACTTATACTTGCATTATTCCGAGGAAAAATCCTCATCTGTACTATAGGGGCAATTACCGGTGCCGTTTATATCCTTATTATAATTTACCTCGGCAAAGCAATATATAAAAAGGACGTTATGGGATTTGGGGATGTTAAGCTGGCAGGTTTGATTGGAGCATTCATAGGGTGGTCTAACTTCCTCCTGGCTATTCTTATAAGCTCTTTTCTGGGGTCTATCTATGGGATAATCCAGATAAGAAAAGGCAAATCTTCTATGAAATCCCTCATCCCTTACGGTCCATTCCTCGCTATCGGTGGATTTATAACCTTTCTCTTTGGAAGATGGATAATAGTCCGATTCTTTTTAGGCTAATCCTCAACCAAAGTTTATCATTTTTCTTCTTTATCCTTCTTTATCATTTTTCTTTGGATATAGACCTCTGCAATCATTTGTAGTGGCAGAGCTTGCTCTGCGTCATTCGGATTAATTCCCGTAATTCCAGCCCGGTCCTTGACAATGTGACATTATGTTGTATAATTAAACATTATGAGAGCAAAGGTCATATTCCCTGGGGCATATCATCATGTTATGAATAGAGGGGTACTTGGTACAAATATCTTTTCTGATGATAAATCAAAGGATTATTTTTTGGGAATAATAAGGGAGAAGTCAAGGTTAAAGAGGGTTAAAATATTAGTTTATTGTATAATGGATAATCACTACCATTTAATAATAGAAGACAGTTCTGGGCGATTAACCGAGTTTATGAGAGAAATAAATGGGAATTACGGGATGTATTATAGGAAGAGATTTGGGGGTAGGGGTTATGTTTTTCATGACAGATATAAATCGATTTTGATTCAAGGGGATATATATCTTAAAATGGCAACTGTCTATGTTTTATTAAATCCTTTAAGAGCGGGTATTGTTAGGAATCCTTATGAATATACCTGGTCGAGTATAAATGAATACTTTACTGGTGGAAAATCTGAAATTATTGACAACATATTCATTGAAGAAATATTTGGTAGTAGAAAAAATTTTAATGATTTTGTTAATGAATGGGGGTACAAAGACTTACCTATAAAGAAGACAAGGTTAGGGGATATGCTTGGGAGAGATGAATTTATAAGTATGGCCTTTAAAAGATTTGATAGAAGGAAAAAAGATGGTGAATCAAAAAGGATGAGGAAAAAGGATTATACATTTGAACCTTCAGAAAAAGTTATAGAAAGATTTGAGAGAAAGTATGGGGTAAAGATAGGTAAGATTGATGTTAATAATAAGGAAGGTAAGAATCTTCGTAACGAATTATTAATTTCACTAAAAGAAAGAGCAGGGTTGGACTATAAAGGGATAATAAAATACAAACCTTTCCGTTCACTGAAATATTCTTCGTTAGGACAACTATACAGGAGAGCAAAGAATGAGAGGAAAAAATGTCACAAAGTCAAGGACCGGGATAACAGAGGGAAAAGTATGCAGGGAATGACAAGGATATTCTTTGGGTTGATATACAAGGATTTGGATGGTTATAAAATGATAAGGGAGAGGATCGAATCCCTCGGATCTATTGATATTGAGAGTGATGAAATACCTTTTGATTTTACCGATTACTACAATGATGAATTTGGCTCAAATTTGAAGAGGAAATGGGTTTCCATTAATAAAGAAATTCCCGAGAATGAACTGGCAGCTCTAAAGCTTAAAAGCGTTGAGTGGGAAAATGAGTTATCCGTAGATAACATGAGGACTGTCAACTGTGACCCCGGGGGAATATCGGATAGCAGGGTTGTTCTGGTCACGACAAAGAATTACGCACATAGGGTATACCTGGGTGATGGAATATATGCAGAGGTAACATTAATCTATAGTAAGGAAAGATTCCAACCCTTAGATTGGACCTACCCTGACTACCGAACGAAAACCTTCCAGAAGTTTGCTTTGAAATGCAGAGAAAAGTTCAGAACTCCACATTAGACAAAAATCATTTAATTGAGTTCTAAAACCTATTATGTCATATCAACGAAGGGATAAGATTCTGTATATTTCTGTATGCTGTGGAGATTCTGATACAACTACGGTATCAAGATTAAACAAAGTTACTACCGAATCCCGGTAACCAATTAATTCATCTGGATGCTTTCCTGATTCTACATACACAAGAAAGGGACTAACTGATTGTTTAATCTCCAGAGTATCCAGGAAAACCCTTCTCTCAGCATAAAAATTCCTCCATTCCTTTGCACCGAAAAATGGACTTATGAGTTCTCCTGCCTCACCGTTGCAAATAATAAGGTCTGAATCAGCAGTATAATCGTAGATGATATTTCTTATTTCTTTTCTATCCTTTAAGAATTGATTATGCTTTATTTGTATGCCTGCAGAAAGTACCAATAATAAAGGGATTGAGATGACAAACGCTGTTCTAGGAAACTTGCTTCTGTGTAAAAAAGAAGCATATATAATTAAAATGAGAGGCATTACAGGAATAATAAAACGTCCCCCTCTTACTACAGTTTCAAAAATAAAGGAGCCTTTGTCAAAGTAATAATAAAAGGAGTAAACCAGTAAGATCAACAGGGAAGGAATAGAGAAAATAAGGTAATCCCTTTTCTTCAGGCCATATATTATGGCGATAATGAGCATACATGGATAGAACAGGTTAAGGGTAAATATGTAGAATAACCCCGAGGTCTTAATATAGGATATTCCGAAACCTGTGGCTCCAGTGGGCATTACAAGTGGAGCAAGCAGGCCGCCAAGAATGGAAATGTTGTAAATGCAATTACATAGAATAAAAAATATAATACCTGGAAGAAGGGACAAAAGACTCTTGTAATCCCTCTTTATAATGTAACTTAACATTACTCCAAATATAGCCACCGCATTGGTATACCTTATTATAATAGAGAAACCAAGAACAAACCCGGCCAGACATGGTTTTCTTTTTACAATTAAGAATATTCCTAATAATAAAAAGAACATCGAAGGGATATCACTCATTACTGTTCTAGAGTATAGAATAAGTGTTGGATAGAGCAAATAGAGGAGAGAAAATACAGGGTCTATTGAATATGATTTAATAAGGAAGTAAAAAATTATAAAACCCCCCAGAAAGAATAGAAATGTTCTTAGGAAACCAAGTTTCCAGTGCACTGAAGTAAAGGGGACGAGTAATATTGAGTTGCCAGGAGGATACTTAGAGAATTGGTGTTTCTCTGTGATAACTGTTGCAGTTGAGGGGGGAACCTGTACTTTATCATAAAAAAAAGAACCTTTTCTTAATGAGAATGCCGTATTCAGGTATTCGCCTTCATCCGTTATTCCATACATAGGGGGATAGAAATAAAGAAATAAGAAAATTGTTATAGCAAGTACTGTTAGTATTATCTTATTAAACTTCACTGCCTTTTCCCCATAATCCTAAATACTCACTAAAAATAAATCCATCAACAATTGAATTTTCCTGCGCCATTTCTCACTTAAATAGTATAAGGGCTATCCTGAGGATAGTCAATGAAGTTTTTTAATAATTTTCTAAAAAAGGTTCTAATCAGGAGCTTCATACCAGAGAGTAATAGGTGCTAGAAAATTATATCCTTGCGTCTATGGTTATTGCGTATTATATATACTTTGGAACGCCTGATGGAAGTAAATAAGATATCTTTAATACGCCGAGGAAAGTTTAGAGGAGAATTTCATTCGCAGACTTTGTTACTCATTATTATTTGCCAGGAACAGCCACTTGAATGGATGGGCATAAAGAGGGGATACAATTGAAATGCAATATTATAGTACCTGTTTATAACGAAAAGGACACAATCTTAGGAATTATAAATTCTGTAAAGTTCGTGAAAATCGATAAAGAGATAATAGTGGTGGATGATTTTTCTACCGATGGAACAAGAGAAATACTAAGGAATTTAGAAGATGTAAAAGTGATATATCACAATAGAAATAAAGGAAAAGGAACAGCAATTAGAACGGCTCTTAAACACATGACCGGGGGTATAGTAATAATTCAAGATGCTGATTTTGAATATGACCCAAATGATTATCCAAGACTAATAAAACCTATCACGGAAGGAAAGACAGAGGTTGTATATGGGTCAAGATTTAAAGGGAGGGGAGATTTTCTACCTATGAGTTTTCTGGCGAATAAATTCCTTACATTCTTAACCAATTTTCTTTACGGCTCAAGAATTTCTGATATGTGCACCTGCTACAAATGCCTGAAAATGGATGTTATTAAAAAACTGAATCTAAAAGCCAGAAGATTTGAAATCGACCCCGAGATAACCTCAAAACTTCTAAAGAGCAGATACAGAATTTATGAAGTTCCCATCTCCTATTCGGGCCGAAGGAAAAATAAAAAGATAGGTTTTAGGGACGGCGTCCAGGCAGTATGGTGTTTATTTAAGTACAAATTATTCAATTGAGCAAATCACTCTAAGCATCTTTTGGCTCTTTTCCCTGCCCAATCCATAACAACAGGGAAAAGTTCAGGGCTTCTTTACTTCACAACCCCAAAAAATTAAATTTTTGACACTGATTTACACCGATTGAAAAGATTTAATTTAAAGGTTTTTAGGATGCAAAGTTTCAAGGGTTAAATTTTGGGATTTGGAGTGAAGAAAAATAAACCAATAAGAAAACAGTAATGATGCTATATCCTAACCCCTATTCATCGGTTACTCTTCTAAATCTTTATCTCCCTTGTTTGGATCCTTTCCCGAAGGAACTTATCATGTGTTACGAGAATAATTGTCCCTTTAAAATCCTTCAATGCCTTTTCTAGAATCTCTACTGTTACATAATCCAGATGGGTTGTGGGCTCATCTAATATCAAGACATTTGGTTCACTCATTATCAAACTAACAAGTTTTATCTTCCTCTTTTGACCCTCACTAAGTCCCCCGAGCATCTTATGAAAATTGTCTCCTTTCACCTTAAGACAACCCAACAAAATTCTTGCCCTATCCCACTGGTCTTCTCTGAAGAGTTCCGAAACCTCTTTTCCATCATCGTCTGGATTCCATTGCTGTGGAAGGTATCCCACATTTGTTTGCCCACTCCATATCACCTCCCCCTCATCGGGTGTTTTAATATTCAGGATGATTTCTAAAAGGGTTGTCTTCCCTGAACCATTGGGTCCCAAAATTGCTACCTTTTCTCCCCAACCAGTGGTAAAGCAGAATTCTTTAAATAACAATCTGTCATTTATTTTTTCGGCCAACCTGTTTACTGTAAGACACGCGCCTTTAGGTACAAAAGTGTTTTCAAATCTGAAATCATACCACTTTTCAATATATGGCCTTGTTTGATTTAATTCTTCTATCCTTTTTTGAATGCGTTCCTTTGATTGTATTGACCTTTTCATCAACTTTGCGGCTCTGTGCGAAATAAACCCTTTGTCTCCTGCTCCAATCTTGTCCTTTTCTCTTCTTTTTGCCCAGACCTTATATGAACGTTCAAGTTCTCTCAGATGTTTTATTTCTGATTCAATCTTTTTCTTCTTCCTCGTTTTTTCCTTTAGTTCTGTTTCCTTTGTATTGATAAATACCGAGTAATTCCCCGTATATTCTTGTATTTTTTTTCTTTCAATCTCCAGAATTTCCTTGACTGTCCCGTCCAAGAACCAGCGGTCATGGGATACAATCAGAAAAGCAGCTCTTGATGAATGAATTGCATTGATAAGGAATTCTATACCCGCATCATCAAGATAGTTCGTAGGCTCGTCAAGAAGAAAGAGGTCATACTCTTCGACGAATCCAGATGCCAGTTTCAGGAGTCTTCTCTCGCCACCTGAAAACGTGTCAACCCTGCGTTCCATATCTTCTTCCGGGAATCCAAAGATAGTTATGATTTTTTTTATTCTCTGAATGAATTCATAACCATCCAATTCTTTAAATTCATTGAGCAGTTCAGCATATTTTATTGGGTCAGGAATGCTTGCTCCTTCGATAGCATTGATTTCTTTGTATAGATGATGGAGTTTTGGTCTATTGGAAGTAAGGTAGTTCTGCACATATATATTCCCCACAGCATAGTCTTCCTGCCTGAGATAAAATATGTTTTCTGTTTGCCTTGCAATCTCTCCGGTGTCAGGGGACTTCTGTCCTTTTGCAATATCCAAAAGGGTACTCTTGCCAGACCCATTGTACCCTAATAGACCAATCTTATCCCCAGAATATATGGAAAATTTTACATCTTCAAACAGATAATCCTTCATATTCTGGTAGGCAAAGGAAACTCCACTAATATTTAAGAGCATTTTATTCATTTTTCTATCTCCAAGCGTTTTTGATTAACATCATAAATCTCAATATTCATATATAAAATCTTCGATTGTAAAATCTCCGATTGCAAAATCCACAATATAGATTCCCTCTATAAATGCTTCTATTTTAAGTTCGTATGGATAGATAAAAGAATCGAAGGGAAGGGATATGATTAAATAATTAACATCCCGCCCCTCCCTTTGTGCGGAGAGAAATATATATGAAATCAAAAGATATATTGTTCATACTCTATTAAATTATAAGAAATTCAGAATGTGTCAATAGGAAATTTGATCTCACACATTATCCCCCCATTTTGCTCGCAAAGCTCGCAAATGGAATTAAAAAACTTGACTTAAATTCTATTCTTTGTATATCTTTACCTTAATGGAAAAATGGACTTATGGAATTTAAGCAGATTTTAGCCGGATTAACAATTTGCATAATACTTTCTCCGATTATGGCCATTGGGAAAGAACAAAAACAGAGTACCAAGATGGGAATTCTGAAATCTGATGTCTGGCGGAATAAAACTCCCGACTGGACTGCCGAGGGGAATCAGGAAGAAGCGTACTTCGGTGTCGTTGTTTCCACTGCTGGTGACGTGAATGGCGATGGCTACGGAGATGTTATTATTGGTGCTCCCGGGTATGATAATGGTCAGGACGATGATGGCCGTGTTTTCGTCTACTATGGTAGTACTTCTGGATTATTGAAAATTGCCGACTGGACTGCTAAGGGGAATCAGGATGAAGCATACTTTGGCTGGTCTGTTTCCACTGCTGGCGATGTGAATGGTGATGGTTATTCTGATGTGATTGTTGGGGCTCCTGGCTATCACGAATACGCTGGTCGTGCTTTTGTCTACTATGGTAGTGCTTCGGGATTATCGACAGGCGCAAAATGGATAGGCGGGGCAGAACAGGCAAAAGAATACTATGGCGTTTCTGTTTCAGGAGCTGGGGATGTGAATGGGGATGGCTACGGAGATGTAATTGTTGGGGCAGATATGTATGATAATGGGGAGAGGAACGAAGGCCGTGCATATGTGTATTATGGGAGTGCTTCTGGATTATCTCAAAGCTATGCCTGGACTGCCGAGGGGAATCAGGATGAAGCATACTTTGGCACTTCTGTTTCAGAAGCTGGGGATGTAAACGGCGATGGTTTTTCGGATGTAATCATTGGCGCTGATATGTACGATGATAGCGTTAATGTAGACGTGGGTTATGCATATGTATATTATGGCAGTGCTTCGGGATTATCAAAAACTGCCAACTGGATCGCTACGGGTAAACAAGAGTTTGCATATTTTGGAATTTCCGTTTCAGAAGCCGGGGATGTAAACGGCGATGGTTTTTCGGATGTAATCATTGGCGCCCATTATTACGACAATGGGGAGACAAACGAGGGCAGGGCTTTTGTGTATCACGGCGGTGCTTCTGGATTATCGAAAACTTACAACTGGGCTGCGGAGGGTGACCAGGCATATGCTCACTTCGGAATTTCCGTTTCAGAAGCTGGGGATGTAAACGACGATGGTTTTTTGGATGTCATCGTTGGGCTCTATGGTTATGACGGTGGACAACCCAACGAGGGCAGGGCTTTTGTGTATCACGGTAGTGCTTCTGGATTATCGAAAACTTACAACTGGGCTGCGGAAGTAGGCCAGAAATATGCATACTTCGGAATTTCCGTTTCAAAAGCTGGTGATGTGAATGGCGATGGTTTCTCGGATGTAATCATTGGTGCTTATCAATACGATAATAGTGATAAAAATGAGGGCAGCACTTTCATCTATTATGGTAGTACTTTAAGGTAGTCACCCGTTTCTAAATCCGATTATCATTGCAAAGTTGCTAAGAATCACGCACTCAAAAAACCACGGAACTTCTCTATCATAAACTTGACTTTATCTTCTCTATATTTATACTACTCGCAAATGATATTTAATAGCACGAAATTTTCAAATTTCTCATACCAGGGGTACCAATGATTTTCTTCCTCCTATCACTTTTTCCTCCTTTCCACGAGGCTGAGGAATTTGGATTTGGCGATATATCGAGATTTGAGAAACCATTTTTTTCGGTGACATATCAATCTCTGTTCTCCCTTCCTGAACTACAATCAGTAAAAATAGCCCTGAACAATGAGAGATACGGAGGCCTAATCTCTCATTTCGGAACTGATCTATACCGTGAAATGATGTTAGGGGGAAGATATAAGTTAGAACTGGAAAATCTCTACCTTATAGTAGCACCGTCTTTATTATACTTAAACCAGGTAGGCGAAGAAAACTTTGGCTTTAATACAGATCTTAGGGCAGGCGTCTTCTACAATCAGTATCATATATTTTTGAATGCAATTCACCCTGTATCGTATATAAGGGGTGGGACTATTCCTGTTGAGTTGGAATCATGTATATTATACGATAACCAATGGAGCACTATTGGTTTTAAAGTTAATTTTCTTGAAGGCTGGGGAACAGGACTGGGCTTTGGGTACACCTTGAAGTTCCCAAACTTCCAGGCGGGACTCGGACTCCTGACCAATCCTTTGATACCAACAGCGGGATTCATTGTGGATGTTGGTAATATATGTTTTTCCTCAGGATTCCAGAACCACCCGGACCTTGGGCTCTCAAACACATTTACCGTTAATTACAGGAGGTGAAGAGTTCCCGCCAAGGACGCAAAGGATGGGTTTTTATGACTAATAAACCAATAAACTATTCACCTAATCAACTAACTATATACAGCGGGGCATGAGAAAATCATCTTTATAGTTATCAAGACAGGAGGAGATAATAATGGAAAAAACAGTTGAAAAGAAGAGAATTTTTACAGGAAAGCTGATAGATCTAAACGCCGATAGGGTAATACTGGATTCGGGAAGAAAATCGGTAAGGGAATATGTGCAACACCCTGGAGCAGTAGCTGCTATTCCTTTTATTTCAAAGGACTCGATAATACTCGTCAGACAATACCGTTACCCCGTATCACAAAAGCTGCTTGAGATTCCTGCCGGGACAATAGAAGATGGAGAAAGTCCAGAAGAAACTATGGGCCGAGAGCTAAAAGAGGAGATAGGCTATGAATCCGAAAAACTCACTAACCTTGGATGGTTCTATCCTTCACCAGGTTATACAGATGAAAAAATTTACCTCTTCAAAGCAAGCGAACTAAAACCTTACGAATCCGAAAAAGAAGAGGGGATTGAAGTGGTAGAAATACCATACAAGAAAGCTCTCAGAATGATAGATAACGGAGAAATAAGGGATGGTAAAACTATTATTGCTCTTCTGTCTTGTCGGTTTTGAACCATTCGAGATAGACGAGCAGATTATCTCCACCCCTGAACTACTGGAAAGAATCCAGCGGTTGGAAGAGAATCCTATCAATATAAATAGAGCCACAAAGCAGGAACTAATGCTCATTCCATATATAGACAATTTACTTTCAGAGAGCATAATAGACTACAGAGAAGAAAAACCATTCACCAACGTAAGCGAACTACTCTTGATAGAGCGTATAACCCCTCTACTTCTGGATAGAATAAGGCCTTATATAACGGTTGAGATAAAAAGACCAAAGGTAGCTATTTTGAGGGGAGTGAAGCTCCTCTCAAGGTTTGAGAGAAAGGTTGATGATTGCCAGAACAAGGTCTATAATAGATTGGAGATTCCATATAAAGGTGTATCAATAAGTGGAGTCCTGGAGAAAGACTACGAAGAGGATGATTATTTCGATTACTACGCTGGCTCAATCTATTCACCGGGAAATTTCGTTATCGGAGATTATGACCTTGATATCGGGATGGGACTCATCTTTAGTAAACCCGATTTTTTCTATGCCGGTTCTGGTATAATACCCGGAGAAAGGGGATTCAGTCCGCACCTATCCACCTATGAGGAAAACTACCCGAGGGGTGCTGCTCTGGAGTGGAGGAATGTAACGCTCTTTGGTTCATTCATTGAAACGAGCGACTATGGTGAGGAAAAACTCATCGGTGCAAGTTACAAATTTCACCCTTTCAGAATAACCGGAGCAGTTGGCGATTACGGGATAGGGGATATGAGTAGAGCCACACTCCTCTCTTTATACATGGATAAGGATTTAGCGGGTAATCTTATGCGCTTTGAGATTGCAACCGGCGGAAGTGTCCTTCAAGATATGAGGGAGAATATTGCTTACTCCCTGGGAATCGATAACGGAAAAGGCCTCAAGGCAATATATGCCAGTATTCCGGCTAATATACCCACTTTAAGAAATTCACCATTCGATAAGAACGAAGAGGCTCTTTACCTCCACTTTGAAAAAAAGATTATACCTTCAGTTTCTACCGCATTATATTCGGAACTAACACGTGAAAATTCTCCTCTCTCTGAATTTGAACGGCTCATCGGTTTTCAAATGCAATGGACTCCATTAAAAGGATTGTCATTATACGGGCGATTGAAGACCACTAAAGAAAGAGATGGATTGCGGCTCGATTTAACTTACAGGAAATATAATCTTAACATAAGGAATCGTTTTGAGGTAGTAAATACTGACGGAGGCTCCGGCTTCCTTGCTTATACAGGAGTCAGGTATTCTGCCGATTATATCCTGGAGACTCGCTTTATCTTCTATGAAACGAACAATTGGGATTCGAGGATTTATGAGTATGAAAATGGGTTACCCTGCACATTCACAATAAAACAGTTAAGTGGTTCGGGTAGACGCATATACCTGATATTTGCTGAAAAGGTCCTTCCCTTAAAAGGCTATCTAAAATGGGGTATGGACTTTAAGGATGGTGTCCATCATAATATAGGATTGGCAGTAGTCTTATGAAATATTATGATATCGCAGTTCCAATAGATAAGTACAGTAATTTTACCTATATTGCAGGAGATAAAATGGCCCTCAGGAAAGGCAGTGTTGTGCATGTTTCATTCCAGAGGAGAACAATAGTTGGAGTGGTAATGGGAGAGGCAAAACCTTTTAAGGGGGCAAAAGAAGTCAAGGGAAAAATCCTGGATTTGCCTCTAAATCTACTCGAATTAGGCCTGTGGGTGTCTCGTTATTACCTCTGCCCTCCCGGGATTGTATTTTCTTTCATGCTTCCGCCTTTTATGAAGAGAGTCAATATGGTGGGTGAGTATCAGATTAAAATGGAATTGCTAAAACTGACCCCAGCTCAAAGTAAGGCCTACCAGAGGATAAAAGAAGCAGTAACGGGAAAACACTTCGAGACATTCCTTCTTCTTGGCGTAACCGGTAGCGGCAAGACTGAAGTCTACCTTAGAGTGATGGAGGATATACTAAGGGAAGGGAAAAGCCTGCTCTATCTTGTTCCTGAAATTGCAATGATTCCACAGGTTCTTGAACGGGTACGGAATCGTTTTGGAATGGGGGAAACATATCACTACAAACTCGGGAGAGGAAAACGGTATTCCTACTGGATAAATGCCCTTAAAGGCAGTCTAAAGATAGGAATAGGTTCGAGAATGAGTATCTTCAGTCCTTTCCTAAATCTCGGGCTCATAATTGTTGATGAGGAACACTCAGATTCCTATAGGCAGGAGGAACCAAAACCCAGGTTCTCCGCAAGGGATGTTGCGGTGATGAGAGGTGCTATGGAAGGAATCCCAGTAATACTGGGAAGCGCAACTCCCTCAATTGAGTCCTTGTATAATACTAAGGTTGGCAAATACGAACTTCTAAAACTACCAGAGAGGGTAGGTGGATGGGCAATGCCTGAGATTGAAGTGGTGAACCCGGGTAGAAACATCTTCTCCAAAGAAATAGAAACCGCAATAGAAGAGACCGTGAAGCGTAAAGAAATGTCAAGGGTAATACTATTTCTTAACAGACGGGGATATGCACCCTACGGGAAATGTTATAGTTGTGGTTATACTATTCACTGTCCGAATTGCGACATAGCACTAACCCTCCATAAAGCAACAGACAGCCTTATATGCCATCACTGCGGCTACAGCATGGAGAGGCTCTTAGAATGCCCAAAATGTGGAAAGAGGTTAGTTTATCTTGGCTGGGGCACGGAAAGGATTGAAGAGGAAATCAAAGCCAGATACAGGGATTTCAATGTGCAAAGAATGGACACGGATTCCATTTCGCGAAGGCACGACCACGAAAGAATATACGATGAACTCAGAAGCGGAGAAATCGAAATCCTGCTCGGGACGCAGATGGTAACAAAAGGTCTCGACCTTCCTGATGTTGGTCTTGTGGGTGTGGTCTCTGCGGATACTGCAATCAACTTCCCGGACTTTAGAGCCTCAGAACGCACCTTTCAACTCCTGTCCCAGGTAGCAGGTAGAGCAGGAAGGCGTGGAAAAGGTAGGGTAATAATCCAGAGCAATAACCCAGATCACTATGCAATCAGGTTTGCAAAAGAACACGACTATGAAGGTTTTTATAGCCAAGAGATAGAATTTAGAAGAAGCGCAAAATATCCGCCGTTCGTGAACCTGGCAAGGATACTCATTCAATCAAAGGATGAAGATAAGGCAATCAAGGCATCCGAACGGATAAAAAGAAAGTTAGAAAGTTCTAAAAGAAAGGCGACCTTTAACATTCTTGGTCCGGTTCCCTGTCCAATTGGAAGGATAGGTAGGAACTATCGTTACCATATTCTCTTAAAATCAGAAGAGGAATATCTTCTTCAAAGAGCACTGAAAAAATTATACTCCGAAAAAGTTTCGGGTGTACGTATTTCTTTTGAGATTGACCCGGCCAATATGCTATAACCCCACCGGAATCTAACCGCAGATGAAAGACACACACCACTAAAGATTATGCCACGGCAAACTCACGGTCAAAAAAAGAGATTGGCCACAGAGACACAGAGAACACAGAGAATTTATTTATTTAAATCATAACCCCAAACCCAGAACTAACCCCTAAACCCCAACCCCTAACCCCTAATAATGCCGCAGATACACGCAGATAAACACAGAGTAAAAAAGTTAAATAGTTGAGTAGTTGAGTCGGTAAAAACCCTAAATCCTAAATCCAAAACTTGAAACTTTGAACTTGAAACTTGTAACCTTGAACTCAGTACTCTGAACCTAATACCTAAAAGATGGACATTAGACACTCGACTTGAATGTGAATCTTACATATAATAACTACAGCAACCTTTACATACCGGAAGCACATTGCCGGAGAAGATGCGATTTCTTAAGTTCCTTGCATGGTTTGAATTCCATACAGAAAGAAACCTTTTGTTCTTAATACTACCAACAACTACGTCAGGGCAAATTTCCGCTTTGGATGGTGGCATAATATAGACAGATGTCCAGGGAGAAGTGCAATTACCCTTAAACCCTGAGAGGTATTCTGAATCCTTCTCATAATATCTTTCGAGGTCCTCGACCTCAATGTTGGGGGTGAACATAATCTCAACTTTCGAATCAATAGACCTAATTCTTCTAAATAGATCACGCGTTATTCTAAAGTTCTCATTATCAAAGACAGCCCCCTTCCAGTAGTGGGGATTTATACCTGGAATACATGCAAACTCCCGGAGGTCTTCTGGCCCAATAGACAGGATATGAAGGAAATTCACAACAGCAAAATTATGTTGTTCGGCAAAAGAAACAATAAACTCTGGATCAGAGGAAGGGTGGAGAAGAGAGTATAAGAAAAGACGGGGCTTCCTCTCCCCCTGTTTCTTCTTCTCTTTGTTGATTTCCTCTATACCTTCACAAAGATTGGAAAATGTTCCCGGGACTCCACGGATTTTATCATGTACATCTGGGACACCATCAATGGACACCTTTATGCGGTCTACGCCAGTGTGAACAATTAACTTTGCAAAGTGGGTGAGTTTTGTTCCATTGGTTACAATGCTCAAAGAGAGACTACGGGATTTTATAAACTTTATTAGTTCCTCTATATCGGGATGCAGAAAAGGTTCTCCTCCACTCATACTATAGCGTGGGCGAACACACATAAGCTCGCTAACCAAACTCTTTACTATGGAAAGAGGGATAAACCCTGGTTTTGTTTTTATATTCTTAAGGAAACACATCTTACAATTTAGATTACACCTTTCTGTTAGATAGAGCGAAACTACCTGGGGGAAAGGAACATAACCTCTCGCGAGAGGCGTAATGCGCCTCGAGATAAAAGAAGAAAACTTACCTGCAAGGATAAAAGGAAGGTTATAAAAATTCTCTTTTAAACTCTCTATTCTCATGGCATTATTATATCTTGTGAGCCCCAAAAGTAAAGGGACTCCATAGAAATTAAGATTAGTCGGGAGTAGTTAGTCCAGTGCCCAGCATCGATAAACAAGAGTATAAGGTATAGAGTATAGAGTAGAGAGTTAAGGTTAGAGTGTTGGTCAACCGTCTCCGGTCTTCGGTCAAGAGGCAGTTAGAAAATCGAGGATTGACTAAATTATCTCATCACGTATAGTAAAATTATGCTTTTTGACTTTACCAAATGTGAATCCGTTCATTTTAGCGGGATAAGACTAAATAAAGAAGGTATTCCTGAGATAGTAGGGCTTAAGGAACTGGGTTACTTTTCTTCTCCTGTTACTGTCTCTCAATACGGCATATATCAGTTACAGTTATATAAAAAGACCCACGATGAATTTTACCGAGAGTCTGCAATTAGGTGCGCAAAATGGCTTGCCACCTCTGCAGAGATATCTATAGAAAAAGCAATTTGGTTGTATAATTTCAAAAATGACTTCCTCGAGATTGAATCTCCTTGGCTCTGTGGTTTAGCACAAGCTCTTTCTTCATGGCTGCTATTTTCCCTTCGAGATGTGAACGGGGGGTGGGAGGAAATTGCATACAAAGCACTCAAACCCCTTTTCTCTCCCGTTGAGAAAGGTGGGCTATCTAACCAGATAGATGATTATTTCTTCCTTGAGGAATATCCATCAAACCCTCCATCAGCCACTTTAAATGGTTTTATTTATATTCTGCTCGTTCTTCACGCCTTCAGCGAGGCTGGTTACAGTAAAGCAGAAGGGCTATTGAATTCCTATGTCAAAAGTCTTGCAAAGAATCTCTACAGATACGATGTCGGTTATTGGAGTCTATATGACCTCTGGCCCATAAAAAGACTTGCCTCTCTCCAATATCACTGGCTGCATTTATATCAGTTGGAATTGCTACACGAAATAACAGGAATAAAAGAGTTCTCTCTGTACCATAATAGGTGGTTCTTTTACTATAAAAGCAGTAACTGCCGATTTTTCAGGCTCTTCCACAAAATTAAGGAAAAAATAGTCATCAGTTAAAATATGGATTAAAGGATACCCCTAGGATTATAGTGGTAAGGATTAGACGTCAATAAGTTAAGAGAAGCAAGGATTAGAGGGTAAGAGTTAAGGATTTAGGGGTTAGAAGGAAAAGTCGCGAGTCAAGAATCATATGTCCAGTGTCGAAGTCTAATTTTTGGGTGGTGGGTATTTTTATTAAAAATTAACCGTGAGTGTGCCGTGGCATAATCCTTGGGGGGTGAGTTTTTTATCTGTGTTCACCCCGTGAAATATTTTATCTATATTCACTGATTTTTATTTTTTAGCGTTTTATTTCACGGGGTGAATCTGCGGTTAAATTCCGATGGGGATTAGGGGTTTTTAATCAGTTGATATCTGTGTTAATCTGTGTCCAATAATGGTGTTGGGTTCTGGGTTTCAAATTCCAAATTTCCAATTTTGAGCGGAGCGACTAGAGTAATATCTACCCCATCAATTTCAGCATCAATGCTTTTTGGGCGTGTAGTCTATTCTCCGCTTCATCAAATACTACTGAATGAGGACCATCGATTACACCAGCACTCACCTCTTCTCCTCTAACAGCTGGCAGACAGTGCATGAAGATAAAATCAGGGTCCGCAAAACTCACGAGTTCCTCATTTACCTGATATGGAGAAAAGACCTTTCTCCTTATCTCTGCTTCATCCTTCTGTCCCATAGATGCCCACACATCGGTATAGATAACATCAGCCTTTTCCACCGCCTCCTTTGGATCACTGGTAATTAATATTGAACCATTAGACGTTGAAGCAAAACTCCTAGCTTTCTTTACTATATTCTCATTTGGTTCATAACCCTCTGGATAAGCCATCCTCATATCCATTCCCATTAGACCCGAAGCAAGCAGCAATGAATGACTTACATTATTACCATCACCAATGTATGCCAATTTTATTCCTTTAAAGTCACCTTTCTTCTCATAAACAGTCTGAAAATCTGCAAGGATCTGGCAGGGATGCTCAAGATCGGAGAGCCCATTTATCACAGGAACTGTTGCATTGAGAGCAAGACCGGTAACAGTTGAATGGGAAAAAGTTCTTGCCATAATCCCACCTACCCACCTGGAAAGATTCTTTGCAACATCGGGAACAGTCTCTCTTTGCCCTATTTTTATATCAGGTGGTGCAAGGTATATTCCCATTCCGCCAAGTTCGTAGATACCGGTTTGAAAGGTTACCCTGGTCCGGAGGGATGGTTTTTCGAATATCATTGCAAGAACCTTCCCCCTGAGTGGGGCTTTCATTCTACCGCTTTCTCGTTCCTTTTTTAAAGTAATTGCATCAGTAAGCAATCCCATTAATTCATCTCTGTTAAGATCACCTATGGAAACAAGGTCTTTTTCCATTAATCCTCCTTTCTTTTGCCACAGAGACACAGAATTTTCTGTTTAAAAGTATTTTAGGATTCTTAGTTCTTGGTTTTCAATTCTTAGTTCAAGGTTTCAAGTTACAAGTTTCAAATTCCAAATATCCAATTTACAATTTTGAGCGAAGCGACTACTCTCCAGTCGCTATGGCTATAATCTATGGTCTATTTCCTTTTTCCTCTTTTCATACTCTCTCTGGAACTGCAACTTTTCCCTCCTGGGAATATAGTCAATAATTAAGATTCCATTGAGATGGTCTATTTCATGCTGTGCAACACGCGCTTTTAACCCTTCCAACTTATACTCCACTTCCCTACCATCAGGGTCAAAACCTCTAAGGATTAGATATTCCGAACGAACAATCTCCACAGAGGTGTTGGGAATAGAGAGACACCCTTCTTCCATAACATCCTCCCCACCTGCGTCAACTATCATAGGATTCACAATCCGCAAGGGTTCATCCTCTTCATCTAACATTTCAACAAAGATCTGATTGGCTATCCCAATCTGATTAGCAGCAAGCCCTATCCCATCGTTCTCAACCATAATTTTTAGCATTTGCTCAGTTAATTCCCCTGTCCACTGGAAATTCTCCACCTCTTTTGCCCTCTCATGAAGAACTGCGTCGGGATATATTCTCAAAACATTACTCACTCTTCTAAAACCTCCAGTTTAAGCTCCTTTAAATCCTTTTTGGGAACAACCGAAGGAGACCCTTCCATAAGTCCAGCGCCGGTCAATGTTTTAGGGAACGTTATTACTTCAGTAATAGAACCAAGACCCGCGAGGAGTCTGCAGATTCGATCAAACCCTAATGCTATCCCTCCATGCGGTGGCGCCCCATAGGAGAGAGCCGTAAGCAGGAAGCCAAACTTTTCATCCGCTTCCTCATCAGTCATTCCAATTACATTAAGCAGCCGCCTCTGGACACCTGGATTGTGGTTTCTTATACTACCTGAACCCAGTTCCACTCCATTCAGGACAAGGTCGTACAACTTACCCAGAACTGAACCGGTGTCATTCTCAATATTCCTTAAATCTCCTATGGCTTGAGTAAAGATATGATGCACGGGAGCCCACCTATTTTCCTCTTCATCCCACTCAAATAATGGAAAATCCGTCACCCACAAAAATCTCCAACCTTCATCAAGAAGATTGTATCTATTGCCAAGTTCGTATCGAAGGACACCAAGACTCACGAGAACCTCTTTCTCCTTTCCGGAGACAAGCAATAGGGTCTCACCCTCCTTTATCCCAAAGCCACTTATGTTCTCAAAATACTTCTCAAATGGTGCCCGGAGCTTCCCGCCATCATTCATTATGTAGAGCAGTCCCTTTGCTCCTGCTTTCTTTACAACCTCCTCCAATTCTCCAATTTCTTTTCTGGTGAGTAACCTTTTAATGTTTATTCCTCTCGTGATTTCACATTGATTAAATATACCAAAATTCCCACTCTTTGCTATTTTCGTATAATCACTGATAACGAGTGGGTTGCGGAGATCTGGCTTATCCGTTCCATATCTTTCCATAGCCTCTTTATATGTCACTCTTGGAAAGGGGACAGATGGTTTTTCTCCAATTCCCTTCTCTAACATAGAGGACATCAATCCTTCGCAGAGTTTATAGATATCCTCACACTCAGGATAAGCCATTTCTATATCTATCTGGGTATGTTCTAATTGTCTCCCTCCCCGCATATCTTCATCCCTGAAGCATCGAGCAAACTGATAATATCTATCAAATCCTGCAATCATTAATATCTGCTTATATAATTGTGGGGACTGTGCAAGAGAGTAAAATTTACCTGGATTCATCCTGGAAGGAACAAGGAAATCACGAGCACCCTCAGGTGTTGATTTGGCCAGGATTGGTGTTTCCACCTCAAGGAAATCTCTCCCGTTTAAGAACTCACGCGCACTCTGCATTAACTTGTGACGAAGTATAAAACCTTTCAAGGCTAGGCTACGACGAAGTTCAAGATATCTGTATTTCAAGCGGAGTTCCTTCTCTGCTGTTAGATTTTCCTGCACAACAAAAGGGGGAACCTCTGCAGCATTGAGGACCTCTAAAGTAGTAGCCTCCACCTCTATCTCACCTGTTGCAATATCGGGATTCACCATCTCTTCCGGTCTCTTCCTCACTTCACCCCCTACCTTTATAACCCACTCGAGACCCAGCTTCTTTACCCTCTCTTTAAAAGCTCTATCCTCTGGAGAAAAAACTATCTGGGTAATACCGTAACGGTCCCATAAATCAATAAATATAATTTCTCCGTGGTCACGTATCTTGCGGACCCATCCTGCTATAGTAACATTACTTCCGCTGTCTTTTGCCCTGAGTTCTCCGCAACTAACACCCCTTAACACTTAATTTCCCTCTTTATCGCTTCTATGTCCAGTGGAACCTCTTTCTGCTTACCTGTTTTCATCCTCTTTAACTGCACCACACCTTTTCTTCTTTCCTTCTCACCTATTATAATAGTCCATGTTGCATTTTGTCTGTCTGCTTCCCTAAATTGTGACTTGGGAGTCCTACCAAGGCAATCCTTATCTGCAGAAAAGCCATTTTCTCTTAGTTTATATAACAACTCCCATCCAATAATATCAGACTTCACATCAAGAGTCACTATATAGATATCAATTTCTCTATATTCTTTGACTTTTGGCATAAGCAGTAACATTCTATCCATACCCATCGCATAACCTGAAGCAGGTGCATCTTCACCACCCAGGAATTTAATAAGTTCATCATACCTGCCTCCCCCACCTACCGCATCCTGTGCACCCAACTCGGAATGGATAAATTCAAATACCGTCCTTGTATAATAATCCAGCCCTCTGGCAAGGAACGTGTCTACCTTGTAATCAATTTCAAGATAATCCAGATGTTTCTCCAGTTCCGAAAAATGTCTCCTGCAATCATCACAGAGATAATCCAGGGGAACTGGAGCATCAATGAGCTTCCTTTTATCTACCTTACAATCTATTATACGCATGGGGTTAGTCGTGAACCTCCGTTGGCAATCCTCACATAAAGAACCCAATTTCTGTTGGAGGAACTTTCTGAATTCTTTCATAAATTCCTTCCTGCACTTCTGACAACCAATCGAATTAATTTTAACCTCGATCCCTTTAATGCCTAACTCATCCATTATATCAAGTGCTGATTTTATGAGTTCTGCATCGGTCAGGGCAGATTTCGAACCAATAGCTTCAGCACCAAATGACCGAAACTCCCTTAATCTACCCTTCTGAGGTTTCTCCTGTCGGAACATTCTTTCTATGTAGTAAAATTTCTGGAATATGCCCCTGTTCTTCATACCATGTTGGAGATACATCCTGACCACAGAGGGGGTTCCTTCAGGCTTTAATGTAAGACTCCTTCCTCCTTTATCTTTAAAGCTATACATTTCCTTCTGAACCACATCGGTATCTTTTCCCGTAGATTTCCTGAAGAGTTCTGTGTATTCAAAGGTGGGAATCTGGAGTTCCTGGTAGTTGTACTCCCTCATCTTCTCCCTTATCACCTCTTCGACTCTTCTCCACACCAATGCATCTTCCGGAAGGATATCTCTTGTCCCTTTTACATTACTAAATTCGACATCCGAACCCATTTAAGCTTAAAGCTCCTTTATGTTTTTAGCACCCAAAATGTAACACCCCCACCCAGGAAATCAGCCCCTAAATCATAAACACTCATACATCTACCCGGGATATAATATTGATGTAGCTCGTCAAGCAATGCAATTAACGCAATAAGAACGAAAAACTTCCAGTTTTTCTCTCCATAACTAAAAAAAAGAAATATTGTCAAAACTGAATAAAGAAATAGATGACAAAGCTTATCAACGCCAAATACTCCTACCTCTGGCAAAGCGCCTGATGGGATAGAAGTCGCAATGAAAAGTATCGCCAACCAGATAAAAAATACCCAGCGTTTCACTCCTCGAATCCCTCCTCTTCCCTTTTTATTAACTTCCGAACCTCTTCTAAGGATTCTAATTTCATGAGTCTCTCTCTAAAGGAAACAAAATTCATCAACCTGTAGAATCCAGAAAGATATCTAAGATGCAGTGAATCGTCAGAGGGGGTTTTGAGTAAGCAGGAGACACTGATGGGAATCCCATCAAAAGAACCATATTCCACATATGATTTTGTAATTTTAATATATAATTCCGGATTAAGACCTTTGATTCGTTTCTTATACAAAACCACTCCTTTACCTATTCCAAAAGAATACAGATTATCAATCTCTCTAAAGTGCTCAAACTCATCCAATAATTCTGCTTCACCCAGAAGTTCTCTTAATACCTCATCACTGGTCTTTAGGTTACTCTGTTCGAAACTAACAAGTGATTCCCAGATCATCTTTACAATATATATCTACTCAGCTCTTTATCTTCGACTATTTTTTCCAACTTCTCTTCAACATATTTCTCGTCTATGTTAATATGCTTTTCTGGAATATCAGGCATCCCAAAGAGATAATCTTCTAACAGGGCATTCATAACAGTCTGGAGACGCCGAGCTCCTATATTCTCACTAATTTCATTTACTCTCTTTGAATAGTCTGCTATCAAAGACAGGGCTTTATCGGTAAAATCAAGCTTATATCCCTCTGCTAAAAATAGCGCTTTATACTGCTTAACAAGTGAATTATCCGGTTCTATAAGTATTCTTAGAAAATCTTCACGTGTGAGATCGTTAAATTCTACTCTTATGGGAAATCTACCCTGTAATTCAGGTATAAGGTCGGCAGGAGAAGTAGAGGTGAATGCGCCAGCAGAGATGAAAAGGATGTGATCTGTGTTCACAGGTCCATATTTTGTATTAACGGTGGTCCCCTCAACTAAAGGAAGAAGATCTCTTTGAACCCCCTGTCTTGAAACATCAGGGCCACTTCTGGAACCCTCACTCACTATCTTATCTATTTCATCAATGAAAATTACCCCTGAATTCTCGGTCTTCCATTTGGCTTCCTCAATCAATTCTTCGCGATCTATCAACTTGTCTGATTCCTCCTTTATAAATATCTCCCTTGCTTCTTTAACTGTTATAAATTTCTTCTTGGTAGAGGTGGGCATTAAATTGGAAAGCGCATCCTGCAGGCCTATATTCAATTCCTCAGGCCCCATCGCTCCAAGGACTTCAATGAGGGGACGCTCTCTCTTCTGCAAATCTATCTCAATCTTCCTGTCTTCAAATATACCCTTCCTTAATCGCTTTCTCAATTTCTCACGAGTCGCACTCATATCTTCCTCAGGGGAAGCGGGAAGAAGTTGCTCCAGTATTCTATTTTCGGCCAGTTCTTCTGCTTTTGCCCGAACTCCCTCTCTTTTCTGGGACCCTACCATCTTAACGGCAACATCCATAAGACTTCTGACCATCGCCTCGACATCCCGACCTATATAGCCTACCTCTGTAAATTTGGTAGCTTCCATCTTGACATATGGCGCATCAACTATCATTGAAAGGCGCCGTGCTACTTCTGTCTTCCCAACACCTGTGGGTCCTATCATTATAATATTGTTAGGATAAATTTCCTTCTCCATCTCTCCACCCACCTGCTGACGGCGCCATCTATTCCTGACTGCTATTGCAACCGACTTCTTTGCCTCACTCTGACCAATAATATAGTGGTCAAGTTTAGAAACTAATTCCCTGGGTTTCAATGGATGATTTTTATTCACTTCTCAATAACCTCTATGGATATATTATTATTTGTATAGATACACACCCTGGACGCCAGAAGGATTGACTCCTCCACAATACTCCGAGCATCCAGCGATGAAAATTTAAGTAGGGCTCTTGCAGAAGAGATAGCATATCCCCCTCCTGACCCAATAGCAACTATTCCATCATCGGGTTGGATTACCTCTCCACTACCTGATAAGATAAAGGAATTATCTTTGTCCATAATACCGAGGAGCGCTTCTAACTTGCGAAGGAATTTATCTTTTCTCCAGCTTTTTGCAAGTTCTATAATAGCCTTGGGTAAATTCTTAGGATAACTACCGAGTTTTTCCTCAAACATAGAAAATAGTGTGAGTGCATCCGCTACTGCTCCTGCAAAGCCAACCAGGACTGCACCCTCATGCAGGGTTTGAACCTTCTTTGCGGTTTCCTTCATTATTGTCTCCTGCAAAGAGACCTGTCCATCACTACCCATTGCTACTACACCATCCCTCCTTACTCCAAGGATGGTAGTTCCATGAATACTTCTCACCTTACCTCCTCTGAGGTATTTACTCTCTATTCTATCACCCAATATTCTGTAATTCACAATTATCCGTCCATTCCTTTGAGTGTAAATAACACCTCATAATTAAGCATTAGTCTATGGATATTACTATGTTTTCTGCGTTCTGCAACCACTAACTTCAAAATTTTTTAGTTGTTCTCATATTCTATGAAAGGCTCCTCTATCCTGTGAAGTCCTAAAGATAAATTATTTTCTCTTCTTATTATCAAATTTCGTAGTTGGGAGGTTCCTTAGTTATTTTGACATCATGAGGATGACTTTCACGTAGCCCAGCGGATGTAACCCGGATAAATTCTGCTTTTTCCTTTAATTCTTTTATAGTCGTTGCTCCAACATACCCCATACCAGACCTGACTCCGCCTGCAAGCTGAAAAAGAACCTCATTAACAGGTCCTTTATAGGGGACACGTGCAACAACACCTTCTGGTACCAATTTGCCTGTCTGGAAGTAACGATCCTTACTCCCCTGCTCCATGGCATCAATCGAACCCATCCCCCTATAGACCTTGAACCTTCTGCCTTCGAGGATTACCTGCTCCCCTGGTGCTTCATCGGTTCCAGCAAGGAGACTCCCTATCATTACCGAATCGGCTCCGGCTGCAAAGGCTTTTGTAATATCCCCGGAATAGGTGATTCCTCCATCCGCAATGACAGGTGTTTGCCCTTTTACTGCATCCGAGACCTCGAGGATTGCAGAAAGCTGAGGAACGCCAATACCACTTATAACCCTTGTAGTGCAAATAGAACCTGGGCCCACTCCTACTTTTATTGCGTCAACGTCCAGCTTGAGAAGACCTCTTGCCGCATCTCCCGTTGCAATATTGCCAACAACAAGGTCAGAAGAGCATATTTTTCTTAAACGCTTTGCAACATCAAAGACCTTTTTCGTATGTCCATGGGCAGTATCTATAACAATACAATCCGCCCCTGCTTTTAAGAGTTCCTGTGCTCTTTCAGCGGTGTCCGGGGAAACTCCGACAGCTGCACCACAGTATAGCTTTCCCTCTTCATCTATATTTGCTTCCGGGAATTCTTTTCTCTTGAGTATATCGCGAAGAGTAATAAGTCCGGTAAGACGCCCCTCTTTATCAACAAGAGGTAATTTCTCCACTCTATGTTTCCGCAAGATATCCTTAACTTCATCTAATGAAATCCCATCTCTGCCTGTTATTAATGCCTTCCGTGAGGTCATGACCTTTCTAATAAATTTTGATCTGTCTTCCTCAAATATTATATCCCTTTTTGTCACTATACCCTGTATCTTTTTCTCCTTATCAACAACAGGCACTCCGGATATATTATAATGCTCCATTAACCCCATTAATTTCCCAATCGTATCAGAGGGAGACACTGTTACAGGGTCAGAAATAAAAACACTCTCATATCTCTTAACCTTCCTGACCTGGGCTGCCTGTTTTTCTATTGACATATTCTTGTGTATAATTCCAAGCCCACCTTGTAATGCAAGGGCAATCGCCATCTCCTTTTCCGTTACTGTGTCCATAGCAGAGCTTATTATAGGAAAATTGAGTCCGATATTGGTGCTAAAGCGGCTGCATAGATCAACCTCATTTGGTAGAACCGATGAATATTTTGGCTTTAAAAGCACATCGCCAAATGTCAATCCTTCAGGAAACTTTCTTTCCTTTGCCAATAATCCTCCTTTTCGGGTATGCTCCCTTTAAATGTTATCTTAACATCACCGGTCAGCAGCAATCTACCCTGTGAATCTTTTTTTCTAATGACCTCAAAATCTCCACCTTTTGTTTTTATCCTGAATTGCTCTTTTCCTGTATCCTCCATAAGAAAATAAGAAGCGGCTGCAATCCCGGAGGCACAGGATAGTGTCTCTCCCAGAACTCCCCTCTCATAGGTCCTTACAGCGAGAGTATCTTCTTCGCGCGAGACCCAATCCACATTGTTCCCACCAGGGATAAGACTGGAAAGACGTAAACCCTCCGATTCTGCATCAACATTATTTACATCTTCTACATTTATGACAAGATGAGGAACTCCACAGTAAACCATTACACCGTCTTCCGACTTTTCACCGATTTCAACCTTCGGCATCAATGCCGAAACTTTACCGTAATCTTCGTACTTAAGGGTTATATTACCCGCACCAGTCATTATTGTATCTTCTCCCTTAACCCTTCCCTCTAGATAAAGGAGATAAAAAAAGACCCTTACTCCGTTTCCGCAGAATGGAACCTCTACACCATCAGGATTAAAGAACCTCATACTCTTCCCATCCATAACAATTAGCCCATCTCCACCAACTGAGAATCTCCTCCGCAAGATACGCAGAGCTATATTGGAATAGTTATAACTATCGCTATGATAGATAAGAACGAAATCATTCCCCCCTCCAACCCCCTTTATAAATTCAATCATCTTCATTCTTTAAGAGTGCAAGATCCGTAAGAACCACTTTAAGGAGTTCTGTCCCAATCTCTTTTTTCTTCTCCAGAAATCCTTCAAGTAGGGCGTTCTCACAGATTATATTAACCATTCTCGGTTTTCCTCCGGAATAATGGTGAATTAACTTTAAGCTATCCTCCACAAAGGGAATATCCTTTCCCCCTGCTACTTTTATTCGATGGTTTATGTAATCCACTACAGATTTGAAATCCAGGGGTTTGAGTGTAGTCCTTATTGCCACTCGTTGGTAAAGAGGTTCGTCCTTTTTTAAGTTCTCCTCCATTTCCGGAAGACCAAAGAGAATAAAATTCAAAAGGTGCATTGACTCGGTCTCTATATTAAGGAGTCCCCGGATCTCCTCCATAATATCCTTACCCCTGAGCATATTTGCTTCATCTATAAGGACTGCAACCTTCTTATCCTCCTCGTGGAATTCCTGTAATCTTTTATACAACTCTGCTATTGTCTTAACCTTCTCCTCACTTTCTACAGTAGCACCCAGCTGAAGGGATATTTTCTTCAAGAGCCAATCTGCAGTAATATCGGGATGAATTATTATAAGAAGAGAGACTTCACAATCATCATTAGATGAAAGCAGGTTAAGCATTCTCCGCGCAAGAGTGGTTTTCCCCATGCCGATATCTGCAACGAGAATAGAAAGGCCCAATCTGTTCTCAATCCCATGCATTAACTTTTTCATAGCTTTTGAATGCTCTGGACTATCAAAATAGAAGTTCTCATCTGGTGAGGTTGAAAAGGGTTTCCGGTTAAATCCGTAGAAGGTTTCGTAATCCATTTGTATATTAATATAAATCTACCCCTTTTTGTCAAGCATAGATTATCTATCCCCCTTTGTTTCCCGCCAAGGACGCAAAGGGAGCAAAGCTCACAAAGGGATTCTATTTTGCAGAGACGAGGTTTCCTTGCCCGGTGTAGTAGAATACCTTCTCTTTTGATTCTTCTATTACATGGGGCAAACCGCGATAATCGCGACTGGGAAGTCGCTCCCACATTTTGGGACAGAGATGTCCCTCCTAGGATTTCCAGATACAGGAGTAGCAGACTCACTCTGCGTTATTTTACACGCCTTGTAGAGGCAATTCATGAATTGCCTCTACTCTAAAATCGAATGTCATTACGAACTATTCTTCCTGCTTTAATCCCGTGAAGTAATCCCGGGGTAGTGGAGATTGCTTCGCCCTGTGGGATAGGGATTCATCCAGTAGTCGCTTCTATTCCACGGGGCAAGCAAGGGAAAAGAAGGGCAAGATGGGTCTTGCCCCTACATGCAATGACCAAATGAGGGTTTTGGCCCAGCCTCTGCTGACAGCCATAAATGACTCGTGAGTCATATTTTTTGCTAAACCCCTTGCTTTTTTTTAACAAATAATGTATAATTATGTTTACTAATGATTATAAAAATGTTTAGCAAACCTAAAATACAAGAGAGATTTCATTCCATAATAATGTTATGTCTCTTGTTGATATTTCTCATACCAATAGGAGGTATAAATCCTACTTCTGGATTCAGATGGCAAAAGGACTACGAAGAGATTCGAACGCAGGCTTTATTCTATGCACGGTCCTATGGAATAACAGGGGAAAGCGAGATAATTAAAAGGGCCTTTGATTATTCGGTAAGATTCGGTATGAGATGGGACGTAGTTGTGCGGTGGATTCAATCCGAGAGTAGCTTTATCCCTTCTGCTACAAGCAGAGTTGATGCAAAGGGTCTCACTCAACTTATGGATGGAACTGCAGATTATATTGGAAAGATACTGTTGTATTCGGGTATGATAGGATTGACCCAGAAAGAGGAAGAAAATTTGAGAGGTAGTGAATATAACCTCTACGGAATTGAGAATAACCTTCTCATAGGTTTTTCATATCTAAAATTCCTTATTCTTTGCTCGGAAAATCCCGAGGAAGCCCTTGCCCGGTATCTCGCTGGCAAAAGATGGATTGAATTCATTGATTCCAGATATGTCAGGCATATCGCTGACGGAAAGCCAATAATCTGCGAACCCGTTTTACAATACTACTAATTGTTTGGCAAGTATCTCCATAGCAACACCACTGATAAGGGGCAAAGTAAGATTATCATCTACACCGAGAGGAAAAAGTTCTACAAGAGAAGCAACAACTGCGCCCGCAACCAGAACAAGAATATCAGGGTGGGGAAGGAGCATTGAAATTCCCAGGCAAATAACAAGACATGCAGCACTCCCTTCTATTGTTTTCTCTGAATTGAGATAAGTTATCCCCCACTTCACGCCAATTAGATGAGCCGCTGTATCACCAAGTGAAAGAAATAATAGTACTGCTATAGCTATCCATTTATCAAAAAGATAAATCGAGAGGAAAGCAGAAACAGCATACATTGTAGCCCCTGTTAGATTGTGCTCTTCCCTCTTCCAGAAGAGATCCCCAAAATGAAGGTAAAAGAATTTTCTAACTGGTCTTAACTCAAGACGCAGAAAGTCTATCATAACAACACTAATTCCCAGAATAGCCAGAGCAATTACCATTGGAAACCTATCAATATATATATACGCAATCGGTATCACCAGAGTCATAAGATGCAAGAATTTTCTCCGAAGAACGGCGCTCGTGAGTTTTCTCATTTAGGTATATTATGAATAAAAATGAATAAGTAAAGAGGGAAAAAGTTTGCCGTGGCATTTTTAGGTCTTAAGGTCAGAGTACTGAGTTTATTGGGTTCGTAGGGTTCTAGGTTAGGGAGTTGGTCGGGTGAGGATTGTCGTGGTATGTGATAAGAGATACGTGATATGGGATATGTGGTATGTGGGGATTAGTCAAGCGTCTAGTGTCAAAAAAATTTGGAGTAGCGAAACTTGTTTCGCGCATGTAGGCACGAATTTATTCGTGCAATTGTAGGAAGGACATTCTTGTCTTGATTTGTGGGAGTGGGCTTCTGCCCACGAAATTCGAGGTTGGAAAGCCTCTCCCACAAGATTAGTCGAGCGTCCCGAGTCCAGTATCAAGAATCAAGTGGACAGGATTCCAAATCAACGACTCAACTATTCAACCACATTACTCTGTGTTAATCTGTGTCTATTCTTTGGGCGGGGGTTGACTTTAGAAAAGGGTCAATTATCCTGTTTCTATGTTAAAAGTTAATGATGTATATAAGACCTACGGGAATGTAGAGGCCTTAAAAGGGCTCTCGTTTGAGGTGGGAAAGGGGAGTGTCTATGGTCTTCTCGGTCCAAACGGCTCAGGAAAAACCACTACTATTAGAATAATCCTCTCCATTATATATCCGGATAAGGGTGATATCAAAATGGACTTTGAGAAAATTGGTTACATGCCAGAGGAGAGAGGATTATATCCAAAGATGCAAATAGATGAACTTATTTATTTCTTTGGCAGGCTCAGGGGTATGGGAAAAGAGAGAATCGAAAGGGAAATGGATTTCTGGCTTGATCGACTGGAGCTCATGAACCGCAAAAAAGACAAAGTCCAAACCCTTTCCAAAGGATTAAAGCAAAGATTGCATCTCTTAATCAGTGTGCTTCATGACCCGGAACTTCTCATCCTCGACGAACCCTTTACAGGACTTGACCCCATTGCTATAAAGGGGCTCCGCGAAATGGTTTCCGAACTAAAAAATAGGGGAAAAACCATTTTACTTTCAACTCACTGGATGGATCAGGCAGAGCAACTCTGTGATTCGGTATGTCTTATAAGAGAGGGCGAGAAGGTTTATGCGGGACCCCTGGAAGACCTGAAGGCTTCGCATATGAAGAATGATATCTATCTTGAAATGAAAGGTGAAGTTGATTTTAAGCAATTTTCCGGAATAACCGATATAGAGAGCAGAGGGAATGGGTTTATAATAAGAACCAAAAGACCACCAGGAGAATTCTTAAGAGATTTAACGGAAATAGCCGATGTAACTGAATTTAGATTGGTCTACCCTTCGTTAGAAGAGATATTTATAGAAGAGGTTGGAAGTGAATAAAATCTTCATCATTACCAGAAGAGAATTTCTTAAATATGTAAGGAGTAAATGGTTCCGTGTATTTTTTGTCCTGCCATTTATAAGTATTGGAATAATATTCCTCGTATCATCTATAGCTCCGGAAGGAGGGTTCGCCGGGACCCCTGGTAAGGAGGGTATAAAAAAGATAGGGGTTATTGATCATTCAGGCAAGCTTTACTCCTACCTCGAGAATACAAATGATTACCACTTCATAGAAATGGATTCCGTCAAAGCCATTGATATGGTTATGACAGGCGATATTGAAGGGTTTCTTGTCATACCGGGAGATTCCACTTTCTATAATCCCAGATATTATAGTCGCACCATTTCAATCGAAACAGATAAACTAAGGGGCCCCTTAAACTCCGCTGTCCTTAGATTGAAGTTAGAGGAAAGGGGGCTGGATATTTTACTTGCAAATGAATTGAGTAAAAGGGTTAGTATAGCATCCCGTAAGATAACCGAAACAGGGAAAAAGGGAGGCGAGGAACTCATAGTTCTGGGATTTGTAATGGTTATATTCTTGTATATGTTTATACTCCTTGCATCTCAACTCATGGCAAGGAGCGCAGTGGAGGAGAAACTGAATGGAATGATAGAACTCATTATCTCTGATATTTCACCAATGGGATTACTCTCTGGAAAACTCCTCGGGGTTACTGCGTCTGTTCTTCTCCTTGTATTTGTATGGCTATTTGCAGGGATTACGTTTATGGGTAATGCCGTCTTTTTCATCAACCAATCTATTAATATTTCCCTTCCGGCAGGAGTCCTTTTCTATTTTATCGGCGCTTTTGCCTTTGGTTACGTTCTTTACACTTCCTTCATTCTTCTCTTTGTATCCAGTGTAACCTCTGAACAAGAAGTAAATCAGGCAATGAGCGCGGGTGTCGCAGTTCTCCTTATCCCCTATTTCCTATCATTCTTCTGGGTAATGGAAAATCCAAACTCCACTGTTTCTGTTGTCGCGTCTTTGATACCATTCTTCACCCCACTCATAATGCCTCTTCGCCTTTCCATATCTAACGTTCCTTTCTGGGAAATTATCCTATCTATCACTCTACTTGCTTTCTCTGCCTGGGGTATGTTACTCCTCGCTGGTAAGGTTTACCGCATCTCAATGCTTATGGTGGGTAAGCCCTTACGCTTAAAAGAAGTATTACGATTAATTAGAATGAAATAGGTTCAGTTTAGATAGTCAGTTTGGGTAGTTAGATGGTTGGACTATTGGGATTATGTTATTGACTATCTTTTAAGTATTTTGGAAAATAGTCTTGGCTATTTTCCATTTTTGCGTATAATAGTCTGCATGTATCGTAAACAAATTGAACCTATTATTAAAGATCTGGAAAAAAATGTCTTCATAGTCGGGCCAAGACAGGTTGGGAAAACTTGGCTCGCTCTATATTGAAGGAACCCAAAATATATTTTTTTGATAACGGTTTTGTTATGGGATACGATGGTATAAAGTTTGAAAACTTTGTAGCATTGAGTTTATTGAAACATATTTTCGGTAAAATTGATTATGAAGGAGAAAATTTTGAACAGAAATATCTTCGCCTGAAAGATGGAAAGGAAGTAGATTTTTGTCTCACAAATAATAATCAAATTATGGAAGTGATCGAAGCAAAAACCCGTGATTCAACCATATCTCAAAATCTAAAATATTTTTGTGAAAAGTATAATTTAAAAGGTACGCAAATAGTTAAGGAATTGAAAAGAGAAAGAACAATTGGGAAAATAGACATTCTCAAAGCCCATTCATATTTCAAAAAGCTATCTCTTTAAAGTAAAAAAATGCACGAGGAAACCAGAACTCATACACTTGAAGTTTTTCCTTAACAACTTAATATTAGGATATGAGACAAATTACGAAAATTTCCGACAACATCTATTTCTATAGAAGGCGTATCCCTTCATCTAACACCACATTAATAAAGGGTGAACCGAATATACTGATTGACCCTGGTTATAACCCAAAAGGAAATCTTCGAGTGCTCCTTCCTCTTTTTAAGGAGGCTGGTATCACAATAAAGGATATCGATGAAATCTGGTTTACCCACAACCATCCTGACCACACGCAGATGGCCTATTATCTACTCCAGAAAAAAGATATGAAAGTAATCTCACATCCTCTGGCAAAGAGGATATTGGAAACAGAACCCCCTATTCGTGGACTCATCGAGATGGAAAAAGAAACCCTTCTTCCAATATTAAATCGAATATACCCCGGTAGGATTGGAAAAAGAAGAACCTTAGAAAACCTGCTGTCTGTAATGATTCAACTCTGTGGAAGACCCTTATCTATAGGGGCTCACTCTATAAGAATCACTGACACCTTCGCTGATGGAGAAGAGAGATACGGAATAACTATAGTCTTTTTTCCCGGACATACGCCGGATGAGGTAGGATTCTTTCTCAACTCAACACTCATAACTGGAGACCTCATTGCAACCTTTAGCTTCAAGCGCCCAGCCGTTCTAAACATACCATCCTCGGATATCGATGATGCAATATCATCGTTGGAAAAGATATTAACCCTTTCCCTAAAGTGGATATTACCTGGACACGGAGCCTGTGTGAGGATAGATAGTGGTATTGTAAATGAGATTTACAGACATACAGTGGCCTTACGAGAATATGGAATATCACTCATCAAAAAAGTCCACTCATTTATCCCTTTTGTATTTGGATTACAGAGGGCACTGCCCCTTACAGTAACAATAATGGAACGTTGCGCCCTCATTCCGGTAATCTATAAGAGTTATGTGGCTGAGGTCACTCAACCGAAGACGAAGGTTGGGTCTTAGGTATTGGGTATTGGGTTTATATAAAAAGTCCGACGTCCGAAGTCCAACGTCAGTAGCCAAGAGTTGCAAGAAAAAATAAAACATTAATTATCTCTCTTGTTCTCTGCTTGCCCCGTAGGGAGGAACTGACCATAATATGGTGTCTTTTACGTTTATTGCGTTGGATGAGTTTATAGCGTTCATTGCGTTAATATATCAATTAAATAGTTGCGGGGATGGTGGTTTAAATAAATCAGTTCAATCAGTGAAGATCTGTGTCAAAAAATGGTTGAGTGGAGGAGGGGATAATTTTGCAATTTTCATTTTGCAATTTACAATGGAGCGAAGTGACTAAATCATCCCCAACTGCCACATAAGGAAGAGGTATTGATTACTGATATCCTTCAATGCCATTTTTAGAGGTCTTCCAACACCATGGCCAGACTTTGGCTCCACATAGAGTAACACCGGTTTATCTTTATCCGCAACCCCCTGCATCAATGCTGCCATCTTCATAGCATGCATTGGATGGACCCTGGTATCGGATTGCCCTGCGTTAAAAAATATAGCAGGATAATCCTTAGTGGGGTCAACATTGTTGTAGGGCGAATACTTTTTTAGATATTCAAATTGTTCTTTATTCTCAGCCGAGCCATATTCGGGTATCCATATCCTTGCTATACTGAATTTGTGATAACGAAGCATATCCAGAAGCGGCACTCCACATTCCACTGCTTTATATAAATCTGGACGTTGGGTAAGTGCGGCACCCATTAGCAGACCTCCGTTACTTCCTCCCCTGATTGCCAACTTATTTGGATTAGTCCACTTATTCTCAATAAGCCATTCTGATGCTGATATGAAATCATCGAATACATTCTGCTTATTGGCAAGCATTCCGGCCTCATGCCACTCTTTCCCAAACTCTCCTCCTCCGCGCAGGCAGGCAATGGCATAAATCCCTCCCTTATCAAGCCATGGGAGAATGGTCCTCGTAAACCATGGGTTCATCGAAATATTAAATCCACCATAACCCGTAAGGATTGTCGGGGTATCCCCATCCAGCTTGATGCCCTTCCTGTACATCAACCAGAGGGGAATCTCGGTCCCATCCTTTGATTTGTACCTCACCTGTTTCAATTCGTAAAGGGATAAATCCCTCTTAACATCCATCTGGAAAATAGTCTCCCTTTCCTTTGTTTCTAAATTAAATTGGAATATTGTGGGCGGGTAAAAGAACGATTCAAAAGAACAGAGTAACAGAGGTGAATCCCAACGACCTGATACTTCAGCACTCCCCATAGTTGGAAAATCGAGGTCATATAAGTGCTTACCCTCCAGGGAAAATATCCCTATCCTGGTGTGAACATCTTTTAGGTACCGTAGGACGAGTTTTCGCCCGATAATATAAAACTCCTGGAGTATTCCATCCCCCTCAGGTATAAGTTCTTTCCAATCGGATGAAGAAAGATTTTTAATGTCAGTTACCATAATCCTGGCCTTAGGGGCTTTCCAGTTGGTCTGGATATAGACTTTACCATCAATAACATCAGCACTAAATATACTTTCGAGACCTTCTGCTATAGTCCTGACCTCTCCTGTAGGTTCGGTCTCCTTGATATAAAGGTCATTCCTTTCCCCACCCAGGTAACTGTATATGAGTATGTAATCCTCCTCTGATGAGAGGTTTACACTAACCCATTCTTCTTTTCCCCTGCCTTCTCCGAATATAAGAGGATCCTTAGATGGCTCTTGACCGATTTTATGGAAGTATAATCCCCTGTAGTAATGTTCATCTCCGGGCGGGACTTCGCCTTTTTTGGGATACCTCGTATAATAAAAACCGGACTTATCGGGAAGCCATGCAACCGCTGAAGCCCTGGTTCTCTCTATTACATCCGGAAGGGATTTACCTCTTTCAACATCCAAAAGGTACAAAGTGCTCTCTTCGCTTCCTTTTTCTGATTTACCATATGCAATGATAGAGCCATCCGGAGAGGGATACATCCAGTCAAGGCTCACTGTTCCGTCCTCACTCCACTCATTTGGATTAAGGACTTCAATCTTTTCACCACGGAGGTTTCCCTTTGTTGTATATGTTATTGAATGGTTCATAAGTCCATCCCGCTCCCTATAAAAGTATCTATCCCCGTAACGTTTCGGGAGTGACATAACCTTTGTCTCGTATAACTTCAGGTATTCCTCGTATAGATTCTCTTTCCGGGATAATTTTTCCATTATTGAATTACACAATTCGTTCTGTCCCTTTATCCACTTTTGGACTCCCTCATTATCAAAATCCTCAAGCCATCGGTATGGATCTTCAATCTCCTCACCAAAGATGGTATCCACCACGACTTTTCTTTCGGTTTTTGGATACTTGTACTCGATATCCATATCAACTCCTTTCCTTGTAATTTTTGCACCCCCACACTGGAAGAATAAAAACGATAAAGCAAATATTGACCACCAGTTAATTAATCCTTTCATTTGTTAACTCCTTTCCTATGGTTACCTCCCTTCACATATTTATTATTCTCTTTCTTACATATGTCAAGTTTTTGTGGGAGCGTAGGAGGGAGATTAGCCACAGAGATACAGAGAGCACAGAGAAGAATTGTTTTTATGTTAAAAACACACACCACCAAGGATTATGCCACGGTAAACTCACGGTTAATTCTTGATAAAAACTCACACCACCAAGAAAATGAAACCGCAGATGAACGCAGATGGACGCAGATATATACTAATAAAAAACACACACCACCAAATCCTAAATCCTATATCCTATATCCTAACCCCTGAATTAGACACAGATTTTCACAGATACCAACTGATTGAAATAAACTAAGAACTTAGAACCATGAACCTAAATCCTAACCCCCAAATCCTACCTAATCAGCACCATCTTCCTCGATTGAACCTTATTCCCTGATTCAAGTCTACAGAAATAGATACCTGCAGGGACCCCATCACCTTTTGAATTCATTCCATTCCAGGTTAATTGGTGAACGCCAGTTCCTACCTTACCATCAACTAACGTGCAGACCTCCCTTCCTGTATTATCATATATCCCTATCTTTATTTCCCGGGTCTTATCCACTGAATATCGTATAATCGTAGACTTAGTGAAAGGATTCGGGATATTGGGTAGTAATCTTATACTTTTAGTAAATGTGTCTATCTCATCAATTGAAGTGAAGTTCCATTCAACAACCTTTGCTGCAATATCAAAACCTTTCTGCCATTTTGGGTCCTGCCAGGTGAAGATGATATTCGTTCCATCACTCGCAACATCAGAATTATACTGGTCTGGATTCAATCCCTCAATCTCGTTATTCACCTGATAGTTTAAACTATCAGGACTGTAGTCAGACTTGTATCTCTGAGCAAAGATATTTGCAGGGTTGCTACCCTGATAACAATGCCAGGTTACTACAAATCCACCTGTCGGGGATGCACTCACTGAGGGATAAGTTCCCGCTGCATCACTCACCTTGAAATTCACTCCAACAGGGGTACCAAGTGAATCAATAACCTGAGCGTAGATGCCCACAGGAGAACGATAATCACCCCATGCAACAATGAAATTGCCATCAGAAAGCATTGCTGCATCGGGATGAGATTGACCATTTGTTCCGGCATCACTATCTATTCTGAAATTTGTGCTAACCGGACTGCCACTCGCATCATACACCTGTCCATATATATCATAGTCTCCATTCCTATCATCATACCATGTGATTAGAAATCTACCCGAAGGAGATACGGCAACCACTGGCTTCTCCTGAGCTGTAGTCCCCACATCATCATTTACCCTGAAGTTTACTCCTATTATGTCACCCAATGAATCGAATCTCTGCGCATAGATATCAGAATTTCCATCCCTGTAATCATTCCAACTTATTATAAAGTTGCCTATCGCATCCATATCAATGGATGGGTAATAACGATAACTATAACTGGTGTCGTTTACCGTTCTCTGTGGACCAGTTGAATCACCTGCCGGGGTAAACATCTGGTAACGTATATCCTGGCTGTATTGATAGGTGATGACAAAACTGCCATCACCTGCCACGGAAACATCCGGTCCATTCCCGTAATATATCCGGGAATTTACACCGATTGGAGCACCATCAGCTGTAAGTCTCTGGAAATATATTCCGTTGGGGATACGGTAGTCCTCCCAGGTCACAACAACATTACCAGCTGCATTCATATCAATCGCTGGATGATATTGATTTTTTGTTCCATCAGTATCGTCCACTCTCACCTCATTACCCACAGGTGTTCCATTATTGTTGTATCTCCTCTTATAGATTGATGTTGCATTCCTGTTATCCTCCCAGGTTACAACAAAATTACTCTCGTTCATTGAAACACTAGGGTCATATTGACCCTCTGTTCCTGGACACTGGTCTATTCGGAAGTTAATCCCTTGAGGATTACCTCCATTATCATAAATCTGCCCATAAATATTGAGACCATCCCTATCATCTCCCCATACAACAACAAAATTACCTAATTTATCCATCCCGCAGGACGGGTCATTTTGATACCAGGAACCTCCGTCATCGTTTATCAGGAAATTTCCGCCAAGCCCGGTTGTATCCCCGGTCGGATCGAATCTCTGTCCATAAATATCGTAATCACCATTCCTTCTATCCTCCCATACAACAACAAAATTACCTGCACTGTCCATCTCACAGAATGGGTTGTATTGATTACTAGATATACCATCATCATTTATCAGGAGATTGAAGCCAACCTTACTTCCGGATGCATCAAACAACTGCCCGTAGATATCCCAATCACTTCCACTCCTGTTATCTTCCCATACAACAACAAAATTACCACTCATATCCATGGCTATCCTTGGGTCTTGTTGATTATTACTTGTTCCGTCGTCATTTACAACCATCCTTGGACCTAAGGAATCACCATCAAGATTGAATCTCTTTAGGAATATCTCATTACCGGAGCCGGATACATAATATCTCCAGACAACAAAGAACCCTGAATCACTCACTGCCACATCAGGGATATACACAGTTCCACTTTGCAAATAGAAAGTGGAGCTGGATTGAGTCCCGTTGGATAATAGCCACTGAGCATAACCATATTCCCAGACAACTAAAAGACTGTCACCATAGGATGAAACTGCGGGGTAATACTCATCCACACCTCCATGTCTAGTGCTCACCTTGAAGTTCGTTCCAATTAGTGCACCAGCATTATCATAGGACTGACCGTAGATATTATTTGAACCATTCCTTCTATCACGCCATACGACCATCGCCTCTCCGCTTTCGAGTATAGCAATATCGGGATTATAGTTATCTCCTCCGGTCGTGTCATCATTCACCCTGAAGTCATCCTTTATTATCTGTGCATTAAGATTTGGGCTTAGGCAAAAGAGAAAAAATAGTGTAAAGATGAAAAGAGTTTTAACCTTAAACATAACAACCTCCTTTTTAAAAAAAGTATAGGATAAATTTTTCATCTGTCAATATGTTTTGTGGGAATGAGTAGATGAATTGGTGGGTAGATAAGTTCGTAATCAGTTTTTAGTCATCAGAATTCAGCTTTAAAAACTTTAAACGTGAAACTTGAAACCCAAAACTCTAAACCACAATTCAAAATTCATAATTCAACATTCAAAATTGAATTACTACTAATCCCAACGAAGAACTCCGAACTCACTACTTTTTAACTATTTTCCCCCATATTGGGTATTCCGTTGCATCTGTTACAGTGGGTTTATTACCATTGTGGGGAACAAGAAAACAATTCCCATCCGAACAACAATCTTTACATGTTGCCCAAATTCCATCTGGGGTTTTATAAACATATCCAAACCACTTCCAATTGATTTTTTTAAGTGGAACCCATTCATTATCTTTGCCTTTTGGCTTGAACATCAAGTATAAATCAAAAAAGAATTTGCAATGCCAGTTTTCATCTTCATCTCCAAGGGAACTCGTTGGAATAGCTGGTGCATCATAAAAACTATTATTTCTTGCACAGGGATAGACTCTATCAAGCCCTTTCTCACTACTCCAGGCTCCCCAATCTTTCACAGTATTTATTTTCTGTTGATTATCAATCAACTGGACCCACTGGATTTTTCCGGGTATCTCAGACGCTGACTCACTGGTGAAAAGGATTCCATTGTATTCTAATCCTTTAATTACTTCTTTCTCACCTAATTTACCTTTATATCCGGGGTCTACCCTATTCTCTTTCGGCCATTTTTTAAGTAAAGTAGGGTCACCACCTGTTGTGATACCAAAATGATTATCTTCTCTACTATCCCAATCAACTGTATATTCTGGTTTTTTAATAGTAAATTCAGCTTCTTTTGAATAGGATCTTCCATCAACTATCGAAGTATATTTAACCTTACCTTTATCTCCTTTATACCAGTAGAACCCAATTGTCGGTTGCTTTAAATCCTCATCTTTTAATGGAATCAATTCTGATTTTGTATTATCGCCAGCAACTTTAAATTCTTTGATGTAATTTTTATTATTATTACCATCTATAAGCCAATCACCTTTCTTTGGGTCTTTATCTTTAGGGACCACAACACCTTTGAGTTCGACCTTTTCACCAACGACTATGTTTCTTGCCTCCTCATTATCTTCAACATCTTCCCAATTGCCATTTACTTTTCTCTTTATATATAAAAACACTAAATCTACCTCTCCAAATGCCCATTTAACACTATAATTAACATCTCCTCCGGGTTGGTTTTCAGGTTTAAAGTGCGCTTGGTTCATTAGCGGGGGAAGGTCTGATACGACAATTGTAAAAGGTGGTGACCCGGTTTGTGTTTTTGTAGACCACTCACGTTCACCTTTCATTTTACCATCATCTGGAATCTTGAATCGAACGGCTAATTGACAAATATTAACATCTTTTTCATCCTTTTCATATTTACAATCTGACTTTCTTACTTTTCCACGTATTGTTGCGCCGCCTGCAGCAAAGAACTCATAGTAATCACAAAATCCAGCATTTCCGGGAGATCCTTCCATACCTTTTAATAATTCCATCTGCTCTGCCCCTGGCATCATACTGGCTATCTTACGTATGTAAAGATTAGCACGGGACTCTGAATTGGGATCATTACTAAGAGAAAATGTGCCATTGCCAATATATTCTGCTATCAGTGGTGGACAATCACCTGGTTCCTTATCTATATGTGATTCCACATAGGTATACTGGACTATCATCGATTGGGGTTCGTATATTGGAAAAGGAAAAAAGGAAGAAATCTCCTTTGTTTTCACTTCTTTGGTATGGGCCTGGTCCAGTTGCATCACACCATTGATATTGAGGGTCATATGTCCCTTGTTTATGGTATTGCCATCTTCAATATTCCAGTTCACCCTAACTTCTGCACTGGCTGAAAGTGCCTTCTCCGGTTCTTTACCCTTTGCATATATTTGATTTATCATTGCAAAAAGAAAAATAATTGAAAAAATAAAAATGAACTTGAGATGTTTAATCATCATCTCCTCCTTTTTATTGTATTTTAATCTTATACTTATGGATTCTTCTTTGTCAACCTGGAAATCCAGAACTTAGAACCTAGTACTCAGAACCCTATATCCTAAATCCTAACCCCTATATCCTAAATCCTTGTCCCCTATCACATAACCCTTACCACGATAATCCTGGTAATAACTCAATGAACCCAATAAACTCAATGAACCCAATAAACTCAACACTTACAGAAGCTTCACCAATTTAAGGGTTCTTTCATAATCCCCAGCCTGCATCCGGAGGAAAAAGACCCCCTGCGGCATTCGCCCAATATCCAAAGGTATTGAATAATACCCCCTCTCCTGCTTCCTATTAATTAAGGTTTTCACAACCCTACCAACAACATCATAAAGAACTATCCTAACATTCCCTCCTCTCGCAAGCCCATATCTCACCTCTGTATTTCTTATTATTGGATTCTCTCCTAGATTGGCAAGGAAAGTTTCCTCAGGATAGCCTTTTTCAGCAATCCCACTGGTTTTTATCCATTGATAAAACCCTGTCTCTGGATATCTTCCAATATTTCCAATAAGTGATGAATCCGAGGCTATAAGGTAATACTGTAGAGTATCCTCAGTAAAGTAAATCAAAAAGAAATGATTATTGCCAGAACAACTATCCTCTGGGACGGTAAAGAGTGAATCATTTCTCTTATATCCCAATGAATCCCAATAAATTTTAGATGTATCTAAGAGTGTTGCGCTGATTAAAATGGTATCTCCGGAAGATGAAAGGATGACCGTATCCAGTATTGGAATCGTGAGGTCTATAAAGATGCTCCAGGGATTTGAGAAGAAAGTATCAGCGGGGTTAGAGAAGCTCGCCTCTATCTTATAAGAATACCCTCTATTCTCCATTACCGTGGTATCAATAAAGGTGGTATCAGAGATGCCCGATGCAATGCTCGTCCAGTTAGTATCACCAGAAGCACGAAGGAGACCAAATGATAGTATCTCGGATTGTCTCTTCTTAACCGAAGGCAGATATGATAAGAATCCATCCATCAATACCTCACCCGAAGTATAGAGACTCCATTGTCCCTCTGAATATACTGCAGTATGAGTCCCCTTACCAAAACCATCAAGCACAACACCGAGCTCAGAAGAACTGCTCATTCCAATAAATATACCTTCGGAAGGTACTTCTATTTCAGGAAGGTTGAACTCTTCATATCCATCTAATGTATCAGTAAAAATAGAAGAATCCATCTCAGTCCCCGGCAATGAATCCAGAACCTCATATAGATGGACTACTATTGTATCCATAGAGGAGACAGTATCTTCATTAATAAGCTCAACCCCAATCTTCTCCATTCTTGCAGGAAGATACTCCGGTATGAACCTAGTCGCAATTATCTTATCATTAAGAAGAATGGTATCCGAATGTAATCCACAGTGATACGAGATCTGTTCTTTTGGTGGATTCCAGTAAAGCGCGGCTATCGTATCCCGGGTATAGGTCAATTCACTCCAGCTCGGTTTCATTGGAGAAAGGACCCAGAAGTCCCGCTCCCCTTCCTCAGGATAACGAACAAGATTACCAAATGAGTCCCTAACAGCAATATGAAACTGGATCCATGAGCCATTTGGTTGTGATGGTATGTGATATTGATGGGTATCACCCCTTACTGAATGGGTTAGAAGTGATTGCCAATCAGCTCCTCCAACAGAACTTATACGATAATAGAGCGTATCGTAAAATGGTGTATTGCTTGAATCAGGGTTCCATATACGAGCCCTTACCTTGTACAACTGACTGCTTGAATATGTATGGGATGGTTCCTCAATAATTGATATCATTGGGGGAATTGAATCCGGGATATATACATCAAAATATAAGACCTCTCCTGCAAGACTCATCGAGTTTTGACTCATCGAATCTTTCAATAAATATAGATACAATTCATTTATTCCCCTATCGCATCCTGTAATTGGATATTTTAACTCATAGTAGTTGGGAATATCCTTGTTAAGTGAAAGAGCAAAGGTATCCGTAACCGAGCCTGTGGAGGAGATGATTAACTCACAATTGATATCAATATCCGATGATATATCCATCCATACCTTTGCTGTATCTCGGATAAGATACCAGTTTGTATCCATCATTGCATTCGCAAAGTAAACCGTGATTCCGTTAACATCAAAGGGATGACTCCCTGTTATTATTGCAGAATCATTCCTCTCGGGCTCGACCTTCCCTAGAACCCACTGCTTTGCAGGAGACTCACGCCCTTTTTTATCCCCTGTAGGAGCGACTTCCCAGTCGCTACTCTCCTGGAGTAGTGGCAATTCATGAATTGCCACTACAAGTTTTGCGCCATCTGTGGGAGCGGGCTTCTGCCCGCGATTGAAAAAGCTCGGAGGTTGTACAGTATGCACATCTTCGCTCCTCCTAACTTTATTCTTCATGTCATATCTGTCTACCTCCGAGCGTATTTCACTATTCTCTCTTCCGGTTATATCCATTACCCAATAATCAATGGAATAACTACCCGACCTTGTCCATTCGGGAACCAAAAGTTCAAATTCCATTGTATCCTCTATCAACGCAAAACTATCCTCAACTATCTCAGTTGGGGAGAAGTAAACCCAGTAATGAAAATCATAATTTGTACCAGGGAAGTGTTTATATAGTGTTGCATTCACCGTATCAAGGAGTTCATATCGAGCCCTATCAGTAAAAATGGTCAAAGAATCATCCTCAAGATATATATATCTCTCATCAAGCACAATGGAACGACCAGATGGATGATATATACCCCAGGAAGCCTTCGCATTTGTTTCAGATACTAAAACATCAAAACTCACAACTTCTCTCTGGAAAGGAAAGGTATCAAGATACAGTGTATCCAGGATTAATGTATCACAAGGATAGAAAAAGAGGGTAATGGAATTCACCCACTCGGTATCAGGTAGTTCATTTATTATTCTTAGTTGGGTCCATCCATCTACCGGATAAATCATCCCTGTTTCAATAGTATTCCAATTCCCTCTTCCAATCAAGGAATCCGTTCTAAAACTGATTGAAGGTGAATCGGAAGATAAGTTCCATTGAATCTCCATAGAATCGTAATCTTTAGTATAAAAGGGATCAAACATATATATACCAGAAGTATCAAGATATAAAGTATCCCTGGGAAAGGATTCATTACAGACTCCCCTTTCCATACCACCGAGGATAAAGGAGGTATCCGAAGAGAAATCCCCATACTGGATGGATGCATCAAGATATCCACTCCACATACTCTCATTCTCAATTAATATTGAGAAATCCGCAGTATCCCCTATCTGATAGACCATCTTATCAAGTGAATCCCTTGCAGCAATAGAAACACCATTTATATTTACAGCAAAAAAGGTATCAACCTCTGGATAGGAACCATTGAGAATAGAGACATCGCAGTAATACACCCCTCCAGGCATATCAAGGGGGATGAAGAAATCACGGGTAAATACTGCCAATGAACCGGGATTTATTATCTCATCTTGAATAAGGTTTATCACATCTACCCATTGTGCTGATATCCTCCTTTCCCCTCTTCCATTACCAATATTGCTTACCTGCAGGGAGATAGAACCAGTATCTCCCACAGAAACACTCAACCCTTCTGGTATTGAATCCAACTTATATAAAGGTTTAAAATCTAATTCTTTTTGTTTTTCATCTAATGCAACACCACCTTCCTTAAGGGTTGCAGTAACAGTATATTCCCCCTCATCTACTGGTTCATCCAATAAAAAGACTATTGTATCCTGTGACTGAGGAGATATATCGACTGTAGTATCAAGATAGCATAAAGATGAAGAGAGGGTAAGACTCCCAAAAAAGGAATTATAGGATTCATTACCCAGAAGAATTAATAGAGGAACTGAACCAATGGAGTCACAATGTGGAGAAAGAATCATTGAATCAATGGAAACCAATGCCTCTTCAACAACATTAACCGAAGAAGCACTCGAATCCAAAAACACTGAAAGTGTCTCGGTGAAAAGATAGCCAATGATGGAGTAATCCCCGGGGTTATGAAAATCAAACATAATCGGTATGGTATCCACCTCTCCAGGGGAAAGATAAAGGTAAGAAAGGGATGTATCGATATCCGCTCGTACAACCTCGGTAATAAATTCCTCAAACGAGATCTCCTTCCCAACCCGTTTTATATCCCTTTGGAGTAGGGGCAATTCATGAATTGCCTCTACAGGTTTCGCGCTCTGACTGTAGGAAAAAGGCACTGCCTTTTCCGTTGTGGGAGCGACATCCCTGTCGCGACCTGTAGGAGGAACTTCCCAGTCCCGATTTCGAGGTTCGGAAACCTCTCCCACAATTTTTTTATTGTAGGGGTTTGATTCATCAAACCCTTTACCCGATTGTAGGGGCAGGTCTCCCTCTCCCACCGTATCCTCCACAAAGCAGAATAGGGCCATAAGATTTACAGGATAAACACCATTATTCCTTACTACTCCTTTCATCTCTACAGAATCAGGTGCAACTCGATATAGTGTATCCAGTGTTATATTACCCCTGATCCCAAAATTGATTGGTAGTTCCTTACTCTCCTCTCCAAAACCTCCCGTTGCAACAACTTTCAATGTCTCTCCTTGAGTTATGGATAATGAATCCAGAAGCATAATTGAATTACCCGGAGAAACAAGAACCATATCGATAAGCGAATCACTACTCCAACTCCTCTTAAGGATTACATCCTGTGGTATCACCGAATAATTCTCTACCTCACTCTGAAGAACAAATGGCTCAAGACCCGCAATATCAGGGGCAGAAACAGCCAGGGATATAATTCCTCCTATCACATTCAGGGTAATATCCTTATTAATCGTATCATTTCCTGGGAGAATGAGTTCACCTGAAAGAACTATTGGTGACATTGGATTTAAACTAATGGGGAATGAATCCACCTCCGACGAATCCATTGTGAATATGGTATCAAGATACACAGAATCAGATGTTTGTAAGGTAAGGTGTAGGTTCTCCTGCGAATCAGGTAAAGGATTTATTATCTGTATATTTGGATGGAATGTCCATCCAACTGGCACATCATTGGTATCAGGATGCATCAACAATGCAACCTCATCACCTATAACAGTGAAATAATCTATATCAGAGTTCACTAATTGACTAGCTTCTGTATATAGATCACCTATTACTGCATAATCACCCGCGTATAATGAATCAGTTATTGTATCATTCGTGGTATAGTCTTCATAAGGAGAAAGGGTGGGGTTGTGAACAAATTGCGCTATAAGCGAGTCTTGAGACAAAATACTAAAACTTAATGCCAACCCCATATACTTAGGATATTCTGCATCTCCCATCAGGGTAACCGCAATATCGGGAAGATGATGTGTTCCCTTAAACTGGTTTAATGAGCTTACTCCTTCACGGATGGATTGATGGAATCCTTCATAGGTAATAAACCCAGTTCCCAATTCCTCTATCGGATGATAATCCAGAAATGTATATATTCCTATAGATTCAAACATCTCTTCATCATAGACAATTATCCCCTTATCCACCCCAAATTCACGATAGGCGGTAACATAATCATAGCCAAAGCAGAGGATATCCTCCCCATCAAAAGTAATTGTCTCAATCCACTCTTCTCCCTCTATTACTGCTGTGGCTTCCTCCTCTTCGAGTGAATTGAATAGTGTTATACAAACTCTCTCATATTCATTAGCCCAGTTAACTGCTATCTTGCCTTCTTCACTCACTTTAAGAGAAATATAATCCATAACAGGACCGGATACCTCAAAACTATCAATCACTCCCTCTTGTAGTGTTATTATCTTATCATTACAACATAGATATGTCTTTCCATTATAATGATCAATATCAAGATAGTAATGGGTTGTTGGGAGTTGATAGGTGGATATGGAATCACCCGTTTCTGTGAATTCCCAGAGATTCTTTGTTCCATCATCAACCACAAGAAGGTTGCCTCCCTGGTTGATGGTAATACCTCGAGGATACATCAATTCTCCCCAGGAATTTATGAGTTCTCCAGAAATACTGTTTATCTTCCATATCAGTCCGTTATCTAAATCAATTGCATAGATCCATCCGTCCTTTAGTGCTGCACCACTGATATTTCCCACACTATCCGGAAGTGTAAAGGTATCAAATAGTTCACTGAAATTATGATTGTATTTACTAAAGGTCTTAGACCATCCATCCACCACCCATACATTACCCTGTGGGTCAACGAATGGGAAACTCCCTCCTCTATCATATCCAGGTGAGAAATCATCCCGTCCTTTTCCAGGCAACGAATACCATTCAATAGAATGGAGGGAATAATCTGGAGCAATGGTGAATGCTGAGTCTCCAATTTCAATCCCATAGAGGAATGTAGTATCAAAGGGAATGTCTAAGGTACATGTGAATGCCTCTTCTGCAAATGGATATACCGAGAGAGTCTCCACTGCAGAATATCCAACCTCCCCGTTTTGAAGGAGGGATGAGAAAATCTTATCTTCATTCTGTTGGTACCAGTCCTTCTCCGAGTTGACCTGCAACTGGGATTCAATACCGTTTATATAGAATGGATAACCATCCGTTCCTCCAACTCCTCGCATCCTCCAACCTTCTTCCACTGGCTCGGCAAAGACACTCATCCTATATTCACCAGAAACCCACTCAGGAACATCAAGGGAGCATGGGTATACAATACTCTCTTTAGGAACCTCTACTATTCCAGGGCCCGGTTCTGTAGTAGATACGCCATTTCCAAATAGGCGAAACGAATCAATAGAGATAGAGGTTGTTTCCAGATGACTATTCCCAAACCCAATTGGGATTTTCTCTGTTGTATGAAAAGTATCTCTACAAAACGTGCCGACAAGACATATCTGGGGTCTTCTCACTATATATCCTCCTCTAACTACCTGAAATATCTCTTCCTTATTGAGGTATTCATAACCAAAAGAATAACCATAGAATTTATCCGGGTCTAAGATCGTATCGATATAGGTACTTACCGAAATATGGCTTACCGAATCGGGACTAACTGTTACAGTATCCCTTAGGGTATCTCCATTGGGAGGACAGGTATAAAGCCAGACACTAAATGGTGCTCCAACCAAATTTCCTCTTCCCCTTGCCTTTGTTATAAACTCTGCCCATTTGTATGACATAAACCCATGACCCTTTCCCCAGAAATATTTAGGGATAAGATAACAGTATTGTGGAAAAGCAAAGGGCAGATTCTCTTTTATACTACTCCTCTGATCCCCAAACCTGTACTCTGCCTCGATCCAATCATTCACCCACCATTCGTCTGGCTGATAATCAAACGTCAATGTAGTCTCTGGATTTGAAGACCAGTTGATTGTTAGAGAATTTAAATAGTCCTTTCCCGTTACGAGGAGTTTACCAGGTGGCAGATAATCTCCTTCCGAAATCAGGGTAACGGTATAGGGATTGGGACCGTTATAATAGAATGAATCGGGAAGAGCAAAAGAACATTGAACATTTGGATAGAGAGAATAATAATAAGCTTCCTTAAAATTCCACTGGGTGTCTTTATGAAAAATACTACAACATAACTTTCCTCTACCTGGGGGTATTGAATCAAAATCAAAGGGGAGGAAAAACCCTTCTAGTCTTATTAGATTCAATGGAGTAATACTTATTGTATCCGTGCTTATATCATATTTTACAGAATTTATAATTGTATATAACTCAACTCGAAGGGAACAAGCATTGCTTAATCTATTGCTTATCTTTGCAGAATAATGCACTGTATCTTTATTCCATATATAATAATTTGCATCCAAGGAAAGAGAGGTAGGGAAAGGTTGTTCTTCCACTATTATACCTTTATGAGAATGTACAATAGCGTTCCTGAATAAGTTGTTATAATAAAATTGATCATTTTCATATATACCAAAAAGGACAGAGGCTGAAAGCCATAGGGATCTTTGATATACGGCTTTAACAACGGTATCAGGAGGAATTGTAATGTCGGCAATAGAATCAACAAGATTCCACCACCATGGTCGATGTAATCCCACCATTATTTTCCCTGTAAAGGAGGAATCAGTGTTATTCCTCACAAAGACCTCAAAATTAACTGTATCACCGGCCAAGATTTGCTCTTTATCCGAATTCACCCACATCAGGAAGTCACCAAGGTTGTAATCACCTGTTGGCACATCCACCCTCTCGGCAAATATCGCACCACGGTTATAACCCTGTAGCCACTCTGCATTACTATCAAGCAATGCATAATCTATCACCCACAAACCAAGATTTCGCGGGAGTGATGATTCATTCCAGTCCCACTGGATTTCTTCCCCTGGTTGAAGTGAAACAGGAATAGCAACAGAATCATATAAATCCCTATCAGGGGTAAATATTTTAACAATTGTAGTGGTTGCCTCTACCGTATCATCTTTGGTATATCGAATAAATACAGGAACTGATACTGACGAATCAGGATAAAACTCAATAATAGACGTCTCTGGATTCAATGCCCAGGTGGTTATATCCCTGAGTAACCTTAACTCTTCTTCCGATGTCTGATTATGTCCGTATCCCCAATCAGGATATAAGGAAGAGACTATCACAGTCCCTGCTCCATAATTATAAGACAAAAGCGCAGGCATTCCATTCGCTGTTCTTCTAAGTAAAACTTCTGCATAATCAGGAAACTGTGTAAGGTATCCGTCCACATTACAACTCATCACCTGTTCACTCTGACCTGAAAATACAGGGTGCCATTGATTGAGGTATGCGGCATTCCTGAAGCAGGACTGATCCTCGTGCCATCCATATCCATCTATCCCTCCAGGTAAGGCAGATAAATCAGACCCGAATTTCTGAGTAAGGACTAAGAGATTTCCTCCGCCCATTGCATAGTTCTCTAATCTTTGCCTGAACTGGGGAGAATCAAAACCACTTAGTGCCCCTGAACCAATAACAAGTAAGTCAATTACATCAGAAAGAGTTGTATCCGGATCTCTCCAGTACTTGAGATCAGATAATACAGGAGTGGTGGCTATTCCATATTTCCCGAGTATATGTGCATATCCTATAGTCCATCCATAAATGAATATACCAACATTCTCTGAACTATAAGTAGAATCACTCCTTAAAATAAGGGAGGTGGGATAAACAGTTGGACCCGGAGACTGATTCTCATCAGGATGATCGTCCTTTTCTTTTGCTGAAGCCGAATATCCTCCCGCAGCTGTTGCATAAATTTTCCTCGTATCATTTGGAGAAGTTGCCTTTAGTTTAACTGAGATCCCTCCCTCGTTGCATGCAGTAACAGTGAAATTGGCGTTTCTACTTCCTCCAGGTGGAATTGTAAATGTTCCTTCACCACCTGAAAAACTAAGTCCATGTCCTCCTACTGTTTTTGATAATTTACAGGAAACTTTTTTTAATAAATCACTTCCATCAATGGTAACATTCCCACTTTTTGATTTACAATTTCCCGTTTCCTCCAATTCAAAATGACACATTGAGGGATTTATATCAAGGCTGAGGGGGGGAGTTTGAGTGGTAAAAAAGAAACTATAATTCCCACCAGGTTCACCATTCCCATCCCCATCAAGTTGGATACTATCCTCGCTCATCGCATCATCCGTTACGGTAACTGTGTACTCCCTACAGTAATCAAGATGTTCATCAAATTCCATCGTAACAGCTTCATTATCAGGGTTCCAGATGAAATGATGGGGAACATCTGGTGATATACTTATCGCTCCTTGAGTAGACACTATATCCATTGGTTTTGAAAATATAATAAAAACATCTGTCTGTTCTTTATCAACTGATATATCAGTTTTTCCATTATAAGGGTACGTCCATATTACCCATGGTGCCCTCCCCTTATATACCAGTATCTCTTCTTCTTTCATATTCCCAGCTCTATCATAGGATTTGATTGTTATACGATGCAATCCTGCATGCGCACCTTCGGTATTCCAAGTGTAGTTTACTTCCTTCTCCCCATCTGAATCCTCATCATCCCTGAGTTTTAATTGATTATCAATAAAAATATCCACCCTGTCTATGCCAGAACCAGTGGGAACATCATCTGTTGTTAATTGTATCTGGACCTCTGCGTCTATTGTATCCCCATTCTGGGGAGAAATTAGGTCCAGTAGAGGCTTAGAAGGACCTTCTGGTTTCATTTTCTCCCTTAATGCCTCTGGGTAAAACACTGGATATCCAATCCAACTACCACTTGAATCCTTAAACCAACAATGATACTTTTCATCTTCAGTAAAAAATCCCATTCCCTCCTGCTCGTATACATACTCAACTAATCCATCACAACGAAAACAACCAGGTTCACCCTGAGCCATATTTCTTGGTGTCATTATCTTTGGATAATACCATTCATTAAATTTTTGCGGATATGCTGCTCCATATTGATATTTGGCATTTTGGATCAAATTCCTTCTCGTCCCTGCACTAGGTGTGCTTGGAGATGTATAGCCCCATCCTGATTGTTGAAATCCACTTAAGAAAAACTGGAATGTCTGCCATGATACTGAAACATCCTGTCCAGTTGCCTGTATCACCGAATGATTAAGGTCGGATTCTATAATATCTGTAAAAGGATTCCAATCACCCATGGATTTACTATTCCTGTAAAGTGCGGCATGTCCAATAGCAGACCATCCTGCCCCTGATGGGTCATAAACTGATAAGGGTCTGAATACTGCATCCCCTATTTCCGAGCCGGGAGAATAATCATCTGCGAACAACTCAGAGTTCAAGGATAAAATCATTATAAGCAAAAAAACTTTTATTCTCACTTTCTCCCCCCTATTTATCTGATTTCTTTAATCTATCCAGTGTTTTGTCTATCATTCTTCTATGATTCTCATTAAGTGTTTGAAGAACTTTCTCAATCTCTGTAATCACGGATTTATCTCCAATCTTTATAAGGGCTTTTGTTGCATTAAAGCGAATACTTTCACTCTTATCTTTAAGAAGTCCTATCAATGCCTTCTTTGCCTCTGGCTCTCCGATATTACCGAGAGCTTTAATTGCGTCACGAAAATTCGAATCTCTAGATTCCAATAAATCTATTAAGGGAACAAGAACTCTTTTATCACCAAGAGAACCAAGACATCCCAGACATTCAATTTGCATCATTCTAACCATGCTATTTTTCTCCTTCCTTAATAAATCAATTATTAATGGAGTAATACTTGTATCCTTAAAAGCATATGCATTTGAGCCTAATGCTGCTGTTCCCATAGCTTTTATATCTTCGTTCGTTTCATTTTGCACAATTTCAATCAGATGCGGAACTGCTCTCTTATCACGAATAGAAATAAAAGATGAAGCACACTTTATTCTCAAATTTTCAGGATTCCCTTTATCTTCCATTGTTTCAATTAAAGCAGATGTGGCTGTTGTGTCTTTCAATATTCTTCCCAACAAGTCGGCTGCATTATATCTTAGCAAAGACTCCTCACCCTTATCCAGAAGAAATTTTATCAAAGGTACAGTTACAGCTGGATTATAGGAAAATCCTAACTCGCTCACCATTATTCTCCTCAACTCCACATCCCTGCTTGTGTCTTTAGCTACATCTAGAATGGCAGGTAACGCAGATTTACCTAAGTCTTTCAGTTGACCTACTAATCTTGCTGCTACAGGACTCCATCCAACCGCTTCATAATCCCCCTTACATCTTTCGCATATTTTTTCGAGTTTCTCTGCAATCTCTTTTACCTCCTCATCAACCTTCTCATCCCTCTCCCATTCTTCCAATGGGAGAATTTGGGTATCTGGTTTTGTTTTCTCATCATAGCGTGTCACACCCATAAGGCTTGCTCCTACAACCAAAAACACGATTACTAAAACTTTCCCTTTCATTTGCTTTCCTCCTTATTTTTTAAAACACAAACCATAACTAATTCTCATACTTTATTTTATCTAAATTATTCTTACTGCCAAATCGGGCTTCCCATCCCCATCAAGTTGGATACTATCCTCGCTCATCGCATCATCCGTTATTGTAACCGTATATTCCTGGCAGTAATCGAGATTATCATTTAGATCCAGGTCGAGGGTCATCCCATCAGGTGACCACCAGAAAGGGGTAAAAGAAACAGGTGGTTCAATAGAAACAGCCCCCGATGTTGTCATCTGATCCATAACTGCGGAGAAGGTGATGGAAATTGTGGTATCTATCGCTACATCCTGAGCACCATCATAAGGGACGGTGGAGACAACAAAAGGTGCATCTCCTTTATAGACTTTAATCCTTTTCTCACCAATATTCCCTGCCTTGTCGTAGGCAAGAATTTTGATATAGTGGCTCCCATCTGAAATCAAACTTGCGTCCCATTCCGCTTCGTAAGCATGGACACATTGAGCATCTGCGCTATCGATTTCCAGTAATGAACCGTCAATAAAAAACTCCGCTCGTGTTAATCCTGACCCATATATACCGTCATCAACTACAGCCATTATAGTAACTTCTCCCTCTACAATATCTCCATCCTCGGGAGAAGTAGTAAGTATCTCAGGCTCCCATCCAGAAGCAGGAAACATCGCCTGCATTTGAAGATACGGAGAGAGTGTCATCCAGTTAATATCATTCACAATATCCAGTCCTGCATATTCATATGCTGCTTCTGCCAATCCGTCACAACGGTAGCACTCATACCATACACTATCTATCAAAACAGAATCCCCTTTATAACCTTCTTTAAAATCATAACGACAACCAATTTTTCTCCTGACAAATTCAACGATCTGTTCACGTTGTGAACAATTAGGTTGGGGATAATTTACCCTTGCACCCCAGAAATTACCTGAGGCATAGAAATATGATAAAGAGACCTCCCATACACTGTGTATTTGTCCTGGGGCTTCTACAATGTTTTGATTTATAGGATTTGATGGGTTATTGTAATTTGTTTCATACCAATCACAATAGATACCTGTATGTCCAAAAGCAGGGACTCCTGAGCGAAAGATAAGATCTCCTTTTTCACATAATTCAAAACTCTCAGCAGTTAAGAATACTAAAGGGAAGAATAAAAATATTAGAACTAAAAGTATTCTATTGTTCTCCATTGCCAGCCTCTTTTAACAGTTCTTTTGCTCTTTCTCTAATTTTCTTACTTCTTGAACCTTTGGTGGTAGAAAGCCACTTTATTTTTTTTAGAGATTCTGGAGTGCCTATTTCTTTTAATGCCTCAAGGGCTTTCAAACGACCGTGACTAGCCAATTTTCCTAAAACTCCAACTTTCTTCTGCTTTATGAGAGATTCGTAAAACCTATCACTTTTTAGCCTTACCAAAGCATCTATTGCTCGACCCCGAACCAATTGATCTTTATCGTTCTCGGCAATATTCATTAAGGAATCAATAGATTCTTCCCCCCCAATTTGACCCAATGCCTCCACAACATAAACCCTGTATTTTTTATCTTTAAGTAATGAGAATAAAACAGGCAATGCCCTCCTATCTCCCACAGCCCCCAAGGCATAAATAGGTTTTAGGGAATCTTCTTTAGCCGCCCGAAGCAGTAGCTCAAAGGCAGGTTTATATTTAATCTCTCCTAATCTAATAGCAGCCCAGGCTTTTATTCTTTTTACTTCTTTTTCATCTTTAAAAATTTCCATAAAGTATTCACCTATCGGTTTACCTTCATATGTTTTACCTCTCGCAGGAACCATAAGCAAACATTCATGTCTCAGACAATCATTTTCACTCTTGTCAAGTATTATCTCCATCATTATATCCTTTGCTCCCTTTAAACCCCAAGTCCCAATCCTCTCAGCCATAAGCCATCTGAACTTCCAGTCATTCCTTTTGTTTGAGAGAGCCTTAATCACCTGTCCCGAATCCACATTTTTCTTCCCCAGAACCTCAATTAAAATAAAGGCTTGGGGGAATGTGGCAAAACCAGCAGACTCAAGGTCAGGCATTGCTGAACATATCACTTCCATCTGTATAAGGGTAACCTTTGTCAATGCCTTTGTAAAAGGCGTAGAAAGAACTTTCTTTACTTTGCTCGTAAATTGAGAAATCCTACTTCTTCTTTCCTCTATGTCATTCTCTGTTTCCTTAAATATCTTTTCTGCTTCTTTTACATATTCTTCTGCTTTTGCTTCAATGGTATCTTTTTCTCCCGTTGAACTGATTACATTAGATGTAAAAGATACAGACCCTTTTAAGGTTACTACACTAAAGAGTAGAACTAATAATAACTTTTTATACATCTTGCCTCCTTATTTTTTAAGAATAAACTCATTAACCTTAACGTTTTTCGGGAATAGTTCATAACCACAGTGAAATAGTTACACACTTCACCAGACAGATTTTTAACGTTCTTTATTATTTCCAGCCATCCAGGAAAAAAGCCGATTTTGAATTTTGTAATCTCAGAACTTAATAAATTTACTATTCCTATAATTCACTCCTTCCCTTTCCCCCCATAAAATAAATCATAAGAAAAAAATCTTAGATGTAAAGGGGAAAATTTGTTTTATCCAAAGGAAGTTGAAGGGCTACCCCCACACACATTATATTGTTATATTGCAAGTCCTGCCCCCGGAATTTCAAAAAACCAATCCTCTAATTTCTGTGCCAATAATTGTGAATTAAATCCTTTTAATCCTGCAGAACCAATCACAAGTCTATTAATCTCGGTGCTTGACAGTGTGACTCTATTTACAAGAATTCTCTTCAATTCTTTTCCTTGCTCTTATATATAATTTACCAAGTGAAGAATATTTTAATGGGCGAAAGAGAGGGTATTTTAGTATCTCTGTATATTTTAAACCTGTTCTGTCCTTTAGCAAAACAAGGAGTTCACCGCGTAACCTCTTACCACTTACGCTGTTTATATTAATATCTTCTACCTTAATACCTTTATCTTTTTCAAATCCTATTATTGTTTCTTCTGCAGGTTCAAATATATAATCCTTTCTCCTCTTCCTTTCTGATTTACCTTTTAACTTCCTTCTGTCAAATCTCTTAATTGATTTCTTTATGAAACCTTTATCCCCAATTATGGGACCTAATCTCGTATTCTTTACTTCTACATCCTCATTCCCCCATTCTTCTAGTAGTTTTATGAACTTATCCCTACTTTTAAATAAATCCTCAACAAATTTGTTGTCCACTATATCTGAATTCAAATCACTAAAATAATCCTGTATAGATGACCATCTGTAGTTATAAGGATCGAAAACTCTCCCTGCCCTAACAGGATTCAATAAAACATAAATTATTGCCATATCTAAATATCTATCTTCCTGTATCAAAGTGGATTTATATCTACCCTGAAATACATAACCCTTTCCCCCCTCTTTCTTCCTGTAATAGATACCATATTGACTGTTTAATTGCTTCATAAATGAGGATAACCTATCTGAGGTATTTTGTAATATTAGATGATAATGATTGTTCATTATACAATAAGCTAATAACTTTATCCTTAACTTCTTTGATTTCTCCTTTAGAATACTAAGGAAATAATCCTTCCCTCGATTATCTAAAAAGATATCCTCACCTCTCACTCCCCTGTTCATTACATGATGATATGCACCTTGATAAGTGATTCTCACTCTCTTCATATGAATATTATAAATGATATTGTCATACTGTCAAGCACCGAGATTGATTATTCCCTATATGACATAACAGGACGTTGTATTAAGATTCTTGCGGATGGAAAATATGAAACAGGTGTGCATGAGATTACCTTCGATGCAACTGCCCTTTCACAGGGAGTTTACTTCTGTGTTATGAAAGCCGGAGAAAACCTTCTCCGTAAAAAACTTGTACTGTTGGAGTAAGCTTATTGCTAGATAGTAGTAAGTAGTTGGTAGTTGAAAAAAATATTCGTGTTATTTGCGCGATTCGTTGTTAATAAAGAAGTTAATAGTTGGAAGTTGGAAGTTAGATAAAATAACAAAAAATCTTGAGTTAATCTTTTGTAATCTCGTGGTTTCTAGTTGGTGTGGAGGGGGTTTGTGGTCTTTTTGTTTTTTTATTTCAATAACCATTTCCAGAGGGGAATGTATTTGACTCTGCCCTTTATCCCATGCCATTCTATCTGTTCAATATCTTCGTACTCTTCGGTAATTATTGTTAAATTTTCACAATTCAAGTCCTTTGCGGCATGCAATAAACCCCTTATTTCCCTTTCTTTTGTATCAAAATTTTCGATATCGTAACAAACCTGAATTAGTTCTTCTAACTTTTGGTTTCTTTTTACGATAAAGTCCACCTCATACTTTTTTTGATAATAAAAAAATTCTAGTTCCCCTCTCATTTGTCGTTTTTTTAACTCGACAGCGATAATATTTTCGTAAAGTCTTCCTATATCGTTTGAAAATTTGAAAGATTTCGCGTTGATAATTCCATTATCTATTACATATATTTTCTTGTTTGCCTTTTCCTGTTCTTTAACCTTAAAAGAAAATCGCTTCACTTCAAAAAAGAGAAACGCTTCCTCAAGATAGCCAATATATTTTTTCACGGTATGAACACTGCCGATTTCTGTAAATTTTTTTATTTTTCCGTAAGATATCTGACTGCTGAAATTCGATATAAGAAAATTCGTTAACCCTTCCAATTCTTTTGAGTATCTGGGATTATATCTTCTTACTATATCTTTGAATAAAATCGAATCGAAAAGAGTTTTTAAATATTCTTTATAATCAAGATTCTTTATTAATGGTTCAGGATACCCTCCGTTTCTTATATATTCTATTAATCTGGATTTTTTCTCGGCAGTGGTAAACTCGTTGCCGTAATATCTTAAATATTCTTTAAAAGAAAAAGGAAACACTATTACATTAAGATGTCTTCCCGTTAAATGAGTTGAAAGCTCCCTGCTAAGGAGATTGGCGTTGCTGCCGCTGATTATTAAATCATATCCCTGTCGCTGAAGCCGATTAACAAATAATTCCCATTTCTCTAAATTCTGTATTTCATCTAAGAAAAGCGCCTGCGGATTATTATATAACCGTTTTATAACTTCAATAATTTCGTCATAGTTTTCTACCTTAATAATATCTTCATCATCAAAGTTGACATATCCGAAATTACTTAACTTATGGATCGCGAAAAAACTTTTCCCGGCTCTCCTGGGACCGGTTATTACCTTTATGATATTCTTGCCCAGTTCAGGCAAAACCACATCCCTCGCCACATATTTCCCCCGGTTTAAATTTTCCAATTCCCTCTTTTGCCTTAATAAAATATCACTTGTTTTTATCATATAAATCTCCGATTTGTCAATTTGCAATTATCAATTGCGCATATTTTGTTATATTTGTGCATTATATTTACTATATTACTCATTTTTGATAATTTGTCAATGGTGAAATTAGATTTTAGGTCAAAAATAGCTCTCGGCTAACCGCAAAAAAACAATTTGTGCTATTCGTGTGATTTGTTGTTTAACTAAGAATTTAGTTGTTTGCCTTTAGCCGAGGCTGTGCCAAAAGCCAATTAGGGTTTAATTTTAATTCTTTAGATAAGTACTCTTGCTCATAATAGTAGTTTTCCTATTTTTTTTCTCTTTTATGCTGTGCTGTATTCCATTTTTTTCATTAATTCTTCAAATCCTACCAAATTTATTAGTTTTCTTATATTGTAAACAGTTGAAATCAAACCTATAAATTCACCACTAACTTTCTCTATACCACGTAAAGAAAACCGGGTGAAATTTAAATCCCTTTTTACTGTACCGATAACAGGTTTCACTATTTCTCTTCATTTTTTATATATTTCTTTGTTCTCTTCATCATTCATTATTTCTTCATGTTTTCCCAGATATTCTTTATCATTCAACATTAGATAAACTTTAGCGGATTTCCTCTTTTTTCCACGAATACATTTATGATTTACGGAAAGTGTGCTCGGTGCTTGACTTTTGACATTTATACTATCCATCCGTTTAGAAAAGAGGTTTATTTTGAATTTTGTAATCTCAGAACTTAATAAATTTACTATTCCTAAACTTCCTCACTTTCCCACCTTAATTTTTGTTTATTGATATCTATATTATCCTATAAGAAAAAATTTTTGATTGTCATGGGGAAATGGATGAATTAAAAATCATTATTCAGAATGGGGTCAATTCTTAATGGTCCCACCATAAATGAATAGTATCTAGGGTTTATCCGTTGCCAAATGTCGAAGTTTGATATCATCATTTTCCCCTAATGTCACAGATTAAAGTACCGTCCCCGTTTTTCTCTTCTTAAAGAATATTTACCATTCTCTCACTTTGTTTTTAACCTCGAACGCCCATAGCAGTCAAAGGAATCTCCATAAAAATTGGCTGGTAACCCAGAAATTTTTGGGCATCGGGAGTCAACAATTTTCTCCACTTCGGGTTAAATTCTATTTTCTGAATCTCTGTAGTTGGGTTATGAAACTCAATCGTTGCTTTGGAATATCCATCCATTTTTACCACACCATAGCATTTAGTGTCACAAATCGGTTGTGGAACCAGTTTTGTCGGTGAAGGATGTTCTGAAGTCAAGGATTCTATTTGTCTTTGGTAGTCTTCATAGGTGTAGAACTTTTCTTTAGTAATAAATATTTTACTACGGATCTCTTCAGGAATATAATCTTCAACCAGTTTCTTTAATAAACCTGATTTCTTTTCTTTAAGATAATTATTAACCTTCAGGCAAGCCAATCGGTCGATTTTTGTCAGTAGTGCCTGTTCTTCTGTGGAGAGGTCTTCAAATTTTACCCGATTAACTAAATTCCAGAGAAGCTGTTGTTTAAGTGTTTGGTCTATCTCAGGATGTTTTCCATAGTACTTAATAATCTCATCCGCAAGCGGGATATCTGGCGATTCATATGAGAATACATAAGCAACATTGGCATCTGGGCGGGCTTTACAAGGATTAAGACAATAACTTTTAAAGATCAGGGTAATTTTCGAGTTCGGGGTAAGAACTAACTTATGTTCGTCCAACTGATAGGTATCTTCACCTTGCTTGAGCTTTGTGACATCTTTTAAACCTTGAGGATCGAAGTCAACCTGGGTAATATACTCTACTTTTGTCTTCTTCTCGGGAATCTTGGGAATCTTCGGTAAACCTGCATAACCCTCCACTAACAGCATTAGGCTCAAAAATCCAAATACGGGTCTTACTGTTATCAGGTATCTTACCATAATGTTTCCCTCCTTGTTTATTTTACCGCAACATCTAACTTTTCCTAGATTTACGCTTTGGGAACCGTTCTTCACATTTGACATTTTATCCTTCCCAAACACCTAAGGAAAAAGCTTACACATTCATTCTTTTCGATTTTTAAAAAAAACAATTATCTAATCTACTGGATTTTTTAATTCTACCACACCTACATAAATCCCGCTTTTTTGTTTATTGATATCTATATTATCCTATAAGAAAAAATTTTGGATTGTCAAGAGAAATTGATCAATCGGGAAGGGTAAACTTAGTTGAAAAATAAGGAATTATTTTTAAAGTTACTGTCACAATGCCTGCCCACGTCCTTCTTACCTACTTGACAAATCGGAAATATCTATAATTTAAAAAGATAAAACATTCTATTTTAATTTAAATGAAGGAAAGGATAGATAATGAAAAAAGTTAATAGTGGATATATACAACTGTTAGGTGCTATGCATCAATATCCAGTCGTATATCTAATATCGATAATAATACTTAAAATCAAATTAGAACTACATGAATAAAATAAAAGAAATTATTGCTAAGCATCAGTTAATATGCTTTTTTATTTGCACTTACATCTTTACCTGGTTGTTAATCTTACCGGTTATTATTACTGGGAATGAGCAAAAATATGGTGTTCTTGCTATACTGGGTTTATTTGGTCCCGCTCTGGTAAACATCTATATTTCAAAAAAATTATCAACTGAAACCAAAGATGACCAGAAGCTAAAGAGAATTATAACTTTTTTAGTTGTATTTGTAATTGGAACAATTGTTTTTACTTTGAATGTATCACTTAATTCCAAAATTCAATCTCCATTTGCAATAGCAATCTTCTCAATAATAAGCCTTCTGCCCGCTTTTATTATTTCTTCAGCATACTCAAAAAGTAAAAGCGTAAGCCTGAGTCTGATTTCATTGGTTAGACCGAAAGGGAAATTTAAATATTACCTGTTTGCCTTCGCATTTGCTCCGGTCATAAAACTGGTCAGTCTACCTTTGTCAAATTTTTTAGGTCTTAAACTTCTTTCAGAACCTGAACCTCCGGGTGGACTAATGCCACTGGTTATATTCATAATAGTAACTTTTGCCTGGGGATTTTTATTTACAGGAGGATTAAACGAAGAAGTAGGATGGAGTGGTTTTGCCCTGCCCCGACTTCAAAAAAGATTTAATCCTTTTATTGCCAGCATCGTATTATGGTTCTTCTGGATTTTATGGCATATTCCTCTCCAGGTGAGCGGATTTTGGAATGCCGAACTGAATTCATTTATCCGGGCTATAATTGGTAGTTTTTTTTGCAAGGTTTATTCTTACCTGGGTTTTCAATAAGTCGAAGGGGGGAATTCTACCGGTAATGATACTTCATGTATCAGCAAATGTATCTTTTGAAATTCTTCCTTCCACCTACATTTCAATGATAATTGAAGCAATAATAGCTATAGTTCTTATTATTAAATTCAAAATGTTTGAGAAATTACCAGAAAATGATCCAGCTGTCTTTGGATCTGGGATCTTTGTCAGGTCTTCTTTGAAAAGTGTCAAGGGGTTGAGTTAAACTTACTTGGTCTCAAGTTTTTAACACAACATTTTCAGCAAAAGCTTCATACGGTGTGTTCCAGTTAAGCACCGAGTAAATATTTATAAAAAATTCTCCTGATTGTCATCCCCCGTCCCCATTTGGTCTTTTCTTCAATCAACCGCTCTCCACAAAATGTCAACCTTTTCACATTTCAAGATCTGACCCTGTCACCCTTTCTTATTAATCAGCCACTGAACTTATCATTTCTTAATAGGTAACTGTTGCTAACTTCTTTCCAGAAAAGTAATCTCTCCCTTCTCATTTTACTAAAACGAAAAGGGTACGTAACTCTTCCTTCACGTTCGGCTGTGGCTTTGTTCTGTACGTGCATATGCAGATGAGGATGAGTGCTGTATCCGGAATTACCAATACGGCCCATAAGAGATCCGGCTTTGACAAACTGACCTTCCTCAACTGTAACACTACCTTGCTTGAGATGAGCGAAGTAAACATACTTTTTATTCCCAATATCAAAAATGATATAGTTGCCTCCGGGATTATCTTTGTCCATGTTACCCATGATATCACTTTCCAGACTGTCTACAACCTGAACCACTTTTCCATCCGCAGGTGCATAAATAGGCTCATTGTATGAATAAAAGTCAGTGACGGTATCCTCATCACCTTTGAAAAATCGACCATCCGGTCCGAGCTTCAAAATGTCAATAGCATACCTATTGGTCAAATGCCCATTTGTGATGGCGGTGGCACCTGCATGTCCGGCTAGCCACGTCCCTCGCACGGGTAGCTCCAGTATCACGCAATCATCCTCTGGTGGATAAGGCAGTGACTTGGGAATGAGCGGAAACAGGTATACATCTATTGCGATGCATAAGATAACAGCCACGAAAAACGCTAAACGCTTAAACAGAGAACCTTTAAGGAGATTTTCTGAGATTGAAAAGCACAGAATAATCTCCAACAAAGCCCAGGCACTTAAAGAGAGTAGGAAAAGAGTTTTCGCATAGTCTAGAATGACTGCTGAAGGCAAAATCACAATAAATATAAAATAGATGATGCTGGGAACCAAGAACAATAAAGATACAATCAAGGTAAGTTTACCTATTCTGTTCAATACTCCGACCTCTTTATTCCAGATAAATACCCTGGCATTCTTTTTTAAGTAAATACCCCTGATGCGAAATATAATTAATATTAGAAATACTGCACTTACTAACAGGCACACTGTCGTTAAGATTATTTCAAATTGTTTAAACATGATATCTCACTTTTTTAAATTATCAAACACTATAAATTTGTTAAAGCGTATATAATCTGATTTCAATCCTTCTGGATAACTCCATATATATTCTATTATAATTAACGATTAATGTCAAGAACTTGGGGAAGGCGAAGGGATACTAATTTACTAATGACTTTGCTCGGTGCTTGACTTTTGACATTTCCATATGTTCACTAGTTGCTTGAGATTTAGCCACAATTCCCTTGATTTATTTTATTTAAATTTCTATAATTTAAAAATATGGAACAATACTATAACTACGCCTTGGGAAAAATACGGGAATTTAGAGATACTCACACAGAGTCAACTCCCGTCCTTCTTGCACTTGCATCAGTGTCCATCTGCGTTTATCTGCATATCTGTCAATCTGCCGTTAAATTTCCATCGTGAATTATTTTTTTACTTGACAAACATACTATTAAACAATATCTATTAAATTAACAAGGGGGGATTTATGGTTTTGCTTTTGACCTTTTTAATAACGAATGAATTAAGAGAGATAAATTATATAGACCCACTAAGTAGAACTCCCACACATTATCAGGAATACAATTTAAAACGAAGCAAAAAGCCATTTAATATAAAGATTATAAAATCCTCAGAAACATTCGATAACGAGCTCATTGCCATCATTGTAAATGACAGTCTTTATCCAAAGATAGAAAATTCTATCAACCAGTATGTTCAGGATCTCTATAATGAAGGTTTTGCGGTAGAGGTCATTACAACACTTGGTGGTGTACCAGCAGATATAAGGAATTTATTGCAATCAGAATTACCCAATGGTCTAATTGGCGTTTTGTTAGTTGGAGACCTTCCAATCGCCTGGTGGGAAGATGGCTCATATGGTGAAGATTATCCGATCGATTTCTTCTTTACTGATTTAGACGGTGATTGGATTGACTCAGACAATAATGGGATTTATGACCAGCATAGTCCCGGTAGCGGTGATCTTCTGCCTGAAATCTGGGTAGGGAGACTATATGCATCACGTCTAACATACGATAATGAGGCAGGGCTTATAAATGATTATTTTAGCAGAAATCATCAATATCGAACTGGCATGCTCACCCTGCCCAACCGGGGACTGGTTTATAATGAAGTAGATTGGTATCCAAATGACCATGGAATGGGTTATCTATATAATAATGTCACTGTAATAAACGACGAGAATACAACCACTGCTTATGACTATAAAAGCCGTCTGAATCAGGAATTTCAATTCGTTCATTCAATTGCCCATTCATCATGCTGGGCGCATACCTTCTTCCTTGAAAATGATGAATATGGTGGTGGGTCAGTTTTTAGCTTTGAAATTCCCTTTCTCGATCCAAATGCCTTTTTCTATTTTCTCAATGCCTGTATGGCAGGTCGATACACTGAAACAAACAATCTGGCAAATTGGTATCTATTTTCCCATTCTTACAGTCAGGTTGTCATTGCCAGTAGTTCGGTTATGTATGGTATAAATAATCTTTCTGATTACTATCAGGCTTTGGGCAATGATTCAACATTTGGCGATGCTTTTAATAAATGGTTTAAGTCAAATTACGATTGGTTTAGGGGCACCCTAATACTTGGGGACCCTTCCCTAAAGGTGTTAGACTATCCCCTAAACTCTGTTAACTATGAGGAACCTTCATATTCCGGGAATGCATCTTTTGACTGGACAATATATCAGGTAGAAAATAGCCAGTTTGTCAATGGTAATCCAACTTTGGGTAAGTACAATGACACATTATGGATATTCTGGGATTCAGGACGAATTGTTCGCTCTGACACCTATTGCTCATTCTTTACTGGCTCTGGGTTTTCTCCACCTGAATCCCTTGCCTGGCACCCATATTATGATTACTATCCTTCTACAACAACAGATAGTGATGGAAGGCTCTGGGTAGCGTGGCAGAGTTTCCGCGACTATAGCCAGTACTATGACCACTTTAGCATCTATAGTTGTTATTACCTTGATGGTTCCTGGTCTGCCCCACAGAATGTTAATCCTCTTGGCAAATGGCATGATGTTCAAGGGGCACTTGCTGCAGGTAGTGATGGAAAGGTTTGGGTCACCTTTAAAAGTTTCCGTGACGGAAATGCCAACATCTACATCTCAAATGCAACATCGGGGGGTCCATGGATTGACTCTTATGCTCTTACACAAACACCTGAAGACGAAACTGATCCATCTATAGTCATTGACAGGGATAACAATGTCTGGGTTTTCTGGTCAAATAGTAATAGTGGTCATTATCAAATACAGGGCAGAACATATGATGGGGTTTGGCATAACGTATTTTTAGTTGATTCAAGTAAATGTGATAACTTAAATGTTCAGGCAGCTGTAGATAGTCTAAATCGGATATGGTTGGTCTGGAATCGCTGGGTCAATAACCAGGGTGATATTTTCTATTCTTACTATGACGGAAGTAAGTGGCTGCTACCTGAGCCCATTACCAGTAATCCCGAAGATGATATTCTTCCTTCAATAACAATTGACGGACAGGGTCGTCCATGGATATGCTGGATGTCTGATAGGGATAATAACTGGAATATTTATTATTCATATTATGACGGCGGATGGAATTCCCCTGGAATCGTTACAACCGATACATTTTGTGATATTGACCCGGAAATAAAGGGCATTGATTCATCACGAACATTTATAACCTGGACATCAAACAGAAATAATTATTGGAACATATATGGAGCTTTTACCGATATAACAGCGACACAAGAAAGATACCCATCCCCATATGAAACACCAGTAGTTAGGGCTTTGCCAAATCCTTTCTATAGAACTGTTCTTTTTGAGTGCAATGTTCCTTTCAAGTTAAGGATATATAATACAGCAGGTAGATTAGTAGAGGAGTTCAACAATAACAAGAAAGAACATTTATGGAAACCAAAAGAACTGGCACAGGGTGTCTACCTTGCACAAATCAGGACGAAATTTAGTAAAAAATATCTAAAAATCATACACATAGAATAGACCACATTTTTGCTCGGTGCTAATTTATTCTTGTCAAGGGGTTTACGGACAAGAAATCATCAATTATTTGAATAATTGAATGAAAAAAAATGAAGGTGGGATCTGTGTCAGGTTTTGACTTAATATTCCATAAGGTATCAACCCCCATCCCTCGCGAAAGTTGACATCTACTTGACAAATCGGAAATTTTCTATTAATAAATTATAAAATAAGGAGGTTATTATGAAAAAGTATATCTGGATTGTTTTGTTAATCCCGCTATTTATTGGTGCTTCAGAGAAAAGCAGTTTGTCCAGCAGAAAAAATGTGGATTCGTGGAAGGAAGCAAGAAGCGTAGTGAGAAAGAGTTCTGCGGAAGTCTTAAAAAGAGGAGGCGGAGGTCCTGACTCTCTTGGATATCGATGGACCGATGAGATTCCCTATAACTGGATAGATATAACTGTGATTGGTGATTCAGTTCCTGCTGATGATGACTGGAATGATAGTTTATTTTATCTTGCCGATAGATTTGTATTCTATGGAGATACTTTTGACAGCCTGGCAATATGCTCTAATGGATGGGTAAGTTTTACTGATTCTGGCAATACAGATTATCATCCCGATTCAATACCAAATCCAAATAATCCTTCAAACCTTTTAGCTCCTTTATTTTGGGACCTTAATCCTGAGTATGGAGGCAAGATATTGTATTATGCTGACACAGCTAACAAGAGAACAATTATTGAATGGTATCAGATTCCCTATTATAGTATTGGCGTTGCAAACACATTTGAAGTCATACTCAACAGTAACAGTAACACCATTATCTTCCAATACAACTCATCCGCTTTCTGGAATGATACTGCAGCCGTTGGCATTCAAAACGGTGATGGAACTGTCGGGCTTTCTGTCCCATCTACTAACATTCACGATGGATATGCGTTGTTATTTTATACGTCATATCATAACATATCATTATCTTCGATTGAGGTTCCTGGTAGTTACGTTCCAGTAGATTCTACCATTTACCCGGCAGGAGTAGTGAAGAACTCAGGTATATATTCCGAAGGACCATTTGATGTGATTTGTCAGATAGATTTAGGGCTAACCCGTATATACACCGATACGGTTTCTGTTTTGAATCTGGAACCTGATTCCACTGATACAATAATCTTTTCTCCCTGGAGCAATTCAGACGAGGAAGGGGTACGGTATAATGTAACAATGTTTACCAATCTCATAGGTGATGTTTTTATTAATGATGATA
>Ga0315543_1000182_pt1 | contig 78617 bp, 77 predicted proteins | sample SalMarSW160210MG_2_FD_203098 | JGI IMG/M metagenome (GOLD analysis project Ga0315543, IMG submission 203098) | Salt marsh sediment microbial communities from the Plum Island Ecosystem LTER, Massachusetts, United States - Salt Marsh Sediment SW1601-210 ... | reverse complement strand
TCCGTGGAAGCTCTCCTCCCTGGCCCTATGTGGGCATAGGTAGAGGGGGGCTACCAAGGCACGAGTACTTCCTCAGCGGCGCAATGGGAGCACCGGCACAATGGCCGTCTCAACAGGCTCCTTATCCAGCTAGCCCGGGATTTGATGTCGGGCAGGGCTCATATCCTCCCTATGCAGCAGCGCCACCCGCTTTCGGTAACACTCCTTTCACCTCACAGGTAACCCCCGAGCAAGAACTCGACTTCCTGAAGAACCAGGCTGAGGCGATAAAGGGACAACTGGAGCAGATTGAAACCAGAATGAACGACTTGGAGAGTGAAAAATAAGAGACAACTAATAAGGAGGTAAATTATGCCAGGATTTGATGGCACGGGCCCTGGAGGGATGGGTCCGATGACAGGTGGTGGCAGGGGACTCTGCAGTCCTTGGGGAATACGAGCAGGTTTTGCTGGCTATGGAGCTCCTCCAAGAGCGGGGTACGGTTATCCATATGGTCGGGCGGGAACAGCCTACCCATTTTATGGAGCACCAGCAGCCGCTCCTGGGGCAACACCCTTTGCTCCCCCGATGACTCGTGAGCAGGAGCTTGATTTCTTGAAGAACCAGGCCCAAGGTATGAGGGGGCAGCTAGAGCAAATAGAGGCCAGAATTCAGCAACTGGGAAGTGAGAGTTAAACACTGCCTGGACTAATAAACGGCTACAAGGAGTAAATCATGAGAATTGCTATTTCGGCTACGGGTCCAACTCTGGATGCTGAGGTGGACCCGCGTTTCGGACGGTGTCAATACTTTATCATTATCGACCCGGAGACAATGGAGTTTGAGGCTCTGGAAAACTCCAGCGCCATAGCTGCCGGTGGAGCAGGAATCGCCGCTGGCCAGATGATTGTCAGTAAAGAAGTAGAAGCAGTCCTTACCGGCAACTTCGGCCCTAACGCCTACCAGGTACTGTCTACTGCAGGGCTCCAACTAATAAGTGGGGTCTCAGGGAGAGTGCGAGACGTCGTTCAAGCCTACAAGTCAGGACAGTTTCAAGCTACTTCGCAACCCAATGTAGATGCTCATTTCGGCATGGGTGCTACTCCAGGTATGGGGGCTGGCACAGGATCTGGCATGGGTGGAGGAGGAATGGGCCGAGGTATGGGAATGGGTCGAGGCATGGGTGGAGGCATGGGTAGAGGCACGGGTAGAGGCATGGGCATGGGGGCTGGAATGATGCCACCAGTTAGCCCAGCACCACAGCCAGTGAATCCGGACCAGGAACTTGAAGCGCTGAAGGCTCAATCACAGGCTATGGCGCAACAGCTAGCTGAAATTCAACGCCTTATCGAAGAAATGGAAGAAAAGAAGATGTAGCAGTCATGCCAATCTATGAGTACCGGTGTACTCAGTGTGAAGAGAAATTTGAAGTCAGTCAGTCCATAGGTGAGGATGGCTCCAAAATAAATTGCCCTAAATACGATGCCCAAAGTCCGAAGCGTCTGTTTTCTTCATTCTTCAGCCCGGGCTCAAGCACATCGGAGTCCTTGGAAACGAGCTGTCCCACTTGTAGTACAGGCACCTGTGGACTGCCACCAATGTAGTATTAATCTAAATCATTATTTATTGGAGGTGTAGCTATGCCTAGAGGAGATGGCACCGGCCCTCCCGGGGGTGGCGTTCCGGGCAGTGGAAGAGGTATTGGTAGGGGTGGTAGCGGCGGTGGCAGGATGGGAGGTAGTCGACCTGGCTCTGGTCCCGGTGGGGGTTGTATCTGCCCCAAATGCGGAGCTAGAATATCACATCAGGTAGGAACACCCTGCTATAATTTGAACTGCCCTAAGTGTGGGGCAAAGATGGCGAAAGAATAACATGCTAATATCTGTTGCCAGTGGTAAAGGAGGGACGGGCAAGACCCTTGTCGCTACCAGTCTTGCCCTTTCCCTAAAAAGTATGTACAATGTGCAGCTTCTTGATTGTGATGTAGAGGAACCAAATGACCACGTTTTTATGAAGCCGACTATTATCCGCAGTGAAGCGGTTTCCATACCGGTGCCGAGTGTGGATGAGGAGAAGTGTACTCACTGTGGCAAGTGTGGCGAGGTTTGTGTTTATAATGCCATAGCCGTGACCAAGCAAAAAGTGCTTATATTCCCTGAGCTCTGCCATGGTTGTGGCTCTTGCAGCTATCTCTGTCCGGAGAAGGCTATTTCCGAGGTAGCTAATGAAATCGGGGTGATAGAAACAGGAAATGCAGATGGTGTAGACTTTATTCACGGTAAGCTCGACATCGGCCAGGCAATGGCGCCGCCTGTAATTAGAAAAGTCAAGGAACAAGCCAATAATGAGGGAACTGTTATAGTTGATGTCCCTCCGGGGACATCTTGCCCGGTAGTAGAAGCGGTTAAGGACAGTGATTTCTGCCTCCTGGTAACCGAGCCCACACCATTTGGCCTTAACGACCTTGTTCTGGCAGTAGAGACAGTAAAAGAGCTCGATATACCCTGCGGTATCGTCCTCAACCGTGCCGGTGTAGGAGATGGAAAGACAGAGGAATACTGCCGTGAAGAGAACCTGCCAATCCTGCTTACCATTCCTCTGAATACCGAGATTGCCAGTTTCTACTCCCGGGGCATTTCTTTAATCGAGGGCATGCCACAATGGAAGAGCAGCTTTCTTGAGCTTTTCGATAAGATTGGAGAGATAGTAAATGAAAGAAGTAGTGATACTGAGCGGTAAGGGAGGTACGGGAAAGACCAGCATAGTGGGCTCCTTCGCAGCTATTGCTCAGAGCAAGGTATTGGCTGATTGTGATGTGGATGCCGCTGACCTTCACCTGTTGCTTAGCCCTTCAGTTAAAGAGGAAAATGAGTTCTGGAGCGGGCAGGTTGCCGTTATTGATGAGGAAAAGTGCACCCAGTGTGGCCTTTGCCAGGATGTGTGCCGATTTGATGCCATAAAAGATTTCAAGGTTGACCCTATCTCCTGTGAGGGCTGCGGTTTCTGCTCACATATATGCCCGGTTGAAGCTATCGATATGAAGGAAAGCCTGTCCGGGCACTGGTTTATCTCCGATACCAAATACGGTCATTTGGTTCACGCCCGGTTAGGAATAGCCCAGGAGAACTCCGGGAAGCTGGTGGCACTGGTCAGACAGCGTGCCAAGCAGATAGCTGAAAGAGACGGGCTTGATTACATTATCAGTGATGGCCCACCTGGTATCGGCTGCCCGGTCATCTCTTCTTTATCTGGAGCCAACCTGGCTCTGCTGGTAACTGAGCCGACCCTATCAGGTATACATGACCTGGAGAGGGTGCTTGGTGTTTGCCATCACTTTGGTATCACCGCTCTGGTTTGCATTAACAAGTATGACCTTAATGAAGATAATACCCGCCAGATTGAGGATTATTGCCTTAATCTGGGAGTAGAGGTGGCTGCCAGGGTCCCGTTTGACAATGTTGTCACTGAAGCTCTGGTACAAGGGCTACCCGTGGTAGAATATTCGCAAGGCGAGGTTACCCAAGAGATAGAATCATTATGGCAGCGCATTGGCCTAGCGCTGCAGTAAGAAGGGTTCTATGCCAATTTATGACTTTAGATGCAGAGAGTGTAGCAAAGTCTCGGAGATATTTGTTCGTGGTGCTAACCAGACGGCTCGTTGCCCAAACTGAGGCAGCAACAATATGGAGAGACTTATCTCAGCATCTTATATGATAAAAATGAATACTTCAGCCCCTATCAATTCAGGAGGTCTATAAATGAGATACGCAATACCGGTAAGTAGCGGCGGGCTTTCAGCACACTTCGGTCACTGCGAGCAATTTGCCCTAATTGATATCGACCAAGAAAGAAGGGAAATTTTGAAAAAGGAGCTTGTTCCTTCACCGGGGCACCAGCCCGGTCTTCTTCCCGAATGGCTGGCGGAGCAGGGAGTCTCAGTGGTGATTGCCAGTGGCATGGGGTCCCGAGCCCAGAATATTTTTAGACAAAACCGCATCGAAGTTGTGATTGGTGCGCTAGAGATTGACCCGGAGAAGGCAGTAATTAGCTACTTAAGTGGTGCGCTAGCTACTGAGGACAATATCTGTGACCACTAGGATGGACATGAATGGAGGATAACTGTGATAACTGAGGAGCAGGTAAGAGAAAGCTTAGGAGAAGTGATGGTTCCCGGCATCAATCGGAGCCTAGCTGGATTGAATCTGGTTCGTGAGGTTACTTTCCTTCTGGATCGTGGGGTTAAGGTTACCCTGGCTTCAGCAGCACTAAGTAGCGACTCGCAGGACTGGGTTAACAGCAAGGCGAAGGAAGTCATAGAGAAGCTACCTGAGGTAAACAAAGTAGAGATAGAATTTATCGAGGCTAAGCCAGCAGAGCTGAACAAAATCGGCAATACCTTTGCTGTGATGAGTGGCAAGGGTGGTGTGGGCAAGTCACTGGTGGCCGGCCTTACCGCGGTTGCTCTAAAGCGCCAGGGCTATGAAGTGGGCATCCTTGATGCTGACATTACTGGCCCCAGTATTCCCAAGATGTTTGGCATTACTGCCCGACCCACTGGCAGTGATAGCGGCATACTGCCGGTGCTATCAAGGTCAGGGATAGCAGTGATGTCCATTAACCTTCTTCTGCCCAGTGAGGATGATGCCGTCATATGGCGTGGACCCCTGATTGGGAAAACAATTACTCAGTTTGGTGAAGACGTGCTCTGGGGTGAGCTTGATTATCTGGTTATAGACCTGCCTCCAGGCACAGCCGACGCCCCACTTACTGTAATGCAATCATTCCCGATATCGGGGGTGATTATCGTTTATACCCCCCAGGATTTGGTTGACATGATTGTTAGAAAAGCAGTCAACATGGCTCAGAAAATGGGGAAAACCGTGCTGGGGGTAGTTGAGAATATGAGTTACTTCTACGTACCTGAGATAGACAAGAGAATTGAACTTTTTGGTAAAAGTCGGGGAGACGAAATGGCTAAAGCAGCTAATGCTCCACTTCTGGGGCAATTCCCCATAGACCCGGAGCTGGCAAAGCTCTGTGACGAAGGAAATATCGAGCGTTATGATGCTGAGATTATAAATAGCCTCGGGGAGTCTCTCTCCAAAGCGATATCAGCTAAGGCAGGCTGATACAGGAGGCATTGGGGTGACTTCAGAATTTGATGAGCTTCAAGAACTTATTTTACAAGATGCCAGGAAAGTCTACTCAGAGACAACCATTGATCACTTCATGAACCCGAGAAACCTGGGTGACATGGATGATGCCGATGGCTTTGGCAGGGTGACCGGTTCCTGTGGCGATAGCATGGAGATATGGCTTAAGGTAAAGAATGGCGCCATTGCCAATGCTACTTTCATGACTGATGGCTGTGGCACTAGCATCGCCTCAGGCAGCATGGTTACCGAGCTGGCTAAGGGAAGGAGTGTTGGTGAAGCCCGAAGAGTTAGCCAGCAGGATGTCTTGGGTGCTTTAGGCGGCCTGCCGCTGGAAAGCAAGCACTGTGCCCTTATGGCAGCAGATACGCTAAAGGAGGCAATAAAAGATTACCTTACAATGGAGAGGGAGCCGTGGAAAAGGGCTTACCGCAAACATTAAGGAGGCGAATAGACAATGCCGCCCATAGTTTCAGTCATAGGTAAATCAAAATCAGGCAAGACAACCCTTATTGAGAAACTCGTTCAGGAATTGAAGTCGCGAGGTTACCGGGTGGCTACCATTAAGCACACTCCTCAGGGATTTGACTTCGATGAGGTGGGTAAGGATAGTTGGCGCCACATTCAAGCAGGCAGTGAGGCTACAGTTATTAGCTCCCCGGATAAGGTCGTGATGATAAAACCTGTTGATCAAGATGCTAACCTTGATGAGGTATCTTATCTCTTAGGTGAGGATTACGACATTATCATGGCTGAAGGTTTCAAACACGGCAATGCCCCCAAGATAGAGGTCCACCGTAAGGATGCTGGTCCACCGCTCGAAGACATTAAGAAGCTCATCGGCATAGTCACCGATGAACCGCTGGAGATTAAGGCCAGGCAATTCTCCATGGATAGTGTTAAGGGCATTGCTGACCTCCTTGAGAAGGGGTTCATAAAGCCACAGAAAGAGCGAATCTCTCTTCACATTAACGACATCCCCATAACCTTGACCACCTTCCCTAAGCAAATCATAAGCAATGTGCTTCTGGCGATGGCCTCCTGCCTGAAGGGCGCAGGAGAAATTAAAAGCCTCAAGATTTTCTTGAAGAAGGGATGAGTATGAGTCTGATGGATTACTACCGTGTTCTCGGTGTAAATAAAGACGCTGGCGCTCAGGATATCAAGAAAGCCTTCCGCCAACTTGCTTTGCGCTATCACCCCGATCGCAACCCGGGTGATGTCAAAGAAGCTGAGGAGCAGTTCAAGGAGATAAATGAGGCATACGAGGTACTCGGTGATGAGCAGAAAAAACGGCAATACGACCGCTCATTAAATTGGCCAGCTTACTCGTGGAGAACAGTAATAATCAATGATGCCCCCGACGATAGAGCAGAACTAGACCTGCTAAGAGAGATGTTGCAAAGGCTCGCTGACATAGGCCTAGGCTTTAGTACTCCTAACTACCGACGAAGGTCATGGGGCTGCAAGCGTCAGCAGGGATGGCGGCGCTGCCAACGATGGTAGCAGGAATAGAGGATATGGAGTCAGGATGGCGATGAATTCTGTTGTCTATGGCCCGGTTCCATCAAGGCGATTGGGGCGCAGCCTGGGAATAAACAACATTCCTCCCAAGATATGCAGCTATTCCTGCGTTTATTGCCAGCTAGGAAACACTACGAACATGCGGGTTGAAAGACAGCCCTTTTATCACCCAGAAAAGATAGCTCAGAGTGTGGAAGAGAAGGTTAGACAGGCCAAAGAAAAAGGTGAACCAATAGACTACTTAACCTTTGTCCCTGATGGTGAGCCCACTCTGGATATTAACCTCGGTAAAGAAATCGAACTTGTGAAATCCTTAGGCCTAAGAATTGCGGTTATTAGTAATGCTTCTCTCATCTGGCGTGATGATGTCAGGAAAGATTTACAAAAAGCCGATTGGGTGTCGCTGAAGGTCGACGCAGTAAGTAGACAAATATGGCGCAGAATTAACCGACCACAAAAATTGTTAAAGCTTGAAGGAATCTTAGATGGAATGCTCAACTTCGCTAACATTTTTAAGAGCGAACTAACAACGGAAAGCATGCTTATCCAAGGCATTAACGATAGCGGTGCGGAAATCGAGGAACTAGCTGACTTCTTAGCAAAGTTAAAGCCAAATATAGCTTACCTGGCCATTCCAACAAGACCACCAGCAGTAAGAACGGTAAATGCGGCTAGTGAGCAAGTTATTAATATGGCATATCAAATTTTTAGCAAGAGATTAAGCACCGTAGAATATTTAATCGGTTATGAAGGAAATGCCTTTGCTTTTACTGGCAACGCTAGAGATGACCTACTCAGCATTACTTCAGTGCACCCGATGAGGGAAGAGGCTGTGGCAGAATTCTTGAAACGTGCTGGCACTGGTTGGGATACTGTGAAAGATCTGATAGAGAACCGAAGCCTCGTGGAGCTCAAATATCAAGGAAAGAAGTTTTATATACGCAAATTGCCTGCGCGCAGTATACCGTACTCTTAAGTAGGGACACGTATTTCTTTCATGCGGCTTTCTGCCGATAAGCTGCATTCCAGTCACGCGGGAAGCTTATCAATATTGTTTTGAGGAGGAGAGCGGTTGTTCTCTAAACAGCAGTAGATACATCTACTGAAAAGATGCGAGCAAACGATGAAGAGTTGATTTTTTACAGATGTGGCACTATTAGCATTACTGGAAGGCTCCATTGGCCCCGTTTCCTTCCGGGGTCCCGTGGATTGATGTAGCATCGTCGGTTAGGCCGAACGAGCGTCATTTCAATGAAGGTTTCTACGTTGGAATTTTCATGGCGGAAAGCCAGTATGGGCGATGCTGTGCTGATATTATGAAAGCGGGTCTGTGTTAACATCTGGTTGGTGGACTATCTATAATTTATTGCAAAGGGTTTATACGAATATGAAAACAAAACTGATTATCGGTCTCCTTTTCGCCGGTTTTACTGCCCTGGACATATATGCAAATATTGCATATATTCAGATAGACCTTCAGGCTGGCAAGACTTACGTTATGAATATACCAATAGAAATCTTGTTGCCTCTGGCTCTGGCTATGGTGAGTTTTTTGCTGATTAAAAGCGGTTTTAGTGATTACCGCCATAAACAAAAGAGCAATACTTAAACATAAAATCCACTATAAATATGTAAATAATCACCGTTTTCCGGTTTTCTCATTCCCTTAAAATAGGCGGTATTTAAGGATATTAAAGGGGAGCAAATGCTCCCCTTTTTCAGTGTGTTTAGGCAGACACGGAAATTTAAGGCTTCCTGCGGAAAATAAACATGTCTATCGGCTCAAACACCGGCTGGTCTTCGGGCTGGCTTCCTGTCCATTCTCGCAGGCGGATAAGACCCGTGCTTAATGCTCCGTCGCTGATTGAAATCAATGATGACAATCCACGCTGACTCAATTTTTCATACATCGTTGGCTGCCTATAAGTGGGGCAACTAAATATACCAAGACTCTATATAACAAAATACTCTTTCTCCCGGGCTTTCCATAAGGCCGCTCCCCGAAGCGTCGCGGCGGGAGTAAAAACCGGCAGTATGTCGTTTTCGTTTGAGGTCGTGCCCGTGCTATAATGAATTATAAGAATGGAGAGTAACCACTATCACCGTTATCATATAGATACAAAACAGGTTAAAGATATAGTCTCCTTTCCAGGTCGTTTCCGTCCCACACCAAAAAGAATCCGTTTGGCTATCCATATCCTCAAGGAAATCATCCGTTATCGCACCAATGTAAAGGTCATCTTCAGTCGTCCTTGCATATACGGGGTCTATAGCAGGCCCGTCGGCGGCATGGCGCCCAGATACGACGACTGCGTGGGGTGTCTGCGATGCACCACCGAGCATCCCGACTGGGTGCAGGTACATCACAATCCCAAGTTCCGGCGTCTAGGCGACTCATATATCAAACCGGAAAATGTCGATGCCATTCACTATGAATCGCAGACCGGAAGAATCCCGGTGAAAGGCGCCGGTTACCGCGGCAAGTTCGGCGGTAAGGGATGGGACGGTATGTGGACTGATATGTCGGAAATCGTCCGTCCGACTCGTGACGGAATCCACGGCAGGGAGTTCATTTCAACCGTGGTAGATATCGGCGGCAAGCCCTCATTTGTATCTTTCGATGAAAAGGGCGTACCGGTAGAGGATAACCTGAATATCATCAGTATTCCTTTGCCGATTATATTCGGCGCTCTTCCTGATTCGGCAGCGTCCAGGAATATATTTGACATAATAATCAGAACAGCCAGAGATATAGAGACACTGGTCGTAATCCCCGTAAACGCTATTAATGAATATGGGTTTAAAGAAGACCACATCGTGCCTCTTGTCACGGAAAAAGACCGTGAGGCGTTACTAAAGATAGATTACCAGCCGAAGATGATTGAGCTTACCGATTACGATGAAGAGTATTATTCTTCGGTACAGGAGCGGTTTCCGACCAGTGTATTATGCCTGCGGATGCCATTTAACAATCAAATCCAGGAAAGGCTTATCCAGTATTACAACTCAGGCGTCCATGTTTTTCACCTGACGGCGGACTATCACGGAAATAATGGAGACGGAGAGTTCATCCTGGAGCTTATCAGGAAAGCCCACCAGACCTTTCTCGAGGCCGGAATAAGGGACGAGATAACCCTGATAGGGAGCGGCGGAATTATCGCTGCCGAGCATATACCCAAGGCAATCATCTGCGGACTGGATGCGGTAGCGCTGGATATTGCTTTACCGTTGGCATTGCAGGCTACAATAGTCGGTGAATGTACCGACCGTGAAAGCTGTCGCCTAAAGCTCCCCGGTAAGATACCCGTCGAATGGGGCATTCAGAGGTTAAAGAACCTGATAGGCTCATGGCGTGACCAGATGCTTGAAATATTGGGAGCAATGGGATTGAGAGAGGTACGCCGCCTCAGAGGAGAGATGGGACGGGCTATGTTCCAGGAAGAACTGGAAAAAGAAGCATTCAGAGAGGTCACAGGGTATGTCGGAAAATGACGAATTAACCAGCAGGTTAATCACGGAAAAGCATACTCATTTCTTGAGGGAAGGTTTTAAAATTTCCTCTGAAATGAAATACGGCAAGATGCCGGCGCTGGGCGATTACCGCTGGACGGCAGACCTTATCCTTTCCACGCGGATACAGGCGGAAACCGGAAGGCCGCCGACAAACGGCCTGGAATACAGGGTAGGCAATTCTGAGGGAGGATTCGACGTACTGGATTTCAACTTCCTTCCCGAAAAGGAATGGCTGTCCGAAGACACAGAGGTTGACACGTCTATTCCTCTTAACGGGCGACCTTACGACTCGAAGATTGTAATTCCAATTCCCGTATACGGCGGGGGTATGTCTTTCGGCTCAATCAGCGAGCAGGTTATGCTATCAAGAGTCAGGGCTGCTGCCGAGTGGGATACCTTTACGTCTACCGGTGAAGGGGGTTATCCAGAATCACTGATACCGTACAGAGACCACGTCATTACCCAGGTGGCAACGGGCATGTTCGGCGTGCGTGAAGAGACAATCCGGTACTCGCGTATAGTCAAGTTTAAATACGCCCAGGGGGCAAAACCCGGACTTGGCGGGCACCTGCTGGGTGACAAAACGACAGAGGCAGTCGCCAGAATGAGAGAAACGCCGCCCTGGATAAGTCTTTTCTCACCTTTCCCGTTCCATTCCGTTTACTCGGTGGAAGACCATAAGAAACACGTCGACTGGATAAAGACCGTTAACCCCGATGCACTGGTATGCGTAAAGGTGTCCACGCCAACCGATATAGATATGGTCAGTGTCGGCAGCTATTACGCCGGAGCGCATATACTCCAGATAGACGGCTCATACGGCGGCACCGGTGCAGCTCCTGAGATTGCCAAGAAAAATATCGCCATGCCGGTAGAATTCGCCATTCCAAGGGTCCATCGTTATTTGCTATCCGAAGGGATACGTGATGAGCTTATCGTTATGGCGAGCGGCGGGATACGGACCGCTTATGATGTTGCCAAGGCTATCGCCCTCGGAGCCGACGGCTGTGTGCTGGGAACGGCGGAACTGGTAGCTCTCGGTTGCAGCCGCTGTGCGAATTGCGAGAGCGGGCGCGGCTGCCCGGTGGGCATAACCACTACCGATGAAGAGTTATCGATGTTAATCGACTCGGACTGGGGGTCAATGCGTATCAGCAATCTGTACAACTCCATTCATGTGCAGTTACAGGATATTCTCCGCCGACTGGGATTGACCGATATAAGGCAACTACGCGGAAGATACGACCTTCTGGTCTATACCGGAAGGAAAGAAAGCTAAGAAATGCCGAGGGATAATTTTTCAGAAATAATAATAAACTCAAGAGTGCCCCTTGTTGATTTGAAGACGCAGTCTTTATCCGGCAATGAAGCGGAAGGCGGCTGCGGCGTAATAGGCATTGCCTGCAGTGAAAAGTTAAGAGGTCATCACCTGCTGCAATCGATGATTCAGATGCGAAACAGGGGTAACGGCAAAGGCGGAGGGATAGCAGCGGTAGGTCTCATACCGGAAGAGCACGGCGTCAGCCGGGAAGTGCTGGAAAACGACTACCTGATGACTATTGCCTATCTCGATATTGAAAGCCGTCAGGAAGTAGAAAGTAAATATATCGAGCCGGTATTTAATCTGGACTATCAGCGTGCCGTACCCCACGTTAACGATTACAGCAGTATACAGGGTATCGATATACAGCCGCCGGAAGTATATACCTATTTTGTCCGGGTGAAGCCGGAGGCAGTCAAAGAATTCCAGCAGAAGAACGGACTAAATGCCGGCAAAGGCGACTTGATATCCGAACAGAGTATCGAAGATGAAATCGTTTACCAGAACACGTACCGACTTAATTATGATTTTTATGCCTCGGGTGATAATAACCGGGCTTTCGTACTCTCACACGGCAAGAACCTTATCGTGCTGAAAATGGTGGGTTACGGAGACGACGTAATACGCTATTACCAGCTTGAAAACATGCGTGCTAATGTCTGGATAGGCCATCACCGCTATCCCACCAAGGGCAGGGTCTGGCATCCGGGCGGGGCGCACCCGTTTGTCGGTCTGCACGAGGCGCTGGTGCATAACGGCGATTTTGCTAACTACGTTTCGATATCGGACTATCTTGCCCAGAGGAATATCCATCCGCTGTTCCAGACGGACACTGAAGTCTCGGCGCTGGTATTCGACCTGCTCCACAGGACCTACGGTTATCCACTCGAATACGTTATCGAATCGCTGGCGCCTACCATGGAGCGGGACTTTACAATGCTCCCCGAAGAGAAAAGGAAGATATACCAGCTACTCCAGTCGGTGCATATACACGGCTCGCCCGACGGACCCTGGTTTTTCCTTATTGCGCAGTCGGCACAACCGGAGAAGATATTCCGGCTTATCGGCATTACCGATACCAGCATGCTGCGTCCTCAGGTCTTCGCCCTGCAGCAGGGCGAAGCATCGATTGGTTTTGCTGCCTCGGAGAAACAGGGTATAGACGCCGCGCTGGAGAGCCTGGCGGAAGAAGACAAGCGTTTCTGGCCCAGAGCTGACCGTTACTGGAATGCACGGGGCGGCAGTCATACGGACGGCGGGGCTTTTATCTTCACCGTAACGCCGGGTGAAAACGGGGCAAAGCTCGTCTGCACCAATAAGTTTGGTACCGAGATAAAGGTAGACGCATCCAGGCAACCTTACACAGAGGGTAGTTCTCGTGTAAGTAACAAAACGCGGTTCGAGGACATTCTTTCTATTGATGGTTCAGCCGAAGAACTGTTCGGTAACTTTATAGAACAGCTCAAAGAATGCGATTACGATGATGTTATAGCTTTGCTTTCCAGAATGGAACAGAAGGCAAATACCGATGCTGAACGTAAACTCGTAATCGAGACTCTGACTCTTCTTATCGATAGAAGATACCCCACCGGCAAGCTGAGACGGAGCAGTCTTCTAGCGCTATACGATAAGACTCTGGCTGACGTCACTAATTCACTCAGGCAATCGCCTTCGGAAGGATTTGTATATCCGGTCAAGGGTGAGAGCCTTCAGGAACCCGTCAATGAGAATCAGACGATAATTATCGACGCCCGGCCGTATCCGCCAGAAGGAGAGAATTCACTTGCCCTTGAGATAGTAAAACTGTACCAGAAGGGTTTTCGCAAGTTTATTGTCATGCATGCTAGGGGCCACCGGTTTATTGCCAACGGACTCGGGGCTGATTCGCACGGAGTCCGCATCGATGTGTTCGGCTCATCGGGTGATTACCTCAGTTCCGGCATCGACGGCCTGGAGATTTATGTCCACGGTGACAGCCAGGACCAGCTCGCCCAGATAATGAACGACGGTAAACTCGTTGTCTACGGCGATGTCGGCCAGACGTTTATGTACGGAGCCAAGGGAGGAAAGGTGTTCGTACTCGGTAATGCCGCCGGGAGACCCCTGATTAACGCCGTCGGCAGGCCGAGGGTAGTTATTAACGGCACCTGCCTCGACTACCTGGCAGAGTCCTTTATGGCGGGAGACCCGCTGGTGAACGGCGGTTTTGTAATACTTAACGGTATCAAATTCGATGATGACGCCAACATTATTGAACTGGATGAGCCGTACCCGGGAGGAAACTTGTTCTCCCTGGCATCCGGCGGCGCCATCTATATACGCGACCCTTACGGCAGGGTTTCGGAAGACCAGCTTAACGGCGGTGCTTTCGTCAGTTTCACCGAGCAGGACTGGGTGGTTATAAAGCCATACCTGGAAGAAAACGAACGGTTATTCGGTATTCCTGTTGACCGTCTTTTATCCCGCAACGGAGATACCTGCCGACCGGAACAGATATACCGGAAAATCAGGCCGCAGGCTATGAGAGAACTCCAGGCGCAGTCGCAGGGCGCTTAGGCTTTATATCTATATGAAAGCATGGAGCTCTTCCATGGACAATTCAGGGCTTTGATATCCGTAATCCGGACGTGTAAGGTATAATTTAATCATCTGCAGACTGCCGGTCATACGTGATTTTCTACCGCATTCGGGGTCCTCTTTTTCTGTATAAATGCTGATAGTATTGCAGCCACAACCACACTCGTTATCCGAACAACTGTCAGTAATATATTCCGCTTTTAAAATTTGAAAAATTACCGCATTATATCATATTCTTAGTTAAAGTATCATATTTGTCTGGTAATATTATTAAGAGGCGAATCAATGCCTGAAAAGGAACGAAAACTCGGTATCTGGGGTAAGTATCTTACTGTATGGGTGGCACTGTGTATTGGAGCCGGCATCGGACTGGGGCGTATATTCCCCGGGATATCAGATTTTTTATCCAAACTTGAGGTAGCCAGTATCTCCATACCTATAGCAGTCCTATTGTTCGCAATGATTTATCCGATTATGGTTCAGATAAGCTGGGAAGAGATAAAACGCGCCATCCGTTCTCCGAAACCGATAGGGCTGACCTTATTTGCCAACTGGGCGATAAAACCTTTCGCCATGGCTTTTTTCGCCTGGCTTTTCCTGAAGGTAGTCTTCAGCGGAGCCCTTACTCCGGAGCAGATAGAGCAATACCGTGCTGGTACGATATTGCTTGGTGTAGCTCCCTGTACGGCGATGGTACTGGTCTGGAGCTACCTGGCTAAAGGCAATATGGGGCATACCCTGGTCATGACGGCAATAAACTCTCTTACCATGGTCGTGCTTTATGCTCCGCTGGCTGTTCTGCTGCTGGGTATATCAGGTATCAACGTACCCTGGGATACTATCGCCCTTTCAGTAGCTATATATATAGTCACTCCTCTGATTGCCGGTTATTTCACCCGACGGTGGACGATTAAGAGAAAAGGTGTCGAGTGGTTTGAAAGTAAACTGGAACCATCTCTGGGCAAAGTGTCTGTGGTCGCGTTACTGATTACCCTAGTAGTCCTGTTCACCTATCAAGGACATATTATCGTCGAGCTGCCGGCGATAATCGGTATGATAACGCTGGCTATACTGGTTAATATTCTGATAGTATTCGGGCTGACGTATGCTGCCGCCCGTTTTATAAAGCTTCCTTATGCCGATGCAATTCCCGCCGCGATTATAGCCGGAAGTAATCACTTCGAGGTTGCTATAGCAGTCGCCACAACGCTTTTCGGAGTGGCTTCCGGTGCCGCTCTGGCTACAGTGGTGGGCGTCCTGACTGAGGTTCCGATAATGCTATTACTTGTCTGGTTATCGTTGATAAGCAGGAAGACTTTCCCGATACATCTGAGGTAGTGGCACCCGTGGGCAAAAGCGATTGAAGTGTTTTTGACAAAAAGCCATCGATTAGCTAAATTGTCAATCATCAAGCAATAATGCGGGTCTATAATGAAACCCCAAAAGGAGGTAGTTAAAGATGGCGACATGGCATGATTACCTGATTAATAAGGGCACAGCCCCGGGCTGGCCATACCCGATACGGTATGACGAAGAGCAGGAAATCGAAGCCGATGTACTGGTTGTAGGCGGCGGCATCGCTGGTTGCTGGGCGGCGATAAGCGCCGCCAGGCAGGGTTTAACGGTCGCTCTGGTAGAAAAAGGTGATACGGTCAGGAGCGGCGCCGGGGGACCCGGCTGCGACCACTGGTGCGATGTTCCCGCCAACCCTCACTCGAAGGTCGACCCTGACAAATGGGCGGAAAGGTTCCTGGCAATGCCGTACAGCAATGGTATCGGACGCCAGATTCAGTGCCGGGAGTGCTACGATGCTCTTATGGAACTGGAACAAATGGGCGGCAAAATACGGGACGTGGATGACGAATATGTGGGCGCCGAAGGCAGGTATGACGATACAAAATTCATGTTTTCCCCGCGTTACAGTCCGAACCATTCCGCGGAGGTCGTTATCCGTGTCTGGGGGACGACATTCAAACCGGCACTGAAGAAAGAGTGTAAGCGCCTGGGAGTTAAAATCTATGACCGGGTTATGGTTACGAGTCTTCTGAACGAGGGCGGTATCCAGGGTGGCAGGATTGTAGGCGCTACCGGGTTCAACGACCGCACCGGTGAATTCATGGTTTTCAAAGCTAAAGCTACCGTCCTCAGCACGGCAGGTGACTATGGCCTTTTCATGTTGAACACGGAGCTGTCCGGCTACACCACCTTCAGGTCGCGCGCCATGTCGGGCGACGGCTTCGCCATGGCGTGGAGAGCCGGCGCTGAGCTTGCCCTGATGGAGAGGACCGGCATGCTCATGCTCGGTACCGGTCACAAGCACACCTGGTACAGCGGCGCTTCTGACGCCAGCTATGAGAATATCCAGCAGGTGGACGCCAACGGCAAGAAACTTCCCTGGCCTTTACAGGGATGGCCTGACGGCGGAGCGATGGGTCCCACTCCTGAAAACCGTGAAAAAATACGCAAAGGTATACAGACGGGTGAATACGCCCTGCCGTTTTACGGTGACTTCCCCGGCATGCCGGAGATTGAGAGGAAAGTCACCTGGAACCTGATGCTGGGCGAAGAATCAACCACGAAAATTATCACTAATACCTATAACAAGTCCGGATTCGACCCGGCAAATCACCAGCTCATGAACTACCAGTTCCTCGAAGGCACCAGCCCTCCGCAGTGGAGAAACGGCAGCCACGCCGGGCCGATGGTCGACTGGAACCTGAGGACCAACCTTGAAGGGCTGTATATTGCCGGTGAGCAGACGTTTTCCCCGGGTGACCACAGCTTTGCCGCCGCCACTGGCAGGTATGCCGGTAGAAAAGCCGCGGCGTATGTTAAAGAGACTGGCGAACCAGAGATATCAAGAGAACAGGTCGCCTTTGAAAAAACCCGTGTCTATGCGCCGATTAAGAGGAGCGATGGTCTGGAGTGGAAAGAAATGCACGCCGGAATCGCCAGGGTAATGCAGTGGTTCTGCGCCGAATACAAGACGGAACACCTGCTTAACATGGGACTGGACTCGCTCAGGGAAATCGAAGAAGAGTACGTTCCCCGGCTTTACGCCCTCGACCCGCACAAGCTGATGCGGAGTATCGAAGACCTGAACATTCTCACTCACGGTCAGGTAATGATTAACGCATCGCTGGCACGCAAGGCGAGCAGCCAGTATCTGAATTTCTACAGGATTGACTACCCGGAGGTCGACCCGCCGGAATGGACTAAATTCATCACCGTCAGGATGGAAGAGGGGAAATTAAAGACAAGAGATTATCCAATCGACTATTTCGGCAATCTAAAAGAAAATTACGAGGCGCACAACAAGGACTACGAAGGCGTCTATAAAGGTAAATAGGAGGCTATTATGGCTGATAAAAAAGTTTATGCCATACCAAATATAACAACCCCGAACACGCCGGTACTGTTTAATCCGGAAATCTGCAACGGGTGCAATCACTGTGTGGAAGTCTGCCAGGTAGATGTGTATATACCCAACGCGGAAAAAGGCAAACCTCCCATCATACTGCATCCCGATGAATGCTGGTACTGCGGCTGCTGCGTTAACGACTGCCCCCGTCCCGGAGCGATTACGTTTAACTGGCCGTTACAGCAGCGGGGCTACTGGAAAGACAAGGAAACGGGGAAGGTCTACAGAGCATGATATAATAACGCACTGGTTAGAGAATATAATTAAAGCCTTTTAAGGAGATGCATTATGAACGATACGATGGGATCCAGGGTCAAATCTCTGGAGGATGAGTTGCAGGTTCTCAGAAAACAGGTTGAGGGCAGGGATAGACAGCTTCAGACCCTTCAGGATATCGAAGATATCAAGAGACTGCAGTGTGCCTACGGCTATTACCTGGAACGGTGGATGAGCGACGAAATAATTGATTGTTTTTCCACCAGCCCTGAGGTTTCAGGAACTTTTGTGGAAGGTACCTATAATGGACCTGAAGGTATCCGGAATTATTTCGGACGTAACCGTGAGGTCCCGCCGGAGTTCCTGCATCAGGTTTTGCAGGTATCACCGGTCATCACCGTTGATCCGGATGGCGAACGGGCAAAAGGAAGATGGTACGGTTTCGGAGCGGTTGCTTTCCGTCCAGTAAAAGAAGCTATAGACCCTACGTTTATGAGCGTCGTCTATGAAATGGAATACATCAAGGAAGGCGGCGTCTGGAAAATCCTGAAGCTGGCACTACAGATGCACTATACATATTCACTCAGAAGAGCCCTTACTCCTGCGGGAGAAACCCCTCCCGAGGCTCCCTCGGGGACTCAGGACCTTCATCCTGATGTCTGGGCGGAACATGATTATGGTTATCCCTCCGGCTATATCTATCCCATGCACTTCAAGCACCCGGTTACCGGCAAAGAGACTTCGGAAGTCAAACGTAACGCGAAACTAAGTCTAAAACCGAACAGGTTCCGGCCGAAGTAGATATTAAGCAAGGTGTTATGACTATACCGGGGGCATATACTTAAGGATTGCGGGAGCGCCTGAAGAAGGCAAGCTCTCTTTCCCACTGCGCCTTGTAAGCAGCTTTGATACTCTCGATACGCTCCGAGGGCCATTCCGGGTCCCAGCCAAGCCCGATGTCCTGAGCGACCAGAACGATGGCGATATCCGTCATTCTGGGTTTCTTTTCGATAATGGTGGTGATATTGCATATCCGCCCCGGGGATTTGCAGTTGGAGCACTTACCTGTCTTGGCGCAGGGTGCGTTTATTCCCATTGTCATACCATGATACGGTGCGATAACGTATTTCACCCTCTTGACTGCCTCATCGGCATCGCTGACAATCTTGTTTTGCCCGATAACCATTATAACCTTGCCGGGTCCGAAAATCTGGCTGGATACACGGTTGCCGGTAGCGTCGATGTTCACCAGCTTTCCGTCCAGCGTAATCGAATTACTGCTGGTCAGGAAAACATCAATCCGGGCACGCCCCATTTCATCCGGAGAAGTCTGACCGGGAATAAACGGTTTTATATTCCCGTGTTCCGATAATATCTCTCTGAGACCGGGTTGATTGACTGTCATTGAGCCGCCGGTGCCGACCATCGCCTCGGGCGGTATCATGTCGAGGACGGTCTTTACCGCGGTCTCCGCGTCTTTCACGGATACTACGGTTTCAAAGCGATTTGTTTTAAGCGCTTTAACTACTTTTTGGATGTCCAGCTCGTTTCCTTCAACCATTAAAACCTCCTGAAAAACAATATTACTCAATTTAAGACCTCCGAGTTTGTGCTGTCAAATGAGTTGTACAATTCCTCTGAAATGGATATAATTAAAAACCAATATGACTGAACCACAAGATTCTTATCCCTCATATTCAAGAGAAAGCTCTTTCAGACGAGCTATCAAGAATATAAATCTCCGTCCTTATATGACCGGTATGTTGCCTCTATTTGTCCTTGCCCATTTCGGACATCACAGTGTAGGCGCAATGATGAACCCGCTGACGCCGATGATACGGAACGATCTCAATTTAAGCTATACCCAGATAGGCTTTATGAGAATGGCTTTCGGTCTTACCGCGGGGTTGAGCCAGCTTCCGGCGGGGTTGCTTGCCGACCGCCTGGGAGTACGCATAATGGTGCTGCTGGGCGTTACCGGCGTGGCTATAGCCGGGTTTTTCCTTGGCTTTACACACTCTTTTACATGGCTCATTACATTTCTCGTAATATCTTCCATATTTGGCGCAGGTTACCATCCTGCTTCGGCAGCCGCGATATCATCGTCGGTGAAGGAAGAATACCGCGGACGCACGCTGGGTTTACATCTCGTCGGTGGCACCTCGGCTTTCTGGATATTCCCGCTTATATCAGCACCGATTGCCGCTAAATGGGGCTGGCAGGTTCCTTATCTTGCCCTCTCTATACCTATTGCTATACTTGGCGTGGTCCTCTATATCCTCATTGGAAAGCGTGCCCGGTCTATAGCACGCAGACAGCAGGAAGAGCCGGCGGAAATAGAAACATCGGAAGCGGTGGTTGACTCAATAAGGTGGAGAGAGATAATTCCCTTCATTATAGTAAGCGTTTTCACCGGCACGGTGGTACAGTCGGTATCGGCTTACCTTTCACTCTACGCTACCGACGTATTGCTGGTATCGGAAGCCACGGCAGCGATGCTGATGTCAATAACACCGGGGGTCGGCCTATTCGCGGCGCCTATCGGGGGCTACTTCTCCGACCGTTTCGGCGGTATGAAGGTAATAATAATAGTCAGTTTTATCTCGATACCTCTCATATACCTGATGGGCATAGCTCCAACCGTGACCGTCCTTGTTATCCTGATGGTGGCGATGGGTTTGATTATGAACACACGTATGCCCACTTCCGAGAGTTACCTGACCAGCAATGTTCCGGTAAACCGTCGGGCGACGATAATGGGAGTATACTATTTTTCCGGGACCGGCATTTCCGCTCCGCTATCACCGGTTATTGGTAACCTAATCGATAGAATCGGTTTCCAGAAGACCTTTGGGTATGCCAGCATCACGACAGCCGTGATAGCAGTGGCTTGTTCGCTTTTCCTGTGGAGAACCAGGCGTTATAATAAATACCCGGAAATATCCGGTAAATAATGAAGTAAATCCGAGAAACCTGAAAGCCATGATAGACTTCACCCACGAATACGGCGTATATAGATAATGGCAATCCAGTCGAACAGAAAACAATCCGGGCCCGGTTACGAGCCCGGATTGTTTTTTATCCCGGTGGTTTTTTGCGGACGTTTTACATCTGACCCTGGAACTCTGAATTTTGTAATATCAATACGCGGTAATGCTTTTTCTTGAGGTTTTTCCACCTGCGGCACCCAGTCGTAGGGAAGCCGGTAGGCACGGTAAACATGGTTCATATTCCTGCGTCTGTTGAAATACGGACTTATGTACTCCCAGACTATTTCGTAATCAGGTGTAACCTCAAGAATACGCCCGTTGGAGCCTTCGGTTATCAGCGTGTTTCCGTTGAGAAGTCTCTGGGCCGAGCTGATATGTCCGCTGTATATCCTGACACCCTGTGCAGGTCCGCCCGGACCCGCCCCGGCGGGACTACTGCTCCAGACCACCTCCAGCGTTACCGGGTCGATTTCAAGAACGCGGGAATAATCCCTGCGGGCTACTCCCACACCGTTCAGAGCACCGGGATTGGAGACGCCGTATCCCGCCTGTCCTCCGTTATCGAATATAAGGATGTTTCCTTCCCCGGGGAGTCCTCTCGGTATCATATGAGCGTGGTGTTGACCGATAATCCAGCCCAGCTTTTTCAGTTCGGGCGTGGTATTATAGTCGGGTCCCAGTCTCCAGACTATTTCCCCCGTTGTTTTATCGATAATGGCGAATATATTGGTCTGTCTGCCGCTCCAGATAATGTTATCGGGATGAAAGCGTTCGTCTCCAGAGTCATACCATTTATTGTGCCCGAGAGCAGACATGGAGTTGATATGAGTCCAGTCTCCATCTCCTGCTCTGCCCGGACTCATGCCGGGGTTACGGTAAATGGTATTTTTGGCGTCCTCGCTGAACCCCATCTCGTTAAAATGCTCGCTGCATATCCATTCCCAGATAATCTTCCCTTCCCAGGTAACCTCGATAAAGATATCATCCAGAAGGGGCTTACCGCTTATCTCCGGATTACGCAGGTTTTTATGACAGAGTAAAAGGGTGTTTCCTCTATCGACAAGCGGGTCCATATCCGGTGTGTAGTATCCGACGGGGTTGCCCTCTCTCTGGAAATCATGGTGCTGTCTCGCCATCCACCTTGGTTTCTGACGCGGGTCTTTTATAAGTTCGTGTTTGTTAAATTTCCACACGATATTCCCATCCCAGTCGACCTGGACAAGGTCAAGCTGGTCCTGCGAGCCGTATCTGGGATTTCTCGTGCCGGTGCTTCCCAGCGTATAACCTCCCGGCAGCATTTTATTCGGTATACCATCGAGCCCTTTCCATTGATTGACCACGTTCCCGTTCATATCGATAAGGACAGCCAGTGACTGTTTATTTTGAAACATGCGTGCCTGGAATACGGTATAGCCATTCCAGCACTTCTCAGGGTTATATATGGTCGTCCCGGTAGGGAATATACTTGCAGCCATTGCATCTCCTCTATTCTTAAATTTTACTTCTAATCACTATATTGGAACTCTAAGCGAGATGATAAATGTTGTCAAGATATTTACATCTATATAAGAACTGTTATCGGTTTACTTCAGTAAATATCTTCACTCACCCCCTTAATCCCCCTCTCACGCAGCAGGTTACTTGCTGTGTAAATATTAGATTGCGTGAGAGGGGGAAAGTAATTTTGGGAGAGGGGGCGAAGCCCCCTCTCCCTTAACTCCCCTCTCCAAACAGAACCACTGAAATGATAAGCTACTCTTGTTGGAGAGGGGGATAAAAACCTGCCAGCTACCCGCCTGAGACGGACTATGGCAGGCGGGAGCCTTAGGCAGGCGAAGTGTGAGTACAAATATCAGGTGAAATAGAGTGAAGCCATTTTGAAAAATATGGAGGAAAAGGAGTAATATTAAATTCAATATTTTAGAATTTAGCAGGTTGAAAAGGGGGACAAACCATATGACTGAAAATGAGAAGAAGATAGCCGTATTGAACCCACTGGGAACACTCCCTTCGATAAAACTAGAGCCGATGTCCCCCCGTCTCGATACCTTAAAAGGTAAAACGATATACGTGGTGGATGTTAAGTTTCCTGCCAGCAAGCAGTTCGGAGAGGAACTCCTGAATATACTCAAAGAAAAATATCCGGACACGACCTGGCTATATAAAGAAAAAGCCGGGACATATTTCGATGACGACCCTACCCTGTGGGAAGAAATCAAGGCTAAAGGGCACGGTATGGTGCAGTATGTAGGTCACTGAAGTACCTGTTCGCCGGCGGTCGCCGGTCACTGTGTTACCGCGGAAAAACTGGGCATCCCGACTGTCCCAATCGTTACCAACACATTTGAAACAGCTGTAAAGGAATCGTTATACGGCAAAGGTATGTCGAGCCTGCGAGTGACCTATGTGCCCCATCCTGTGGCTTACAGACCGCCTGAGGAGTGCCGGGAAAAACTGCTGGGCAAAAACCCGGTATCCGGCAGGCAGGTGATAGAAGAGATAATCGATGGACTGACCCGTCCTCTCACTGAAGAGGAAAAGAATACAGGACTGATAGAAAGACCCCGCGAGAGAATTCTGGGACCGGACACACCTGAAAATCTGTATAACCTTTTCCTCAATAACGGATGGACTTCATATATGCCAATAGTCCTTCCCACCGAAGAGAGAGTCGCCGCGATGCTTAAGGGGACAAGCCGAAAGCCAGATGAAAAAGTGGGCGAAATGGCGCCTTCGTCACCGTATGAAAAGTGGTCTTATAACGTGGAGCAGGTATCCGTTAATGCGGTGATGGCGGGAGCAAAGCCTGAATTTTTACCGGTTATACTCGCGCTGGCATCGGTAGGGACAACATCGCTATTCACCTCAACCAATTCATTCACGGCAATGGTATGTATCAACGGTCCTGTCCGCAACGAGATAAAAATGAACATGTCGATAGGCGCATTGGGTCCCTTTAATCATGCCAATGCCAGTATCGGAAGCTGCTGGACGCTGATATCCAGGAACCTCGGAGGAGGAGTTGTACCCGGTCTTAACTACATGGGCAGTCAGGGACAGGGACATAACTATAATAACCTTTGTTTCGCCGAGAATGAAGAACGCCTGCCTCCCGGCTGGAAACCCTTCCATGTACAGAAAGGTTATAAAACGGAAGAGAGCGTAGTCAGTGTTTTTCACGGCTGGAACTGGAGTAATATGGGCGGATTCGAGTCCGATAAAGACTACACTATAAAAAGATTTTTCGAAGCCAATACCCAGTGCTGCGGTGAAACTGTGGTGCTCGACCCGCTGGTAGCCATGATGCTCCAGAAAGACAGCGGTTACCGGTCAAAAGAGGCATTCAGTACATGGCTTAACGAAAACGTGATGATGACACAGACGGAGTACTGGGGATATCCCGGGCAGGCTTTCGGAGGCAATGCCATGAGAGGACATGTTGAAGAACTGGAAAGGGGCAAAGAGGGAGAGGAACCCTATGCCTCATGGCTTAAACTCCCGGAAGGGGCCGTGATACCGGTGCCGAGAGACGTGGATGTTAACATAATGGTAGCGGGTGGCGAGACGAATCCCTACTGGCAGGGAGGCAGTCTCAGGTACATAGCCAGCGCCTCGGTAGGTGAATGGCGTTAGATAGCCGGTACTCAGACATGGGGGTGTTATTCACACCCCCATGTCAATTATTCAGGCAGGTGTTTCCTCTTTTTTAACCATCGGCAGGAAGCGGTGTGCCAGCCAGATAACGAGCATGGCGTCGGCGACCAGCCCGACTGAGATAGCAGCTTCCATCCAGTGCGGGAAGTAAGTATAGCCGGGTCTTATGGCTAAAGCAAGCATACTCACATTAAAGCGATTGAATATCAGCCCGATGATTACCAGTACCGCTGTACAGAACAGCATGGTACCGCTCCGCCTGACACCGGGTAGAGAAAAGAGAATAATCGGGAGAATCACTCCTATGGTTATCTCCCCCCACCACAACAGACTGTATACACCGGAGTTGAAAAGCAGCCCGAACTCACCCGTTATCGCCAGGTCTGCAAGTTTCAGCAATAGATAGAAACCAAGTATATAAGGGATGGTTTTACCCAGACCACTGACAATCTCAAGGCCTAATTTATGTCCAAAGGCGCGGCTGCTTAGCATGGATTCGAAGATAACCATAGCCGGACCCACGGCAATAGCTGAAATAAGGAAATGAATGGGCAGGATGGGTGAATACCATAAGGGGTGCAGCGTCTCGGGTAGAATCAGCAACATCGAACCCAGAGAGGACTGGTGCAATGTGGAAAGGACTATTCCGGCGATTATAAGAGGAATCTGCACCGCCCGGACTAACCGTAAGGGTATTTGCCAGTTAAAGCGTCTGATAATCGGGAAGTCCAGCTCGTTCAACCGCTCAAAGACTGCCGGACTGAACTCAAGAGCCAGCACGGCCGTATAGCATATTACACACATCGCCACTTCGAACATCGGAGAATGGATATTCCAGTAAATTATGGCGTGCCAGATATACCATGGCTGTCCCAGGTCGACCAGAAGGGCAAGAATTACCAGCGTATAGCCGAGGAACGCGGTCAATATCGCCGGTCTGGCAATGGGGCGGTACTTCTCTCGTCCGAAGATATATACAATCCCCGCAAGGGTGAAACCGCCGGCGGCGAGGGCGACACCGCAATACAGATCGAAACTAATCCACAATCCCCAGGGACGACCGTCGCTGAGATTACTGACGGCTCCAAGTCCGTTAATGAAACGGAGCACTATCACGGCAAGGGTAGGGATAACGAGCGCGCTCAAGATGAGAATACCAACGGGAAATGATTTTCTCTTCTCCATTATTCCGTCGCTCCAATTCCGGTTTCTTCTTTTTCAGTTTCCTCCTTCTGCTCCCGGCTCAATTTTCTTTTACGACGAACAATCCAGTAGATACCGGACATCAGCGCCGCCACACCTACCAGCACCGAAGGGATTGCACCCATGGCACGCTCGACATTGACCGTTACCGGTTCGGTGCCGACAGTCGGAAACCCAAGGTCTTCAAATGGTACGGGTGACAGGTAAAGCCAGGATGTACCCCCGGCCTCTTTCTCTCCGTATATATGGTCTACGTACTTATCAGGGGCGGCGGCGATTCGCTCTCTTGCTTCGGCAATAAGTTCATCTCTTTCTCCGAATTTCAAAGCTCCTGTCGGGCATGACTTGACACAGGCCGGCTCCATGCCTGCACTGAGCCTGTCGAAGCAGAATGTGCATTTGCGTATCCATGCCATCGGCTTGTCCCATTCAAAGGTCGGAATGCCAAAAGGGCAGGCGACCATGCAGAACCGGCAGCCGATACATTTGCTGTCGTCGTAGATTACCGGGCCTTCTTCCGTTTTCTGCAAAGCGCCGACCAGGCATATCTCAACGCAGGCTGGATATTCACAGTGCATACACTGTACCTTGTTGAAAACCCACATAAGCTTGCCGCCGGATGATACCTCGTTAAAACGTATCTTTGTGAAAGTACTGGCGGACAGTTGCGACGGGTTCTCAAAGCTTCCCTGGTTCGTGGTAGTCTCTGCCGGTAGTTCATTCCAGGCTTTACATGCTACCTGGCATCCTCTACAGCCGATACACTTTACAGAATCACACAGTACCGCTTTTGACATTCTTCATCCGTCTCCTTTCTATAGTTGTGTGAACCCCGTAAAACTGGAGTAAATCAGGCCACTAATAAGATAGTGTTTTGTACTCTTTGAGCATACTGCACCGGACTCATATAATCAAGACTCTGATGCAGACGATCATTCCGGTACCATTCACGATAGGTCTCCCAGGCTGTCTTTGCCTCCTGAAAACTCCTGTACTCATTCCGGTAGATTTCCTCCGTTTTATAGCTTGAATTGAATGATTCGATATACGGTTTATCTTCAGGGCATTGTATTCCGGCATACTCAAGTCTGACATTCAGTAGACGGGCTGTTTCCCGGAACCGATGCGCCCTGAACTGGGAGCCCCTATCCACCCTGAGTGTCAGTTGATGGCCTTCCGGCACCTTCCCTCCGAATCGTTTCACCACAGCCTTCTCCAGAGCTTCAGCCGCCTCTACTGCACGGCACCTGTCGGAGAAGACATCTCCAACGATATCCCGGTCCCATCCGTCTATCACGGCACACAGATAAGCATTACCCTGTCCCGTCCAGACATGGGTGAAATCGGCTTCCCAATAGCTGTCAGGAGTCTCCGGTTTAACCACATCCAACTGCGTCCACCTGATTCCTTTCACTTTCCGGGGCTGCTTCAATCCAAGGACACGCAGATGTCTCAGCACCTTTTTAGCATTGACCGTCATTCCTTGAGCCTTGAGGGATTGTGTAATCTTACGATAGCCATATACCTCATTATGCCCCTGGCGCACAGCGGTAATAGCAGCTACCAGCTCTATGTCGAGAGCTTTCGGTTTCCTCATTACCACCGGACGGTAGTAGTAACTGGAACTCGATAACTCTGACACTTTCAATGCTGCCGGCAACGGCGTGCCTTCCTCAGTTATTTCCTCTACCAGTTTCCTTTTCATCGCCGTGGTAAGACCCCGTTTAACTTTTTTTGAGCTTCGATGATCAGTGCCTGTTGCCCAACAAGTTCTTTCAGCCGACGGTTCTCATCTGCTATCGGATCAAGACTGCCTCTCCACCGTTTATCCGACATCGCGGCGCGTCCTCCGGCCAGAAACTGCTCCTGCCAGCGGTATGCCTGGGTGGCGCTTACCCCATGCCTGGCACATATCGCCGCTATCGACTCCTCTCCTTTAACCATCTCTAGGACGATTGTTACCTTTTCCTCGTTTGACCACTTCTTTAGGTTCATTTCCCCATGTTCCCTTTCCAGTGGCCTTACTATAGCTTATTCGCCCCTCTAGTTTAAACGGGGTGCATTCCAATAGAGCGCACAAAAAAAGGTGGTTGCCGGTGAGTAAAGGAGTCAAAGCAACCACCAGTATTTGTCTAATCCCCGAAACAGTCATCGCACAGCCTTGACGGTTTCTCTGGTCTCCTCCTCAGAAACTGTTTCAGCAGAGTGCCTGCCCTCATCTTCAGCTATCAGGTTGTCTAATGTATCGAACATTTTCACTTGAGACCTGGCGCGCTTTGCCTGCCTGATTCGCCGTTCCTTAAGCAGGAACACACCGGCCGTGGCAAAACCAAACATTGCCGGTATAGCTATAAAGATTCCTAGTACCATCATGACTGCCAGTGCTAGTTCCATCTATTCTACCTCCTGTTTTCTTACTTAATCCTATCGCTCCATCCAGTATTAATTTACCATCTTATGAATACATACAGCTTCCGCAGTGATACTTATTTGCAGGCTGCAAAATACCTAACTACCCTTGCTATATACTGTGCTAAATACTTACCCGCAGGCGTAAACGGTTAAGTATAATTGCTTATATAGACCGGGCAGTAATACAACCAGAATCTTTTGTCCTTGTTGTTCAATCTTGGTTGTTGTCACCCCTGCGAAAGCAGGGGTCTATTGCATCGATGAGATAGATTCCCGCCCGCCACGGCGGGCGGGAATGACATTGTTTTTTAACAACTAAGATAAAGTAGAACAATTTTGTCAGGAGTATTGACAAACAAGGGGGAATATATCTAAAATTTATGTAGCGAAAAATATACGGCATATAAAATAATGATATATAAATCGTTAAGTCCCAGGAAACGCATAATACGTCCTCAACCGGCTATACTGACACTTTACGGCGATTATCTGCTTAACCGCGTCGAAGAGGTGGGTATCGGCAGTCTGATAACGTTATTCAGTAACTTCGGTTTATCGGAACAGGCCGTAAGGTCGGCGGTATCGCGTATGTGCCGCGCCGGGCTGCTTAAAGCCAGAAGCCGGGGGAAAAAGAGTTACTACTCACTCACAGATTACGGTCACAGTCTGCTGACCACCGGCGCCCAGCGTATATTCGTGAGGAAGAACAATGAATGGGACGGGTTCTGGCACATCGTTACCTATTCGATTCCGGAGCAGAACCGGAAAACAAGAGACTCGTTTCGACGCGAGCTTGGCTGGATGGGATACGGTGCTCTGGCAGGGGCTACCATGATTTCGCCCTATGACCTGACTCAGGATGTCATGGAACTTGCCGAACGGCTCGGCGTCCTCGAGAATATACAGATATTTCAGGCAAGACAGCAGGGTCTTTCCGATGCACGAAAGATAGTATCGCAGTGCTGGGACCTGAACCGTATACATGAAAGATATGCTGCATTTCTAGCGGAATACCAGCCGTGGTATGAAGAGCGTTTGCGGTGTATCGAGGCCGGCGAGGAAGTCGATGCAAGCGTGTACTTCGTGGAGAGGTTTACCCTGATACACGAATATCGTAAGCTGCCGTTCTACGACCCCGATTTACCCGTAGAACTGCTCCCTGAGAACTGGCTGAGACCTCAGGCGGCTAAACTATTCCAGGAATACCATGACCTGCTGGCTGAAAAAGCAAACGAGTATTTCGATTCAGTAATAGAGAAATACGAACTTAGGGATTCATATACCGGATAAGAGACTAAAAGTAAGAGAATGTTTGAAAAATTCGATGATATATACAACAACAGGATAGAATACGCAAAGGCGTGGAAAGACAGGACAGGCAATAAGGTTCTGGGATACTTCTGCACCTATATGCCCGAAGAGATACTGTACGCTGCCGGTGTCCTGCCGATACGTATCCTGGGCAGCCATGAAATACAGGACGTCACCGAGCCGCACATCCACAGCGGAATGTACTGTCCTTTCTGTCGTGATGCTCTAGCCGAAGGCTTGCTGGGTAAATATGATTTCCTGGACGGGCTGGCGATTGCCCAGTCATGCCTGCACATCCGACAGTCGTTCTTCAGTTGGCAGATTCACAAACCGGTGGGGTTTATGTACTACCTGCCTCACCCGATGCACGTTCAGAGTAAACGCTCGGTCCCGTACCTGAAGGCGGAACTGGAAAATTTCATAAAAGCCCTGGAAGAATGGACCGAAAAGCAAATTACGGACGATGACCTGCGTCGGGGCATCGAGATAATGAACAGAAATCGTGGACTGATGCACAGAGTTTACGACTTTCGTAAGAACATGAATCCGCAGGTAACAGGCGCTGAAGCTATGAAAATGGTGATTGCCAGCCAGTTGAGTGATAAAGAGGAACACTCCAGGTTAATCGAAGCTCTATTACATGACCTGCCAGACAGGAGTCCCGACCGGATGGCAGGTGTCCGGCTCATGATATTCGGCAGCGAAAATGACGATTTTCCTTTTATAGAGATGGTGGAGGACATGGGTGCAACCTTCGTTATCGAAGACCACTGTACCGGCAGCAGGTACTTCTGGGTGGACGTGGACGAAGAAAAAGCAAAGTTGGACCCTCTCGGAGCAATCACGGAACGGTACATCAATAGGATTGCCTGTCCGAGTAAAGACTGGCCGGAGCGCTCCCGAGAGCAGCACCTCCTGGGACTGGCGAGGGAGTACAACGTCGAGGGCACAGTTATCACTCAGCAGAAGTTCTGCGACCCCCATGAATGCGATATCCCTCCGCTGACCTGGATGCTCGAAGAAAACGGCATCCCGTGTTATTTCCTTGAATTTGACGTTACGGTGCCGGTAGGGCAGTTACAGGTACGCATGGAGGCTTTCCTGGAGCAACTTACACTGAATATATAGTCCGTCTACGGAGTAATTAATATGGCAGTAGGAAAATACAAGAGCAAGCCGCTTGATTGCTGGCAAAAGGCAAAGGAACTCAGAGAGAAATATTACCGGAACTACGCCGAAGCTCACGAGAAAGGCGGGATCAGGTGGATCGGTGGTGCCTGGCAGCTCGACTCCATCCCGATGGGTCTGGGTGACGATGTCTATCCACTGACCGGCGAACCGTACGGCGCCAGTGTGGGGCACGACCCTGCCTATGCCCTGAAGCTTCAGGAGGCTGCCGAGAGCGAGGGCTTTGCCAGAGACCTCTGATCATACATGAGGAATGAGTGGGGCTCACTCATACTGAATGATTACTACTTCGGTGGCGAATGGCCGGCGCCGGACTTCTATTATATGAACCATATCTGCTGCGTGCATTCCAAATGGTACCAGATAATGCGTGACCTCGATAAGAGAAAACACGGGCTGGATATACCTTTCTTTTCGATAGACGTATCCGTGGGTCTTTATGATGACCTCAGTGACTCTAAAATCGATTACGTAGCCGGACAGTATCTGGACGCTATCGAATGGATGGAGAAGGTAACGGGCCGAAAATACGATGACGAGAAGCTGTTCCAGGCAGTCTACAATGAGTGCCGCAGCACCTCTCTCTGGGCGGAAATATGCGCTCTGAACCAGGCCAAGCCGGCGCCTCTGGACGAGAAGTCCATGTACGCGTTATACGTACTCGGCACTCTCAATAAAGCGTCGAAGGAATTTGCCGACTTTTATGAAGTACTGCGTGACGAGGTAAGAGACAGGATAGATAGCGGGATTGCGGCGGTATCGACCGAGAGGTTCCGTATTATGACGGACAGCCAGCCGCCCTGGAGCGTCCTCAAGATATTCCGCTACCTGGAAGAATACGGTGTCGTCTCTATCGGTTCACTGTACACTTTCGCTCTTATCGGCATATGGGATACTCTGCCGGATGGCACGATTGTCCCGGCAAAGACTCCGCAGGAAGAGGGTATAACCTTTAAAAGCCGCGAGGAAGCCGTAAGGTTTATCGTACGCTGGAACCTGAAAAAACTGACCTGGGAACAATTCTACGACTCCCGTAGCAGGGCGGCACGCGTCGTGCAGATAGCCAGGCAATGGAGCGTGCAGGGAATGTTCATGCATCTTAACATGGGCTGCGAAGGTACTACCATCGGTAACCTGGAGAGTCGCCTTGCTCTGATAAAGGAAGGGATTCCGGTTCTAACCTATGAAGGCAATATGGCGGACGACCGCCAGAATGACGACGCCGGAACACTGAAAAGAATAGATATCTGGCTTAAAAGCCTGGGACTGGATAAGGTTAAAACATAAACTGTAAAGGAAAGAGAAGAGAATGATAGCTGCGGGAATCGATGTCGGGGCAGTCGCAACGAAAGCGGTTGTAGTAAAAGATGGCAGGATAATCGGGAAAGCGATAGTCCTGACCGGCTTTGAACAAAAAGCATCGGCCGAAAAAGCCCTGGCGGGGGCGTTAAAGGACGCAGGAATAAACCGTGACGATATCGAGTATATCGGTGCCACCGGCACCGGCTCGAACACGGTTGACTTCGCCCAAAAGACTTTTGAGGACGTTACCGCCGATGCCGCCGGGATTATTCTCGTTTGCCCGGAGGCAAGGACGGTAATCGATGTCGGTGGAGAAGAATCGAGGAGTATTTTTATCGATGGAAACGGTAACGTAAAAGACTTCGCCCTTAACGAGAAGTGCGCCTCGGGTACCGGAGCTTTTATCGAAGCCATGGCGCTTGCTCTTGAAGTTGGGGTGGAGGATATCGGCGAGCTTTCGCTTGCTGCGGAAAAGGAGCTTGAGATAAACGCACAGTGCGTCATTTTCGCTGAATCCGAGGTTGTCTCGCTGATTCATGCCGAGACACCGAAACCCGATATCGCCAGGGCGGTAAATGAGGGTATCGCCGCCCGGATTGTTTCCATGGTCAGGCGTTCAGGAATGGAAGACACCGTAGCGGCTGTCGGCGGAGTAGCCAACAACAGGGGTTTTATCGACCGCTTGAAATCACGCCTGGGCAGAGATGTCGTTGTGCCGGAAGACCCGGAGATGGTCGGCGCCGCCGGGGCGGCTAAACTCGTTATACCATGAACCCGGGGTTATTAAGGAGATAAGATGGCTAAGGATGTGAAGACAAGAGAGACAGAGTACTGGCACTGGGAAGAATCACGGTGGACGAACCCTGATACAGACTGGAAAAGCGCTGATATCATCACTGCCGGAGTCGATATAGGTTCCGTGAGTTCCAAGGCGGTGGTAATGTGCGACGGCAAAATTTACTGTTACAGCAATATGAGGACCGGCTACAAGAGCAAAGAGAACGCCATAAAGGCGATGGACTGGGCGCTAGAAGATACCGGGATAAAGCTGGAAGACATTCACTACATAATCGGTACCGGCTATGGACGGGTCAATGTACCCTTCGCTCATCGGACACTTACCGAAATAGCCTGTCACGCCAAGGGCGCTCATTTCATATACGGTCCAAGCGTGCGGACCGTCCTAGATATGGGAGGTCAGGACTGCAAAGCAATCCGCTGTGATGCCAGCGGCAAGGTAGAGAGTTTTCTGATGAACGATAAATGCGCCGCCGGGACAGGACGAGGCATGGAGGTATTCGCCACCCTGCTTCAGATACCCATCGGCGAGGTAGGCCCGCTTTCACTGACCGTCGATGAGGAACCGGAGGCGGTAAGCAGTACCTGCGTGGTATATGCCAAGACGGAAGCTATAGGACTCCTCCGTTCCGGCTGGCCTAAAAATAAGCTGCTCGCAGCTTACTGTTCTGCGATGGCGCACCGGGTATACACTTTGCTGAACCGCGTGGGAATGCAGGAGGACTTTGCCATCACCGGCGGCATTGCTAAGAATCCGGGCGTAGTACGGCGACTGGAAAAAGAACTGGGAGTTACGGCGCTCAGCAGCGAATACGATACCCAGATCGCCGGTGCTATCGGCGCAGCCCTGTTCGGTAAGGCGCTCGTAGAGCGGCAGGGCAAAAAAGGTTAGTTTGTCATTAGAGATATTCATAAAGATGTTACGCAACTCTATCGAGCTTTAGACGCAGATACCTTGGGGCGAGCATCAATAAGGATGATATTTTTGTCTCCATCCATTTTCAGATTGCGTAATATATGATAAACACGTTGATACTCTTCATCTGAGAAATATATTATTACCTTGTATCCATATTGAGCATCACTAGCTTTTTTATAGAGTTCCAATTGGTTTTTTAAATTTTCTCTTAGATGAGTGTTTTTCGCTAGTTTAAATTCGACTAACGTTTTATCCTTCTGGCCAAGTGAAATTTTAAAATCAGCAGGACCTATTCCATTATTTACTTCACGGCTGACATCCAAAGATGTACCAAACCAAACCAATCTAAAAAGAACGTGTAGATCCTCTTCACGTGTTATAGGTTTCTCTTTGTTATAGAATATAGTCCAACATCCCTTATTTTCTATAGCATCTTTAAGAAACGCAATTCTCTTATAAGTTTCATCTCTAGTCATTGTTCCTAGTTGATAGAATTGCGTATTATAAGCCAGGAAATTGGCCAAGTACCCAAATTGTTCAATAAATAATTGTTCGGATTCAGCAACATAAAGCGTACTACGCTTTATAGCTTTATCGCCATTATCTTCTCTTGAGCGTATAAAGTAGTCTATCAACTCAGGATATATGCGAGTGAATCCTTCAATCGCTGCATTGATTTCTTTTGAATTTGGTTCTTTACTAAGAACCTTTTTGAAATATTCATCAAGGTCTGCTTGAAGTTGTTCATTTGGCGAGGCCTGAACTATCGTGAAGAAATCACTAATATAATCTGCCCTACTTATCCAGGTATTTTCACGTGTAAGTATATCTTTTGGAGTTAATATAACAAAGTCGTTGTTAAAGACTGGTAAAGTATATTCTCGAGCAGTCCATACGCCAAGACTACTATCAAATCTTACACGAGGTATACGAAAACGAGTTTTGTATTTGCTTTCTATATATTTTTCTGTAAATTCCTGTGTATATTCTAGAAGGTATTCCTTAATGAGGTTCGTAACAAAATCGCTGATCATATCACGACCAACACCTTTGCTAATAAGGCAGAGTTTTTCCAGATGCGTGCCTAATGTTATAGTCTCTTTCCCGAATGATGAAAAGATTCTTGAAAGGTTTTCATTTAAAACTTTAGCAAAGGTACTTCCAAGACCTCTACCAGAGTTACCCATAAACGTAAAACCAAAATAATTCTGCTTAACTTCAGAGAAGTAAAACAGTGACTTCAAACGTCCAGGATTTACTGTAGTGTATAAGGAAATATCTCTTAAATACTCTAGGTAGTGAATAATCTGGTTATGTAGTTCCTGATAGTAAGGTTTGTCACTCTGGAAAAGTAGGAAAGGATCTATAAATAGTGGTAGATCGGAAATTAGAGAAATATTAAAAGCCCCACACTCATCTAAAATCTTTTTCGGGACTTCAAAATAATCTGTGAAGTATAACTTTAAAGGAGCTTTCTGCATTATATCTCCTCTGAGGATAATATTATATAGCCTTTTTAATATGCTGTATTGTAATGGGAGTCTATATCTTTTCTATGTAATTGTCAATATTTATCCACTATATGTATATTATGCGATAATACTAATATAACTTCTGGATAATTACATTAATAATGATATAAAATAAAACATTAACTATATATTTAAAAGGATCAAAATTTATATAATAAGATACACAAAGCCAACGTATACACCTAAATCCGTAAAATGATAGAATATTGAGATGGACGGAACGACTTACGAGTCCGAAGAAATTTTCAAGTTTGACCTGGAAAAATACGGACTTGCCCGCCTTGAAGGCAGAAATATTCTCACCCTGACCGGTTCCGACATGGACAACCTCCTGGAAGCCCTCGGAAATGATGATATATCTCTCAATGTGCCTTTACCCTGTATACCCGCTACCGTTCAGGAAATCCTTACTTCTTCGGAGTGCAGAAGGTGCGGGAAATGCTGCATACCGAACCCACTGAATCCGTCAAGTCCGGGCATTGAAGCCTTCAAAGAAGAGCTTGAAGAAATTGCTAACTATCTCCAGATGCCTTTCGAATCTTTGAAAGAAAAGACGGCAGTAGGGAAATATGTACTCCATCCTTTCAAAGGTAATTTAGCTTTCACCAGATGGATGCCTTTACCGTGTCCGTTCTACGATTCTGAAAACAAAGAATGCCGTGTACATTCGGTCAGGCCGGTTGTCTGCAGGATTTACCCGATTATCCTCACCGGTGATAATTCGGAGTTCTCAATCAAGCTCAACTGCGATTACGGCAAAGATTTATTAATCGAGGCATTTAAACTGGTAAGGCAAAGCAAGCCCGACCTCGAGATTAACCTGTAGCCGGTAAAATGATCTGTGTTTACAAACCACTCTCAAGAGACCTATACTTTACCCTGACATGCCCTGTTAATTGACTCGTCGCTCGTTTATACCACAATGAAAGGAGAGAGTAATGACTGAATTGCGTTACGCAAAGAACATTGTTACCGATACCAGGGAATACACACCGGAAGAAATGGCCAGAATCGAAGAGATGAGAAAAGCCAGCCCTATAAAGTCGACCATCGAAATGCTGAGGCTGCTCTGGATGGATGATGAGAAGGTGGAAGGGGCTTTGTTTTACATGGAGTGTATCTGGCTGTGGGGTGGAGTAACCACTTCCGGGACTACGGAAGAGCCTCATCATCACGACTTCGATGAGGTTATCGGCTTTATCAGCACCGACCCGGAAAATCCTCACGAGCTTGATGCCAGAATGGAGATTATCCTTGGAGACGAAACACACTTCCTGACAAAAAGCTGCCTGGTTCATGTCCCGGCCGGCATGAAACACTGCCCGTTGACGTTCAGGGAAGTCAACCGACCGGTCTTTTTCTTCACTCTCGCGCCTATAAGCCGGTACGGACGGACCTCTGAAACTGAAAAGCCGGGTGAAGGAAAACCCGGAGTATCCACCTTCATACCGCCTGAGCCTGATGCCTCCGGCACAAGATACGGAAGGTACATTATCACCGAGCCGAAGCCTCACGGGACCGGACCGCCGCCAGGACCTGAAGGACCGCCAACGGCAAAAGCAACTCAGGTCGTTTCGCTGGATGACGAAGCATCGCCGGGTGCGTTTTATGCCGATTTCGTCTGGATATGGAGCGGAGATTTGACCATGTCCCCGCAGCCTCACTCCCATGATTTCGATGAAATGATAGGTATCGTCGGCTATTCAGGTAAAGATAACCCCCGCGCCATTGGTGGTGAGGTAACCGTAGCCCTTGAAGACGAGATACATTCCATCAAGCAGAGTTCGCTTGTATACGTGCCGAAAGGGCAGCAGCACTGTCCGATAGAATTCAAGGACATTACCAGTCCGGTGCTCTGCTTCACCATCGGTAATACCCTGAAATGGGATAAACAGTAGAAGGAGGAAAGGAATGACCGACCGGAAATATTCTAAATACATAATGACCGATGTCGACCGTGATTACCTTGCTTCTTTACGAACGCCGAAGAGCATAGAAGAGCAGCGGGAAGCCGGTAACTATATAGAAAGCACCTACATGTTTCATCTCGATGACACTATCCTGGAAGGCGGGTTTTATACCGACTGCCACTGGGTGACCGGTGTGAAAGGGGATGGAGGAGCGCAGACGGAAATCGCTCATACCCATGATTTCGGTGAAACTCTCGGATTCGTTGGCTCGATTCTTGATGACCCCCGCGCTCTTGGTGGAGAAATCGAGTTGTGGCTCGAGGACGAGCAATACATAATAGACAAAAGCTGCCTGATTTATGTGCCAGCGGGCATGAAGCACCTTCCTCTCATATTCCGCAGGGTGGACAGCCCGATATTTTTTTGGACAGCCAGCGACAGCAAGAGATACGGCAGGACTTCAGGAAACGAGTTCTAGGCTCGTATATTCTTTACATAAAGATATATAAGAAAATAGATAACGGGTATCTACATGCAGGTATTTTCATGCCTAGTAGCTCTTCCTGGACACTTCATTGCCTGATGAATCGTATAATATTGCTGTATCAGGAGAGCTGTTATCCCAGATAGCCCTGCCGTAGTTGAAACTGAAGCCCCCCCATTCCGCATGTATCTCGTTAGTATAAACCCGGATAGTCTCGCCAGGTTCAATTACATAGGCGGGAAATGTGAATGAAGGTTCTCCGTCCGAGCCATCGATGAGTACCCAGCCCGATATATCCTGGGCCGAATCTCCCAGGTTCGTTATCTCTACATATTCATCCGACTCTACGGAAGGTACCAGACCGTCGTAGAAGATATATGTTATCCGGACATTGCCCACCTGCCTGAAACGGGCGGTGATGGTTTTATCGCTATTCATGGTGGTGGTTACGGATGATGAGGTGCCCGAGACATCTCCTTCCCAGCCTTCTAATACCCAACCGGTTGCAGGAGAAGCCGTAACCGTTACTTCTACGTTTTTATCATATTCATATGTACCGGAGGCGGGACTGGTAGTCCCTTCACCGTCGATTTCTATCCTGAGAGTATACATAGCCGGTTCGAAATAGGCGATGATATCTTTGTCTTTATCCATGGTAACTATCGTGGTCAGCGAGTTGCCCGCAGCATCTCCCTGCCAGTGGGCGAACTCCCATCCTTGTACCGGTGAGGCGGTAACCTCCACCTCGGTACCTATCTCGTAATCATACATACCGGGGGAAGGTTCTGTAGTGCCCTGACCATCGATAGTTATATTGAGATTGAATGCAACGGGCACCTGCCGGAAATAAGCAGTAACAGACCTGTCACTGTCCATTGTGACTGTTGTAGTCGTGGAATTTCCTGAAGCGTCGCCTTCCCAGCGGGAGAATTTCCATCCGGCGGTGGGTGTGACGGTAACCGTTATTTCTTCACCTTTGCTGTACTCATGTGTACCGGGAGCCGGCCTGGTAACTCCCTGGCCTTCGACATTAATTGACAGGCTGCAAAACTCAGGTGACGATAGTTCATGTACCTCTTCCTCTTTGTCCTGAGAAGAGCAGGAGGTACACTGACAAAATACCAATAAGGTGAGTGTAATAACGGCAGCCAGACAAATTCTTTTCAACGGTGTTTCCTTTTACCGCGCGCCGGCCTGGTTTATGAACCGCGGAATTTCTCCAGAGCCAGGGATGCCCCTTTCCTGAGAAAAGTGTCTGAATCATCCACGGTATTCAGGACGAATCCCTTTTCTTTAGCCCACTGTATGTTATCTGAAACAGCAAACATGCCGGCCGGTTTTCCGGCTTTATCCGCCGCCTCGAGGACTATATCGAAAGCTGCCAGGTATTCTTCGTCATCCCACTTCGGCAAGTCGAGTCCATAGCTGATAGCGAGGTCGAAGGGCCCGATGTAGCAGGCATCGACTCCTTCGACAGCCAGTATTTTATCAACGTTTTTCACCGCTTCTCTGGTTTCTATCTGGACTATCACCATAATTTCATTATTGGCTGTTCGCCTGTAATCCGGGTCGAAGAGTCCGGCTCTCCTCGGTCCGTAGCCCCTGAGACCTTCGGGAGGGTACTTGCAGGCACGTACCGCGTATTCAGCCTGTTCTCTGGTATTGACCCAGGGAACGAGAACGCCGTGCGCGCCGATATCCAGTATACGCTTGATCACCACGATATCATTCCACTGTGGCCTGACTATCGGGGTGCAGTCGCTCCCATTCATAGCCTGCATCATTATCGTCATCGTCTCAAGTCCGGTAACAGCATGTTCACCATCGATAAGAAGCCAGTCGAATCCCATGCGGGATAAGACCTCGGTTACATCCGGATGAGGGAGAGTTACGAAAGTCCCGATTACATCTTCACCCCTCCGCAGTTTCTCTTTCAGCAGATTCTTCAACTCCTAATCCTCCCGTAATTTATTGATAGCATTATATCAGACACTCCTCCTTTTCCACCTTCCCATCCGGAAATAGATAGCGTAAGCGGTTGCTCCGGCAACCCAGCCTGCCACTATAGCCCACCTTACTCCGTACACACCGAGGTCGGTAAACCTGGGTAAGAGGAATGCCAGCGGTACCTGTAACGCCCAGAAATTCAGCAGTGTGACCAGCATCGGTGGCAGAGTGTCTCCGGCACCCGAAATAGAGTTCTGTAAAACGAAATACAGGCCCATAAACAGGTAACCTGCGGCCGCTATCCTGAGGAAGGTGCTGCCTATTTCGACTACCTCGGGGTCGGCGTTGAATATTTTGATTATCCCCTCAGCGGCAAACATTATTATCAAGCCGATAATGAGTGCGTAACCCTGCGCCAGGCCGACAGCCAGCCAGCCGCTTTTTTCCGCTCGTTCCGGCTGCTGGGCTCCCAGGTTCTGACCGACAAGTACGCCGGAACCGTTACCAAGTCCCATACACGGCATGCGCAGGACTGCCTCTATCCTCTGAATAAGCGCATGTCCTGCCACCGCCAGAGTACCGAATGGCGCTATAATCCACATTATTATCATGTCCCCGAAAGCCCTCTCTGTGCCCATAATAGCTGCGGGTATACCGATTCTGACAATCCTCCATATCATGCTGAAATCAAGGCTGAAGTTCCTCAGAGTCAACTTTAACCGCGACCTGCCGGTGAAGAGAATCCAGAAAGCTATTAAACCTCCCAATCCCTGAGATATTACATTCGTCGTGGCTGCGCCGGTAACGCCCATACGGGGAAATATCCACCAGCCGAAGATAAAGAAAGGTGAGAGTGCGGCGTGCAATACCCTGAAAAATATAGTTATCCTCATTGGTGTGTGAGTATCTCCTGAAGCCTGCATAATCCCTTCCGCCATCATACGGAATGACATTGCTATCGAACCGATAAACATTATTCTCATGTATGCCGCGCCCTCGGCAACGACGTCCGCTTCCACTCCAAAAATTTTCATTATGGGTTCAGCGAGAAAGATGCCGAAAGAAGCAATGATAACCACGTAAGTACCGCTGACGACAAAGGCTTGCTGGGCTATATGGTTGGCTCCCGAAGTGTCGCCGGCTCCGATGAAACGGGCTACTATCGCCCTGGTGCCCATGGTCAACCCCATGCGTGCCGAAGTGATAGCCATTACAGCCATACTGGCGATTCCGACTCCGGCGATAGAGGCGGCTCCGAGTTTTCCCACCCAGACCATATCAATGACAGGACCGAGTATATTGAAAGAGCTGCTTATTATAATAGGCCAGGATAGCGATAAGAGGTTTTTAAAGATATGACCCTTCGTCCAGTCTCTCTCAAAGCCATATCCACTCCGACGAAAACCACTTCTTTCTTCTTCTTCCATACTGTGCAGGCGTCTGTATTCTGAGTTTTGCGTTAATGTCGGCTAAGGTAATTTTAGTATCCATGGATAGCCGGCACAAATGAGGGCATACTGATTGAAAAACCAGTATATCATTACCTATATGGTTATTCAATTTAGGGGAGCTCACCACACTTGACATTTAACTGAGACTAACTTATACTTTCCCAAGATAGAATAAATATTATGGTAATAAGCAGAATAGCTGCAGTTGACTGGAATCAGGCATTTTGTTTTTTCCCGGCATATACCGCAGCTTAAATTTTATCATTCCTTTCTTTATTCAAATATCAAATATTGGATAAGCTTATGAACATCTCTATAGTTATCCCGACTTACAATGAAAATGATAATCTAAAAAATCTCACTCACAAAATCAATTCGGCTCTTAAAGAGAAAGACTATCAAATGGTCATAGTTGATGATAATAGTCCCGACGGAACAGCCGAACTGGCCGGAGAGTTATCTAAAGATTATCCTATTAAAGTAATTAAAAGAGAGGGCAAGCTGGGGCTTGCCTCGGCTATATTGGACGGGTTTCATTCTTCAGATGGTGAAATAGTCGGCGTTATGGATGCCGATTTACAGCACCCCCCTGCACTTGTAAAGGAACTTATAGAAGAAATCGAAGACGGATATGATATAGCTATCGCAAGCAGATATATCCCTGGTGGAGGGGTAAGAGACTGGTCCTTCTTACGAAGGCTCGTTTCCAAAGGGGCAACTATGCTGGCAAAGCCCCTGACACCCGTGAAAGACCCGATGAGCGGCTGCTTCTTCCTCAGGAAAGAAATCATTAACAACCATGGATTTGCTCCGAGCGGGTATAAAATATTACTGGAAATCCTGGTTAAAACAGAAAGCTTGCGCATTAAAGAGGTGCCGTATATCTTCGAGAAAAGAAAAGCCGGTGAGAGTAAGTTGTCAACCCGTGTATATCTAAACTATCTCCAGCTATTAGCCAGGCTTTATACGAGAAGGGCGCGTCGCCTCCTGAAGATATAACCGGGTAGTTCAGAATTATCCAAATAAGTCAAATAAGAAAAAGTTTAAAAACGCCTAAAAGCACCCGGGTATATAAGTCAATCAGATACTTGCAGAAAATAGTACCATTTATTGGCTATGAATATACTAGTATTCAACTGGAGAGATATCAAGCATCCTGAGGCAGGCGGGGCAGAGGTATACCTCCATGAGATAGCAGCCGGGTGTGTCAGAAAAGGCCATTCAGTCACTATTGTCTCATCCAAATTTCCCGGCAGTATCCCCGAAGAAACTATCGATGGTATTCGCCATATCAGAAAAGGCGGAAAGTACACCTTTTTGTTCGTACCGATATGTGATTATTTCTTTAAACTCAAAGAATATCGCCCCGATATTATTATCGAGAGTATCAGTAAACTTCCGCACTTAATGCCTTTGATAGTCAGAAAACCGTACATGGCTATCATCCACCATATCCACGGGCACACATTATTTAAGGAGCTGCCTCTCCCCGCAGCTTTATTGGCTTATATTATAGAGCGCCTGATACCATGGTTTTATCGCAAATCCGGCTTCGTTACGGTTTCCCCGAGTACACAGAAAGAACTGATAAGCATGGGAATTCCCGAGCGCAATATAACATTAATATACAACGGTATCGACCAGCGGCTTTTCGAAGGGACATCGGACGTTCAGAAATCCGCGAAACCACTAATCATATATATGGGTAGAGTAAAGCGGTATAAGGCTATTGACCATCTCATAGAGGCATTCGATATCGTTGTCAAACAGGTGCCGGACGCCGAACTGATTATTGCCGGTAAAGGGGATGCGTACGATGAACTTGAGCAACTTGTAAAACAAAAAGGACTGCGTTCTGTGACTTTCAAGCCTCAAACTACCGATGATGAGAAAGTGCAGATTATGAAAAAAGCCTGGGTTTATGTATCGACGTCAACCAAAGAAGGGTGGGGAATTACCGTTATTGAGTCCAACGCCAGCGGCACGCCGGTAATCGGTTATGATGTTCCCGGTATCAGGGATAGTATCAGGGATGGAGAAACGGGATTGCTCGTCTCTCCGGCGGGAGACATCGAGAAGCTGGCCCAGACTATCCTTAGAATACTTAATGACCGGGAATTACGTAACGGTTTAAGTGAGAAAGCTGTCGAATGGTCACGTAATTTTACCTGGGAAAATTCCACTGATGGGTTTTCAACCCTGCTCGATGGAATAGCCGCTAAACATTACATAAAAGACACTGATACAAAGAATTCACAGGGTTGATACGAATCTTACCGGGTTTCTTAAGACATTATATCTGCTTTTTGACACAAAGCCCCTGAATAAGTTAAATATAACAATGGTAAGAACATGACTGATAATCATCAGAGAGTAATACTGGTAGGCCTGGATGGGGCTACATGGAACGTTATTAAGCCACTTGTAGAAAAAAATAAACTTCCGGCGTTTCAACAGTTGATTCAAAAGGGTGTTTCGGCGGAGTTCAGGTCTACCATACCTCCTATCTCGCCTTCAGCCTGGAACTCGATTTATACCGGTGTCACCCCTGCCAAACACTCAATCTTCAGCTTTGTGAAAAGGACCAAAAACTCCTATTTCTATCAACCAATCAGCGCTAATGACAGGACCGCCGTTCCGCTCTGGCGACATATTTCGAATTACGGTAAAAGAGTAATCGCTCTCAATCTTCCGTTTTCTTATCCCCCAGATAAGATAAACGGAATAGTAACGACAGGACTCGGCACCCCCTCTCGTACAGCCGATTTTATTTATCCACCTGAATACCGTGACAGCCTTCTCAAACAGTTCCCCGAATTCGATGTAGACTTTAATGAAGACCTTCTGGTGATGACCAGCGACGTGAACCGGTTTTTGCACCAGATTGAGTCCGTTACCGATGCCCAGATAGATATGGCAAAATACCTTATGCATCATGAACAATGGGACCTTTTCTTCCCCGTATTCCGGGCAACGGACGTTATACAGCATTACTTCTGGGACAACGAAGAACTGATATATACTTACTATAAAAAATTCGATGACCTTTTAGCCTATCTGCTCGATTCAACTGATGATAACCGGACCGTAATGCTCTGTTCGGACCACGGATTCGGTAGAGTCGATACCTATGTTTATATCAATAATGTCCTCCAGCAGATGGGTTTAATTACAATCAAGCCTAAAAGAACCCCTCAAATCATTAATGCCGAGTTTATACAGGGACTAATGTTGAAGTTAGGTCTGAGAAACCTTGTCTGGAAGCTTAAACGTAATCCGCTCATTGAAAAAGTCCTAAAATTTATACCCAGCTCTGCTTACAGCTACCTGTTTCAGGTTGATTGGGCAGCTACCAAGGCATTCTTCTATGAGACTTCAGACGGTGCTATCTATATCAATATGGAAGGCCGCGAGCCTGACGGAAGTGTAACTACCGAAGAATACGAATCGGTGAGAAGACTTATTATTGAAAATCTAAAATCGCTAAAAGACCCAGTAACAGGGCGGAACATCATTAAACAGATATTTACCAGGGAAGAGCTATACGGCGGTAAGTGCGAAACTGCCCCCGATATTATCCTTCTCAAGAACGATGGATTTCGTCTGGTAGGATATAATGATAACGGTAATATATTCCAGGAGCCGGTGCACGGTGCGGCTACTCGCCCCGGCGACCACACGGAATACGGGGTTTTTCTTGCCTCCGGGAATGATATTAAAGAGGGTGACCATGTAACCGCCGAAGTATATGATATTGCTCCGACTATATACCACATTCTTGGTATACCCATCCCTACAAATGTCGACGGTAATGTGCTGGATATATTTAAAGCTGACTCTAATCTGGCTGGGCCATCGGAATATATTTCTGAAGAAACCGAGCGTATCAGACAGAGAATAGAGGGATTGAGAGAGAAGGGTAAGCTATGAAGAAGCGTAAAGTGATGGTTATCGGGCTGGACGGCGCTACCTGGGAAGTCATACAGCCGATGATAGAGCAAGGGAAATTACCGCATCTGGCAAGTCTGATAGAGAGGGGTACAAGCGGTAATCTGACCTCGGTACACCCTCCGGTATCGGCGAACGCCTGGACCTCATTTGCCACGGGTGTGAACGCCGCCAAACACGGCATATATGACTTCTCTATGCGAAGAAAGACCGATTATGACCAGGTGCCTGCCTTTTCCTTCGACAGGAAACATGACGCCCTCTGGAATATACTGGGTCGTCATGGCAAAAAAGTAACCGTATTGCGTGTACCCGGAACATACCCGCCGGAACAGGTCAACGGGTTACTGGTAAGCGGCTTCCCTACGCCCGAAGAGCAGGGTAACTATACCTACCCGAAGGAACTGCTGGACGAGCTATCCGACCTGATAGATGATTTTCACCTGCAATCGCAGGTACCGATGCGAGATAATAATGAGGAAGAATTTCTCGAGGAGATGCACCGTATTACAGATAATCTGGTAACCACTACTGTCCACTTGATGGATGGTTATGAATGGGACTTACTGGTCACGGTGTTCATGGCTACTGACGGGATTTCTCACCATTTCTGGAAGTACCTGGATAAGAACCATCCCGGTTATCAGGCAGATAAAGCCCAAAAATATGGTGAAGAGGTTTACCGTATATATGAGAAGGCTGATGATATTATTGCCAGACTAATCGCAAAGATAGACGAAGATACCGTTGTATTTATAGTCTCCGACCACGGCTCGGGTTCGGTGTACCGTGCCGTGTTTATCAATAACTGGCTGATTCAACAGGGGTTCATGAAACTGAAACGCAGTTTCATAACAAGGCTCCGTACTCTTGCTTTTTCCGCAGGTTTCACCCTGGATAATGTCTACAGAATTATCAAACCGCTGGGACTTGTAAGAATGAGTCAGGGCGCTGCCTATCGCGCCAACTCCCGTCTGATGAAAATAGCCAAAAAATTCTTCCTTTCCGATGCCGATGTGGACTGGAGTAAGACACAGGCATATTCTCAGGGTAATTTCGGACAGATTTACGTAAATCTTAAAGGCAGGGAACCAAAGGGAATTGTGTCTCCTTCTGAGTACCACGCCGTACGAGATAATATTATCGAATGCTTGAAGACGCTCCGCGACCCCGAAACCGACCGTCCCGTATTTGAGCTTATTTTAACGAAAGAAGAAATATATAACGGACCATATATGGAATATGCGCCCGATATTGTCTTCTATGACCGGGATATGAAGTATATCGCAGTAAGGCTGCTGGAATTCGGGAGCAACAAATTGATTGCCCCGCATCCGCTATGGAGTGGCGGGCATAAAATGGAAGGTGTCTACATCATCAGCGGGCAGGGTATTAAAGAAGGGCAAAAGCTGAATGCCAGCATCTGCGATATTGCGCCGACCATTTACCATATCCTTGACATCCCCATTCCGGGCAGTGTTGACGGTAAGGTACTGGATATCTTCAAGACCGGCTCTGAACTGGACAGGCAACCGGAATATTCCGGAATAGAAACCGAGCGTATCAGGCAGAGAATCGGGGAAATTAAAAAGAGCGGCAAGGTATGAAGAAACGCAAGGTGGTTGTCTTCGGGCTGGACGGGTGTACGTGGGAGCTACTCCGGCCATGGGTAAAAGCGGGTGAACTCCCGGTTATCGAAGGACTGATGAAAGAGGGCGTTTACGCTACTCTCCTTTCGACAATTCCCTCATATACGCTTCCTAACTGGACATCCCTGATAACCGGTGTGAATCCGGGTAAACACGGGATTTACGATATCTTCTACGAAACGGAGGATACCCGGAGGGTCGTCAGGACGTCGGATAGAAAAGTGCTATCGCTCTTCCAGCTTGCCAATGAATACGATAAAACGGCCGTAGCTGTTAATATACCCGGCACATACCCTCCGGAGCACATACAGGGTGCGATGGTTAGCGGTCTTATGACCACGCCGGGCTCGGAAAGCAATTATGTGTACCCGGAAACCCTGAAAAATGAACTCAGCCCCTTCTTTAAAAGAGCCTTCACTCTGGAACGGGCGTCAACTATCTCCAGATATTTGACCGGCGATAAACCGGGATTAATCAAGCTGGTAAACGATATGCTGGCGCAAGAAGTAACCGCTACTATACGGCTACTGAACCTTTTTCAACCTGATGTATTTTGGCAGGTCTTTCGCACTACGGATTTGCTGCAGCATTACCTCTACAAATCAAAAGACCTGACGGATGAAAACAATCAACTGCTCCTGGAGCATTACCGGGCGGTTGATACTCAAATTCAACGTATTATGGACCAGTATCAGGAAAAACCCACCGTATTGATTGTCTCCGACCATGGTTTTGCGCCGATAAAAAAACAACTTCATTTAAATAACTGGCTCGAAAATGAAAATCTGCTGCGCGTGAAAGCGATATATGTGCCTTTTCTCAGGTTAGTTCGCTGGCTGGTACCGATAATTTTGCCGGAAAAACGCGGTAATGGCGGAGAGAAACAAAGAAAAAGGAGTATTCCGGGAGTCGGGGTCCTCAACGAGCTGGCAAAAAAAATACTTTCCCCGCAGAATTTTGTTGATTTTGCCAATAGTAAGGCGTACTGCCCGTCGATGACCAGTCAAGCTATCAAGGTTTTTGCTGAAGATGAATCGGAGCGAAACGAGCTGGTAAACACCATAATATCCGGACTAAAGAGCATAAAAGACCCGGAGAACGGTGAACCGGTAGTTATAACTGCAGCCAGGCGGGAGGAAATATACAAAGGGAGTGCTACTGATGAAGCACCGGATATACTGCTTGTCCTGAAAGAGGGATATATCGCTACCAACCATTATTCATATACCGGCAGATATCTCTGTCCCCCGGCTTCGATTGCCACCACAAAGACCGGTGACCACCGACCTGAAGGAGTGTTCATCGCCAGCGGTGACGGCATAAGAGATACCGGAGAGATTTCTTCACTCTCCGTTTGTGATATAACACCGGCTATCCTACAGCTTATGGATATCCCTTATCCTGATTATATGGACGGAGAACTAAGACAGGATGTGTTGACTAACGATGTATTCGCCACTGATGGCAGCCCGGTCGCCGGTGAAAAAGTACAATTGAAAACCAGAATAAGAAACCTGAAGAGACGAGGACTGAAATAATGATAAATTCAACAATAATTGGCTCTATATTAGACAAGTAATGTTTGGTAATATAGTAGCTATAATTATCGGCAGGACGGGTGTGGTGAGAAAAATATACATAAACCTGACACAAACGCAGAAATATACAATCGCCGCACTTCTTTTTTTTACCGTAGTATCTATTATCATCTTCCGCGGGCCGCTGTTTAACGGCGATCCCCATACCGTGGAACTGGTTGGCGACCTAGCTGTTCCCACTAATTTAGACAACTTCATCCAGGACTACTACCCGACGTGGAGCGACTATTTCAGCAAGAGTAACCTGATACTGCTTTCACGGTATACCGTATTTATGCCCCTTTTTGGTGTGGCAAAACTTTTCAATATCCACCCGATGACTATCATTGAATTATTCTGGTTGTTGACCGGTATCGTTGCCGGATTCGGTGCTTATCTGCTGTCCTTTTATCTCCTCAAGCGTGAGTTTAAGAACGTCAACACCAATATTATCTTTGCCGCCAGCCTGCTCGCCGGCTTATTCTATCTCTGGAACCCCTTCTTTGCCAACGAATCCCGACACATGGTTATGAGATTCTCATATGCCTTGCTGCCACTGGTTTTTCTTACATGTATTGTTGCTCTGGAGAAAGTAAAATTCCGGTATATTTTCCTGGCAGCAGTCGCTTGGGTTTTCATTGCCTCAGGACCGAGGTGGTCTATCTATGGCGGTATTGCCCTACTCCTTTCGCTCATTTACGTTATTTTTTACCATAGAGTTTTTACAATAAAGGGCATAATCCGTTTGTTTCGTACGGCTGTAATCATTGGCGTTGTCGTCATCATTCTATCAGCTTTCTGGCTTATTCCTACTGCTATTTCCAGCTCCGTTACCCAGATCGATCCAGATTATCTCGTTTCAGTAGATAAACTACAGCAGGCAAATCCATATAATTTTACTGACATTATCTCATTCAACATGGAAACTCAGTACCTTGAAAATCAACCGTCTTCGTTCACTCCGGAAATTTCCGTTATAAAAGGTATGGGTAGTTTTTATATTATACTCAAGTTACTAATTCCTGTTTTTGCATTTGGCATCCTGATATTCAGGAGAAGCGTGCATACCCTGTTCCTATTCGTTATGGTAATAATCTCAATGCTAATTCTGGCAGTAGGCAGTAACGATATACTTTGGAATATATATGTGTGGTGGACCCTTAAAGCACCCTGGTCTCAAACGTTGGGGTGGATTTCAAAAAGAACTTTCTATTTTTTCCCTTTCTATATGTTCTCCTTATCTGTATTACTAGGTATTACGATAGCTTGGATTCTGGAGAAACTGTATCATAAACAAGTAGTAAGGAAAGCATCCGCAATACTTGTTGTGTGTATACTCTTTACCGCTGTTGTATTTACATCCTGGCCTCTTTTTACCGGTGATTTTAATGGAGAGCTTGAGCCAGTTAAACTACCCGAGTCATTTTTTTCAGCCAATAACTGGCTATATGATAAAGGCGGCAGTTCTGTAGTATGGTTCCCCAAGTATAATGTCTACAATACAGCCTGGAGGGGAACGAGATTAACTAAATGGATAGGAGATCTTTCTTCCGCACTACCTACTTACTTTGTCAGTAGCAGTGGTGCCAAAAGGAATGCTAATTCCATCTACCTTGAATTCATATCAAGTATCCATGCCAGGTGGAAAACGGATGTGCTACAATCGAGTAAAACCGACGAAGTAGGGCAGCTCCTGGCTCCTCTGAATGTTAAGTATATCGCTTTTCACGATGATATTACTGAGAAACAATATAAAGACGGTGTAAAGAGTGCTCTGAATGCGCTCTACTACCAGAATGACCTTACCCCGGTATTTCAGGACGATATTATCCACGTCTTTGCTAATGAAGCGCCGGTTGCCGGACTCTTTAATATTCCCCGTTCGACGGTGCTTACGGAGGGTGGACTGGAAATACTGCCAGCCTTGAATAACATCGATGACCTGGACTTAATAGATACTGCCCTGATATTCAACGAGCTGGAATTCAGTCAAAATAAACCTCAGAATCCGGACATAGTATTTGTCGGACAGGATACCGGACTTCAGATTCAGGAGCAGCCGGATTTACTCCTCCTGGAACCTTTTAAAAACTGCATAAGGCACGACCCGCCCAAAGTGTGGTCGAAATATAATACCAGCGAGCCTGGCGGCGGCAGCTGGAGAAAATATCTTGAAGACTTCGGCGTCGATAACTGGGAGTTCGACTACGGCAAGGGATTTGTTTTTACCTGGAAGAAGTCGCAGGATAATACTCTGGAGATGGAGTTTGACATAAAAAAGAAGGGTACTTACAATCTCTATATCAGATACCTTAAAAGCACAGCCGGTGGCCGTATCGGTGTCTCGGTTGATGACCAAAAATATACTGTAAAATCAAAGGACGGCATTGACAGATTTATCTGGGAGGAAATCGGTACCATTGAACTGAAAAAAGGTTCACGTAAAGTGACATTGACCAACCTGTCCGGTTTAAATGCGGTAAATCTGTTAGCGCTGGTGCCAACTAAAGGAATGGCGCAAAACAGCCCTACCTATCAGGAAGCCGGACATATCATGTACATTATGGAAGCTGAAACCGACTTCTGGTCGGAAAACGCAACGATAAAAAAGAACTACGGTGTAGAGGCGAGTAACGGCAAGTTACTTGCAGTAAAAAAAGACGGCAAAGCGGGTACAAACCTCAACATTGTCAGAGATGGTATATATTCACTGGCAGTACGCTACGAGCGTAAACCGTTTCCGGATACTCTGAAGGTGCATCTTGACGAAGATAACCATTATGATATGGCACTTGAGGGGGGAGAAGGTTTGAGCTGGGCATTTCTCACTGATATCGAACTAACCGCAGATATACATTCGCTAACTCTGGAGTGTACCCGCCAGACTACTATCGATTTAGTGATACTTTACTCAAGTGATAACGGAGAGACTTTGTCGGACATTTTTAATGCTGAACCGAAGGCGGAGCTGGTCAATTACGAAAAGCTAAGTGCCACAAGATATAAAGTTAATGTCAACGCAATCCAGCCTTTCATACTATCCTTCGCCGAGTCATACGACCCGCTCTGGACAGCCCGCGTTAACAGCCAGAAAATCGACCCTTTGCCTCTCTATGCATCTATAAACGGTTTCTATATTGAAGAAACCGGTGATTTAGAGCTTATTATTGAATATGACCCACAAAAATGGTTCGTCTGGGGCTCATATATCACCATTATCGGCTTCTGTATCTGCCTGGCATTGGCAACCGGAGAGTGGAAGAAAGAACGAAATGTTAAGACAAATAGTAAGCAGGAAGAGTAAATATTTACCCTACCTGATATTTGGAGTGCTTTCTCTCCTGATAATGGGACAACTGCTGCGTTCCGGGTATGTATTGACCCTGGATATGGTCTTTGCTCCTCACAACGTTACGCGCTTTGATTTTACGGGGAGCCTTTACGGTCTGAACAGTTACGATGTCTATATCAATACAGGCTTACCGGTCACCGGTTTTTTAAAAGTCCTCAGTTATGTCATTCCAATGTGGGTACTGGAAAAAATATTCATGTTCGCCATGTTCTTCCTTGCCGGTATTTCGGCATATAAACTCGTACCGGTTAAAAGCCAGGCAGCCCGTTACTATGCCGGACTGCTTTACATGATTAATCCGTTTGTGTATGTTCGTTTTCTCGCCGGACACTGGTTCCTTTTAACGGCTTACGCCATATTACCTTTTGCCATTATTGCTTTCCTTCGTTTTCTGAACGAGCCGAAGCGTGTCAATACCATCAAAATGGTTCTCTGGGTCACTGCTATTGCAACTTTCAATATCCAGATTCTTCTTCTCACCCTTTTTGTTTTTCTGGTTATTTTTGTCTTTCACCTGTCCCAGAAGAAAGATATACAGTACTTCTGGCGTATGGTTCAACGGGTGGGAATAGCATCCGTTGCCTTTATAGCTATTAATCTGTACTGGATATTACCCATACTCACCGCCGAGACAACATTGTTACAGAATATAGGCTCAATAGACCTTCAGGTTTTTTCGGCTAATGACCCTACTTACGGTATTTCTCCTTCTATTGCTTCTATGTATGGATTTTGGCGCGAGGGATACCCTGATGTAAGAGACAACATCTCATGGTGGGTTATCTTGATATCCTTCATTATCCTGCTGGCCCTGATAGGGTTCATTTTCAACTTTCATAAAAAAGAGCAGAGTTCGGTCGCTAACAGCATGGTGCTTATTACTATTATCGCTTTCGTCCTGGGCACAGGTGTCAACGGAACATACACGTTAATAAACGATTGGCTATTCCAGCATTTCCCTTTACTGAAAGTGTTCAGGGATACTCACAAGTTTGTCTCTCTAATAGCGCTTGCCTATGTCTATCTGGGTGCGTTGGGCATTGACATAATCTTCAGTGTTATACCCAGGGAAAGGTTTAAAAATGTAATCGCAGTATCGTTGATGGTAGTTATTCTTATCGTACCCATGGTCTATAGTTACCGGCTTTTTAACGGTGGGTTCGGTCACCTGACTCCCGTGGATTACCCGAAGGACTGGTACGCAATAGAGAAATATTTGAATAAAGATAAGGATGATTTCAACGTTCTTTTCCTCCCCTGGCACCTCAAGGCGGATTATAGCTGGCTAAAAAACAGAGACAAAAGACTGACCAGCCCGGCACAGGCATTTTTCAGCAAACCGGTAATTCATGGGGAAAACATAGAACTTGGTACTATTTATACACAGTCACAGGACCCGATACAGCATTATATTAAATTCCTATTTCAGAACCGTAGAAAGATAGAAAATTTCGGAGAGTTGATGATACCTATCAATGTTAAGTACATTATTCTGGCTAAAGACTCGGATTACAAAAGCTATGATTTCCTATATCATCAAGAAGACCTGGAACTGGTAAGAGAAACAGCTCATCTGGTTTTATTTAAAAACAAGCACCGGGTAGCGCGAATATACGAAGTTGATGATATTGCCTATATCAATGATTGGAAGAAATTATTGAAGGTAAGCGAAGAGGAGGATATTTCCCAGAAGCTGTACATTGTCGGTGGTAAAACCGAAACGGTGCCGGTAGATTCCGAATATAAAGCAATTTCTTATACACAGGAAAACCCGGCACATCTCATACTCGATAGACAACCCAAAAGGGATTACCTGGTGCTTACAGAATCTTACTCAAAACAGTGGGATTATGGAGACAATACACGCCTGGAGGCATTCGGGGCAACCAATGCTTTTGTAACAGATGATGCCGAGATTTCAGAATTAAAGTACCGGCGTTTTTACTCCGCCTATCTGCCTGCCTATTGTATCTCGATCACCTCATTTGCCCTGATAATTATAGTGGCGTTATACCGATTACTTATCGAGTACGGAAACAGGCTGAATAAGTCCAGCTCTAATTGACATTCCGTTCGTTCTATTTTAAATATCATCGTTTATACAAACACTCAAACGCTTACGACCGTTCTACCTTACTGGCTATTACCTGATAGTGACAGGAAAACCTTTTAAATACCTTGTTAATTCGGTTTTCCATAAAGATAATTAGCGGCGATAACTTACGGAGAGGAAATAACCGACTTGCAATTATCCTCCACATCCAGTAAATATTACCACCCCAGGTTTCCTCTGATAAGATGTGAAAGCCATTCCTGGAAAGGGCTGTTTTTATCTGGAGTCTTTTAAACCTGGCTTTTACAGGGTCTCCGCCCCAGCAGGGGTAGGCTTTTCTCATCAGTAAGAAAACAGGGTTATCCTCTACCGACTCTGTAATATAAATAATGCCGTTCTCTTTTAGTACTCTGCGGGCATCATCGATAACATGCCACGGGTTATCCATGTGGTGGAGAACTGTCAGGGATGTAATAATATCAAAGGAGCTGTCCTTGAATGGTAGTTTATCGGCACTCGCCATTATGACAGCTCCATACCTTGAAGCTTCTTTCAATCTGGGAGGGGAAATATCAATGCCGAATACTTCATATCCCTTTTCCTGAAGCCTGGACATAAACCAGCCTCGACCGCACCCGATGTCCAGAACCTTTCCCTTGCCAATATAGTCTAAAAGCTTGTCCGAAAGCGGAGGGTCCCGTCTAAGCGCTTGCCCCTTACCAGCACGGGCAAAGTACCTGCCCCAGGAAGTCAATAATTTACCCTTCATACACTTACCTGAAATTATACCAGAAATCAGTTAACAGGTTGTTTTTTAATTAAGGAGTGTCTCACTACCATATAATAGAGGATTACCAGAAAAAGGCAGGAAGCCGATGAAATAAGCATCATATCGACCACCTGACTGATGCTGGAATGAAAGGCGCTGATTAAGCCTATTTCCAGGAACATCCCTGCCAGAAAACAAAACGCTACCCGGGTTCGATTCAGCGATAACAGATAATTCATCATGGTAAAGGAAAAGGAAAAGAGCGCCATCGCTAACGCATATCTTACAAGATTTGGTGCAACCAGAGGATACTTGTCTCCATACAGTAAGTTAATAATCGGCTCTGAAAATAACCAGTAGACCAGAACAACGCCACCAACCACAACACCAACATAAATCAATGTCTTGATTAATAAAGGATACGTTTTCTTCCCCGCTTCAAACAGGTCGGACATTTTAGGAAACATGGCCACGATAATCCCGTTGGAAGTAAAGAAAGCTATCTTTCCCAGTATCGCTACAACACCAAAATTACCTGCTTCCACTTTGCTGAGGAAATGTTTCACTATTATTACATCCACGTTGGTCAATACCGCAAACGAAAATATAGCTATTATAGTCAGGCCGGCGTAAGAAGTGAGAATACTCGTTTTAAATTCTTCACTCTTTGTTTTCCTTATATAGCGAAGCATAATTATAGTAATTATGAAGAGTATTACATAGCTGCAAAAATAAGCTGACAGGGCGCCATATAGCCCGAATCCCAGAAAAACCAGAAGGACACCGATTGCCAGTCTTGTAAGTGCTTGAAGGCAATTAGATAGACCCAGAGATACGAATTTTTGTAGACCCTGCAGCATTCCCAGGTTGACCGGCAGGGCGAAAGTAAACACAAACGAACAGAACAGCACGGGTAAAAACCAGACATTATCTATATTCAGGAATTTTGATATCACCGGAGAAAGTGAAGCTGAAATAATAAACAACGCCAGCCCGATTAAGAAGGTCCGTTTCAATGAGTATATCCACAGGTAATGAATCCTGCCCCATCTATCCTCGGTTCTAAACGTGGAGGCGAACTTGGCAACCGATAACTGGAAAGTCCGGGTGAAGAATTTAACTATATTATAAAGAGAGGAGAGACTAATGAAGGTCCCATACTGTGCCGGAGACAGCAATATGCCCATGATAAGCTGAAAAACATAATTGATGAGCCCAACTGACAACCCGGCAGCCACCATTATCGAACCGTGTTTCAAGAGGTCATCAGTTTTGTCTCTAAGCGATAATATACGAGTTAGCAATGGTTTGACCTGTAAGACTTGTTTATGCCAGGCAGGCAAGTCTTTTCTAGTTGTTTAACTTACCGTAGTATAACCTAATTTCACAATCCAGAGTAACTGGTGACAGGGTATGTCACAACCAATATGACAGCGGTTATTTATGCACTTCTTCAGGGATTTATTTTGTATTCATCACAAAGGAAAAAAAAGATATCCTGGGGTTTTTCTATATTATAGTCAAGGTTCACAGTAATTAACAGTGCGTTTTCATGGTGGTCGCCCTTGAGCTCACCTTCCTCTGTTTTCTGCGGCAGAGTCTGTATTTTTGCTTCACCGAACGAGCAAAAACCGTGGTCTGAGATTACTACCAGCTTATTATCTTTATTGTCCAGGAATCCACTATCAAACAGGAGCTCTCCTATTTTATCGTCCATTTTTTTATACCACTCAAGAACAAGGTCTTCTCCCCAGTGGAAATGCTGGACTCTGTCAAGAAGAGTATAGACAGATATGAGTAAATCCAGGTCTTCGTTCAGAAGCTCTTTTGATTTTTCGGTGATTCTTTGTAGTTCTTCTTCCCATTCCCTTTCGTTGGTAGGAAGACCGAAGCCCACGGGCATGAAATCGACCCCGAAGTTATACGGCGGCACGACGAAAGGAACATTCAGCGCCTTGACCTTTATACCTCTCTGGGGAAGAATGTCCCAGATGAAATCTACTTCGATGTCTTCTCTTTTTACTATGTTTCCATCCGAAACATAGCTGTCATGCCCGTGTTCCTCGAATGTCTTACCGCAAAACATGCCGCACCAGATAGAGGCGGATATCGGCTTCTCTTTTATTACAAGCGTTTTACCTTCACCGATCCGGCACAGTCTATCAAAATTTTTAAGCTCGCCCAGGTTCGGATTTATTACCGTCCAGGTAGCAGCATCTATTCCCAGCACAAAAATCATATTATTTCTCCAGTACTATGCCGGCGCCGATATTCTTACTCCTGACCAGAACGAATCTGCCGAGCTCGGGGATGTCGGAGAATTTCTCCACCACGATTGGTTCAGTGTTCAAGAGTATGGTAGCTGCCTCGTGCTCGCTAATATGGTCCGGGTGCTTTGAAATGACCTCTCCTGTCTCCGAATTAAGCTTCTCTCGAATATCCTTAATATGGCACTGGACTCTCTTTGTCCCGCATCTTAGCTCTACGGTCTCGCCTTCTCTGAGTTCATCACCCAGCAGGACCACCTCGCCAAGAAACTCCTGTGAGGATGTGGGAGGATTGGTGACAAGACCAAACACGTCTCCTCGTTCCGGTTCGCCGCCGGAAATAACGACGCCTATGCTATCACCGGTTTCGGCTTTATCCAGTTCGCCTTCATATGCCAATATTTTCTCTATTCTGCCTCTGATGGCAGAGGGCTGGAAAACGACTTCAACCCCTTTGTTCAGCGAACCGGATTCGACTCTCCCTACAACGACCTTATCCGAATTGACCTGATAGGTATCCTGAACGGCAAACCGCAGTGGTTTAACTTCGTGGAATATCTCGATGCCGTCCAGAGCCTGAATCAAGGTAGGCCCGTGATACCAGGGCATATTTTCAGATGGTTTGTAGATATTATCGCCTTCCATAGCCGAGCCGGCGATATATTCGATAGCCTGATAACCCAGATTATCCAGAAGTTGCGACACCTGGCTCTTGATATCGTTAAATACCTCTTCACTGTAATCTACGGCATCCATCTTATTGACTACCACAAACACCTGCTTTATCCCCAGCATGTGTATCAGGAAAGCGTGCCTGCCCGTCTGTTCTTGAATACCTTCTTCAGCAGCTACGACCAGCACAGCGACGTCGGAATGAGAAGCACCTGTGAGCATGTTCTTGATAAATTCCTTGTGTCCCGGCACGTCGGTGACAACGTAAAGGTTTTTACCCTTGAACATAACTCCGGTGGTATCGATGGTTCTTTCTTCTTTTAGCTCATCATCAAAGGAGTCTATGAAATATGCGAATTCAAATCTCCTTTTATATTCCTCGGCCAGCTTCTGTATCTCTTCTACTCTTCCCTCCATTATGCTGTCCGAATCATAGAGTAACCTACCAATCAGAGTCGACTTTCCGTGGTCAACATGACCGATTATTACCACATTTATATTCATCAACAGTCTCCTTACATATAGCCCAGAGCACGTAATTTTTGCATCGTAAAGGCCTTCTCTTTATCCTGTGCCCGGCCTGACCTTTCAGCAATCTTCGATACTCTAATTTCTTCAACGATTTCATCGATAGTTGAGGCATCCGAATCAATGGGGAAGGTACACGGCTCACAGCCGAGACTGCGGTACCTTTTTCCGTTACGGGCGTAGTACATCGGATGGACCGGCAGATTCTCCTGCTGTACATACTCCCAGACGTCGAGCTCTCTCCAGTCCAGGATGGGATGTACCCTGGTATGGGTTTTGTCCTCCGTAATACTCTGGTACTGGTCCCACATCTCAAGAGGCTGGTCCTTATAATTCCATTTGAAGTCCTCGTCCCTGGGGGAGAAGTACCTCTCCTTAGCCCTTATGCCGTGTTCATCACGCCTGATTGCCAGAAACAGAGCGTCTAATTTCTCCTGTTCTAAAAACTGCATCAGAGCCTGCGTTTTCAGCCTGGTACAGCACTCAAACTTGCCGCTTTCGGGCCCGACTCCTTCCGCAATCGCTTCTTTGTTCTGGGCTACCATAAGATTGAATCCCCATTCTTTAGCCAGACTATCCCGGAACTCATACATCTCCTTGAATTTATATCCGGTATCTATGTGAATCACGGGGAAAGGTATTTTACCAAAGAAGGCTTTGTGGCAAAGCCATAGCGTTGCTGTACTGTCTTTCCCGGTGCTCCAGAGAACCGCCGGGTTTTTAAACTCAGCATATGCTTCCCTGATAATATACAGACTCTTGTTCTCCAATTCCTTTAGCTCTGGCATCTGTGCCTCCTTTTTATATTTCCTCTTAAAAGACGAAAGCCTTAACCAGAGTTAAAGCTCCCAGTATGCAAGTGGATATACCGATAATTACTTTCAGTTTATCCGTGCTTAATTTTTTAGCAGTGATTGCCGCAAATGGAGCCGCTATTATAGCTCCTCCGCAGGTAACACCGGCAAGTATCCAGTATATATCTCCTTCAACCAGAGCGTAGCATAAGAAACCAACAGCACAGGTGAAAGCTACCGCCAGGGTAGTGCTGCCAATTGCACTTTTTACTTCTCGACCGCTGACTATCTGTCCTCCCGTTATCAGCGGAACGTAGCCTCCACCGGTCATTCCTTTATTGAAGGAGCTCACCACTCCTACAGCGGCAAGAGTTTTCCAGGAAAAAACCGTCCCTTTGCTCTTTTTAATAAGGACTACTAATCCTATCAAAAGAACCATTATTCCAATATATACTTCAAGAGCGACTGTCGGGATATTTACTGCTGTGACTACTCCTATCAACACCCCTATAGTTCCGCAGATAGCCAGAACAAAGATGACTTTCGCATCTGAGGAACTTGGTAAATAGCCCAGGCCGCGTAATCGTTTCTTTATGTTTTTGTCCCGTTTAAAGTCCAAATTTATATTACCTAGCCTGTGATGGGCAATACCTCCCGTGAAGCCGCTGACAAGCTGGCTCAATAAAACTGCGGGGATGATTTGCAGCGGGAGAAAGCCCATTAAAAGAAGCAGCGGAGTTAATATAGTACCGTAGCCTACTCCGAGTGCAATGCTAACATACGCACAACAAAAAGCAGCGATAGCTACCACTGCTAATAGGCTGGAATGTACTTCCATAGTTTTATTCTAAATAACCCAGAGCTTTCAACCGTTTCTTGACCTCAGCTTCTTCCTCCTCACTGAAAGCTCTATCCTCTTCGCCCCCTTCTTCTTTGAGAACTTCCTCCAGCACAAAGATAACATACTCATCCACAGTTCCGAATTCGGAGTCGCCAACCCTTTTTTCTATATCGTCATAAAGCTTGGCAGGTAAAGATACAGCTTTGGTTTCCTCATTCATAGATAGCCTATCCTCCTTAATCTATCTCTTACCGATCTTATTTCTTCCTCGGTTAGCTTATCATCTTCTTTAATGTTACCACCCAGCGCAAGGGTACGCATGACGAACACGATGAATTCATTAACACTGGAGAATCCAGTATCGCTAATCATTTCGGATAGCCTCTGATAAAGCGGCCGGGGTATTTTTATCGTTACCTTCGGCTGCATATCACACTCCAATTAGTGAAAAATTCTGATGATTTTATAGGATAAACGGAACAATTAAGTATATTAACATATTATGTATATTTAAGCAATGCCGGCCTTTAAAATTAGAGTAAAACTATAAGAAGAGTTCTCAGGTTAAGCCCTACGAGTAGCAGTCCTATCAAAATACCCAATATTTTTACAGGTAAATTTTTACATAGCAGGGCAGCTATCGGAGCTGCAATCACGCCACCGATTATAAGGGCAAGGACTAACTCCCAATCAAATTTTTCCCATCCCAACGTGAGGATAAAAGTGACCGAAATTACTATGGTTATAAAAAACTCGGCAATGTTAACGGTACCCACCACTTTTCTCGGCTCCGTGTCCTCGGTAAGGATGAGTCCTGGGGTAGCAATAGGTCCCCAGCCGCCTCCGCCCACAGCGTCTACGAAGGCAGCTATAAAACCCAGTAATGGGAACTTTATCGACTGTATACGAGACTTTGATACCTTAACCGATTGTGTAGCTGTGACTCTTCTGCGTAAAAACCTGTATAAGACCAGGACACCTAGAAACAGGAGGAAACCGGCAACGTAAGGTTTCATGGTTTCTCCAGGTATAGAGACAAGTAAATAAGCGCCGGCGGCTCCGGCGACAACTCCCGGTATGACCAGCGGTAACAGCCATTTCTTTTCCACGTTACCAAGCCAGAGATGGGTCCCTCCGGAGAAAAAGGTAGTTACTATCTCGGCGGTATGCACACAGGCACTTACAATAGCGGGGTAAAGCCCGCTGGCGATAAGGATTGTTGAAGACAAAGCTCCATAACCCATACCCAGACTCCCATCGATAAACTGGGCAAAAAACCCTATCAACCCCCACACCAACAAGCGTGACATGAATTTATCCATACCGTACTCCCTTCTTAATTTTTACAGCGTAATGCTCTATACGGTATAATGATTGTAGTAAGATAATACTACAATCATACTACGAAGACAATAGTATTTTAGTATAGTGAGCGTTATTACGGCCTAAGGCGGCACTACATGATAAGGAGGAGGTGTATAGAGGAGGAGTACCGGTTTATATCGAGGTTAAACCTGGAGAAAAATAAAGAGCCTGTGGTGCGGGGTATGTCTTTATTTGTTAAACAGGGATATAAACGACCTGACATACGGTATTACCAGGTCGCTGCGTATGAAAACAGAAACATGGTCAATTCCGGATAAAGAGATAAACGCAGCATGCGGTATATGGTTAACGCTCTCTTTAGCCCCGCTGTGAAAGGGGTCCAGTTCACCGCAATAGATGAGACAAGGGACCGGTATCGTTGTCAGGTCGCGGTCGGTCATTGCCGGCCAGTTAAGAAGGGAGGTCAGTACCGCAATACTTGCCTCCGCGTCCCTGGACAGGAATTCTTTACTATCCTCGGGAGTCAGTGAACGACCCAGCAGGCGCTCCATTTGTTTCAGATAAGCTTCGGGGTCGTTCAGGAGCAGTTTATATCCTTCTATTGATATTCTGGCGGCCTGGACCATGGATTCAGGCCATTCGTATGGAGTCATACCACCGAGAATAAAACTATGGAACCGCGCGGCGTGATGGGTAGCAAGCGTAAAACCCGCCATAGCTCCCATGGAGTAACCAAGGTAATTGGCTTTAGCAATTCCAAGGCTATCGAGTATAGCCAGCACATCAGCTGCCATCTCTGTACCATAGTCTGAGGCTTCATGGGGTTTATCGCTTTTACCGTGCCCCCGGAAATCGAACAGAACCAGCTTGAAATCCTTTTTCAAGTCATCCGTGTAACCATATCTTCGCCACATTTCCAGACTGTCGTTACCACCGTGTGCCAGTACCAGTGGTGGTCCTTCCCCCTCAACCTCGTAGTTGATACGGACGTCCTGGTTATTTACGTATGGCAAAGACTTAATTCTCTCCCGGACAGGTTATTATTTTTATATTACAATCGGGTTTCAGTCTATGACCGCAGGTAATGAAAGTCAAACCCATTACGTACATATATACATGCAATACGCTATAATATCCTGTAAGGTATCCTGAGCGATGACTGACTACTGAACGGAGGTATAAAAATGACAGCGCCAACACCTTTTAACTGGCAGGAAATCCTTGAAAAAACATGCCTGAAATGATGAAAGATATAAACACACTCAGAGAAGGTATTGGAGAAGATGGGGCTCTCTCTGCGAAAACAAAGACCTTGATGATGATGCTTGGTGACGGAATACTCGGGCATGGTGACGGGGTGGCGAACATTGCCCGGCAAGCCAGGGCTATGGGCACCACCGAAGCTGAAATTGCAGAGACGGTGGGCGTGGCCTTTATGATGGGAGGTATGCCTGCTTTTATCACATGCGCCAACGCATTTCGTACATGACATAACAGTTCGACAAGTTGAAAATCCGGTTAGGTAAAACCTGAGGAAAGTTTATTAGCTAAGGCGGAGAAGCCTTTTAGCATTCCCCTGAAATATCAATTCCTTTTGTTCAGGGGAGATATCCAGTGACTCTATTGATTTGATAACTTCTCTGGTAAACCTCGCTCCGTTTTCATCGTCGTAGGGAAAGTCGGTAGCGAATAGAATATGCTCGGCGCCGAAAAATGAATAACCGCAGGTTAAAGCCGCTGTACTCCCGTTAAGAGCGGTATCGGCATAGAACATACGGAAATATTCTATCGGCGGTCTCTTCAAACCCTCTTTCCATCTGGCTTTCAGATTTTCCTCGGCATAGTCCTGCCCGATTACCAGCCTTTCAGAAAAATAGGGAATCATCGCCCCGCAGTGATGAGTTATAATTTTAAGACCCGGGTATTTATCCAGAATACCCGAGAAAACCAGACGCACCATGGCAGCGGTAGTCTCATATGGCCACCCGAACATCTGGTACGTGTAATATCTGGAATGGTCTTCGCCAGGGTAATCGGGGACATGACGACCCCTCGCCGGATGAATCCAGATGGGAAGGTCGTACTCAACCATTTTTTCATATAAGGGCAGGAATTCCGGCGAGTCAAGAGGTTTGCCATTGAAGGGCGTATATAGTTGCACGCCTTTGAAATTAAGGTCTTTAACGGCTCTATCGGTCTCCGCAAGGGCGTCGTCCACATCGTTTAACGGTAGGCAGGCTACTGCTGTAGTAAATTTATCCGGATATTTTACGGTGAGTTCAGCCATTTCTTCATTAGCGAGTTTCGCCAGGTATACCGCGTTTTCAGGGCTGGTTACTTCTTCAAGCGCCGGTGAGGCTGCGGTAATTACGTGGGATAACCCTTCGTATTCATCCAGAATCCTGAGTCTGTTATCCAGGTCTGACAGAGCCGGAGTGCCATCTATCACCTTATCCCAGTTTTCGTCATAAAAACGTCGGTCAGCCCTTTTATAGAGGGCTTCTTTATATTTCGGTGGTATGACATGGGTGTAAATATCAATCTTCATTATCAACTGCTCCTGGTTGAGAGAATTAACCTAATGCGTCCATAGGTTCAATGACCGGAATCACAAAATCAAGTCCAAGCCGCCGCAGTTCTTTTTCCGGCGGCAAACCCCTCTCGGAGAGTTTCAAAGTCTCCACGTAGTGTTTTTTCCTGGCTTCCTCCCATTCCTCAGTTGTCCATACCCAGGTAGTGCCGTACTTATCGGTTACAGGCTCGTCGAAAGCCCTTTGAGGCAAGTGCGAGTCCTTATCCGGGTGAAATCCCTGGCGGAGACTGACGCACCTGCTTAGATAGCTGTTCTTCTGTAAAATATCGTTTATCTGTTTCCCGCTGATTTCCCATCCGCAGGCGGCTTCAAAAAAAGTCCTCGCCACGTCGTTGGGCTGACCGAATATCGGATAGAATGCTAATGCGGCGAAAATACACATGGTTGCCGAATCGAACAGGCCGCTGCCTCCGCCGTGACTGGTACCGTAATTAAGCCCTAAACCGTACTTTTTGTTTCTGGCGTCATACCTGGGAATCGAGCTGTTCGTGCTGGAGTGCCAGGCATACCAGGCTGCCTCCGGTCCAAAGATATCGATAGCGTGTTTGTAGCCCTCAGCTATGGCTGCCGGGGCGCGACCTTCCTTATATACGATTTTCTTTAGTAGCTCAATAGCGGCATCACGGTCGCCCCACTGTAAGTCGATTCCTCCCAGGTCTTCTTTGGAGATAATGCCGTGCTCATAGAGGTCCATAGCCCAGGCTATGTGTCCCTGCATATCTTCGGCATCCACTCCCAGCTCCTCGAGCAGCGAATTTATCTCCTGGACTTCGTCATAGCCCATCATGGCATTACCGCACAGACCCGCCGTGTTACCATGCCTTAATTCGCCACTGAAAGCTCCGTGTGAGGTGTTTTTGAAATAGGGCATAAAGCATGGGGTGGCGCAACCCGGACAACCATCCGTCCAGACACGGTAGCTCAGTTCGTGGTCTATGTGGTCACTCGCATCGGCGATGGGGTCCCATGAAGAATGCGCATTTTTGATGGTATCTCCGGCAAAGTTGAGTAAAGCTCTCATACCGGCGCTGGCGCCATACCTTGCCCAGCCGGGGTTTTTCTGGACCGCGGTCGCCGGATGCATGGCATACTTTTTCTTTAGCTGCCATACTTTATTGTGGTCGGCATAGGGGAGAGTCTTCGTTCCCTTTATAGCCAAAGCTTTAAGGTTCTTGGAGCCGAATACGGCGCCGATACCGTTTTTAGCGGCACTGTGCACATTCTCGGTAGAAGCGCTGGCAAACCGGACAAGGTTCTCTCCGCCGGGCCCGATACACAGCGTGGCGAAAGCCTGGCCCGTCTCTTTGTATAATCCGTCTCTAAGCGTATTCTCCGTTTTTACCAGATACTGCCCCCAGAGGTCGGACGCATCTCTAACCTCTACTTTATCGTTATAGATATATAGATATGAAGGCTTACTGGCTTTACCTCGAACCAGAATTCCGGCGTTGTAACCGGTCCTCATTATCTCGTCGCCGATATAACCGGATACGGTAGACTCGCCCGCCCAGCCGGTCAAAGGCGATATGAAGGAGCAGCTTACCTTGGTACCGACAAGCCCGGTTATCGGCCCGACCCCGATATGCAGGATATTGTCGGGACTAAGCGGGTTGACTCCTTGAGGTACCATATCCCAGATGAGCTTATTACCGAGTCCGTTTCCGCCAAGATATGTCTTCACGTCATCGGTTACGTCAAGCACCCGACTTGTTCCGTTCGATAAATCCACTTCCAGCAGCTTGAATCTAATCTCATCCATCTCTTATACTCCTGTCCGCAATTACGGTCGCCACACGGGGAAAGCGAGGCTCTCTCTGGTCAAAGGATAAAGTCTTCTGGCAACCATATCCGCTTTTTCTTCGGCACTTCTCCTGAATGTATCCCTTAGAGGTCGACCCCGTTCGTTCTGGTCGTGAAAATACAGGGCGGTCGTGGGGCATATCTGGACACACTGAGGGTTCCTTTCTCCGGTGTTATTCGTATCACAGAGGTCGCATACAAAAGGTATTTCGGATATATCAGGATTGTAATGGATAGCCTCGGTACCGCAGGCTTCCCGACATAACAGGCATCCGGTGCATCTCTCCTTATCGATGACCATGTGTAGCGTCTTTTCATCAAAGTAAATTGCCGGCGGTGATACCGGACAGGCTTTTTCACATACTCTTTCCTCCTCCTGGCACTGGCTGCATGTAACCACGATGGCTTTCGGCAGTGGTAAAAGGAATTTACGGACGTAAATCCTGGCGAAGTCTTTATTGATAACGCCGAAATGCTGCATGGAACAAGCCTCGGCACAGAGCCCGCAGCCGATGCATTTCATGACATCCGCATCGATGAAGGCGACTCCGTTCGGAAGCGGATAAATCTCTCTTCCCCAGACCTGAGTAGCCTCATCTCTGGTTGTGTGCGTTGAATCAAGATGGTTCTGGAGCGCATTGATATTATCGAACTCCTGCATGCAGTAAGGACAGATACACCTGACAACCCTCTCCGTCATAATCGTTAAACCTCCTTTTTCAGTAAGAGATACTCACAGCCGGAATATCTGATTTCAAGAGCTATTTCCACCGTCAAAAGACCAGGCGAAGTAGTTACTGAGCTCCGATGCCAGAAAAGCCACCAGATTCCCCACGTCTTCAGGTGTGCAGAGTCTTCCCTGCAGCGAGTTCCTCGCCATACTCTCCATGTCCCGCGGGTCATCGGCGGTTAAGCCGGTAGCGCCGAGGCCGGGAGAATATACCGAAACGATAATCCCATGAGGAGCTAATTCCCTGGCAAGCGCTCTTGTCCACTGTACCACCGCACCCTTGGCAGCGCCGTATAGCGATATGCCGGATATTCCCTGTCCACCGGAAGTATTGATTATCCTGCCGGACTTGCGGGATATCATGTGCGGTAGTACCGCCTGGGCTACATTCATCTGCCCGTAAAGATTCACTCCGATATCGTAGTCCCAGTCACCTTTGCTCATTTCAACGAACGGCTTCCATTTGCTGCTGACACCGGCATTGTTTATCAGTATATCAATCCTGCCGAATTTATCGAGACTTTTCCTGACCATATCATCCACTTCGTGGCGATTTCTTACGTCCACTTTAACTGCCAGAGCTTTACGCCCAAGAGCCTCGACCTCTTCCGCTGTTTTTTCAGCTCCTTCGAGGTCGATGTCTGCCGAGATAATATGGCACCCTTCCCGGGCAAGGTTTAAGGCTATCGCCTTGCCGTAACCTATCTGGCTGCCGGTGCCGGTCACCAAGGCTACCTTATCCGTCAGTTTTAAGTCCATAATATACCTCTTTCCGGCTGCTAAGAGTACTCATTCACCAGGTCAATCATCCGGTTATAAAATCGGAGGGCTGGCAGCCCCTCAGCCTCGACGTCATTCAAGGTCGATTCCTGAACGGGCAATATAAGACGCTGCCACCGCTCCAGTTCCTGCGGGGATATCTTGATTATCTCACCTTTTTGTTTTATATACTCCAGAGCTTCCTTTAGATGACTGTCCGAGTCCATACCGCTCTGGATTGCATACCAGCAGTCGGAGCCGGCGGGACCTATCTCTTCGATTATTTCTTGTATATCCAGGGGCAGCCTGTTCCAGGCATCCCATTTCATATATATACGCATCGGGTGCATGGTTATGGATTTATTGCCAGTAACCGTGCAATAGGGCGCCGCCCCGTCAGCCAGGCCGAACATATAGGCAGGGAGTATGCCCAGCACCGCAGCATCCAGAGCTTCCGTTTCGAGCATCCGGCTCATTTCAAACCAGCCGACGCGTACCGGTTGAGCCCCGAAAGCCTCAAGGACCCTGTCCATCAGAGACACGGACCTTATCCTGGCACCCTTGAAATCTTCTATAGTTCGTATCGGACCACGTGATTTGTTTGAAAAAATAGCCATCGATGCGCCGATTCCCAGACCAACCACCTTTTCATCGCTCAGTTCCGTTCGGAGTTCAGGAAATTCCGCATATAGCCGGGCTATAACCCTGCACCCCACGGTTGAATTTGGAAAAGTACATGGTATCTGGATAAGGTTCAGTAAAGAATAGCGGCTGTCGGAAGCCGGTACGTCGCGGACAATATCGGCAGTTTTAATCGTTTCCGGGTCCTCACCTCCGGTTCTCTTGAACCGAACCCTACCGCCAGAGCGAGTTGTCACTTCCTTCATCCACATTTCGGCGATATCCACGCCATGGTCATGAATATCATGAAATATCAGTTCTATAGATTCATTCCAAGATACTTCGGAGTCGGGATTCATACTAAGCAACTCCTTTTACCACTGACAAAATCTCATCAGGTTTTCTAATATATTCGTGGTGTGTAGTTAAAGATATTTTTACCATCTTATAGCGGTTGACAGCAAGCAAGTAAACATACTTTACCTTTACCATCCAAGTACGATATGATTACCGAAAATCTCCATTGCACTTAATAAGAGAGGAGTGAAGATGTTCAAGGTAAGAGCTATCGTAGTCGGTTTCGATGAAGACGAAGAAAGGCACCCCTGTCACTTCCAGTATAAAATCGGCGATACAATCATCTGGGACGGTGAGAAATTTACCGGAAGAATCTGCCCGTCAATTCTTCGCCCGTTCGCCGATAAGGTAAGTATATTATATACATCCGGCGGCAGGCATAGAGAGGGAGAACTACCCAATTCCTATGTACCCTTTTTTCATTCTCCGTACAGCGTATACGACCCTGCTTATAAGAAATATGACGGAGTGGGTTTCCGGCCTACGCTGGAAAGACCGGAGCAGAACTATAAATATATCCCCGATGTCACTTTGTTCGATGACCCTCCGGGCGGGGCGGAATTACTCGGCGGTCCTGGCACCGGTATCATGAAAAAAGAAACCCTGGTATGCGGTGACAGGCATACTCTGATGCGTATGGAGTTTGAAGCCTTCGACCTGGTCGATTATGGAGACGGTCTTCCTTATACGAGGAGGACGTTATCTATATTGAACAAAATCTCCAGGAAACCGGGTATCGCCGTGAACAAGATAATAGAAGAATTCGAAGATGCTGAAAGAGACAACATCTATCCAACGCTGGGTCAGAATATAATCTGGACACTCGTCGGCGAGCTGGCAATTCTGGATTACATAAAACTGGAGGACGGGAGAGAAGGGCAGGTTACAATAACAGAGAACGGTAAGAATAAGCTGACCGACTTTAGAAACAATCTGACAAAAGAAGAAAAAGAAGCATTGAGAATGTAGACCGGTGTCATTATCCACAGCATGGAGGCATTATCGTGCACGGATGGATGGGTAAAATACTGCATATCGACCTCGACACTTCGAAGATAACCGATTTTCAGACACAGCCATATGCCGAGAAATACCTCGGCGGCCGTGGTGTCGCCTCGAGGATATACTGGGAAACCGTTAACCCGGAAATAGATGCTTTCGACCCCGCCAACCATCTCATCTTCATGACCGGTCCTCTGGTAGCTACCGGCGCTCAAGGGGCAACCCGCATGTCGGTGGTCGGCAAATCACCCATGGCTTATCCAGAACAGTACTGCTACGGCAATATCGGTGGTTTCTTCGGGCCCGAACTTAAGAAAGCAGGATATGACGGCCTGGTTATCACCGGGCGAGCCTCAAAGCCGGTATATCTCTGGATTAATGACGATAACGCAGAGCTAAGAGACGCTTCGGCTCTCTGGGGTAACGGAGCCTACAGGACTGCCGAAATGCTCCAGCAGTCACACGGAGATAAGGCTCGGTTTCTCACCACGGGTACCGCCGGTGAAAACCTGGTAAGGAGTGCCATTATTTTCGGGTCTCATAGCTCCACGTCAACCGCCGGCTTCGGGGCGGTTATGGCTTCCAAGAACCTTAAAGCCGTAGTGGTAAGAGGTACCAGCAGACCCGCGGTAGACAACACGGAAAAGCTGAAAGAATTGAACCGGTATACCATTCAGATGAGCAAACGTCTCGACCTGACAATCCCGCCGGATACGATGATGAGCGGTCACGGCCATTTACTGGAACGCATCGGCAAGGGCGGCTGCTATCAGTGCGGGCTCGACTGTATAAGGAACAAGTACCGATACGGCAAACGACCGGAGCTTGAGGCATATCGCCGCTGCCAGTCCATGGAATATTATATGCCGTGGATGTTCTCCAGGGAGGATGAACCGGTGGATACCTTCTTCAATGCGCCGGTCCTGGCTAACGATTATTCAATATGCACATTCGAACTCAGGAGCGTGATAAACTGGCTTTACGCCTGCTACCAGGCGAATAGCCTTACCGAAGAAGAAACCGGACTGCCGCTATCGAAGATAGGAACCCTTGGCTTCCTGGAAAAATTGCTCCACTCGATAACCTACCGTGAAGGATTAGGAAAATATCTGGCTGAAGGTCTGGTACGAGCCAGTGAACAAATATCGGAGAAAGCCAGGTCTATGCTCGGTCCCGAAGTTTTACCCATCGGTGAAACCGATGTTAATCTGCCCCGCTCAACGGTCGTCCATGCCCTACTCGACCCGATGGAACCGAGAATGAGTCGTCCTATGGTGCACGGTGGTTTCGCCAGGTCGGCCTGGATGGCCAACCAGATGAACCCTGGGATAAACCCAATTACACCTGAAATATTCTGCAGAATAGCCGAGGCTTTCTGGGGAAGCGCCGCTGCCGCCGACGTCTCCAGCTACGAAGGAAAAGCGCTGGCGGCGGTAAAAATACAGAACAGGACTTATGCGGAGGACAGCCTGGGGCTGTGCGACTTCGCCTGGCCACTTATTTACTCCTTCAGCAAGCCCGACCCTGTCGGCGACCCTGACCTGGAAGCAAGGATATTTACCGCGGTGACCGGAATATCCGGCGACGAAATAGAAAGGTGCGCCGAGCGTACTGTAAATGTCCAGAGATTAATTATGATACGGGAGGGCAGGGGAAGGCTCAAAGATGACTATCCACCTGAGGTTAATTTCACGGACTCTTTAAACGGGGCAGGCAAGATAATTGTTCCGGGTCCCGGCGGTGAGCCGGTAGATGCCACCGGCAAGGTGCTTGACCGCGAAAAGTTCGGGGATATGCTGAAAGAATACTATCGACTCCGGGGGTGGAATGAAGCTACGGGAATACCCATAGCTGATAACCTGTCCGCTCTCGGACTTGGAGATATGGTGCCTGTCCAGGGTTTTAAAAGAACTGTTCGGTAAACAAGATAGGAAAAAGGGGGATTATAATGCCGTTCAAAGTCAGATGCAGGTTAGTTTCGTTTACAGGCGACCCGGAGAGACTCCCGTGCCATTTCGGTTACAAGATTGGCGATTCATTTACCTATGACGGTGAGAAATTCGAGGGTAAAATCTGTAACGGTCTACTGAAAAATATGGCGCCGGTACTATGGAATACCGTCTTTTACGGTCCCGGTGACTACGACCGCATGGTTTACCTGTACTCCGGTCTCAGCGCCAGAGACCCCGGCATGAAGAAGTATGACGGCGTAGGATTTCGCCCTCTGAAAAAGCCGCCTGAAGGTACCGACCCTAAATATCTCAGGAGTATTCCGGCAGAACCGCCGGAGAATCTTATAAAAAGAGCCCGCGGTTTTGTATGCGATGACACAAGGACGGGGGCATATTTCGTTTGCGAGCCTGTTGACCTAGCAAGCGGAGGCGATATGCTTACTTATTATAACAGGGCAATGAGCATCCTGGAGAAAATAAAGGAACAGCCGGGTATGACTGTTGATGAAATACTGGGTAAATTCACTAAATTCGAGCGGGAAGAGATATACCCTCCGATATACCACCTGAATGTTTCCCTGATTCTGGACGAAATGGCCGTTGTAGAATACATAGAACTGCGGGACGGTAAGGCTTACCCGAAGAATCTCCCGGACTGAAGTCAAACAGCTAAAAAATAAGGACTCTACGACCCGTTATATTAAGTAGTATAATAAGATAAATACCGGGGAGGAGGTGTATTTATGCCTGAAGAGTTCAAACCAGGATGTCAGAGGCCACAAATTAAAAAGCCCAGTCTTGATACTGCTCCAGTGACGGGAATGGATGTAAAGGAGGAGAAACAAGCAATGGTTAAAGCAGGCAAACCGGCGCCTGATTTTACGGCTTCCGGTTATTACGACGGTAAATTCATGAATTTCAGCTTATCCGAATACAAGGGGAAATGGGTACTTCTGTGTTTTTATCCCGGCGATTTTACCTTTGTCTGAGCCACGGAGATTTCAGCAGTTGCTGAAAAACACGCAGAACTCCAGAGTCTGGGTGTAGAAGTGCTGTCCATGAGTGTTGATAGTATATACGTGCATAAAATGTGGAATGAACACGAGCTCTCGAAGATGATTAATAAGGACATTCCTTTCCCGATGCTATCGGACCAGGATGGAAGTATCGGCAAAATATACGGCATATATGATGAGGACAGCGGCGTAGAGACCAGAGGTAGATTTATTATCGACCCGGATGGTATTATTCAGGGTTTTGAAGTGTTAACTCCTTCAGTAGGACGCAATGTCGGCGAATCTCTGAGACAAATCAAAGCTTTCCAGCTCGTGAGGGATTCCAACGGAACAGAAGCTACACCCTCAGGCTGGAAACCGGGCAAACCGACATTAAAGCCGTCTCCGGAGCTGGTAGGTAATGTCTGGAAAGAATGGAAAGTAAGCCAGGCTTTTGAAGACTAAATCCACCCGATAAAACAAAATATCCGGAATCGAGAAGGCAGGTGAATCGATAGTTTACCTGCCTTTTTTTATCGGTTGATGAAGTATAGGCTCTATTCGGTTTTGGTGGTTTATCATTACCTGTCCCCTGTATCCCTTCAGGGTGAACCTTCAGGATGAACCCCTTTCCTGCCAGAACCACTGGTATTGACTGTAAGACTTTCCTGGCAGGAAAGGGGAGTTAAGGTGAGAGGGGGCGAAGCCCCCTCTCATAAATTCTCTCCCCCTCTCACTCAAGATAATTATCCTATAGAGATCATGGTGTTGAGTGAGAGGGGGATAAAAGGGGGTGAGAATGCAAAACAACCAGATGCAAAAAGAATCGAAGTATAAGGTTATTGACATTTAGGTGAAGCGATTACATAATAACCATTCAGTACCCATAATAATTAAACACCGGTAGAGAGCGTTTCGAAACGGATAAGGAGAAAAGGAGATGGCGTTAGAGGACTATCAGAGTGATATGGAGACATGCTGCCGGTGTTCAGCGTGTAAATTCATTCCCCTGGAAAAGGTTAAAGGATTTCAACCGGTAAACATCTGCCCCAGCATTTCCTGGCATAATTTCCATGCTTACTCAGGAGGCGGAAGAATGGGTATCGGAGTGGCGATGCTGGAAAACAGGCTGGACTATACGGATAAGCTTCTCGAAGTGGTATATGACTGCATGACCTGCGGAGGCTGTGATATCTCGTGTAAATATGCCATGGATATGGAGGTGCTGAAGCCTATCTACGAAACCAGAATCAGATGCGTCGAAAGCGTACATACCATCCCCGCTCTCGACCGTATTATTGCCAGTCTCAGGCAACAGGGGCACATGGCGCCGGGAATGAAAGCCAGACATGAAGACCTGTATCAAGAGGAAGACATGAAAAAATACACCAGGCAGGAGGCAAAGGTCATTTATCATGCAGGCTGCCGGACCCGGTATGACAGAGATATGTGGAAGGTGGCCAAGGACACCGTACAATTGTTAGACAAAGCGGGTGTGAGTTTCGGTGTTGCTGGTGAGGAAGAAGCCTGCTGCGGCGGACGCGCCTACCAAATGGGCTACAAGGAAGATGCGATAAGGCAGGCTGAACGCAACATGAAGCGGTTCGAGAAAATGGGAGTTAAAACCCTGGTAACGGGTTGTTCAGATTGCTACCATGCTTTCAAGGTACTGTACGATGAATTCGGCTTGAAGGGAGACCTCGAAGTACTGCACACCACCGAGTACCTCGACCTGCTTATAAAAGAAGGCAGGCTGAAACCGGCCAGGGAACTGAACCTGACCGTTACCTACCATGACCCCTGTCACCTCGGACGTCTCGGAGAGCCGTACATTCACTGGCAGGGCGAGCAGGTACCCGGACATATACGCATTTTCGACCCGCCGAAAGAATTCCGGCGGGGAACCTACGGTATATATGAACCGCCGCGTGATATTCTCAGGAATATTCCGGGAGTGAACCTTGTTGAAATGGAGAGGATAAAGGAGTATGCCTGGTGCTGCGGAGCCGGCGGCGGAGTGCCGGAAACCAATCCCGAATTCGCCATGTTCGCTGCCGTGGAGAGAATAAAGGAAGCCGAGTCCACAGGAGCAGAGGCTATAGCCACCGCCTGCCCCGGTTGTGAGAGGAGTTTTAGTGAGGCTATCAAGGAAACCGGCAGTAGTCTGGCGGTATATGACGTGGTTGAGCTGTTACATAAAGCAACCTCAGTTTTGTCTTAATTGTCATTCTGAGGATTTCGCCAAAGGCGAATGACGAAGAATATCTTATCTCAGAAGAAACCAGTAGAGATTCTTCACCCGCCTCAGGCGGGCTCAGAATGACACGAGGGAGGTACTATTAAAGCAAAACTAACAGCTTCATAAAGGGAGTTACATTATGGCTCTTAAAAAAGAGCAATACGAAGAATTCGAGGACGTAGTCGGGCCGAAGAATATTTCCGATGACCCGGTAATACTCGATTCTTATTCATGGCGGTCAGGCCTGTTCGCCGGAATAGAAAAGTTTACACCCAGGTTTGAAGCCGTTGTGCTTCCCGGGAGCACCGGAGAGGTCCAGGCAATAGTGCGGCTCTGTAACAGGTTCAAGCTGCAGTTCAAGGCATCAAGCACGGGATGGGGACTCTATAACGACGCCCCCGGTCCGGGAGTAATCAGAATAGACCTTAGAAGAATGAACCGGATTCTGGAAATCAATGAGAAAAACATGTATGCGGTGGTCGAGCCTTATGTAATCGGCGCCCAGCTTCAGGCTGAACTGATGAAAAGAGGCCTGATATGTAACCAGTGCGGGGCGGGCAGCAACTGTTCGGCTCTACCCATAGCCGCTCACCAGGGTGTGGGGCATCTGAGCCAGAGCGCCAGCTACGGCGAGCGTAACCAGCTTGCCCTGGAGTGGGTAACGCCGGAAGGGGAAATAGTCCAGTTTGGTTCATTGGGGACGCTGAACGAGTGGTTTTGCGGTGACGGTCCGGGCCCGTCTCTGAGAGGTATAGTCAGGGGTAACGTCGTACCCCTTGGCGGACTGGGCGTTTACACAAAAGCGGCGACAAAAGTCTACCACTGGCCGGGACCGGATACGTTCCCCATTGAAGGAGTATCGCCGCACTATGCTCCCAGTCACATACCTCCCCATTTCATGATAAGGTTCTTCTCATTCCCTTCGCTGGATAACCTCTGTCTGGCTGTCCAGAAAATCGGCGAGAGTGAAATAGCTTACGAGCTAATGGGATTCAACGCCGCCATGGCGGCATCGAATATGGCGACAAGCAACGAGGAGGACATCAGACTATTCAATGAATTCAGACAATTCGTGCAGGGCCCCTGCTTTATGATAATAATCGCCGGCAACTCCGCGAACGATTTTGAATACAAAACGAAGGTTTTAGATTTAGTAATAGAAGAGACCGGCGGGAAATCGCTGGAAAAGCTGGTCGAGGACCCGAAGGTTGCCGGGGGATGCCTGTGGCGGTGGATAAGGAGTACCGCCTCTATCAGGGAAACTTTCAGGGCGAGCGGGACCTTCGGAGGAGAAGTCGGCGGCACCGATTTATTTAATCTCATGGCGAAATACATTAACATAACAGGCCAGGCGAAGGGAGACCTTATAAAGCGAGGACTGGTATATGACGATGATACCTCGCCTTTCACCCAGTCATTCGAACACGGACATTACGGACATGGCGAGCTGCTCATCCGTTATGCACCCAATCCCGAAACTTTCAAAGCTCTGACGGAGGAGTTTCTGACACAGGCAAACGAAACGGCTATAAACCAGCACTTCGGCGTTCCCGCACACGTATTCGGCGACGATGCTCATGACCTGTACGGACCCAACACCTCCAATTATCACCTGTGGCTGAGGAAGATTAAGAAGACTTTCGACCCCAATAACGCGTCGGAGGGTAGTTACTATATAACGGATAAAGATTAGCTTTCGTAAGGCTGAAAGAGATAGAATTATTAATTAACCCCGCTTATTTTATCGGTTTTTATATGGCAGACTCATGGTAGTATAACGACCAGCCCAGACACCTACAATATAATGAGATATACATTCGGTATTGACCCATCTATAAATGTAGATCGATATTGATACTGAGGAGTATTCAATGAAAACAAATATTTGTATTAAGATATGCTTGATACTTGTATTGTCTATCATTCTTTGTGTGACAGAGGGGTGCAATAGAAATACTACGATAGAGAAATCTGGTGAGTTGATATTATTTGTAGAACGAAACGAGTTATGCAGTTTTTCGTTTGAATACAGTAGTTACTATACTCTTGTCGGTCCAGATTATGCTCTTGATTTCGTAGTTCCCTTTATGTATATAACACTGTTAGCGCCAAAAGACCTTACCGAAGTAATAGTTCCCATAAATAAAGATGAAGTCTCGAAAGTTGTTGCGGAATATGTGCCAGCAGCAATTGAAATTACTGTAGCTGAAGCTGTAGATTCAGTAAATGCGGCAGGAAATGCGAAGGAAGAGATTGAAGAAGTTCTTAAGGACTGTAGTAAACACGATAATTACAGGTTTGTAACGGGTTACCCGTTGGATATTGCTGGTCAAAATGGAGACTTTATCGAATATTATGTCAGGGATGAACATACATGTGCGGTATATTTTGACTTTGACGGATTGATATGGAGTATTGAGTTAATATCCAGAGGAGATTATGATTATTCGAAAATTAAGGCTGATTTTGATCATATAGTCGAAACCTTCAAAATCCTTGATTAGCTATTGGAGAAGGTTGTTATTGATAGAAAGAGTGGCTACCTGATTGAATATACTTTCGACCCCAATAATGCCTCGGAGGGCAGTTACTATATAACGGATAAAGAATAGCTTTCGTGAGGGTGAAAGAGATAGAACTAAGTAGTTGGGTCGTTAATATCAGTTCTGCATACACACATATACACAATTACCACCGGAGGTAGTTATGAATATAGGTTTTATCGGTATTGGCCGAATGGGACAACATATGTCCAATCGTTTACTGGATGCCGGACATGACCTAACCGTTCACGATTTGAAGAAAGAAGCAGCCATAAAGCTATTAGAAAAAGGCGCTAAATGGGGCAATACACCCAGGGAGGTTGCTGAATCATGTCAGGTGGTTTTTACCAGCCTGCCGACACCGCAGAGTGTCGAAGAGGTGGTTTATGGGGATAATGGCCTCAAGACGGGATGGAAAGATGGAGATACCTATGTAGATATGAGTACCAATTCTCCTTCTGTCATAAAGAAAATAGCCGAAGATGCCAGGATTATGGGAGTAACCGTACTGGATGCTCCGGTGAGTGGCGGGACAAAAGGGGCTGAAACGGGCACTTTAACTATCATGGTTGGCGGTGATGTGGCTGCTATAGAAAAGATACAAGGGGTCCTACAGACTCTGGGCCAGAAGATATTCCCTGTAGGGGGTGTTGGATGCGGTAATGCTGCCAAACTTGTCAATAATCTGATCTCATTAGCATGTAATTCAATTTCTGCCGAAGGATTTGTCCTCGGCATCAAAGCTGGTATTCATCCAGAGGTGCTGTGGGAAATAATAACAGCCAGTACCGGCAATAACTGGTGCATGCAGCAGTTTCCCGATACTACTTTCAAAGGTAATTTCGAGCCTGGATTCTAGGACTGGCTGTACAAAAGGACCTTCATGATACTATTATGGCAGGTTTTGCGGATAAAGGGGTTGATGCCGTAATATTACCTCTGGAAAAAGAAACAGGAGTGACGGTACGTTCGCCAGAGTAGAAAATAGACTTATTATGAATATCAAGGAGTAAAAATGATAGTTGTTAATAGCAATAGCGTGGAAGCCGTCCAAACCCAGGATGAAATCGTTGGCAAGGGGCCCGTCTTCAGGAAGGCATTGATTGATGCCGAAGATACGGGAGGATTTAGCGTTCTGCTGGTAACCTTCGGTCCAGGAGCGAAACTCAACTTCCACACTCATACCTTTGAACAGATTCTTTATGTTACCGAGGGAAAAGGTATCGTAGCCACCAAGAAAACAGAGCAAATCGTTACCCCTGGCGAGGTTATTTTCATTGCACCGGGTGAGGTTCATTGGCACGGAGCTACTGAAGACTCTTCATTTTCTCATATTGCTATACAGAAGCCCGGGATAAAGCTGGCTCAATAACGGCAATAGTATGATATTATACTGATATGATTTTGTTTATATATAAAGCTTTGCTTGTTTATTATAATGAGTGTTTGTGACTGTGCTTATTAAATAGAACAATACAATAGGAGGTCTTGATGAAAGCAGCTGTATGTTACGAATTTGGTAAATCTCTGGTTGTAGAAGATATAGAGATGGCTCCACCAGGAAAGGGAGAGGTCAGGGTCCGCCTGGCAGCGACAGCTATCTGTCACAGCGATATCCATGACATCAAGGGAGAGCTCCCCGGACCGGTACCTTTTGTACCCGGTCACGAATCAGCCGGCTATGTCGATGAAACAGGCGCGGGAGTGACATCGGTGAATGCAGGCGACCCCGTTGTCGTTTCGCTCCTGGCATCCTGCGGGAAGTGCTATTACTGTATCACCGGACTCCCTCACCTTTGCACCGAAAAGTTCGCTCCGCCGGCGAACGTACGCTTACACAATAAACAGGGGGCGCCTCTGGCACAAAGGGGGAGTATAGGAGGTTTCGCCGAGTATATACTCGTGGACGAGTCGCAGCTGGTAAAGTTGCCGGCGGATATGTCGCTGGACCGGGCATGCCTTCTCGCCTGCGGTGTCAGTACGGGCTTCGGGAGTGTGGTCAATCGCGCCAGGGTGAGGCCTTTCCAGAGCGTTGTAGTAATGGGAACGGGCGGAGTCGGGATAAACGCTATCCAGGGCGCTGCCTATGCGGGTGCTTTTCCGATTATCGCCGTGGACGTTCTTGACAACAAGATGAAGATGGCGGTGGACTTCGGGGCTACCCACATGGTGAATGCCACGAGAGAAGATGCAGCCGAGGCTATCAGAAAGCTGACGGAGGGAAGAGGAGCGGAGTTCGTTTTTGTTACCGTTGGCAGTATCGCCGCCATAAAGCAGGGAATGTCTTTTACGGCTCCACGCGGAACCGTGGTCCTCGTCGGGCTACCTCCGGCGACGGAACAGCTCTGTTTCTCCCCGCTTGAACTAATTCCGACTGAGAAAAACCTTATCGGCGGCTTTATGGGAGCAACGAACCTGAAAGTAGATATCCCGAATCTGATAACG
>Ga0315543_1000181_pt1 | contig 78846 bp, 62 predicted proteins | sample SalMarSW160210MG_2_FD_203098 | JGI IMG/M metagenome (GOLD analysis project Ga0315543, IMG submission 203098) | Salt marsh sediment microbial communities from the Plum Island Ecosystem LTER, Massachusetts, United States - Salt Marsh Sediment SW1601-210 ... | reverse complement strand
GGACATAACAATGGTTTCTATACTGTAATCAACTTTGAATCAGAACCCGATAAAACAAACGATTTTAAAGAATTCATGGGGAAGAACAACAATATACTCAGGTATATTCTAGTAGTAAAGGGGAAATAAATATGGCTGAATATAGAATTCCAAACATAAATTCTGTGGTCATTACAGGAAGAGCGACAGCTGATTCTATTCTTAGTTACACAGAATCAGGCAGCGCTTATCTCAAATTTAGTATTGCATCAAACCGTAATTACAGGGATAAAAGCGGAGAATGGAAGGAAGAAACAACATTCACGGGTGTAACTTTATGGGGCAACCAGGCAGAAAGACTAAGCGAACGTATAAAAAAAGGTGCTCCGGTCCTTGTTGAAGGCAGACTATCCAGTTATACCAGAGAAGCAGATGGTTTTAAAAGAACCGAAGTAAGTATAGGCGCATTTAGAGTTCAGGTATTACTCAAATCCACAACCCCATACCAGGAAAACGGAACCGATACAGAAACATCAAAAGAAGTACCTCAAGACGTTGAGGCCCCTCCGGGAGATAACGTTGAGGCCCCTCCGGGAGATGACGAAGAACTTCCATTCTAAAAAAACTAAATGGAAAACATCTTACAGGATTTTAGCAGAATCGGAAGAAAGTTAACTGAACAAAATTTTATTTATTCGAATTTTGGAAATATAAGCCTGTATTAAGTTTCCCGGTAATTACCGCGGAGTTGCATCCGGGAGCCCACCGTCCACTGGGATGGTCGAACCTGTTGTTGGAGTCTGACGGGTTGCAAAGAATAATACTGCCTTTGCTACATGTTCAGCAGTTATTTTTGCTTTAAGAAGATTTCGCTTTCTATAATACTCCGGAAGATTTTTCTCGGAAAGACCCCTCACGCGCATACGGTCCGGTCCAACTTCAGCCCATAATCCTGATTTACGCTTACCATGAGAAAATACTGCATCGGGAGAAACCATATTAACTCTCACATCCATCTCTGCAAACTCCAGGCTTGCGATTCGAGCTAACTGGTGTGATGCTGCCTTAGTTGCACTGTAAGCTCCAAATTTTGCACCTGGGGCAAAAACATTCTTAGTGGATAATACGATAATATCACCTCCTGTTTTCTGGACTTCAAAACGCCTTCCGGATTCAGACAGCATATTAAGTGTTCCTTCAATATTTACCTGTTCAAGTTTCCGAAATGTGTTTGGATCCATATCCGAGAGAGATGAAACATGTGCAGCACCAGCATTCACCACCACCAGGTCAATTCCACCCCAAGTTTGAATAACCCTGTCAAAGCCATTTGCGACCGATTTTGGATTTGTTACATCAAGGCTAACACCAATGACTCTTTCTTTATACTTTACTTTAAATTCATTTACTAATGAATTAAGATTATCACCCGGTAAATCTGTGACAGCCACATGGCATCCATTTTTAAGGAGTTCCTCGCAAATTCCACTTCCGATTGCTCCCGCTGCTCCGCTGATTATTGCAACAGAACGTCTAAGAGGAAATTCATCTTTTTTGTCAAGCTTTGCATGTTGAAGGCTAAAATATTCCATACCAAAGAGATGTTCTTCACTTAGCCCTTCATATTTCCCAAACGAAGAAATCTTTGTCTTAGCAGACAAAGTCTGGAAAGTGATATCTCTTATTATATCAGCCTCTACTACATCCTTACCAGCGCATATTACTCCTAATCCAGGCATTAGAATCACTCGTGGCATCGAATCAAAACGATCGAGTTTTTGTTTCATTTTTTTAGAATAACGCCCGAAATACTCATCATATTTTTCTATGTACTTTACAACTGAAGTTCTAACTTGTTCTCTTAATCTTTCTTCATCATCATATTTTACCTTGTCAATCCATAGTGGATAAGCTTTGGTTCTTATAAGATGATCAGTAGTCAAGGGAGGTGTCAATACGATTTCCATACCTTTATATGAATCAACAAGTGATAGAATTTCTTTTTTTATTAGAGGTCTAAGTATAAAACGCGAATACGGCCAGTCAGCGTTTCCCGTCGGGACTGCAAGAAGACCCTTAAGGATTGGAACAACCTTTAGATATCTTCTCCTGGCTTTTGATAAAGGCGTAGTGGTTTTAACTTTTAGAGGTTTTCCACCTTTCTTTGAGAGATAATTCTCTGCTTTTGTTACAAGTTTAATTGTCCTCTGGTATGATTCCCGTGCGCTCTCCCCCCAGGTAAGCAGTCCATGATTCATTAAAACCATGCCCTCACAATCTGCATGGTCACGAAATGCCCGAGCAGCAGCTTTTGCCAGCTCGAATCCCGGCTTTTTGTATTTCAGTATTATTACATCGATACCCAATGCATCCCGGATGATTTTTTCTCCATTAATCTGATTACTTAGAGCGAGTATTGCATCTGCGTGAGTGTGATCAATGTATTTTGCGGGTATAAAGGCATGCATCAAAGTTTCAATCGACGGGGTTTTATCGGTTGCATTGAAACGATGCGTTAGTAGTTCATTAACCATATTTTCATCGGAAAGCTTTTTTATATTTCGTAGTTGTCTTACATACGCAAGATCAATTCCTGTGTGTCCCTCTGGTTCAATATTTGAAAGGTCCTGACCAGATGCTTTAACGTAAATAACAGGATTTTTTTTACCAAGAACATTCATGAATATTCCTTTAACCGATGTATTTCCACCGCCATAAAGCACAAGTTCCTTTTCCTCCCCAATAAGTCTGCTCGTGTAGGTTCGGAGAGCCAGATCTTCTCCCCATTTTTTACCGTATTCAGCGATGAACTTGGACGCCTCTTTCCCGGACCATCTATTTTTCATTCAATTCCCTTATCGATTTTAGGCACGTTCCTTTTTAGAACAGTCTCCAATTTTAAGATTTTATTTCCTTTAACATGAATTGGATGTTTTCCACTGGATCCTTTCCATCAAATATTGCACTTCCGCTTACCAAAATATCAGCCCCAGCTCTAGCGAACTCAGAAATATTATTCTTTTTGATACCACCGTCAATACATAATAGGATTTCCTTACCTGAGGTAGAAATAATATCCTTTACTTTCATAAATTTATCCGCATAAGAATCAAAGAAGGGAAATTTTTTCAACTTAATATTTACAGCAAGGACTACAATCATCTCAATATCGTCGAGTAAAGGTTTAAGATTGTCAATTGGTGTATCAGGATTGATGGCGACACCTCTTAATAATCCTCTTTCGGGATCGTTTTTGTTTTCCGTTTTTCCAAGTTTTTTGAGAACTAAGTGAGCATCCTTAGAGGATTCTATGTGAATTGTAATCATGTCAGCACCAGCATCTACATATTCCCAGACTTTTTCTTCTGGTTCTTGAATCATCAAATGGACATCCTTTAGTAAATGAGTTTTTACGGCTTTTATAAATGGTGGTCCTACCGTCATCCTTGACACAAAATATCCATCCATAACATCAAAATGCATTACTTTTATATCCGTTCCTTCGAGTAATTCAACTTCCCTGCCAATGTTCAAAAGGTCGGCCGATGTTATACCCACACTGAGAGTAGGCGAACATTCGCGAAGGAGATTAAAAGCTTTATTAGCAACCATTAGACCATCTCTATTTTTTTTCTTTCTTTAAAGTCTGATATACTTCATATGCTTCTTTAGGAGACATATTTTCATGAACAACCTTTCGTACTGCCTGAATCATTGCACTGGGAGCTTCGGCTTGAAATATATTACGCCCCATATCAACACCACTGGCTCCCTGCCGGATTGCATTATATGCCATCTCCAGAGCATCAGTTTCCGGAACCTTTTTTCCGCCAGCTATAACTATAGGGACAGGACAGGCTGCCGTTACAGTCTCAAAGCCATCCGGAACATAATATGTCTTGACATAAGACGCTCCCAGCTCGGCGCAGATTCTCGTTGCCAGACGCATATATTTAGCGTCCCGTTTTATCTCTTTGCCTACTGCAGTAACACCAAGAACGGGAATGCCATATCTGTTACCCATATCCACAAGTCGTGTTAGATTGTGTATCGATTTGGTTTCAAACTCACCTCCAATGAAAACCTGAACCGCAAGTGCAGCAACATTCAGACGTATGGCATCTTCGATATCAACGGCAATCTCCTCATTCGAGAGTTCCTTGAGTATGCTTGGACCACCACTGGCTCTAAGAACGATTCCTTTTGTGAAGGTTGGGGGGATAGTTGAGCGTAATATTCCTCGTGTACACATCAAGGTATCAGCATAAGGAAGCAGTGGTACAATGCTTACATCAATTCTCTCCAAACCTGTGGTCGGACCGAGAAAATATCCATGATCGACGGCAAGCATTACGGTGCGATTGGTATTGGGATTAAAAATATTGGACAACCTGTTTTTCATCCCCCAAGCATGCGAGTTTGAGCCGCGAAGTGCAAAAGGCTCATTTTTCATGGGGATATCAGGGTAATAATTGTGAGTCCCTTGAGTTCCATCTTTGTCTGCCATGGCTTGTCCTCCTTTTATTTTATAGCCTTTTTCTTATATTTGGCATTATAAATAGAGTTCCTCTCTCTGTCAAGGTGAAGAAAATTTAAAGATTCGTCGAATCAGTTGATTGGGTAATTGGTAAATTTGTTAATTAGTAAAAACTATAGGAACTACACGTTCTACATGTGAATATTTGGGGCTGGGGTAGGATTTTAAACAAACATAAATACTTTTCTGTTGTGTTTCTTTGTGTTCTCTGTGCCTCCGTGTGATAATATTTTGGCTGGGACGGGCGGTCCTTTAAACAACAAAAAAATCTGTGTCCTCTGTGGTTTATTCTTTTAGCGTGAAGGTGGTGTGTTACAAATTCGCAAAATCCCCCATTCCAAGACTAAACTTCACATACCATTGATGAAGAGGCATCACAGGGGCATTTTGTATTTCTATCCCTTCTGTTCCCTCTAAAACCATCTCCGGAGTACGTAAGCCGTGTACATAACCGGCAGAAACACCAACACTCAAATAATCTGAAATAGCTAACATAACACCGGTACTTGCTGAGAGGACATAAGACGAACCCTTATAACTAACACTTCCTTCAGGACTTGAAAGAGACCCCGGAAAATCAATTGTTTCAGATTCTTTAACCGACTTAAGGTTTACCGAAGAAAATCCTCCTCCTCCGCTCAAGTAAAAGATAAAACGCGAAAAATCAACCGCATAACCAAGTTCCACTAACTTAGTATCGAAAGAAAGACCGAGAGAAATTGAATCCAGATCTGCTATTTCATTTCCCTTTAACATCTTTATACCCAATGCCAGATTGTTTTCGACAACAAATAAAGACCAACTCCATCCCCACTCTTCTTCCTTAAATGCGTGAGAAAGCTCTATTCTTTCATTTAACTTATCCATTTCTAAATGAACGGTATAATCCTTATCAACAGAAATATATCCAGTAGACAATCCCAATAATAAAAACAACATCTAAAACTTCCTTCCTAATTTAAACATAATATTAAAAGTCCATTCATTATCATCGTATCCCCCGAATCCCTCATACCAATCTTTGTCCTCGGAAAAAACAAAATCGGAAAAACCTTCTACCGCAAGAACAAAACCAGCTATTCCCCCTTTTAGACCCGCTCCTCCCCCGAGAAAAAGACTTAAGCCCTCAAAATTATTCCCATTGAGACTTAAAGCAACATCTCCGTTGCCGTTTACGAATTTCCACTGGCTCAATCCCAATCGCCCTGATAAATAAGGCGAAAAGCCGGTTGTAAGCGGAGCCCAGTTAACAGAAAGATTACCCCGAAAAGATTGAAAATTCTCCCCCACTATTCCTGATAATGGTTGTCTTAATGAATCGAGTATTACGGAATTGCTTGAAGTTTCAGCTTTTCCCCCACTGAAAGATAAGCTATAACTCAAATTAGGCGTCACAGCAATATCACAAAAAAGACCAAAAGAAGGCCCAAATGAAAAAGAGTCTATATCTGCACCTTTTAACTGAGACATCCCTCCTTCGAATCCTAATGTCAATGAAAACAAAATATAAATTATCATGAACAACCTCCGCACCTTTCTTCGATTTCTTTTACCATCAACAAAAAACCTTCTTTAATCCATGCATCTTTTTTTTCTTCTATTTTCTTACGAAAGCTTTCGAATTTTTTCTCATCCAGACAAAATTTATAATGCGCAAAATATCCCGGCCATATATGTGTATCAAGTTTAGGATCAGTTCCCGCTAATTTCCCTATAACTTTGGGTGTCATAAAATATTCATCGACTTTCTCTTCCTCTAATACATTTTGAAACTGATCCTGTAAACCCATAAATATAACAATTTCGATCTGTTTCATTTTGACAATCTCCTTTTTAACTTTGATTCAAAAATCATATATAAAGTCGGTATTAAAAGCAATGTTATGAACGATGAAACGATCATACCTCCAACAACCGATATTCCTAGCGACTTCCACAAAGTAGAACCACTACCGGTAGATAGAGCAAGCGGTAGAAGACCAAACACGGTTGTTCCGGTAGTCATAAGTATCGGTCTTAACCTTCTTCTCGCGCCTGTTTTAACAGCTTCGGTCAACTCCAAACCTCTTTTTCTCAAAATGTTAAAATAATCAATCATAACGATAGCGTTATTAACAACAATACCTACAAGCATCGCGATTCCGACCATCCCCATGAGGCTCATCGATTGAAAACTAACCCAGTAAGCAAGAGAGACTCCCACGAAAGCAAAAGGAACAGAGAACATAATTATGAAAGGATCAAAGAAAGATTCAAACTGCGCAGCCATAACAAGGTATACAAGTATAATGCCAAGCAATATTGCAAAAATCAGACTGCTAAATGTCTCTCCCTGCTCCTCTACCTGACCCGCATAATTAATGGTCAATCCTCTGGGTATTACAAAAGAATCCACAACCTTTTTAACCTCTTTCATAACATTTCCAAGAGCTCCGGAAACACTTATCTTTAACTTTACCATTCTTTCTTTATTTTTTCTTTCAACTGAAAGCGCGGCTCTTTTCTCCACAGGCTCAAGAAAATTGGAAATATGTACAGGCGAACCAAACATACTTACGAGCTGAAGATTATCTATTGTTTCAAAAGCATTCCTGCTCTCATCATCCAACCTGACTATAATAGGATATTCTATACCTTCTTCACTGAATTTTCCGATTTCCGTACCGTAGAACGCGGTTCTAAGTTCATAACCGACAGAATAAGCCGAAAATCCATATGAATACATTTCCGAACCCCTCGGGTCGAGCCACAATTCTCTGCCGCCTTTCTTTCTTGAAACCTCAATAGAAGAAATCCCTTTAACATTAACGAGTTTTTCCTTGAAAAGTTCAGCAAGCGAATCCGCCGCTTCAAGATCATCTCCTATAATTTCGACCTCGATAGGAGCGCCTCCGAAAACACCTTCATCATCCCCACCAAACATGCCACCCATAACGGAAAATCTAACTCTCTTTATCCCCGGAATTTCACCTACTTTTTCATTAAGCCTATCCGCGATACGGAACTTTGATTCTTCCGTTTTCCCAATTGTAAGGTACATAGTAATCGCGTGAGAACCCTCAGAACCCCCAAATATATCACCTGAACCACCGGCTTGAACCGTAATACTCTGAGTTTCGGGAACTTCTTTCCAGATAAGTCCTTCGATCTTTTTCGCCATTTCGTTTGTTTTTTCCACTCTTGTTCCTATCGGAAGTTCAATATTCGCCTGAAGCTGGTCGCTACCCGGATTCGGAAAGAAATCCATAGAAACAAACGTAAACAGAAACATCCCGACAATAAAAATAAAAACAAATATACCTAATGTTCTCCATTTCCGGGAAAGAGCCCAGTCCAACATTCCGGAATAACCGGACTCCAGCTTACCGAAAAATCTATCTGAAAAATCTTTTTCCTTTTTCATCTTAAGAAATTTCGACGAAAGCATAGGCGCGAGTGTAATAGCCGTGATGAAGGAGACTGAAAGCATTAGAGGCATAGTAATGGCGAGTTCTTTGAACATAACCGCTACAAGACCCCGCGTAAGCATCAAAGGTAAGAATATAACAATTGTCGTTATAGTCGAAGCGAGAATAGCCTGGGAGACTTCCTGCGCTCCGAAAATAGCCGCTTCCTTACGAGTTTCTCCCGCCTCCCTGTGCCTGAAAACATTCTCAAGAACAACGACAGCATTATCAACGACCATACCAACCGCGATAGCTATCGCGGAAAGAGATATAATATTCAAACTGCTATCCGATAAATACAGATAAATAAAGGATACAATCAAAGAAACAGGAATAGCCACGGCAATGATTATACTTGCTCTAATATTTCCAAGAAGCAGAAAAGAAATAACAAGAACAAGAATAATCGCTATTGCTATAGTATTAACAAGATTACTTATAGAGTCCTCTACGATTTCGGACATATCAAAAATGACTTCAAAGTTAAGCCCCGGATACTTTTTACCAAGGACTTTGACTCTTTCCTTTACCAATCTTGCGACCTCTACAGTATTCGCGTCGGTCTTCTTAAATATACCAAACATAGCCGCTTCTTCTCCGTTTCTTCTGAAATATCCGTTTTTTTCTCCCACACCCCAGCTAACGTTGGCGATATCCCGCAATTCTACCTTTTTGCCATTATTATTTCCGACAACTACTTTTTCTATTTCTTCAAGATTTTCAAACTTAGCGGGGAGCCTTAAATTATATTCTATTCCGCCCTGTTCCAACTGACCAAGAGGAAAATTTAAATTATTGGCTTCCAACACCTGGGTAATCTGCATGAGAGAAACTCCAAGCTGCTCAAGTTTCACCTGAGAAATATCGATGTTTATTTGTCGCTCGTCACCTCCACCCCAGTAGTCCGCGGAACCTACACCCGGAATTCTGGAAAGTTCTTCCAAAACTCTATCTTCAAGTACACTTTTAATGTCAATACCAGGATTCACAGTCGACGCCGTAAAACCAAGAATTGGTGCCATCGAACCGGATATTTTAAACAATATCGGGTTCCCCGCATCGTCCGGCAAAAAAGCAAAACCCAGTGCGTCCCTTACATCATTGGCGGCTTCATCAAGATTCGCTCCATAAGTAAATTGAAGAGAAATAATGGATACGTTTTCTCTGGAATCCGATTTGATTGTCTCAAGATTCGATACGTTACCGAGCGCATCTTCCAATTCTTTTGAGATTTCTTCTTCAACATCTAATGCCGATGCTCCTTCGTACACTGTCATTACCATCAATGTGGGAAGCGTAATATCGGGATACATAGAAACAGGAAGATTCGACCATCCGAAAATCCCCAAAAGAACCAGTACAATAAAACCAACAGCAGTTAAAACAGGACGATTTACTGCTCCTTGTATCATTTCATCTCCTTTATATCTATTTTCGCGCTATCTTTTACAATATATTGCCCCACTATAATAACCGTATCGCCGACAGATATTCCATCTTTTATAACTATATTATTACCGTTGGTAAAGCCGGTCTCAACTGATGAAAGTAGCGCCTTACCTTTCTCAGCTTTAAATACATACTTATCAACTAATCCTATTACAGCATCGATCGGGAGAGAAATCGCATTATTTTCCCGCGCGACTTCAACCCATACTTTTGCAAACATTCCGGGGAGAATTTCTTTTTTTGGATTTTTAATAACTCCAACAAGATCTTGAGTTCTGGTGCTTGAATTGTAAAAAACCGAAGCTTTCTCTATTTTACCTTCAAACGTTTTAGAAAGAGAAGGTATTTCAACTTTTATCGGTAACCCTTCTTTAATATAAAACTTCTCCGGGACATCAAACTCCACTTTAATTCTATCTACCCTCGCGACTTCCGCCAGGGGAGGGTCGGGAAACATTGGATCCTGCTGACGAATAAGCTGACCTTTATTTACAGAACGAAGAGATACAACACCCGATATCGTACTCTTAACTGCAATAGGTTTCCTCACAACTCCCGGAATATCCTGTTCCACGTAAGCTATAATCTGGTCTTTTTTTACCCACTGACCTTCTTTAACAGTAAACTTAAGAAATTTTCCCGGTATATCGGGAAAAATTTGAGCTTGTTCGATACCCTGCACCTGAGACGAAAAACTCATAATTTTCACTACATCACTAACTTTAACCGTGGCAACTACGACAGGAACTCCTTCATCCTCTTCCACAATTTTCGCGGAAGCCTTTTTAAATCTTATTAGTCCGGGTATAACCAGAATCAAAACAAGAATTAAAATAAAAATCCATTTTTTCATAATTCCTCCTTATCCATCATTGTGGCAATTTTAATTTGTTCTTTTGAAACAATTAAATTGTATTGCGCGTTAAGATGAGAAAATTCCGCGCTTTTATAACCCAGTTCGATATCCTTATATTCGAGCGCGGATATATAACCTGCCCTGTACTGCTTATCAGCCATTTCATACGATTCTTTAGCTCTTTTTAACTGTTCTTCGGAAAGTTCTAATTTCTGCTTATTTAAATTGTAAGCAAGAAACTGATTTTTTATTTCCATCTTTATGCCTTCTCTAACAATCTTTTCTCTTATAACTGACTGCTCGATTGAAAGCCTGTACTTATTAATCGCGTTTGTTCTAGAAAAGCCCTGGAAAATTGGCAGCGAAACAGCTATTGTCGCCGTCATATTATTATCCCACTCATTCGCGAAACCCACCGGCTTATCATAAGAGAAACTCCCACTAAATATTACATCTGGCAAAAAAGCAAGGTATTGCAACCTCTTACCTAACTTGGCAATTTCATTTAATCTCTCCATACTTTTAACTTCGGGTCTTCTGCTTAAGGCGAGACTATTCAATGAATCCAAATTAAAGGTATCGATATCGATTTTAATTTCTCCTGAAACATCAATAATCGTATCTAAAGGAAATCCCAACATCATGTTCAATGCGAATTTGGCTTGATCCACTCCGTTACTTACGTTTAACAACTCTGTTTTTCTGCTATTAAACTCAGTTTCCGCGTAGAGCAAGTCGAGCTTGGTTATTCTACCTTGATTATACTGAATACGCGCGGTTCTCAAGTGGTCTTCTGACCGTTCGAGCGCATCCTCCGCTATCTTTAAACCTTCTTCAGCGGAAATAACTCCGTAGAATACAGTCATCAGATCTTTAACTAAATTAATTTTATCAGTTTCATGCTGAAAAACCTGAATGTCTTTACTTCTCTCCCCAAGTTCTTTGGCTACAAACCTTTTCCCGAAAGTAAAGATAGGAAAAGTAACCTGAAGAGAATTACTGTAATTATTAGCATAACCGAGAGAAATATACTCAGTACCCCCGTCTCCGGTCGGCATCTCAAACTGCGGCACACTCAAAAGTCTTGTGTAACTCGACTGCAAGCTTACTGTCGGATAAAAAGATGCCCATGATTCCCTCATCGCAATCTCAGCTTTCCTCACTTCGAGTTTTGATATTTTCATATCCCTATTTTCATCCAATGCTATATCTTTCGCTTCTTTAAAAGTCAAAGAAAAAGAAGATAAAGATAATATAAAGAGAAGAAAAAAAACAATCCTGAATTTTAGCATTCAACCTCCTTCCTAACTCCATCCAAAAGAATAGAAAGAGCAGTCTTTTTTATTGTTTCAGATTCAGATTCTTCAACAGCCAATATCAAAGAAACGATTATTTCAAAAATATCGTTAAAATTTAATTTACTACCAGGAAAATATCCCTTAAGAACACTCACCGCCTCTTTTTCCAAAGACTCGATCATTTCAGCTACCGACTCATTAATTTTTTGAAGACATTCAAGCGGAATATTAGCCCCTCTCATCCCCTTCTGAACCTTACCAAACCTGCCGAAAAAACCATCCCCCCTTATAAACTCCTCGAAATAATCGAAAATTTCAGAAACAACCTCTACAAAACCATTACCCGATCCGATCACCCTCCTCACCTCTTCGATAATCTTTTTATGTGCTTCTACAAAGATTTCGATAAAGAGATCAGCCTTGGAATTAAAATATAAATACAGCGTACCCTTCGCAACACCACAAGCCTCGGCAACCTTCTCCACAGTTACAGGATGATAACCCTTTTCAGCAAAGAGTTCCTTCGCTTCCTCCATTATTTGATTCTTTCTTACTGACTGGTCAGTCATAACGTCGGTTAATATACACATGTTAATTTATTTGTCAAGAGGCAAATCAAAAAATAAACTATACAATCATACATCCTTAACCTCATCTCAATATTTTTTTATCACGCTTCAAAATTCCACCATAGAAAACTGCTTGAAAAAGTACCATTTCTAAGTTCCGAATTGCCTATTATTTCTTTTGCCTGCGCATAAGTCAAAGCATTATTTATCTCTTTTTCAAAAACACCTAACCAGGATTTTCTTAGATCTTTTATAAAAAGATGCCCTTCGGGTTTTAAAATCCTTTCAATTTCATTCACCATAGAAAGCGGCTCATTCACCCAATGAACCATGTTTACACTAAAAACCACATCAAAAGAACCGTTTTCAAAAGACATTTTTTCAACATTTTCTTTTTTAAATTTTAACCGATTTTTAATCGACTCTCCAGACATATTACTCTCAGCGTAATCTAATAAAGGAATAGACAAATCCACACCTACCACCTCACAATTTGAAAATTCTTTAGCCAGAGTTATACACATCTCACCAAAACCACAACCGACGTCTATTATTTTACCATCACAAAAACCGCTGTTCTTCAATTTTTTAGCATAATAGTGACCCAATTTTCGCAAAATCTTTTTATGCTTTTTAATATATAATTCCGCGAAGCTCTTGTCGTTAAAATCTTTTTTCATCCTTATTTTTTACCTCAGCTCAAAATGCTACAATTAACCGGTTTTATACCACCGAAAAAATAACTCAAACATCTACAAACACAATCATTATTCCGCCTAACGGCTGAATTTCTTCGATAAACGGAAAAATCAAATCTATAATTACAATCTCTTTTAAACATAATTATAATCTCACCCTCTAAAAGCCTATAACTTCTTTTGGCAATCTTTACAATAGCCCTTGATGCCAAATCTAAACTCCGTAGGCTTAAAACCATGTTCTTCGCACACTTTTTTCTTTATCTTCTCTAATTCATCATTTTCGAATTCTATTATTTTACCACATCCCATACAAATCATATGACCATGTAACCGGTGTCCGTAAATATGCTCATAGCATATTTTCTCCCCACACCTCATCGCTTCTTGAGCGAGTCCGCTTTCTACAAGTAAAGGCAAAGTTCGATAAATTGTAGCCCGCGAAATATTCTCTCCCCTATCATGAAAAACTTGAAAAAGAGCCTCAGCGTCAAAATGGTCATGCCTCGAAAAAATTTCCTTCAGAATCTGCTCTCTTTCCGAGGTGAACTTTAACCCCTTTTCAACCAAATATTTTTTAAATATTTCTTTTTCTTTTTTCATAATTGAGAATGAATCTCAATTTCAATTGTATATAAAAACCGGAATTTGTCAAGGGGTGACTTTTCTCAAAAAAAATATTATAATGCAAGGGCACTAAGAACACAAAGAAAAAATACTAAAAAGATTATTCCCAAACAGAATCACCATACTTCTAATATTGCAAAAAGCTTGACAACAATAATAAAATATAATATAATTATCTTATTAATCCGGATAATAAGGAGAAAAAATGAAAAATATCATAGCTATTTGTTTTTTGACTTTGCTAACGAGCATTAGTCTTTTCTCAGCAGGGGACTCAGAAATAATTAAAAAGAAATATGGACTTAATCGTTCACCCATTCTTCTCGAGAAAGAAATAGATCAATTAAATTTGAATAACTTCAAAGCTTCTAATTCAATTAGAGGAACAACCTGGAAATCCTATCCCCTATACGGCGGTGAGATGACGTCCATCGCAATCGACCCGAACAATCCCGAGATAGTATATGTCGGAACGCGTGACGCAGGAGTGTATAAAACCAGAGACGGCGGCACGTCCTGGAACCCTTCTCGCATTGGGCTAACTTTTTATCCTATAAGAAGTCTGGCAATTGACCCTCAGAATGCAGGCATCTTATATGCGGGTACAGACTACGACGGCATCTGGAAATCAACGGATAGCGGAGCAACGTGGTTTAAATCGAGTACGGGACTTTATGAAGGTTCGATGAGTATTTTTAATATTATAATTGATCCACAAAATATGAATATCATTTACGCCAGCATGGCAGGCGGATATGGATTCACTATTGGCTATATATACAAATCAACAAATGGCGGTGTAAACTGGGAACAAAGTGATAATGGGCTTCTTCCACACGGAGATTATAAAAATGCAATTTTTTCTTTAGCCATAGATCCCGACAATTCGGACATACTCTACACCGGAACAAATTTCGACGGTGTTTTTATGTCAACCGATAGCGGGAAAATCTGGAACGGAATTAGTGACAGCCTACCATTTATGGGTGAAATCACCGATCCATACTACGCGACTATCAATGCTTTAGCCGTTGACCAACATCATGGCGGCAGAGCTTCCGCTATAATTGAAGGACATTACTATATCTTTAATGGTTCTTACTGGCAATTAAAATGTAGCGATTTTATCAATGAATCAATCGATTGCGCACATCTTTATTTTTATCCTACAGATACATCTATAATATACAGTTCAGGAGATTGCTTTGCAAAAAGCATAGACGGCGGAGATAACTGGAATGACTATTTAGGTTGGAACTCATGCAGCCAAGTTCCTGATATTGCTTTCAATTCTTCAACTCCCGCCACAATCTATGCCGCAACTGATATTTTGTTCAATTTCGACGGAGGTGTATTCAAATCCACAGATCAGGGAGAAAACTGGAATGAGAACTCGGATGGTATTACGGCAACAGTAATAAGCAGTGTCGCGATAGATCCTCAAAATATTAATAGAATCTACGCCGGAGAGGGAAACGGACACTTCTACAGGTCAGAGGATGGCGGGACAAATTGGTATCACGAATATTTTGATGCTGATGAGTTTACTGGCATCAAAGTGGATCCCGCAAATTCTGCTAACATCTATTTAGCATCTTTAACCGGTTTATATAAATCCTCAGACTTCGGAGACAATTTCGATATAATAAGTGAGGTCGCGAATCCAAAATGCATTGCAATAAATCTTCTTTCTTCCAATACAATATACGTAGGAAGTTCTCTCAAAGGAATATACAAAACCACAAATGGCGGAACAACATGGGAACAGAAAAACGAAGGGCTTCCCGAATTTATCGGCGGAATAATTAAGTCTATTTTATCAATCGCCATTAACCCTAACGATACTTCTATCGTCTGGGCGGGAACTCAATACAATGGAGGTATATTCAAATCAACAAACAACGGGGATGATTGGGTTAGTAAAGGTTTAACTGGTGAAGACATGGTCGATTGTATAGCTATTAATCCCAATAACAGCAACGAAATTCTAGTCGGAAGCGAAGGTTACTCCGGCGGGAATATCTACAAATCTACAGACGGGGGAGAAAACTGGGTAAAAAAAGATTCCGAGATTGCCTGCGTTTTTGACATTAAATATGACCCCCGCAATCCCGAGTACGTCTATGCTGCTACTGAGGGTTACGGAGTATTACGTTCCACAGACGGAGGAGAAACCTGGCATGATTACAGCGACGGAATCTTTTACCCCGTTCTTTATTCACTCGACATTGCCCAGGGCGATAGTGTTTTGCTTATCGCCGGGAGTTACAGTTCCGGTCTCTATTATATTCATCCTGAACTTTCGGGGATAAACGAACAAGAAATAAAAAAAGGACTTTCATTCTCCCGGAAATCCACTCTTGAACTTTCCGGTACATCAACTCTTATTTGCTTCAATCTGCCAGAAGCCGGTATGGTATCCCTCAAATTGTATGATATTATGGGAAGACAAGTAGCAGAGATTTTAAATGGATACAGACCCGCAGGAAAAAATGAAGTCAGCTGGAACACTGAAAAAATACCAGCCGGTATATATTTCTATAATTTAGAACTTAACGGATTAAAGGAAACCCAGAAGGTTACCTTTATAAAATAGGTTCTATTAAGAACCGGAACGCAAAAAAAATCAGAATTTTAAATTTAGTAGAATAAAAAACATTTGTGCTATTCGCGTTATTTGTTGTTTCTGATTTTTGGTTGTGGGCTTTAAACAAACACAAATATTTTTTCGTTGTTTTTCTTTGTGTCTCCGTGGCTTTGTGTGAGAAATTTGTTTTAATAATCTTGTGTAATCTTGTGGTTTCTATATATTTAATTCATGTCCAAACTAAGAATAAAAGTAAAACCGTCATCAAATAAAAACAAAATCGTAAAAATGGAAAACGGTGTTTTTAAAATATGGCTCAAAAGCGCACCTGAAAAAGGAAAAGCCAATAAAGAACTACAAAAATACTTAAAGAAGATTACCGGCATTCCTATAAAGATAATTTCAGGCTTAACTTCGGAAAACAAAACAATAGAATTTGATATTGAAGAAAAAGAGTTTATTACAAAACTGGAAAACCAACTATAAAACAAAAATTTGAACCACAGAGTACACAGAGAAAAAACTGACTTAACCACGAAATACACTAAATACACGAAAAAAACAAAAACATTTACCACAGAGGACGCAGAGAAAAAACGGACACACAGAGAAAACAGAGATTTTTTGTTATTTAAAACCCAATCCCCCAAAATTAGTCTCACAAGTAGTCACTAAACTTACCTAAAACCTTGACAAGCTTAAAGTTTTCGTTAATTATATAATACTTAATATAAAAACATAAAATAGGGAATATTCTTGAAAAAATTCTATAAATATTTAGTTATTATTTTAATAATTTCTGTTGCCTTATCCAATTGCCAAAAAAACAGCTGGCCTCTAACACCATCTCCTCCTTCAGGTAGTTCCCTCGGTACCATCAAGGATACACTACTCTTCAGAGCCTCAACAACCGACCCGGAAGGTGACAATATTGCTTACCAATTCGACTGGGGAACAGAAATCGATTCAAACTGGAGTGTTTTTCTTGATTCAGGAGATTCAGTCACTGTAACACATTTCTGGCAGGATACAGGACATTATAATATACGCGTCAGAGCCATAGATATAAAAGATAAAGTATCAAGATGGTCTGACCCACATTTGTTGTCTATCGTAATCAGTATTGCTCCGAATATTCCCTCCATTTTTTCAGGACCTGATAGCGGATACATTAATTACTCCTATACTTTCAGTACAACTACGACTGATCCGGATGGGGATAGTATATCCTACCAATTTGACTGGGGAGACAATAATTTATCAAACTGGAGCTCTTATGCACCAAACGGTGATTCGGTTTCAATGGATCATTCCTGGTTGTCCGAAGGGACATATAACATAAAAGTAAACGCAAAAGACAAATATGGATTAGAATCGGGCTGGTCCCCCGAGCACTCAATAATCATATCGATTGTACCTAATTTACCTCCCGATGTACCAGGTATTCCTTCCGGACCAGCAAACGGATATGAAGACAGCACATACACTTTTTCTATCAGCACCACTGACCCGGATGGAGACAGTATAACCTATCAGTTCGACTGGGGAGATGGCAATTACTCAGAATGGAGTAATTATGTCTCAAACGGGCAATCGGTTTCTATAGATTATTCTTACTCCTCTGAAGGAACATATCTTATCCAAGCAAAGGCAAAAGACAAGAATGAAGCAGAATCCGGATGGTCGGACGGGCATCAAATTTCAATACTGGGGATAAATCCACCCAATATACCACCACCACCAACCGGCCCTGATGTTGGATATGTGAATTATCCTATTTTTTTTTCCACTTCAACTACAGATCCAGATGAGGATAGTATTTCTTATCAGTTCTCCTGGGGAGATGGAGATACGACGGATTGGAGTAATTATATACCTAGCGGTCAATCTATTTCAATGACTCATTCATATTCATCAGAAGGAACCTATCATGTCAAAGCTAGAGCAAAAGATAAAACGGATACGAAATCAGTATGGTCGGATGAACATCAAATTTCAATTATCACCAACAATCCTCCCCATATACCCCCAACTCTATCAGGACCCTCAAGCGGTCACGAAGACAACACATATAGTTTTTCCACCGCCACAACCGATCCAGAAGGAGATAGTATAGCTTATCAATTTGATTGGGGTGATGGAAACTTATCATATTGGAGTTCTTATGCACCAAGTGGTAATGTGATTTCAATGTCACACTCCTGGTCATCTGAAGGAATATATAAAATAAAAGTAAAAGCAAAAGACAAAAATAACGAAGAATCAGATTGGTCGGAAGAAGATTCAATAACAATAATAAGAACACGATGGACATTTTCATCGGGGGGGTATATTAGATCTTCTCCAGCCATTGGTAGCGATGGGGGCGTTTACATAGGTTGCTGGGATAATAATCTCTACGCTATACACCCGGATGGTACCCATAAATGGACATTTCCAACTAGAGGTATAATTTATTCCTCCCCAGCCATTGGAAATGATAGTACCATATATGTATCTTCAGATGATAGCTGTCTATATGCAATAAATCCAGACGGAACCGAAAAATGGACATTCTCAACCGGAGGCAGGGTTCGCTCTTCCCCTGCCATAGGCAGTGATGGGACCATTTATGTGGGGTCGGACGATGGCAATCTCTATGCGATAAACCCGTATGGAACCGAAAAATGGAGATTTTCGACTGAAAGGGGTGTGAGCTCCCCTGCCATAGGCAGTGACGGCACCATTTATGTTGGGTCGGGCGACGGCAATCTCTATGCGATAAACCCGGATGGATCCGAGAAATGGAGATTTCCGACTGAATGGCCTTTGGGCTCTTCCCCTGCCATAGGCAGTGACGGCACCATATATACTGGTGGTTACGATTTCTATGCGATAAACCCGGATGGAAGCGAGAAATGGACATTCTTACATGAACTCAGCGATCACTTCTCTACTTCTCCTGCCATAGGCAGTGATGGCACTATATACGTAGGTGCCAGTTTTTCATTCTACGCAATAAACCCTGATGGGACCAGGAAATGGAGAATTTCAATTAGTGAAATGAATTCCTCCCCAGCGATAGGCAAAGATGGTACAATTTATGTGGGTTCCCGTGATTATAATCTCTACGCGATAAACCCTGATGGGAGCGAGAAATGGACATATCGAACCGGTGGCATCGTGTATTCCTCCCCTGCTATTGGGAGTGACGGCATCATATATTTTGGTTCCTATGATAACAACATCTACGCCATCGTCGGTCATTCAGGAGGTCTCGCAGATACCCCCTGGCCAATGTTCCGCCACGATTTAAGACACACAGGAAGAGTAGAAAACCCGTAAAAAAATAAAGAGTAACACACAAAGACACTAAATACACGAAAACCCACCATCCCTTTTGAATTTTTGTTAAGAAAACACACGAAAAACTTTTATTGTTTCACTAATTAACCAATCTACCAATCAAGTATATACAGTCGGGTCTTTTACTCCCACTTCTTCAAATCCCTTCTTCCGCAATAGACAACTATCACATTTACCGCAAGCACGTCCTTTATCATCCGGATCATAGCAACTGTGAGTCAAACTATAATCAACTCCCAATTCCAATCCTTTCTTTATTATCTCAGCTTTTGTAAATAATATGAGTGGCGAATGAATTCTTATCTTTTTGCCTTCCACACCGATTTTTGTTCCAAGATTTGCCGTCTCTTCAAAAGCTTTTATGAAATCAAGCCTACAATCAGGATAACCCGAATAATCAATCGCGTTAACACCAATAAATATATCGGTACATTCCAGAACTTCAGCCCAGCCTAGCGCAAGACTTAAAAAAATAAGATTGCGAGCCGGAACGTAAGTAACGGGAATTTCTTTTCCGATATTCTCTACTTTTTCTCTCTTCGGAACTGGTATATCATCAGTCAATGCGGAACCACCGAAAGAAGATAAGTCGATATCCATAATCAAGTATCTTTTTACACCCATATCAATGGCAATTTTTTTCGCAGCCTCAATTTCAAAACGGTGTCTCTGACCATAATTAAAACTAATCGCGTACACTTCATACCCTGAATCCCTAGCAATTGCTAAAGTAGTCGAAGAATCAATGCCTCCACTCAACAAAACTACTGCCTTCCTGCTCATTTTCCTCTCTGTTCTTCCGGCCATAGAATTTTATGAATCTGAAGTTGAAGACGAACATCCAAATTATCTTCCAATATCCAGTCTGCTAATAAAGCAGGATCCATTTTTTCTTTAACCGGAGACATAAGCAATTTAACTTTACCCTTTAAGTTTTTCTCAGCTATAACTTTTTTTGCCCAATCGTAATCTGATTTTTCAGCTATTACAAATTTAACTTCGTCTTTCGGATCTAATCTATCCAGATTTTCCCAATCAATTTTATTCACTTCTCCACTGGAAGGACACTTTATATCCATAATTATTGTAGCCCTGTCAGATATAATGCTTATGTCTTTTGTCCCGTTAGTTTCAACAAGAACGTAGAAACCTTTATCTATAAGAAAATCTATCAGGAATGGAGTGTCTTCCTGTAGGAAAGGTTCTCCTCCTGTAATTTCAACGTAAGGGCATTTATATTTTTTTACCTCTCTTAGAATTTGCTCGACGCTTATCTCTCTTCCTTTTTCGTAGGCATACTTTGTGTCACAATATGTACATCTAAGATTACAACCGGTTAATCTGACAAAAACGAAAGGGAGTCCCGCAAAAGAAGATTCACCCTGAATAGAATAAAAAATTTCATTAATCTTAAGCAATTCATCTCTCCGAATACTTTACCCCATAATTTGCAGATTCCCAGACTATTACCTCAAGAATCTTAACATTATCAGGCAAAAATTTTTTCATTTCATCGTAGAAATATTTAGCCAGATTCTCCGCAGTTGGATTTTTTTTATCAAAAGGGCTTATCTGATTAAGACAGCGGTGATCAAATCTACCAACTACAGAATCCGCCTTCGTTTTCAAATCCTTGAAATCGATAGTCATACCTATTTTATCAAGACGAGCTGTTTCGACTTCGACCCTCACCTTCCAGGTATGACCATGCAACTCTCCGCATGAACCTTCATAATCTCGCAATTGATGAGCTGCTGAGAAACTCGTTTCCACAAATGTTTTATACACTAATTTTACAATTCCCATTTTAAAACCTTAGATTAGTATAAAAACTGCCTGTAAATTTGTCAAGCTCCTTCTTTAACCACGAAACAAACAAAAAACACGAAAAAACATTTACCACAGAGCACACAGAGAAAAAAGAACACACAGAGTACACAGAGAAAAAAATATAGTGTTGTTTAAAACACATATCAAAAAATGGGTTGTTTTTGGGCAATCCGGTGTAAATCTGTGTTAATCTGTGGCTAATTATTCGGTGATGTGGTTTGGGTTTTAAACAAAAAAATCTTGTGTTAATCTTGTGGTTACTATTTGGGGTGTGGTGTGGAGAATAAAAATACTTGACAAAAACCGAATTATGATAAAATTAACAATAATGAATACGGAAAAGATATACAATAAAATCATTGAAGAAATAAAAAAATACTTCAAAGAAAATAATATTACGCGAGCAATTATAGGGGTTAGCGGGGGTATCGACTCGGCTCTTACTACTTTACTCACGAGTGATGCAATCGGAAAGGAAAATACAGATTGTCTTTTCATGCCAACGGAATTTACTTCCGAAAACAGTAAAAAAGACGCGTATGAGCTTTGTGAAAATCTCCAGGTTTCATTGACTGAATTTGATATAACCGGTATTTTCAATACTTATCTGGAAACTCTCGCCGAAAAACTTATAATCAAAGGAATAGAAGTACCGGAAGAAAATCTCCAGGCAAGAATCAGAGCAAATATACTAATGTATATCGCAAACAGAAAAAACGCCCTCGTAATTGCAACAGGCAACCGATCGGAAATCTTGACCGGATATTGCACGCTTTACGGAGACACTGTGGGAGCGATTGCCCCGATAGGCAATTTATATAAAACAGAAGTTTACGAATTAGTGGAATGGATCAACAAGACTAAAGGAGATATTATTCCACAGTCAATTATAGAACAACCTCCTTCAGCAGAGTTAAATAAAGACCAAAAAGACGAGGAAGAACTTCTTCCTTACAAAATACTCGATCCTATTCTAAAACTTTATGTTGATCGGGGTAAAAGCAAAGAGGAAATTGAAGATGCCGGTTTCGAAAAAGAGTATATAGAGAAGACTATACATAGGATTAAATCAACCCATTTCAAACGAATCAAACTCCCCGTAATTATTGAAATAAAATAAGACAAACATGAACCACGAGATTGCACAAGATTAACACAAGATTACCCAACCACCCCTCCAAAATTATTATCATCGCAGAGGCAAAGAGAGCGCAGAGAAAAATTGTGTTTTTTTATCCCCACAAGCCCAAACAATTGGACGCAGGTGAACGCAGATTGACAGGATTTTTTTTGTTTTTTTTAACTAAATCCCATCTCTAAAATTCTCACATGTAGAGCAGGTAGAACTTGTAGTTTTTATTTTTATTTTATTGACTTGTAACTCGTGACCAGCAACTGATGACAATATTCCTCAGGTACCGAAAAAGGTTTACATGAAATCGTATAACTTTACACATATGTCCCGAGCAAAAGTGTAAACTTAGCGTGGTTCAAATAAAATCCAACGAACTCGACGAAGCCTGAGAACTCAATAAATTAAGTTTGATTCTCCTAACTTTCTAACATTCTAACTTAATTTTTCAAAACAGAGAACACAGAGTTTTTGTATTTTTTTGCTATACCCTAAAATACTATACCCTATATTTTTACTGCTAACTGCTCTCTCCTTTCTATACTCCATATCCTAAGTCTTGAATTTAAAACTCTTTATTATTCCCGTCGCGTTTGAAACCCAGTTGATTCCTTTGCATTTAAGTCTCTCAAACCCTCTGAATTTATTCAAACCTATTTTCGCCGAAAGATTAAAAAGAGTATCTATTGTATAAACACCCCAGCGTCCAAGAAGGTAAGGATTGTTTGTTTCTCTCGGGATAGAAATAAATGCTTTTTCATAACCAACCTGCCCTGCTAACTCACTTTCATTTCTTCTTATTCTACCAAAAGGATAGGAAAGATACTTAACTCTCTCCCCTATTCTCTCAGATATAATTTCAAAAGATATTTCCATGTCTTTCCTTATTAAATCAGCGGGACTTCGAGAATAATCAGGATGAAGATGCGAATGAGAACCAATTGTAATACCATATTTATGCATTTCCCGAATTTTATTCCATGAAAGGTGAGTAAATGATTTTCCCATCGTAACGTCCCATTCGTTTTTCTTTCCCGCATACCCGGAAACAACAAACACCAAAGCAGGCACTTTTTCCTCTGCGAGCACAGGAAAAGCAAAATCATATAAATCGACAAATCCATCATCAAAAGTAAGCAACACCCCCGAATCCTCCTTAAAGAACTCGTCCGGACGCAGAAACTTTATTCCTTTATTTTTTATAAATCTTATATGTTTTCTAAAAACATCGGGAAAAACAATTGAACCATAAGGCGAAAATGTTTTAGATATATTATGGTAGAGAAGGATCGACTTCATAATAAAAATCCATAATATCCTTTGCAATGATATCCCATGAGTACTTCGTAACTGTCCTAAGACCTCCTTCCACCAGGGTTTTGCACAGGGCTTTATCTTCCAAAAGATGTATAACTTTACAGGCTATTTCTCTTGAATTCCTTGGAGAAACAAGTAACCCATTCTTTCCGTCTTCGATAACACATCTGTAACCGGGAATATCCGAAGCAATTACAGGAGTTTCAGTAGCCATAGCTTCTAATAAAACAATCCCAAAGCTTTCCCCGCTAATGGCTGGTGATACAAAAACCGACGCCCTGCTGAATATTGCGGGCAAATCAGTTGGGGCTACAAAACCCAGGAACCTGATTGAATCTTTAATATCTGAAGGAATATTCAGCTTCATTCCTTTATAACCACCGCCTGCCACAGTAAGCATTGCCTCCGGAAAATCCCGCTTTATACGAGGTAAAGCATCAACTAAAAACTGCAGTCCTTTTCTTGATTCTATTCTTCCGACAAATAATATTTCAAAAGGATTTTTTTTCTCTCCGGAATTTTTGAACCTATTTGGGTCAACTCCGTTAGGAATTATACGATAATCATCCGGAAAATATTTGCAAATTGAATCTCTTGCGGTAGTTGAGACAGCAATCTTGCCATGAATTCTTTTTAAATAATGCTTTAAATATTTTTTGAAAACTTGATACAAACCAGAAGATTCAAAAGTCGGATGGAAGGTAAATATATTTGTTTTTCTTGAAACTTTAAGCGAAAGAAGTGGTAAAGTAGGAGCAATTATACCATGGATATGAATAACATCATAATCGTTCACAACATCTGAAAGCATCGATAAATTAACCCAACCGGTAAGTCTCGCATTAGATTGGTTCATAGGAATCACCATTGACTTTCCCAAACGAATAACTCTCCTTTCATCCGGCTTCAAATCTCCCTGGATATCCGCTGTAAGTATCGAAACCTTATGTCCCATATTTTCGAATTCGTTGGCAAGATGGTATATATGTTCAGTAACTCCTCCAATATGAGGATAATAAAAATCAGAAATAAAAAGAATTTTCATTTCCAGATTCTTTGAAAAACAAACCATTGAAAGGGATACATTCGTATACCATCTTCCAATAGACGAATAACTTCCTTCAGCATTTCATTTGTCGAATCAAAATCCTCAGGATAAACAGGCTTGAAAACTTTGCCTAAATATCTTGGTGAATTTGAATTAAGAGCGAGCAGTCCTACCAGAATAGGTGCACCCGTTTTTCTGGAAAGAAAAGCAATACCTTTCGGAATCGATGCCTTACGTCCAAAAAATTCACATTCCACTCCTGAATTCAAAATATCTCTGTCACCAATCAAAACAATCATCTTGTTATCTTTTAGCAATTTTATCAATCTAAAAGGCAATTTCCTGCTCTCAAGGGGCAACAATTTGCTTCCAAAATGACCTCTATAATGCTTGTAAAATCTAAAAAAATCAACTCCTGGTCCTTTAGTTTCCGCAACGGAATAGAGAGGGAAACCCAAACCCGCAAGATAAATACCTGCCAATTCCATCCCCCCTACATGGCAAGAAACAATAATTACCCCCTTTCCCCTGTCTAATTCTTCCCCAATAAAATGTTCTCCTTCAAGCTTGATCATTGAATTCATATATGCCCTACTCATATTGGGCACATTAAGAATATCACCGTACACTCTCATAAAATTGATAAAAACTTTCTTTACATCTTTCTCTTCAGCCTTGCCCAGAACCGTAATTAAATTTTCTCTTATGACTTTTTTTCTTTCCCCCGCGAAATAAAACCATAAAGTCCCGGATGCTCTTGCCAAAAACTCCCGGAACCAATCGGGAGTAAATCTTAAAAACTGAGTCGTAAAAAGCATAAAGATTTTTTTCATAATTAATAATCTGTAGACCCGAAACCCCCATCCTCTCTTTTGGTTATCTTAAGCTCTTTTACCTCTCTTAAATTTACTTTCTCAACTTTAGAAATAATCAATTGTGCTATTCTATTTCCCCTTTTTACCTCAAAATCTTTCTTACTTAGGTTAAAAAGAATCACCTTAATCTCTCCCCTATAATCGGAATCTATCGTTCCCGGTGAATTCAATACTCCTATTCCAAACTTTGATGCAAGTCCGCTCCTCGCTCTAACTTCTCCCTCATATCCGGGAGGTATCTCAAGAGCAATCCCTGTAGAAACCATTTTAAAATCACCCGGAGCTAAAAGGCAATCCTCCGAAGCATACAGATCGAGCCCGGAGCTACCCTTAGTCTGATACGCAGGAAGGGATAAACTTTCATCCAGTTTTTTAACGTCTATTGTTAAAGACATAAAGCCCTTTTGAAGATTTCGGTGTATTTTTACCTTTTTTCGAGATCATTGTTCAACTTCTTTTACTGCTTCCAAACCCAGATACCGATCAAGTGCATCCTGCAATATATCAAGACCTTCTTCTAGAATTTCGGGATTAAGATAACAATAGTCAATTAAAATTTCCCCTTCATCTTCATACTCATTGGAGTGAAAAAAAACGGAAGGCGCTACAAACACTGTTCTCTTGTCTCGATTATACTCGCATAGCAGCCACTCTACAAAAGTATCGGCACTTGGCACCGGCAGCTTTAAAAAAATCGAAGAAATACTGTTAGAATACGCTGCCGAAACATCTTCTCTATTATCAAGAAAATTCCTTATTATTGCTCTATTCTGTTCTATTTGCTCAAATCGATTATTCAATATGCTGGAATGATTTCCAAGAAAATAGTCAATCAGAGAAAGCTCATACGGTGTTATCGGAAATAAATCTCTTGCAATTATGTCAATCTTTGCAGATAACGTAGCGTGAAAAACAATTATCGTCAAGTCTCCCAGAGAAAGGTCTCTTAGGAAACTATTTACCCTTATCACCCTCTCGTTGTCAAGAGAAATGTCTCTCAAAAAAACCGAACCTTTAGTATCTTTGATTAAATGACTAAGAGTTTCATCAACAGCCAAAAATAACTCATAATTTCTAGAGATAAAAAGCATTCTTTCTAGACTTTCCCTAGGATACATAATACTTCCCGAGAAACCCGGCTCAGAAAAATAAAATATCTTTGTTCGAGGAGTCAAAGCATCCTCGATATCTCTCCTCAAAGGAAGATCAAAATCCTCCGCAGAACTTGTCTCAATAAGCTTAGTATCTATAGAAAGAATATCAGCATATTGTTTTATAAAATAAGGAGCTGGCGCAGGGATTAATATTTCATCACCCACATCAGCCGTAGCAAAAAGAAACAGATAATACGCGGAAAATCTGTTGGGAAGGATTAACAATTTATAGTCATTTGATAAACCAAAGTACAATTTTAGTCTTCTAACGATTTCTTCTTCTGTAATAGGTCGAACATCACTCAAACGATGAGTATTAATGGGGTCCACGGAAAAAAGATTTATAATCTGAACATTACGATTGATAAAATGGGAAAACCTCTCCCTATAAAAATTAAAGAGAAATGAATCATATAAAGAAAATCTTCTTGACTTATAAGTTTCACCAAGAGACATTATCGTTTTCTCCTAATACTGTCAGAGCAAAATTATCAGGTTTCAAGTAGTTTTTAACAACACCGTTAACCTCTTCCATGGAAACATTTTCGATACTTTTTAAAAGAGAATCTATAGAAGAACGTTCTCCTTTATATATTTCTTCTTTTATATTTCTTTCCATTCTATTTCCGCTGCTTTCTAATGATATCATAATGTTGCCTCTTAGTCTCTCTTTTGCATCTGCAACTTCTTCTTTAGAAAAATCCAGCTTATCCAATAATTCCCTTGTTGCATTTAAGGCATCCTGTAGTTTCTTTTCATCAGTAGAAAAATAAATGCCAAAAATTCCGGTATCGCTAAAAAATTCATTGAAGGTCGAAACTTCATATACATAACTTAAATCCTGACGTAATTTTTGAAATAAAAGGGAACTCATACCTGATCCGAGGATAGTCCCCGAAACCAGAAGAGCAAATCTCAAATCATGTTTATAGTCAAAAGATGGAAAAGAAAGCGCTACATATTTATGGTTCAATTCCGCTTTGGCAATTGTGTTTATTTTCCTGCTTCTTATAGAAGAAAACTCCCTTTTAAAAGCATTTCCCTTTTTTCTACTAATTTTTCTTCTACCTAAGTCACACAAACTTTCATGATCCACCTTTCCGGCAGCAGACACAAAAATCCTATCCGCAGTCCAACTTTTATTCCAGAATTTTATTATATCATCACGATTTATATTTTGCACAGATTCAAAGTCACCTAATATTAATCTAGATAAAGGATGATCTTCTCCAAAGGTACTCTTAAAAGCATAATCAAAAAGCAAACTTTCGGGAGAATCCTTAAACATTTTAATTTCCTGTAAAATAATAGCCCTTTCTCCTTCCAACCCATCTTCCGAGAACCGAGGATTCTCTATCAAATCGGCAAGAACATCAAATGCAAGATTAATCTCTTCCGGAAGAACATGTACATAAAGAGAAGTCCATTCCCTGGAAGTTGAAGCATTTAAATATCCTCCCTTTGACTCTATAGCAAGAGAAATTTCTCTTTCGCTACGAGTTTTTGTACCTTTAAACACCGAGTGTTCGGTAAAATGAGATATACCAGCTTTTTTTTCATCCTCATCTCTTGAACCAACGGTTATATAAATACCGATTACAACCGAATAAGCTGAAGGTATAAACTCAGAACATACCGTCACCCCTGAAGGCAAAACACTTTTTCTATAATTATCCATTACCCATAACCTATTCTAAAAAACTATAACTTATAAACCCCTTACAAATAAACACCTTAAACTGCTTATTTAGCAACCATAATAACACATTTAACAATATATGTCAATGGGCAAATGAACGTGGAAAATAAGTTATATTAATTAGTATTTAACGAATATATACTCCCAGCTATTTGTTAAATAACATAGTGCAATATAGTCACTAAAATGTAAAAATCAAATGAGATATTTTCTTGCAAAAAAAACAAAAAGTTGACTGACAGTAATACAGAGAAAAAAAATATCACACTAATAACACAAATATTAACAAGACAGACTTTATTTTCCATATTAATAAAAATGATTATTCTTAATTTATTTGTAAAATTTGTGCAATTTGTATTCTCTAGAGTCTCAACCCCTCCAGGTTGCAACGATGGCAATTCGCCGCCGGAATGCCTGCCCGACAAGTGGCAAATGCGCCAGAGCCGACTCGAGTCTGCGAACGGCGGGAAGATGCGAGGGCCGCCATTGGTAGCTTTGAATCTCCCAGTGTCGGCGCGTCAGGAACTCCTGAAGTTCGTCGGCAGTTTTCACGTTGATGTGCCCTGGCGGATTCTTGAGCAAAATACCTCTGTGCTTGAGAATTTCAATGATGTGGCTACGGTCCGGAGTATAGACGTACAGCGTTGCGTGTGGCAGTTGCGTGCCTATATTTTGCAGGATTTCGCCCAGGACATCATCCGGAACGTGTTCCGTGAAGTCCGGCATAAGAACTTTGGAAATCCGCCGCTCGAAGCGCATGTTTCGTAAGTCACCCTTTACGAACTCTACACGCGACTTGAGCTCGGGAAAGTGCTGGTCGCGCATAGCGCATGACACGGTGATGGCCTCGTCCTGAAAATCGACACCAATGACCCGACACCCACTGTGGCGTGATATATCCACTGCAGTTTTTCCGCTGGAGGATCCGCATTCCAGAACGGTGTCTCTATCGGTTAATGCTATCCATTGCCGAATGAACATAGCCTTGTCGATTACGTGACTCGTACCTCGCAAGTAGCTCTTAAACGCGCCGAGGTGATCGTTGTGTTCCAGAGTTTTCAATTCCCGGTCGGTGTAGCTTCTCTGCAGCTTGAGGGGTTTTGTTCTCATTAGTTTTCACCTATCCTCTGGGTAAACATATGCTTATTTAAGAGTATATTAATTGTTTTCTTGTTTGTCAAGAGAGTTTTATGCCTTAGGAGACGTTCCAAAACACATCTACAAGGGAGAAAACCCTTATTATCCGTTATTTGCAAATGTAGTGGGCAAGAATTATTTTCTTCATAGATAAGCAATCAACTACTCGATAAACTCATTTATTAGGCGTATAACAAATAAAAAACCTTATTTACGGCTCATAAAACGCAGCACTTATACACTAAGACGGGGCAAATCTACTATAAATCTCCAAAGTTTTTTCTGCAACTTTTTCCCAGTTAAAGAACTCCGACCTCTCTAAGGATTTTTTCGACATCTCTTTTCTCAATTCTGCATCAGACAATAATTCAAACATTTTAGTTTTCATATCATCAATGTTAAAAGGATCAACCAAAATTCCTGCTGATCCAAGTATCTCAGGTATAGAAGAAGCATCTGCAGCTAAAATCGGACAACCCGATGCCATGGCTTCCAGTAAAACCATCGGGCAAGCTTCACATAAAGAGGGGAAAGCAAATAAATCAGATGCGTTGTAGTAAAAAGGAATTTTATCTCTGGGTACGTATTCCAAGAACACCACTTTATCTTGCAAGCCAAGTTTCTTAACTAAGTTAATGTTTTCTTTTCTTTCTCTTCCAATTCGTATAAGCAGGGTATTCTCTATTTTCTTCTGTAAAAAATTAAACGACTTGATTAAGTTAGAGATATTTTTTCTGACACCGTTTCCAGCAATATTAAGGATTATTTTCTTATCCATTGGCAGCCCTAATTGCTCCCGGATTTTTTTTAACTCTCTTGGTTTGTAACTATCGCTAACGCCGTTGTAAGTAACTGTAATATCTGAATCTGAAAGTTTATAATCTCGAATTAACTGTTGCTTTGTAAAATTTGAAACGGTAATAATATGATTTGCATACTTAATCCATGAATGTAAAGACCTCCTGACATAATATCTTACTACACTATCCGAATACTTCGCAGGTGAAAGGTGATGATGAGTTATAATCGATCGTCTTCCTTTTGACAAAAGAGACAAATTGTGATTAACTATATGGTATAAATCGTATCCTGAAATATATTTGCTACACTTCAACCAAAAAAGTACTCTATTATTTATTACGGGAGTTTTTTTTATTTTAGAAATCAAAACCCTGTCATGATCCTCGATTCTTTCAATTCTACTCTCAGCATAATTTAAAAAAATGTGATCGACACTACATAAATTTTTAAGATGCCTATACAACTGAAACGCGTATTCTCCCATCCCACTGTATTCCGGCTGGTCATTAATCAAAGCTATTTTCATATAAACTGTTTCCTTATGAATACCAAATCTCTACCTCTTTAGAAACTAAAGTTTTTTAAAGATATGTCAAGAGAATTCTGTCATCCAAACAATGTTTAGCCTCATAATTATTAAAAAAATTAATCTGCTCGAATAATAAACCAAGGTGGCAAAAATAGAATTAGTTCCTAACTGCCATCTTTTTTATGGAAAAAACCAAAGCAATAATAAAAACAATAAAGCCCAGTAAACTCAATATAGAAGCAATATTAAATACCCTCGATTCATATATAAAACGAACTTCATGTTCCCCTTCAGGTACAAAAACCCCATAGAAAATATAATCGGCTTTATATATTTTTTCTACTTTCCCGTCTATATAACACTTCCAATCCGGATGATAGTTTTCCCGAACAACAAGAAAAGCCACTCCATCAGTCTTTACATCCAAAACTCTCTCATTGGGAATGCTTTTAACGATACTAACTTCTCCGCCGCCTTTTGATAGAGGAAATCCCGGGTTTTCCTCTAAGAATACAACGCTCCCCGGTTTAAATTCGGCGGATAAAATCATATTTAAAGCTGTCTCTGCATTATCAACTAAATTATAACCATGCACTAAAGAATTTCTGGGAAGGAAATTCTTATTTTCCAAAACCTGATATTTTCTTCCGACAAACGCAACCTCAAAATTAGAATAAAAACTCTTATATTCTCCGATTATTCCCCTTACCCTCTCATCATATCCGGATAAATCCTCCGGCAAGCGGAGACCTATTATATATTTAACGTTTAACATAGATAAAAGATGCGGATATTTGATAAAATTTACGGGATTAAACATAACACTTTCACCTGCCCCAATAAATTGCTGATATCTTCCCGGAGGATTAGCGCCATATCCACCAACATTCTCAATCTTATGAAATTGAAAATACCCATTCTTGGATCTACCTTCATAGTTAAAAGGAAATACTCTAAACATATTGTTTCTCTCTTTAATAAATTTTGTGACTTCATCAGCAGCAAAATATTCTTCAGGTCCCGACACCGAAGAAAGGTATTTCTTATTAACAGACCAGAGGTCAATTAACAACAAAAGAACCAGCACCGGAAAAACAATTTGAGAATTGATTTTCTTTCGTAAAAAAGCAATTATCAAAACCCCGTTCAAAACAAAAATAAAAAACGATATCCATAAACTCTTCTTGAAATCTGCGAAATTATTACTCATAATATAAATTTTTTGTTGAATACTATTCCGGTCCAAAATACCAACCCAATTACTACCGAAGTGACTTTTCATCCAATCAAGAACACTACTACCACCAAGAGCTACAATTAAAGTCCCAAGAAAAATCAATCCCAAAAGTACATACAAATACAAACTCGCATTTTCTCTATTCTTATTATCCTTTCCATTCCTGATTTCTAATAACGCCTCCGCTCCGAAAGCGGACAAAACGGAAACTCCAAAACTCACAAGATAAAAAAACATAGAAGGTCCTCTAAATTTCTTAGCCATTGGGACAAGGTAATAATAGATTCTAAACAAAGGCGTATTTTTACCAAGGGCTAATATTAAACTAATTACAGTAAACCAGACAAAATATTTTACCAAATGCTTTTTCTTGCTATAAAAGAAAGCAAACCCAAGAAGCATGATAGGCAATATGCCAAGATATCTGGAATCAAGTTTAAAGAAATTTTCTCCCCAATAATTTTTCAAAATACCCGAAAAATGCGGAACAATAAGGTTTAAAAGTTCCGAGGTCGGCATAGACCAGGATGTCGAATAACTATAACCTCTTGTTACACCTCTCGCGCCATAACTTAAAGACAAAGCGGGCGGTAGAAACTTAATCAGGATTATTAAAACTAAAACAATCATTCCGGCAGAAAAGAAACCGCCAATCTTAAAAATATCTTTTTTATTAAGTTTTTTTCTTCTATAGAAACACTCATAAACAAAATAAGATAGAATGCCTATCATACCCCAATAACAAATCTGAGTATGTCCACCAAGTAAAAACAACCCTATTAAACCTCCGAAAATTATAAAGTCTTTAATTTTTTTAGTTTCAAATGCTTTGTGTAGAAATAGAAAAGCATAAGGTAAAAAGACCGCTCCAATCATCCTTCCAAGATGACCCGCGTTTGTAGTTGTTATCAACTGACCCGAAAACATAAAAATAACTGCACCCAGTAAAGCAACGGGCTCCGATAATTTATACTCTCTCAGCAGCAAAAACATACCCAATCCCGCGAGAAATATATGTAACACAAATAAAAGAGTCCAGGCGTAATGTACGGGGAAAATAAAATATAAGATATGAGGAGGATAAACCATTCCTCCTCCACCTCCGGAAGTAACAGTAGGGTGCCCGCTAAAATTATAACTGTCCCACATAGGGAAGCGCCAATATGACTTTATATACTCCACCCAGGAAGAATAGTCCGTACAACCCGAAAGAAGCCAATCGGAACCGTACATCATTTTAGAAGGATTTAAAAGGGGAGCAAAATATACTAAAGATAATATAAATAAAACAAGGATAAAAATAAAACTTAATTTCTTCCGATCAGAAAAAAAACTTTTTGACATTTATACCTCCTTTACTCCTTCAATTTATTACATTTTTAGAGCCTCAGAGAACGCTCAGAAAGCCAATAGAATCTTTCCATTCTCAGTAAGTCGACCGAAACTTAACAGAAACTGATATCTTGTCAAGTATATTCACATAAAAAATTTGCCAGAACAAAATAACCTTGTTTTTTTTAAAAAAACAAATACTCTATTCCTAAGAATAATGAGTCAAGGTGTAAAAAAAGGGACAATCTATACTTTAATAGGACAGGTCTCAGCCGGAGTTTTCTTAGCTCTATTTGATGCTTTTGCCGGAAGATGGCTGGGCATCGAAAAATACGGGACTTTAAAAATTTTATACGAATCAATCTTTTTTTCGACCGCAATAGTAATCGCGGGCGTAACAGAAAATTTATCAAGAAACATTGCTCATTTTGAAGTCAAAAAAGATAAAAACGGAATCGAACAAACTATTCAGTCTTCTCTTGTAATATCTTTTATAACACTAATACTACTTATCGGGTTAACCCTTTTATTCGGAAAGTGGGTAACTAATAAATTCTTAAACTCCGAAAGCATCATGCTAATTCAATTTCTTTTAGGTGTATGCCTCCTATCTGTTTACCAATTCTACAACGGAATATTCCAGGGATACCGAAGGTTTCATATCTTTTCTTTCGGAATCGGAACTAAAGAATTTCTAACTCTTGGATTTTTATTTCTCATTATAAAAGTTTGGAGTAAAAGCGTTCCGGAAGCCGGCTGGAGCATTGCTCTATCTCCTATCGTTATAATCTTAATTTTTACTATCATTCTATTATTTAAAAGCCCCAACGCAAATATAGAATGGAAAAATATTTTTAAGAACTTTAAAAAGAATAGTAATTTCTTAAATTTACTGAAATTTGTATTAGCTATTAAATTTTTATCTATTATGAACCAGTGTGTCCTACGCGCCGGACCACTCATTCTAAAAGTCATAGCAACGAGTAACCCGGATTACTACGCAGGTATTTTTAGTGCGATAACTATGCCACTCAAACTCACAAGAACCCTACTCGCAACTCTCTGTATAGGACTACTTCCAAATCTTACAAAAGCATATTCCGAAAAAAATGAAAATAAAATTAGAAGATATATCAATTGGAGTTTAGGAATTTTCGCATTAATAACTATCGCGATAACTTCTGTCTATTTATTTTTTGGACCTCAGATAATAAAACTAATTTATGGAGAAGAATTTGTAGTATACCGGAGCCAGACTACGCTTCTTGCTTTTGCAATGTCCTTTTTTTTCCTGGGAATACTTATGTCCACGATAATGATTGCAAAAGGAACTCCAAAAGTCTCCACTATATCACTTTCCATTGGTCTATTATTCATGGCAACAATTATAATCTTCTTTAAAAATACTATGCCGCCTATAAATTTACTGGGAACCGCTCTATTAATATGTAATATAATTTATTTTTCTCTGCAGAGCTTATATTTCCTTTCCATAAAAATTCGAAGAAAAATCAGCTAATCTTTTGGCAAGTTCGATTTTCCGAACTTGACAAAAATTTCACGGATTCTATCTTAAAGATATGAAAACGCAAAAAAATAAACTTAAAATTTTATATATTGTCACCGCGTTCCCAAGAAATGAAGAAGATCCCATAACTCCATGGCTTACGGAAACAATAAAAAGATTAAAAGCCAAAGGCTTACAAATCGACGTATTCACCTCTGCCTATAAAGGCTTGAAAAAAAATAAAATATCAAATATAGATATTTTTCGCTTCAGATATTTCTTTAAGACTTTCGAAAACTTAACACATGAAGAAATGACTCTCGAGAGGATTAAAAAAGGGCTGCTCTACAAAATACTGCCTTTTTTCTATGTATTATTCGGTTCTATTGGTATCTTTACCCACTGCAATAAAAAGAAATACGATATAATACATGTTCACTGGCCATTTCCTCACTTCATATTCGGATACCTTGCCTCAAGAATCTGTAAATGCCCGGTTATTTCAACTTTCCACTCGGTAGGTCTTATCTATCTTAAAAAAACATTCATAAATATGAATTTTTTCATTAACTGGGTTGTAAAAAAAAGCAATATCATAACAGTAAACTCGTCATATACAGCAAGAGAATTAAAAAAATATAACCCCAAAAATATAAAAATTATACCTTTCGGTTCCGCGATAAAAAACAAAAAAACTATTAAAAAACAAAGAAAAAGTGAATATTTCAATCTGCTCTTTGTAGGCAGATTGGTCGAAAGAAAAGGTGTAGAATATCTACTTCAAGCTGTAAAAATTTTAAAAGAAAGAACAAAAGTAAAATTAACAATTGTAGGTGATGGTAATTTAAAAGATACATTAGTAGATAAAAAAACCAAGCTGAAATTATCTGATAAAGATGTTCAATTCACAGGGAAAATTCCCGGAGAAAAGTTAATAGACTACTATAAAAACTGTGATGCCTTTATATTACCAGCTATAGTAGATTCAACAGGAGACACTGAAGGTCTGGGAGTTGTTCTTCTGGAAGCAATGAGTTTCAAAAAGCCAGTCATCGCTTCCGGAGTTGGTGGTATTGCCGATATCGTAAAAGATAAAAAGACCGGGATTTTAGTTGAAGAAAAATCCCCCGAAGAATTAGCATCTGCTATTGAATTCCTTATAAACAATCCGGAGAAAAGAAAGGAGCTGGCTCAAAACGGGTATTTATTCCAGAAGAAAAATTTCAATTGGGATACTATAACTTCCTCTCTCATTTCGAATTATAAACAATTAACTATTTCCTTTTACAGAAACAGTGGCAAGGTAATAAATGGTTAACCACATCCAAGAAAGGAATAGTGTAATAATAGTGGTAAATCTTAAAAAGTATTCGTAAAAAACTCGGTTCTTTAAGCATAAGAACCTCGAAATCTTCACTACTCATTTGAATATATATTTGATAAAAGACGAAGTTTGCTTTAGTATAAAAAACTTTTATGTTTTAAAACAATTATAACTTATTTTTTATTACGTAAATACTCTCTCACTTCTTTTAAATCTTTTTCGAAGTCAATCTCTTTACAATACAGGTTACCTATATTTACTGCTTTTATTTTAACTTTATCTGTTTTAATCATGTCTTCTATGGCTCTTTCGAAGTAATCGTGAGCTTCTACTGCTTCTAAATGCTTTATAAATGTGTCTATATCTTTCTCTTTTATAAGATTTATCCCTAATGCTTCTCCCAATGGGTTTGAGATTTCTTTAGATATCTCTATTACAAATCCATCCTTATCCAGAGTATATTTAACTTCTTCTTCTCCACAATTTTTGTTGTCAACTAATATTGAAGAACACTCTAAGTTTATCAGTTTTTCTAAGACTTTATCGTCAAAGTAAATGTCTCCATTCAACCAGATAGTATCGTGTCTAATTTTTCTTAAAGCTATTAGTATACTTTTCGAAGTATTTGTATGCGCATATGCTTGATTATAAACATAAATTAAATCCGGATATCTTTCCATTATTATTTCTTTTTTGTAACCGGTCACTATATATATATTGTCGAAAGATGTATATTTAATAATGTTTTCAATCTGGTAATCTAAAATTGTTTTTTCGTCCTTTAGAGAAACTAGCGGTTTTGGTATCAAACTTCCTAACCTAGTACTCATTCCCGCAGCTAAAATTACAAATTTAGTATCCATTTTTCTCCTCCTGACTCTTCTCTCTATCCATTTTCCTACAGGAAAAAACACCTATTAACCAAATCACAACAAAGTACAAAAAACCAAACGTGGATAAGAGAATCAAATAAAGAGTATACTGTTTAATTAACACAAAAATTACCAAAAACATAAGATGAGCAGACTTGGTGTACCTAAACCAAACATTGATCTTATTTCGGGAATAAATACCCTTACGGCCGGTAGAAATCTCAAGATTAAACTTCTCAACAAACATTGAATTTGCAGATATAACGGTTCTTATAAGAAACAAAACTGCTATAGCTAACGATGATAATAACCAGTTTTTTGTAAGAAATCCCATTGCAATTATAGGCAGCACATCAGGAATTCTATCTGACGTGCTCTCCAGCCATAAGCCGAGTTTAGTAAACTGTTCCTTTGCTCTCGCCAGTTCCCCATCCACACAATCAAAAACGAAAGAGAAATAGAGTAAAACCGCGCTAATATAATTATAATCAAAAAATAATAATATTCCTGAAATTATACCTAAGAAAACCGAAAAAATTGTTATCTGATTAGCTGTAACTCTCGTATTAAAAAGCGCTTTCGATATACGCTTCGAAATTGGCCGCGCAAATACCAAAGCATACATATCGTCAACAGCCTTTTGAGATTTCTTTACATTAAATTTCAATTCATCCATTTGACACTGACAAATAATATAGAGAAGAAAAAGGTTTTGTCAAGCATTAAACCTTGACATAAAAGTCAAAAATGCTAATAATATATGAAAAGATTATCGTATTGAAAATTCATCAACCCAGGAGGCAAGAAATGTTTTTACTTTTAATTAACTACAGTTTCTTATCTTTCGTTCTATTAGGAGGCACACCTGATGTTCACGCCGAATCAAAATTAACAAATTCAAACAAGAATTACCTTACCCTATCTTACGCTAATTTTATACGCGAAAATCCCGGAGGAATCAAAAAAATCTCATCTGAAGAAAAAAAAGCACATATTTCAATATCAAAAAAACTAACAGATGTTGGTTACCAATTCTACAAGCTCAAAGAAGAGAAAAAAGCAGTGGAAAAATATGAAGAAGCTCTATCTCATTATGCCACTGACAGACTTTATTACCACTATGGTAACAGTCTCTCAAACATTGAAAGACTTAATGATGCAATCAAAGCTTACAAAATATCTTTGTATTTAGGAAACAACGACAAAGGAAGAGTGTATTATAACATTGCATGTGCATACAGCAGATTAAAAGATGAAAAAAAGGCTTTGGAAAATCTGGAAAATGCAATTATAAATGGTTACGATAATTTCAATTATGTAAAGATAGATAAAGACTTAGCCTTTCTTCGTTCCCAAAAGGATTGGGAGAAATGGATTACGGAAAGAGAAAAAATTTTTAGAGTCAGCATTCCACGCGATGGGTTGGTCGCCGAATATCTTTTTAATGGGAATACCAATGACGAAAGTGCAAATAAAAATCATGGGACCCTTTTCGGTAATGCATCTGTTGACAACGTTTTAAAAATTAGAGATAGCAACGAAGATCATATGGCTGTTCCGAATACTGTCTTTGACGGACTTGGCAACCTCACTATTTCTTTTTTTATTAAACTTAACAAAATCCACAGAGAAGGACGTATCCCGGGCCACTCTGTTATAAGCTGTTCAAGGAGAACCGAAGATAATGCTTTTTTAATATTCTATGACTACGATAAGAAGGCGTGGGATTTTTGGGTTGAAGATAGAAGATTGAATTTCCCAATGGATACCACGATCTTTGATAAGAAGTGTCATTCTTTAATCTTCTTAAGAAACGGTGCAGATGGGACTCTGTACATTGATGGTAAAGCTCAGAACACACGTGTAAGTGATATAGTCCTTAATATCGGAGAAGGCGGAGTTATAATCGGACAGGAACAAGATTTCGTATCGGAAACCTTACATCTTGAAGAGGATCAGTCTCTGGCAGGAGAAATTGACAATCTCCGAATCTACAATCGAGCCCTATCGAATAAGGAGATTCAAGCATTATATAACGAAAGCTTGTAAAGAATTTTAATAGAAGATCAATCTACTTTCCGAGTAAAATCCTCAAGGGATCCTGAATTGAATTTACTTCTTGAAGATTTATACCTCTCCCGAATATTACGGCATCTTCATAAGTATGCATACCATTTATTGCACCCGGTTTTTGACAGAGTTCGCCTGTATTTATATTTCCTTTTAAATCAAATCCCCAATGAGGATGAATGATTATATCTGCCGCGTTCTCGATATAGTTTCCTGCATATATTTCTTCCTTTAAAAAAGCTTTTTCTATTATTTGTTCTCCTTCGGGTGTTTTTAACGCCAGTAACTTCTCTTTCAGTTCCTCCCTCAGCTTATCATAGTCATTAGCCGAAACCGACCCTTTTTCTTCTCTACCTTCAAGATTTAAAAAAATCCTTCCGGGGATAAGCGAATAAGCAGTCGAATTTTTGGAAAGAGCCGTAACATTCTGCGGATTATCACCTTGCAGGAGAAGATATCCTTCTTCTTCTAAGAAATGATTGATCTGAACATTATATTCGACTCTACAAAACCCATGATCGGACAAAACAATAAATACATCTTCATCATTCAGTAATTCATAAGTTTTTCCTATCCACCCATCAAGTTTAAAATAAAATTTTTCAAAATCCTCTTTAAATTCACCACCATCCTCATAATCTCCCCAGAAGAAATGATTTATCCTATCCGTTTCCATTATATGACATTGAGCCAGATAATAATCATCTTTTTCAAATAAATCAAAGAACACTTCCATTCTTATATCAAGTGCCCTATGAAGCTCGTCCATAAATCTTCTTCTGTCCGTATGACCAAATCTCGGATCAACATCGATGATATATCCTTTTTCCTTTAAATATCCAACATAAGAAGAAGGATTTACCACTTTTTCAATACTGGGAGTGAGAAAACCGGATATTAAGATTCCGTTAACTTCCTCAGGGGGGTAAGTTACAGGTACGTTCATCACAAGAACTTTCTTACCTTCTTCAGAAATTCTCTTCCAGAGAGTCTTGGCTGTTCTGTCATTTGCAAGTGGAATTTTTAAGTTAAAAGGTTGAGTGTTACGGTCGACAAAACCAAAAATGGAATGTTCCCCCGGATTCTTTCCTGTCATATATGAACTCCACGCCACAGAGGAAACTGTAGGATAGACTGAATTATACTTTTTCAACCCACCATTATCCTTACATATTCTCTCTATATTACCAAATTTTCCCTCATCTAATCCACCTTTCAAAAAACTGTACGGGACACCATCAATGCCTAAAACAACTATTTTTCTCTCTTTTTTCTTAAAAAACATTAAAATACTCCCTTACTTATATTACTTCAATTAAAGTAGCCAATCCAAGCGAAATCGTTATTACACCAATTACGACAACGTGTTTCTTCTCATTACTCCTCTTTACCATCCGAACGGCAAAAGGTATAGCCAAGTGCTGTATTTAAAAATTGCGCAATAAAAGATACAAATATTATAAGAATTATAACGGAGCCGTCAAATTCCACGAGACTTTCTCAGGTGATAATACCACCCGCTACTACATCATTGCCTCTAATTAGAACAAATCTTCCCATCTCTTTGACATCATTGAATTTTGTAAAAGCGAGCGGTTTTTTTGTTTCTATTTCAACTTCACCTATTTCCAGATTATTAATTGAAGAAGCTTTTTCTTCCAATACTTCAAGCGAGGAAGAGTCTATCCTTTTTCTAATTTCCGAAATATTTACTTTAGTTTCCTGTGTTGCCAGACGAAGCCCTACCCTTTCTTCCTTGTTAAAAGCTTTCTTTGACAACCAGATAAGACTGGAATTAATCTTGTTATCTATAGTAAGTTCTTTTTCCTCCAGACAAAGAACATTACCCCTCTCTAAAAAAGCAGGATCACCAGTCGTAATACCTATTGATTCGCCCGTAACTGCCCTATCTTTTTCCTCTTTAAATTTTTCTATAGATTTTACAGTAGTTTTTTCTCCACCTGGGAGTATTCTCACTTCCATTCCAGAGCAGAGAGTTCCCGCTTCAATCCTTCCCACCGCAATCTTTTTTCCGGATATTTTATAAACGTCCTGAATCGGAAAAATAAGACTTTTTTCTTCAGGAGGAATTTCGTTCTTTAGAGAATCAAGCGACTCAAGAACGGTCATCCCTTTATACCATTTCATACCTTTAGAATGCCGGGCAACATTATCCCCTCTTAATGCAGAAATCGGTATATAGTAATCCGGATTTAAATTCAACGAATTCAGAAACTTGCGAACCTCTCCTTTAAGGAGATTAAATTTCGATTCTTCATAATTAACAAGATCCATTTTATTTATAACCACAATTATTTGTTCCAGTCCCAGCATTGAAACCAGATTCGCATGCCGTTTTGTCTGTTCTCCCACACCTTCATTCGCACCCACAATTAACAAAACAGCTTCCGCCTGGGAAGCACCTGTCAGCATATTTTTAACAAACTCGACGTGCCCCGGTGCATCAATAATAATATATTCTCTTTTTTTAGTGTGGAAAAAAGTATGAGCAGTATCTATCGTTATACCCTGCTCTCTCTCCTCCCTGAGGTGATCCATAATAAAGGCAAACTCAATCTCACCATCCATCCTTTCTTGTGATGCTTTTTTAACTTCAGCTATTTTATCAGGAGAAAGAGAATTCGTATCGTAGAAAAGGCGTCCTATTAAAGTAGACTTTCCATGGTCGATATGCCCTACTAAAACAAACTTCAAAGGATTTTCAGTACTCATAAAAACACTACATATATCCAAGAGCTCGGAGCTTCTGCATCATATAGTCAGATTCTTTATCCTGAGCTCTACCACTTCTTTCGGAAATATCTGTTTTTTCAAGCTCTTTGATAATTGCCTCAAGAGTATCGGCATTCGAATCAACCGGACTTACACACGGTTCGCAACCTATACTTCTGAACCGCTTGCCATTTTTCGCAAAATAAAGACTTACCACAGGAATTCCTTCTCGCTTAATATACTGCCATATATCTGATTCCGTCCAGCCAAGCAGAGGATGTACTCGCAGGTGTTCTTCTTCTTTAGCCTTCGATTTATACTGATCCCAGAGCTCAAGAGGCTGATTTTTATAATCCCACTCGAAATCCTCATCTCGAGGAGAGAAAACTCTTTCTTTGGCTCTTATTCCATGTTCATCTCTCCTTATACCAAGGTATAGAGCCCGAAAACCATATTTATGTATAGCGTCCTTTAAAGTATTGGTTTTCAACTGCGTACAGCACTCTGATTTAGCCCTCGTAGGTCCCATACCACTGGCAATAGCTTCTTCATTACGATGCACAATGAGTTCAAGATTCCATTTTTTTGTGTATTCATCTCTAAAATCGTAAATTTCTTTAAATTTATAACCGGTATCTATATGAACCACCGGAAAAGGCAATTCTCCCAGAAAAGCCTTTCTTATAAGATGCAAAAGTGTTGTAGAGTCTTTACCAATAGACCACAAAGCAGCCACCTTCTGAAATTGGTGATAAGCTTCTCTTATAATATAAATGCTATCGTTTTCCAATTTAGTTAAATGATCCATTACTTCCTCCCGGTAAATAAATTCCGGAAATATATTAACATGTTGGCTTTCAATGTCAAGATTATTCTACCTTTTTAACCACACCCACAACCCAAATAGTAACCACAAGATTACACAAGATTGACACAAGATTTTTTGTTTTACTAAATCCCAATCCCTAAATCCTAATTTTACCACAGAGTACATAAAAAAAACAAGAAACACTCAGAGAACAAAGGAATAACACTCTATCAGCTATCCGCCCTCCGCTTTTCAAATTATGACTTTGGAGCAATAAAAATATACTCTGGGGTAGAAAGCTTGACTTTATTGAATCTCTTTCTATACTAAAATCATATGCGATTTCATACGAAAGAATCCGGTTACATAAATTCTAAAGCGAGCAAAAACTTATGTTTTTAATAATATTTTCTCTCTTTCCACCTTTAAGAACCGCACAGGAAACCGGCTTTGGCAACATATCCGAATTACCTGAAAAATCTTTTTCCGTCACTTACCAAAATTTATACTCAATTTCGGAGCTTCAGACTGTCAGAATCAATTGGTTAGCTGATTCTTACGGATTGGGAATCTCCCACTTTGGCACTTCTTTTTACAGAGAACTAATAATGGAAGGCATTTTCCGGATAACAATAGACAAAACCTTTTTTATAATCGAACCTTCTTTTTTACGTTTATCGGGGGAAGATAAAGACAATTTCGGATTCAGTGTCGATTTTCTCATCGGCATTTCTTTAGTAAATCACGGGATTTATTTTAAAGCTTTTCATCCTGTTTCATGGATAAGAAATAGTACCATACCGGCCGAATTAGAACTGTGTGGTATTTACACGGACGAATGGAATGAAATTGGGGTAAAGATCAACTTCACGGAAAACTGGGGCATCGGCTTAGGATTTGGATATGAAATAAAATTTCCAACCTTCGGTGCTTCGCTCGGTTTATTGACAAATCCCTTAATTCCCACTGCAGGTTTTTCCTTTAAAATTTCAAATATAAAATTCGCAATAGGCATTCAGAATCATACGGACCTCGGCTTATCGGAAACGTTCACCGTAAATTATACAAAAGGTAATTAGTGCGTGGAATACAGGAGAAAGAATAAAATGAAAGAAAAAATAGTTGAAGAAAAAAGAATTTTTACCGGTAATCTTTTAAAACTTAACGCAGATAGAGTCGTCCTTGCAAACGGGATAAGAACTTTCAGAGAATATGTTTCTCACCCGGGAGCGGTAGCTGCTCTTCCTTTTCTTAACTCCTCCGATATTATTCTTGTTAAACAATACCGTTACGCAACAGGTGAATTTCTTCTTGAAATACCCGCCGGAACAATCGAAAAAAATGAGACTCCACAAGAGACTGTTATAAGAGAGCTTCAAGAAGAAATAAACTATAAACCAGGCAGGCTTGAAAACCTGGGCTGGGTTTACCTCACACCGGGTTACAGTAATGAGCAAATCCACCTATTCAAAGCAACAAACCTGGAAAAAAGTTGTACGAAAACCGAAGAAGATGAAAACATCGAAGTTATAAAAATGAAAATAGAAGAAGCGTATTCCAAAATCAAATCGGGTGAAATAAAAGATGGAAAAACTGTTATTGCTATTTTGTCTCATATCAATAGAGCCGTTTGAAATAGACCAGGAAAGCACAAAAACACCCGAGCTCTTAGAAACAATAAGACGGTTAAAAGAAAACCCGATAAATATAAATACCGCGAGAAAGGTCGAATTGTTGCTCATACCGTACGTAAATAATTATCTCGCGCAGCGGATAATAAATTACAGAAAAGAACACCTCTTCACAAAAAAAGAGGAACTACTCCTGCTTGAAGGAATGACACCTTACCTTTTCGATAGAACAAAAAACTTCCTAACAGTAAAAGAGGCAGAAAAAAGAAGAAAACCCAGGGGGTTTGATTTCTTATCCCGCTTTGAACGGAAGGAGCAAAAATCTCAAAACAAAATATACAATAGAATTACCATTCCATACAAAGGCTTATTCGTAAATGCTCTTTTTGAAAAAGACTATGATGAAGAGGATTATTTCGATTATTACACCGCTTCAATTTATATTCCCGAAAAGCTCGTTATCGGCGATTATGATATTGATTTAGGAATGGGAATTATATTAGGCAAACCGGATTTTTTTTACCGTAGCGCAGGGCTCATTCCCGGTGAAAAAGGTTTCAGCCCTCATCTTTCAACGTACGAAGAAAATTTCTTCAGGGGTATCGTAGGTAAGTGGAAAGAGCTTATTTTTTTCGGTTCCTACATCAAAGAGACTACCTGGGGTGAAGAAAAATTCGTGGGAGCGAGCTATAAATTTTCTTCTCTAAGACTAACGGGAGGATTTAGCGAATCAGAAGAAAGAGGAAAATACGGACTGGGTTCTTTTTATGCCGATAAAGAACTTGCGGGAAATCTCTTCCGTTTCGAAATCGCAAGCGGAGGAAATACCTTCAAAGAAACAAAAAACAGCCTGTCTTATTCAATGGGCATCGACAACGGTAAAGGGTTAAAAGCAATATACGTCAATATAAAAGATTCCCTGCCCACTTTAAGAAATTCTCCTTTTTATAAAGATGAAGAAGCCTTTTATTTAAGTTACGCGAGGAAGCTTTCACCAGATCTATCCGCCGGCGTCTTTACCGAACTCTCCCGAAACATTTCAAATATGGAAGTTTTCGACAGAATAGCGGAATTTCATCTTAGCTTTTACCCAGTTAAAAATCTTCAGTTACAGAACAGAATAAAAACCCAAAGAGGAAAAAACAGCGGCAGATTTGACGTGATTCACAAAGTAAAAGATATAACTTTCCGAAGCCGCTTTGAAGTTCTAAACGGCTCCGAAGGTTCCGGGTTCCTTACATACACCTCTCTTCGTTATTCCAAAAATTACATTCTTGAAGGGCGTTTAACACTTTACGAAACAGACAATGGTGGAGCAAGAATTTATGAATACGAGAATGATTTGCCCGGGAAGTTTACAATAAAACAACTTTCCGGTTCCGGCAGACGCTTCTATATTATTCTGGGAGAAAAAATATTACCTGCGCAACTCTATTTAAAGTGGAGCATAGATTTTAAAGAGACTATTTCTCACGAAGTAGGCTTAGCTATTTCTATATGAAACACTTTAACGTAGCCGTCCCAATCGATAAATTTCGCCTTTTCACTTACAGGGGAAAAGAAGATTTGGAATTAAAGAAAGGAAGCGTTGTCCTAATCCCTTTCAGAAATAAGATACTTGAAGGGGTAGTTATCGAAGAGGGAAAATGTTTTAAAGGAGCAAAAGAAATCCAGGAGAAGATACTGGACTTACCTGAAGATTTATTTGAGCTTTGTCAATGGATTTCCCGATACTACGTCTGTCCAATAGGTCTGGTATTTTCTTTCTGCCTTCCTCCGATAATGAAAAAAATTAAAGTGTTTAAAGAATATCCCAAGAAGGAATCTACAATTAAATTAAATTCATTTCAAAATAAAGCCTACAAAAGAATAATGGAAGTATTAAAAGAGGAACGGTTCGAGACATTTCTACTTTTCGGGGTCACGGGAAGCGGGAAAACCGAAATCTATTTAAGACTGATGGAACATGTAATAAATAAAGGAAAAAGCGTCCTTTATTTAACACCGGAAATTTCAATGATACCTCAGGTTATCGAACGAATAAGGGATAGATTTGGAAGTGGTGAATCGTATAACTACAAATCATCCAGAGGGATGAGATATTCATACTGGTTAAACGCTTTAAACGGTAATTTAAAAATCGGAGTAGGTTCAAGAATGAGTGTTTTTAGCCCATTTGAAAATCTCGGCTTAATCATAGTTGATGAAGAACATTCCGATTCTTATCGCCAGGATGATCTAAAACCAAGATTCTCCGGACGAGATGTTGCGGTTATGAGGGGAAAAATAGGAAATTTTCCGGTTATACTTGGCAGTGCTACCCCTTCGATTGAGTCCTTTTATAACGCAGAGAGAGGCAAATATAAACTTTTGGAACTTCCCGAAAGAGTAAAAGGTATAGAGCTACCGAGTGTTAAAATTGTTAACCCAAAAGGGGAACTTTTTTCGGAAGATATGGAAAACCAAATTACAAATACTCTGAAAGGCGAAAATCCCTCAAGGGTTATACTGTTTCTTAACAGAAGAGGATACGCCCCTTACGGTAAATGTTATAATTGCGGTTGGGTTGCTCGCTGCAGGGATTGCGACATCTCTTTGACTCTCCATAAAGCATCAAACACTTTAATCTGCCATCACTGCGGAGGCAGGCAAAAAAAGCTCGAAATCTGTCCGGATTGCGGTAAAGAGATATTTTACTTCGGATGGGGAACGGAAAAAATAGAAGAAGAAATCGAAAATAAATACAAAGGATATAAAATAAAAAGAATGGATACGGATACCATTACAGGACGACATACTCATGAAGAAATATACGGCAAATTAAAAAAGGGAGAAATTCAAATACTTCTCGGAACGCAAATGGTAACAAAAGGATTCGATTTCCCCGATATCGGATTCGTTGGCGTCATTTCGGCAGATACCGCTCTTGACCTTCCGAATTTCAGAGCAACGGAAAAAACTTTCCAGCTCCTATCGCAAGTAGCAGGTAGAGCGGGCAGAGGCGTAAAAGGCAACGTTTTAATACAGAGCAGAAACCCAAAGCATTACGCAATAAAAAGTGCATCAGAACATAACTATCCGAATTTTTACAAAGAGGAAATAAAGTTCAGAAAATCCGCCAATTATCCACCCTTCACAAAACTTGCAAGAATTGTTGTCAGGTCTAAGGAAATAAAAAAAGCGGAAAATGCGGCAATTAAACTAAAGGAAGAAATCGATGGGATGAAAGAAATAAAAAAAACAACTATCCTTGGACCCGCAGTCTGCCCCATCGGTAAAATCGAAAAACATTTTCGATTCCACATGCTGTTGAAATCAAAAACAGGAACTCCCCTTCAAGACACATTAAGGAAAATCTATAATAAAAAGATTCCCGGAGTAAAAATTTCTTTAGAAATAGATCCGCTTAATATGCTATAATGAAATTAAATGTCAAAAATTAAAAAGTAAAATGACAAATAAAAATACAAAATTATAAATCAAAACAAAAAAAGAGAAACAACGAATCACACAAATAGCACGAATAAGAACAAAAAAATTCTATTTTTTATAAAAACCAACTATCGTTAATTCATTTGTGTAATTTGTGCTATTTGTTGTTAATACTTGTTTTGGGAGGGTGTGGGTGTTCCTTTTAACAACAAGTTATAATTCTTTGTTGTTCCTCTGAGTCTTTGTGGCTTTGTGTGAGATAAAGTTTTAAGTTGAGGGTTGCGGGTCTATTCAGGATTCTTCTAACAATTTGATTATCTTTTTCTTTAGATAAGAATAATTATATATAAAATACCCGTCTCTGACTATACCTTTCTTATCAATTAATATAAAGTCAGGCGTATGGACAACTCCATAATCATAAAAACTCACTTTACTTACGCTTATCGGCCAATTGATTTTTCTTGCCTCACGGTAATCATCTATCATCTGTTCGTATTCTTGCTGAGTAGAAATATCTAATCCACCAAGTTCACATTTACTACTGACATACTTAATTGCCTCGATAATAATGAAATCATCGTTATTAACTTCTTCCTGCAATCTGAATAAATACGGTAAATCGATATTGCTCTGTTCACAATCCCAGTCAGAAAATTCTATCAGAACCACTTTACCTTTCAAATCTAAAAGTTTAAGAGGTTTTTCTGTACTACTCCAATGTTGAGTTCCCAAAGGCAAGGCTTCTTTACCTAAAACATTTAATCTTCTTTCAATAGACCCAAGCTGTTGTATCGAATCGCTGTCTGAAAGTTCTTTTCTGGCATCGTTTATAACTTTATAAGCTCCCTCGTTATCTCCAATTTTTTCTAAAATAAAGGCCCTTACGGTAGAAATATCCAGTATCGGAATAAAATCCCTTTTTGCCCTATCTGAAATAATTATCCGGTAAAGATTTTCCGCTTTTTCCGTATAATTCATCGCCTCTTCAGTATTTCCCCACTCGGAGGAACTTAAAGCAAGCATATAATACATCCATAATTGGTCCGTAGGTGTAAACATGTCGATATTAATATATTTAACAATCTCCCCGGGCTCGAGCACACATGAATTCATAAAAAAGGTTTTCATCAAATTTAGATCACTCCTGGATTCAGGAAATTTCTCAAAAAGTATCTTAGAAATATTAAAGACTTGCTGTTCATCTTTCGCAACTTTCGCGATTTCTAAAAGGCCTATTAAATCATCCTCACTTAAATCTGCAGGAGAAAATTCTGTTAAAAACTTCATTGCCATGTTTGCTCTCTTATGCATCAATCCATAAAATTTGTCCCGCATCGCAACATATTCAGCTCCTTCTTTACCGCCCAAAGATTCCCGTATTTTTGTCGCTATTTCTTCCAATCTTTTAAGCTGGTGGAGCCGACTTCCCACATCGTTTTTCCTGCCAAAGAAAGAACTCCTTAAAAAAATTCTCGAAAACTTATCCTTTATTATTTGTTTAAATCCTCCCGGCGGATTAAAAGAATAAACATAAGGAATAATAATTACAGGTCTCTCCTTGAGATTAGTTTTTAAAGTCACCTCTTCTCCACGATAACCTTTTTTAAAGGGAGGACGAACCGCAATATTAATTACGTATTCCTTACCCTCCTCTACCACACTGATATTGATTTTCGTCTTCTCATTCGGAGGAATTATATCGGTAATAAGAAGCGCCCTGTCAAAATAACTTATTAACCTAACGGAACCGGTAAGGAGAGTATTACTCCTATCTATCTCTCTAAACATTAGCGCCCGGGGAATCACCTGCACCCTGGCAGGGGTTTCGACTACATTCCCCGTTACAATAAGGGTAATTTTATGATCATCAGAAATATTCGTCTCAACATAGACCATATTACTTACATGTCGCGGAAAGTTATCTGCTTTGTATGTTATAGTAATCTTCCCACTTTCTCCGGGCGCAACTCTTTCGTCGTATTCGTTAATTTTTGTACACGATGAGCAGGAAGAACGAACACTTTCAAGCACCAAAGTATCAGAACCGGGATTAAAGAACGAAACCGTATGGGATATAACTTCTCCTTTCTTGATTTCTCCAAAGTTACAAGTATCGCTTTCAAACCGTATAGCAGGTCCTTTAATTCTTTCATTCTTGCAGCTCTGAATACATAAGAGTGCAAAAAGAAACAACATAACCGTATTACGTATACTCTTAAACATTATTCACCTTTTTATCAAGATTTGAAATGCCAACCAAACAAAGTAAAGTCCCCATAACTTAAATAATGTAGAAAAAAGACAAAGTTTGTCAACCTGTTATCCGGTTATCTATTCTTTACTGGGGGGGTTGACTTTCTCGATATTTTTTAATATTTTCTAACAAATAGACTTTAATCCGCTTAATTTTAACAGGAGGCAATAGAATATATGGAGAAAAAAGGATCGCGGAAAAACAAAAAAATGATCTACTCTCACGGATATACGGGATCCGATAGAAGAAGAGGTAAAGATAGAAGATCAGGAAAAGACCGCAGAAAAAATTCGGACCCAGATTATACCGGTTCTGAACACAGAAAAGGGAAAGACCGCCGAAGCGGAAAAGACAGAAGAGAAACAAAAAATAGGGGACATTTATTCTAGACTCCAAACCTTTTACCGTTAGTTACTGCTCGTTACAATACTTTCATTCAGCTTTTTTTTTCGAGAAAAAAGGAAGAATTAGCCACGAAGAACACCAAGGCACAAAGAACAAAAGAAATTATTTGTATAATTAGTTTTATTTGTTGCTATTATAAGGTGCTGGGGTTTGGGGTTTAATTAAATAAAATAAAACTGGGTGTGGGGCTTTGCGACTTAGTGTCTTTGTGGCAATTAAATAGCGGCCTTGCCGCTGGTTGCCACTTGAGCAAAAGAAAAAAAACTTTATATTTTAACTATGAGAATTATCGAGAAAGAAGCAAAATCGATATACACAAGGACAAAACTTCCCGGTACAGAATATACAATTAACCAGTACGTAGGGTGTGGACACAGATGTTCATACTGTTACGCCCGTTACATGAGCAGGTGGAAAGAGTACGGACAGTGGGAAACGTGGATCGAGGTAAAAACAAACGCACCTGAGCTCGCGAGAGAGAATGTAAACGGTGAAGTATCGATGAGTTCGGTTTCCGACCCCTATCAACCCCTCGAAAAGAAAACTCGCCTTACCAGAAGAGTTCTTGAGAATATGAACAAAAATACAAAACTCTCGATTCTCACCAAATCCGATTTAGTTTTAAGAGATATCGATATACTCAAAAAATTTAAAAACGCAAAGGTAGGGCTAACTGTAAACTGTTTTCCGGAAAAAGCGAGGAAGATTCTCGAACCACACACATCATCCAACGAGAAAAGAATCAAAGCGCTTAAGAAATTAAATAAAGAAGGGATAAAGACCTTCTGCTTTATCAGTCCTGTTATTCCAAAGCTTACAAAAGTAAGAGAAGTCCTGCACGAAACCGAAGGAATCGCAAATTACTATATAATTGAAGTTCTGAATACCCGTTTGGGAGGAGAGAAATTTAAAAAGATTTTGAAAAATAAATTTCCTGAAAGTTACGAGTATTTAAGGGACAGAAAAAAAATGGAAAAGTTTGTGGAATTACTTAGAAATTATTTTAGGGAGAAGAATATCCCACTAAGTGCATTTGTCAAACACCAGGGAAATAACTACTATAAAGAATAGCGATCGAACGACAAAATACACTAAACCCCTAAATCCTAATTTTTGTTGCTTTTTAACTTTTCCAAAGCTTCTCTCAAACTTTCATCACCCGGGAACCTATTTTGCAACCTCTCCGTTATTTCAATTGCACTCTCAATATCATCTCTTCTCAAAAGATTAAAAACGTCTGAAAGGACTTTCTGATCTTGTATTAATTCATCAATCATTTTTTCTAACTTTTCGCCTTCGCCAGACGAAGTATACACTTCAACAAGACCCTTATAAGCAAATAATTTCCATCCTTTCAATAAAAACAATTTATTGAAATCATCCTCTGCCAGAGCAAACATTTTTTTTGCTTCTTCGGAATTCCCGGTATTTCTTGCCTTCATTATTAGTAATTCCCCCCTCAACAAACGAAGCCTGGGAACATCTTTTACCCTGAGAAAAGAATTCACGAGTTTAAGTTGCTCATCATAACTTTCTAATTTTTGGCAAATAAGCTTTTGAGCTTCAATCAAATCAACAGCTGTATGAAGGAAAAGATTCTCATCTTCGATATATATATAAGCTTTATTGAAAAGTGATTGTAACATTTTCACTGTATCCCGATTATTCTCCGTTATTTCGCCATGATATAAATCAGGGTAAATATCCGAAAAAACTTCATTGCCAAAAGTCAATAAGGTAACTGCCTGGGTTGCCAGGACAACAATCTGGGCTCTACTTTCTACACGAACACGAAAGTTATCATAATAGCTATACTCAAACTTGTTTTGAACAATATCCCACATTTTTTCCCTATTACTTTTAAATCCAACTCTTTTCTTTACAAGTTTATACGAATATCCTTCCTGTAATAGATGATCACCAAAGGCATTACGATACTTAGCGGGAGTGGGTGAAGAGAAATATATATTTATGGAAGGATTAAAATCTTCATTGTTTACGTATTTTTCTACAAATAAATCCAACTTCATAAATAAATCCTCTACACTGGGCTTTCTCCCTATTGCAGAAAGGATTATGGATCTTACTGCCATATCTTTTAATTCTATTACTCTTCCATCACTCGTTTTAGTTCCTGCAGGCAGAGTATCTATTATCCACTCTTCGAAACTCTCATGTGTTCTTCCTGATCTCTTATCACGGTTATATTCGGCAGCAAATCTTGTGCCTTTAAAAGGTGAAGCAAAATCGATGGGTATTCCTGACCACTTAAGCTGTTTGACATACCAATTTGTATTCATAAGGGAAAAATTACCCAACCTGACACCTTTCTTTCTCTCAGGGTCAAACTTTCTAAAATTCTTAACCTCCTGCAGGAACCAAACCGGGAATGTGTCATTATCACCGTACGTAAAGATGATAGAATACTCATCAGGACCAACCAGTATGTTATGGGTATAATCATGCGCAATCCAATTACCTCTCCTGTTGGCATGAGAATTAATATTACTAATAAAAGGTATAATACCCAATACGCCGGAAAGTATTATTCCACTCCATGCATAACGAGAACTCTTTTGCTTTATCCAACCCCATATCCAGTAAAGACCTATTGAAACATAAAACATAAAAAGGAAAAAGGAATGTCCCCAGAAGTAATCCCTTTCCCGTGGCTCCCTTGGTTGATGGGCCGGATTTGGATCGGAAGGAGAAAATTCATGATTCAGATAAAATACCAGTCCTAAACTTAAAAGGATATAAAAGATAAAGAATAACCAAAAAGATTCTTTATCTTTTTTAAAATGTATCCACATCCCACAGACACCAATTAAAACGTACATATAGGTGCCAAATAACGATATGTAACGAAGCAAAACACCGGTATTGGTTCTAGGATAAGGAAAGAATTGCCATGAAAAATATTTAAAGAACACTTTAAGCTGCTCAAAGAAAGCAGGTATTAAACCCAAATTAGTTTCCCACGAAGTGTGCCTGGGGAATAAATCCATTTCACCATATTGCTTTCTGGAAAACACCTCCCATAATTTAGCAAATGTGGTTGGATTTGCTTCATTGATACCGGGATTTGCATGTGCCCTTATCATTAAAACAAAATACGTTGAAACGCCTATGAGCGCCAAAGTCAATACTATTCCTATAAAACGAGGGTCCTTTAAAACTTTCCAATTAATCAAAATCAGAAATACAAAAACTCCGGGAATAAGCAACAAAGGAAGCAAATGAACACCAATCGATAAGAATAATAAATACATCAATAAAAGCAAGTAATTATTGTCTCCTTTCTCGCGTAGGTGCTCACTCCAGTGCAAAGTTAACCATAGTCCCAACAGCACTATTAATATCGATAAAGCATATACTTCCGCTTCTACTGATGAATCCCATACGCTAAAACAAAACCCAGCTCCAATAGAAGAAAAAACCGCAATAAGATGGGTTCCCAATAAATGCTTTTTACCTTTATTCTCTTTAAACCTGCTCATAACCTTTAAGATTACAAGATATAAAATAGCTCCGGCTAAAGCCGCGGACAACGCGGAAAGAAAATTTATCCTCTTAGCTACTTCCCTGAAAGGAAAAAGGATATCAAAGACTCTGCCAAGCAATATATATAAAGGCGTACCCGGAGGATGAGGCACTCCTAATATGTGGGAACAGGCTATAAATTCACCACAATCCCACAGGGAAACCGTAGGAGCAATGGTATATAAGTACACACTTATTAAAACCCCAAAAACAGCCGCGAAACAAAATATTTTTCTTCTATCAAAATCCATATTCACAAGTCCCCCATTTTTTCATTTGCAATTATACATAAAAATCATCTAATAACTAAATTTCAGCCGTCCAATTATAACAATGAATAACATTATGGCAAGTGAAAAAATTTTCCCACCACCCCTTTTTTAGCCACAAAGACACGAAGCCACCAAGAACTACCAAAACACATTCATATTTTTTTCTTTAAAATCCAAATATTAACTTTGTGACTTAGTGCCTTAGTGGCTCTCCTTTTTTCTGCTCTGAATAAATCTTACGATCGACGCTGCAAAGAAGAGTAACATAATAAGAAAAAGAAGCGGATAATACCAGTAAACTCTAGCCAGTATCCAGAGAAACAAAACCACAGTAATAATTATAAGAAATTCCCTGGGTCTCAAGGCAAGTTTAAACAAGCGCAGTAACTTAACAAGCCCCTTCGCTGAAGCTCTGAACAGCGGGATAAATATCTTCCTTTCTCGAAAGAGAACAAAAAGCAAAATCAGAATCAAAAGTATAACTAACGATCTTATTATTTTCTCATTGACATAAGTAAAACCTAAAAATAAAGCCTCTTCCCTTTCCACAATCTTTTTTTCAAAAGAATACTTATTACCGGAAACCGGAACACTTACTCTAAGTGAAAAGAGTCCTGCTTTGCCCGTAGCAAATTGAGCGCCTGCCTTATCGAACCCCAAAGCATCAAGTTTTTTAGATATTACAGCTTCTGGAATCCCTGCCGCTCGTGCCTCAAAGTCCATTTCCTTTTCCTCAATTTCTTCCGTCGTCACATCCATCATCTGCATTTCCGACTTACTTACCGCAATCACTTCTTCAACCTTGGGTTCAAGATTCCCTGCAAATTTTATATAATCATAATTAATCGGTAAATAAAGACTCCATTCTACTTTATTAATCAAAATATCCGTAGTCGGAAAGTAATGTTTCTTTTTTCCCAGGAGATTAAAAACCTCGAGTTTTTCCGTATAAATAAGTTCGACATCAAAAGGCGTAAGAGAGCCGTCCGTTCCCCTTTCAGACCTCGCAAGAGGAATCAATACTCTGCCATCATCACCTTTTGAAGCCTTCTCCCTTTTGCCGTTAACATAAACACTCCAGATACTCACATCTTCCGGTAAATTTACCTTAAGGAATTGATCCCAAAGATTTTGCATTGTAAACGTAACTTGATGAACCATTTTGCCATCTTCCATGAAGAGAGTAATTCCTTTTTCTAAATCTATAAAAGAAGTAAGAGCCTCCTCTTTTTCATACTTGGTAATACGAACCACCATATTAAACGGATGTCTCAAGTACTTAAAAGCAAAAAGGATAGGCCTCGCGGAAAGATTGCTAAGCTGGGGAGGTATTTTTTGGAAATCTATTCTCTCCAGGTTACTAAATTCCTGGACTTCAGCTTCCGCATCACTCTTCACCTCTCCTGCCACATAACCCGATTCCCTCATAGCTCCCAAAACTTCAAACCCCTCGAAGTTTGCCACCATTGTTTCCTCCGGCAATAATTTCTCCGATTTTAACGTCAAAACTTTTGTTCCTTCAAAGGGATACTCGAAAGATACATCAACAAGTTGCCTTCCTTTCTCCTCCCTAACACTCCAATCTCCCACTCCTTGCCCCCCGACATCAATAACCTGATAATCCTCCGGGACAATAAGAGTAAGGATATCAATCTTATTCTGTACTATGTTCAATTCCAGCATTGTGGTTACGCTAATCGCGTCTGCTTCAATTGAAAGGAGATTAAAAACTTCAGAGTATATTTTTGCAGGTCCTCTCTCTACTCTCTTATCTTCGCTCTTCCAGGAAACATGCATATAAGAAGTAGGAGAAAGGTAACCCCCAACTATAGTATGGTTCTTTGTCCGGGTCTTTCTAACTTCCTGAGCATTTTGAATATTAATTTCTAGATTGGCTCTTGGAATATCAAGGCTTAAGTAAGTAACGGGTGTTTGTGGAATATTAAAACTTAATCCCGGGCTTCCCTTATCCGGTGACGAGTTAACAGAAAATTTTACACTGACTGAATGTCGCCCGATCACACTGGTGGACAGATAATGCCAACCTCCTTCAGTTATTACGGAAGCAGGCCTTCCGTCAAGTTGAACTTCAGAAATAGCTAAACCCTCCTGAAAAAGAGGAATTTTCAGATAGGATTTTTTATCTTTATCAAAAATTTCCAGATTCAGGAGAACGGTAAAAGTGGTACTCTCCCCTCCCATGACGCCATTGTATGTTGCTCTTGTTATTATATAATCCATAGGGGGCTTGAGTTCTTCTCCGGAAGGAGGTTTCATCCGCTCTATAAGTTTTTTAAATTCTTCCCTTGTCAGTACCACCTCCCCACTCTCGACCTTGTATTCGGGTTTGTAAGTAGCTCCGGTCTGCTCCATTAATCTGGCAAACTCCCCCCAGGAAAGTCTTATTTCATCAACATCAAGTTTTAAAAGAGAACGAAATTCTTTCCAATCTATGGTTACTTTTGAATCAGTAGAATTATCAGCTTCGAGTGTAAAACTAAAGAACGAAAACAACAAAAGAAGATAAAAACTAAACAAAAAAATATAATTTACGGTCCTTTTTCTTCTCATCATTAAACCCCTATTTAGCTTCGTCTTTTTTATTTGTTTTTGTTCTTTTCTTTTTCTTAGTGCTAGATTTTGTTTCTTTTCGGAATATTAACTCGGGCTTAAGCCAGGCAAGCAAAAAAATCAGAACAAAAACAACAAAAAGAAATTTCGAAATGAAGAAGAAAAGAAAAGCTCCCACAATCAAAAGGACCTTTATCCCATCAGGAGTCTTTGCTTTCATCCAGAAGTCTTTCCTGGAATAAAGTGAAATTTTTAATCTAAGAAAGAGAACCTTTATTTTAAATCTAAGACGATAAATAAAACAAAAAATTATGAGAAGGAAAAAAGTCTTAATTAAAGAATAAATCCATCCTCTCGTATACTGAAAACTCAAAAATAGCTGTTCATCTTCCACTACCGTTTTTGCAAAACGATACAGTTGTCCGGAAGTAGGCACTTCTATCTTGAAGAGGGCTACATCGGTTACTCCTCTATCTCTCTCCTTTTTTATATTTTCCGCAAAGCCAATTTCCTGCCTGACCTGATTCATTAAATCTTCTTGCGCATTAACCGCCCCACTCAATCTGAAATTGCTTTGTAACATCCTCTGTGTCTTTTGCACTTTCTCATCTTCAATCTGTTTCGGTTTTTCCCAGCTTTCAAGAGCCTCCTCGTACCCACGAACCTTTGCGTAGGTAAAAACTCTGCCACCTCCCAACAGGGGACGAATTCCTGTAGCTATGTCTTCTTTCTCAACATTTCCGCCGAAATGAACGTAACGATATTCTAAGGGCAGATAACAGGACCATAACATTTTACTTATTACAACGTCAGCTTTGGGAAATAGCATATTTTTTGAACCAACAATAGGTAACGAATTATTTTTATAATAATAGAGAATTTCCACATCGAATGATGCTATATTCTCACCCGCCATTTTTGAACGAACAAGGGGTATCATAAACTTACCCTCTTTATTTTTAGAAGGAATTTCTCTCTTACCATCAACATAAAGGCTCCAGATTTCAGCCTTTTCAGGTAAGCTTAACTCTAAAAACTGCTTACCGGTATTCCGCATAGTATAGATAACCCGGCTTATAACTTTACCTTCCGTAAGTAAAACCGACACAACACTGGCATTATCAATAACCGTATTAACCATTGGAAGTTCTTCATGTTTTGTAACCTTAAGAGTTAACGAAAATGGATGCCTTAAATATCGCAGACCTAAAATTAAAGGTCTTGTGGACATATTTACCAGCTCAAAAGGCAATTCCTGTATATCCACAATATCAATATCTTCATTCCTTATAATCTCAGCCTCAGCCGCGCTTTTCTTCTCAATTCCAAGAAAACCGGTTTCTCTAACAGATTCTACTACCTGAAAACCATTGAAATCTATCTCGCTGCCCTCTTCCGTTAAAATCTTTTCCGCCACCACTGTAAATATAACCGTACCTTCTTTCTCCCCTCCGAAAGGAACACTAAGGACTTTCCTGTTTTCGATTTCTTTCGTGCTCCAGTCTCTTATTTCCTGATAATTCTCCCCCCTAACGTATAAGACACTATAGCCTTCAGGTACATACACTTTTACACTAGGAATCGAATTCTGAAGGACATTAAGTTTGAATTTAGTTGTAACTCGCAGGGCGTTATCCTCAACGGAAAGCAAATTCATAACTTCCGTATAGATCTTAGCAGGAACCTTCTTCTTCTCTTTTACAATAGTTCGGTGAAGCTTTAAGGCAACGTTAGAGGTTGTAGAAAGAACAGCCCTTACACTTGAATACCTGCCTCTCTTCGAAACAGTCATATATTTAGCCTGAGGTATTTCCACCCTGGCTTCTATTAGCGGAATATCAATATTGAATAAAGTAATTGCGGTTCTCGGAATAGTAAGATTTAAAACATCAGGACCTTTATCAAGTTCGGTTTTAACAGAAAATGAAAGAGTTATCTTATGCTGACCGAGTCTTTCGGTAGTTAGGACATACCAGCCATTTTCAACCATAACCAGAGCAGGACTACCGTCTAACTCCATCTTCCTGAGCGCAACACTCTGCGGCATAAGCTGAATTTTAGGGTAATCTTTTCTATCTTTTTTAAATATTTCCAGATCAAATGTAACGTTAAATGTTGTACTGCTTTGCCCCATAACGCCATTATATTCCGCCCTCGTTATAAGGTAATCTCCCGGAGGAATAATCGGAGAGACATCCGGTTTTTTCATCTTTTCAAGTAACTCTTTAAACTGTTCCCTGCTAAGCACAACCATACCGTTCTGAATATTATATTCGATTTTTACATCCTCACCTGTCTGTGCTAAAAGTTTTTTAAATTCATCCCAGGAAAGTTTAATTTCATCCGTATCCATCTTTAAAAGCTTTTTAAATTCTTCCCAGCTTATCTTTACTTCGCTTGATTCCTTATCGACTGAAGCTTCTTCCGCGTAAAGAGTTAACACCGATAAAAGAGAGAAAAAAGCCAAAAAAACAAAAACAACTCTAACTAATAACCTGAATTTTACCATGTACTCCTCCTTTTTAAACTATTTTTAAAATATTAGACTGAACTTACCTATTTTTGTTCCATAAAAGATTGAATTTCTCCTATTCTCTCTTACAGTATAGAGATTTTTGCTAATTATGTCAAGAAGGTTAAAATCGCAACCCGCTTACCGCTATCCGCTTATCGCTTTATATCTTATTAGTTCAAAGCCCAAAATCCAAAAAAAGTTGAATTGGAAAAAATTTCTTTAATTGCAATATTTGTGTAATTTGTTGTCAATTTTGGATGGGTGTGGGCCGGGTTTAATGCGGAAAGCGGATGGCGGTTAGCTGATAGCGTAAGGGGGAGTGTGGTTAATAACGGTGGGGTTTTGATTTATCCCCACATCCCCATTGCCTTTCTGACCATTTCCATCGTCTCTTTGGCTTCTTCTGATGCCCTCTTTGCCCCCAAATTAAGGATTTCAGTCATATTAATCTCTTTTTTTATCTTTTTTCTTTTTTCCCGTATAGGATCAAGAAATTCATTAAGTTTTGACGCAGCTTTCTTCTTACAATCCACACAACCCCTCTCGCCTTTTTTGCACTCACTTTTTATATCCTTAATATCGGGAATTCCAATCGCGGAAAGATAAGCGAAAACAACACATCCTTTTGGATGTCCGGGATCGGTCTTTCTTATCTTTTTGGGATCGGTAAAAGCTGTCATTATCTTCTTCTCCACATCTTTAGGAGCATCCGCAATAAATATAGCATTATTTAAAGATTTAGACATTTTTCTGCCATCAAGACCCGGAATTCGGGGAGTCTCGGTAAGTATCGGTTCAACTTCATTGAAAACCTTTCCGTAAAGACCATTAAATTTCCTTGCAAACTCTCGCGTTATCTCGAGATGCGGAAGCTGGTCTTCACCTATCGGAACCTTATGAGCCCTATAAACCAATATATCGGAAGCTTGAAGCACCGGATAACCAAGTAACCCATAACTCACCTGACCTTTGAGACCACTATCTCTTACCACTTCTTTAAGAGTGGGATTTCTCTCAAGTCTTGGAACAGTTATCAGCATAGAAAAAAGGAGATATAATTCGGCATGCTCCTTCACCTGGGATTGAACGAATAAAACCGATTTTTTCGGGTCAATACCTACCGATATCCAATCGATTGTGGTATCTATAATCCTATCTTTTATACCTTTCGTTTTATCATGTCCTGTAGTAAGTGTATGCCAATCCGCAACCATGTAGAAAGTTTCGTACTCATTCTGAAGTTCTACCCAATTTTTTAAAGCTCCGAAGTAATTACCAATGTGAATTTTGCCCGTAGGTCTGATTCCGCTGAGAATCCTTTGCATTTAACCTCCTTTAAAAACTCTTATAAATATCATAAGTGCTACTATTAATACAAATAATATTATTAAATAAATAGGGGATCTCGGCTTATATTCTATTTTCTGAAAACGTCTTCTAAATTTCATCTTGGTTTACCTCTAATTGGCAATAGTTTAAAATCAAGCTCTGTTAGCTTTTCACTTTTAACTTCAAGTAGAGAAGTATAGGGATAATAATCTTTGGAAGTAACTCTTATTATATAATCTCCTGGGATTAGATATATTCTATAATATCCAGTTTCCGGATCACTTTGCACTGCGGTGCGACTCGAATTCTCAATTAAAATCTCAGCATCAAGAGGTTTATTTGTTTTAGCATCATTAACTACACCTTCAATAATGTAGAATTCTTTTTTTTCGCGTAGCTCTAACAGTATATCTGTCCCTTCCTTAAGCACAATAACTGTATCAGAAGGAAGCGAATTCTCCGCATAAACAGATAAAGGATATATACCTTCAGATAAATCAAATTTAATTTCCCCGTCAGTTATCCGAAAACTACCTGAGTCAGCAAGAGACAAAAGCCCCGATGCAGGATTGCCTTCCTCATCAACCAGAAAAATTCTAAGGGGAAAAAGAATTCTGCTTTTTCTACGAAAATCAGTAGAAGTTATTCCACAACATATTTTCCAACTTGGAATTCCATAGTTTCCCAAATTTACTCCGGCTTCCTCTAAGTAGAAATTAGTAGGCGTTATGTCCGTTCTACCCGAAACAAGAAAAGCCATACCAAAACTTAAAGCAAAATTTTTCCATCCGGAAAAAATTACTTTCGGTTTCAAATAAACCGAAGTAATCGGCGCTTGACTAACCATTGTAAATCTGTCCACTATACAATCAATACCGAAGGTCACGGTATCAGGATTGAATTTGACCTCCGAGTCAAACAAAAAATGTTTGATAACGGGACTGGAGGAATGCGATATGAACCCAAAATCCGTATCAACCGAAAACCAAAAAATCTTTGCACCTAATCCCATCCCAAATCCAAATCCCGGCTGCCTGATCGAAAAATTTCTCACCGCACCCTCTCTTACTCTACCGGGATGATGATAAATTCCAAAAAGACTAATATCAACCATCCCAACAAATCTATTCGCCCCACCCCTAAGAAATACATCCGAGAAACCAAAATCACCCCCTTGCGAAGTATAATCAAAAAGAATTCCTCCTTCAATCTCAGAAAACAACCATTTACCTCTATTTCCCACGGATATAGAGAAATCGTTTGTATATACGGAACTACTTTTAAAAGCTTCAATTTCCGTATTATATATAAACAAAGAAAAAAAGAAAAAAATCATTCGCCTTGAATTTCTTTATAATCTCTGGTTTTAATACCCCAACTCATACAGTCGGTATTATAAGCTATTCCAACCTTACAATCCTGGTCCACCACTATCATACCGAAATCTAACTCAAACTCCTGAATAAGATCTCCTGCAGCCTCTTCAGCACTATGTTCACACAAATAATCATCCACTTTCCTTGCAAGCATCTCTTTCACAATGACTTCACCTCGACCTGTAATTGTAGTTGCACCTCTAATAGAAGCATAAATTCCTCCGCCAAGTATCGGAACATCACTAACTCTACCGGGAATATGAAAAATTATACCTCCAGTTGAAAGTGCGGCAGCTATACTACCAAAACCATCAATTGCAATAGCTCCAACCGTTTCGTTTGAGTAGCGACGTTGCAACTCTTCTATTTCTTCAGAACTACAATTACTCTTTTCGTTAAATAATGCCTTCATTTCTTCAGATAACGGATTATAATTTTTAAATCCTATGGTTCTTGCAAAATGAGTTGCACCTTCACCTGCGAGTATTAAATGCTTAGTCTTATTTGATACTTCATAAGCTACTCGAACTGGATTTTTTACATTTTTTAATGAAGCCACCGCCCCAAATTTTCCCTCAGAAGTTGCCACTGAAGCATCCATTTCCACTTCGCCTAATAAATTAGGAACAGAACCCGTACCTGCATTAAAAAGAGAAGAATCTTCCATAATCATAACAGCTTTAACCGCTGCCAGAGCAGCATCTCCACCCTCTTTCAAAACCACAAAACCGGCTTCAAGAGCTTCTCCCAAAACCTTTTCTCTAACTTTTGAATCTCTTATATTGTTACCAACGCCTCCGTGAACTAACAGTAATTGTTCCATAACTTTAATTCTATAAAAACTATTGCATTTGTCAAGCTAAATCCCCCCACCACACCCAATATTTTTACCACAGAGAACACAGAGAAAAAAAGAACACACAGAGAACACAAAGCCCACCACACACGCATTTAATTTTGCTTTTTAAGAAATTCAGCAAAAAGTAAAGGGGTACTACTCAAGAAAAATGTCTCGGAGACTGAGCGGCCACAGTATCTCTTCTATCTTCTTTAAATCTTAAAAGTTCAGGTATGCCTTTCATAAAAAATGTCTCGCAGACCGAGCGGGCATGGACTTTTGACGAAGTCAAAAGGAGCGAGGTCGAGAACAAGCAGCAGTTTCCTCGCAGGGGAAACTGACTGCGGTTTTTTAGAAAGGTATACCTGAACGACCCCCGCTGGGAGAATTGACTCTGGTTTTCTCGAACAGTACTCATTGCGAATCAGACCGTCGGGGAAATTGATTTCGGTTTTTTAGAACGGTACCCCATAACAAAAACCGTTGGGGAAATTGACCGCGGTACTAAAGAATGGTTAACTTTCGTATTTTCCCATAAATTAAAGTTTAAACTGAAAAATCAAAGTAACTATTAAAATAAAGAACCTTGAATTTTTTTTCAATTTAATTATCTTTAACTCGAATGGAGGGAACTATGAAAACAGGAGTAATGTCGGACACACACGATCACCTTGATCATATAAAGAAAGCTATAAGTATCTTAAAAAAAAGAGAAATAGCAACCCTTATACACCTCGGGGATTACTGTTCTCCTTTCTCGATACCACTTCTTGAAATGGAAAAAGTCTACGCAATCTTTGGTAATAACGATGGAGATAAACTATTTTTGCAGAAAAAAGCAAACGAGTGCGGTTTTGTCATTGAATCGGCTCCCAGGGCTATAACAATCGAAGGAAGGAAAATAGCAATCATGCACGAACCATATCAATTGGAAGCATTCAGAAAAAGCGGTATTTATGACATAGTTCTTCATGGACACACTCATGAATCATATATCAGAAAGGACCCGCTTACCGTAAATCCGGGAGAACTCTGTGGTTATCTGTCGGGAAAAGCAACTTTTGCAATCATTGACCTAGAAAAACTTGAATGCGAAATTGTGGAATTATAAAATTACCGCAGAGGCACAGAGGAAAAAATAAATTCATTAACCACGAAACACACTAAATACACGAAACCCCACAACACCTTTTTGAATTTGTGTTTAAAAAAACACACGAAAAAAACAAATTCCCACAACGGAGACACAAAGAAAAAATATATTGTGTTGTTTTAACTAAATTACAACTCCCCAATCCAAAATCCTAAAAAGCTATTTGACTACAATTGAATGACTTTAATCATTGAATTTTGGACTAATTTAAATATAATATTTTATATAATGCAAACTTTTAAATTGAATTTTTTATGAAAAAAGATGGTAATAGAGAATATATTGTTTTACATATTGTCAGGAGGGAAAATATGAGGAAATTAAGAAAATTATTGCTAATCTTAGCAATGTTTGGGGCGCTTCAAATTATAAAAGCTATGGAATTCAAATATAAAATACCTGAAAAAATCGAAAACGACTGGAAAGTTGCAAGTATTTATGAAAGCGATGTCAAAACTGATTCGCTCTTTTCATTGATTAATAAAATTGAGAATAAAAAATATGATAAAACACATAGTATTTTGATCGTTAAAGATGGAAATCTTATTTTCGAAAAATATTACAGCGGTAATAAATACAAATATTGGTCGCCAACGTCACCGACTTTTGATGCCGAAGTTGTCGATTATGGGATTGACTCCGTCCATAATATCCACTCTGCCACAAAAGCATTTACGTCTATTCTAATCGGAATAGCAATAGACAAAGGTTTTATCGAATCGATTGATGAACCGATATTTAAATTTTTCCCTGAATATCTTGATTTAAGAGATAGCCTGAAAGCGAAAATTACGATAGAACACCTTCTAACCTGTACCTCAGGATTAAAGTGGAATGAATTGGACGCGCCCAAAGATCCTTCGAATGATTTAGTGAAACTACTTGCAAAAATTTTAAATCCTGGAATTTCAGTCGAAGAGTACAAAATTATACTACCCACTGATGATTTAATAGAATTTATTCTTTCAAAACCCTGCATCTCTGAACCCGGGACAAAATGGTATTATAGTGGAGGAGACTTAGTTCTACTCGGTGAAATAATCAAGAAAGCTACCGGACTACGGATGGATGAATTTGCTCGTAAGTATTTATTCGAAAAATTAAATATAAACAAGTACAAATGGGAATTGATTGATACAGATGTTATTAACGCTTGGGGAATGCTTGAAATACGACCCAGAGATTTTGCTAAATTAGGTTATTTATTTTCAAACAACGGACAATGGAAAAATAAACAGATTATTTCTACAAATTGGCTTAAAAAAAGTTCGATTGGTTACATTGACATTCCATTTGTTATTGAAGATTGGGGGAAAATAAGTTACGGTTATCAATGGTTTCAAAGAACTACTAAAGTAAATAATGAATCTGTTGATTATTTCTTTCGCCCTGGAGTGGGAGGCCAGTGTGTGGCAGTTTTTCCAAAGTACAATGTAGTTTTTGTTATGACCGGTGGTTTCTGGCCTTCGGATGGCCCTGTAAATGAAATAATTGATAGATATATTTTACCGACGATTATTACAAAATAGAATTATATTATTGATAAAAACAAAAAATATTGTTTTTTTCTCTGTGAACTCTGTGGTTAAAAATTGTGGGATGAGGCGATAATATCTTTAATCTGAACCAGCTCTTCAATTTCATATGTTGGTTCTATTTCTTCTTCGTTTATAACTTTTCCGGGGTTAAACCAGCAAGTATCAATACCAAAATTGAGTCCACCCTTAATATCACTTAAGAGAGAATCTCCAACAATTATAGCAGTATGCTTATTACTATGTGCGGACTCTTTAAAAACGAATCTGAAAAAATCAGGATCGGGCTTAGCAATCCCTATTCTTTCCGAAGCTACAAACACATCAAAATAATTCTTTAAAGGAGAATCTCTTAATCTTTTATATTGTGTGGAGTAAATCCCGTTTGTAACAACAGCAAGCTTATATTCTCGATATAAAGCCGAAATTACTTCTTCTGCACCTTCTATTATAAAGGAAGCTTCGGAGATAAAATCCAGATAACTTTTACTGAATGCTTCAATATCTTGTTTTACATCAATAACATCAAATAAAACCTTGAATCTTTTCATCTTCAATTCATCCAGGTTTGTCTCGCCTCTTTCAAACTCTCCCCACACTTCCTTATTTATTCTTCTGTATTTTTCAAGACATAAACCAGGGTTATAGCCAATATCAAAGTAATTCATACTTTTTTTTAATGCGTACTCCTCCGCTCTATTGTAATCAAATAATGTCCCATCCAGGTCAAAAAGAATCAATTCGTACTTCTTATTCATCAAATATACTATTTAACAATCTACTCGTTTACTATTTCAACTCTATCCAGATAATTTCTCAAGTCTTCTATTCCTTTTTTAACCCCTTCAACATCTTTTTCCTTTCCTGCTATCTCTATCAATTTTCCAATCTCAGTAATACCGTCAAAGCCATAGCCTGCACCCGAGCCTTTCATACTGTGCCCCAATCGTTCGATCTGTTCAAAATTTTCAGCCTTGAGGCACGATTCCATATCCTTTATGTCTTTCTCTCTATTGTTTAGAAACCCGGGAATAAGGTCGGCTATTTCCGGATCCACTTTCACGATAATTTTTTCCTCATTATTCATAATGCCTCCTAAATTATAAACCCAACTTATCAGCAAATTCCTTTAAAATTTTAACCAACGTATCCATTCTTACAGGCTTCGGAACATGAGTATTGCATCCGGCATCCAGACTTTTTTCGGCATCACCTTTTAATGCAAACGCAGTAAGTGCAATTACCGGAGTTCCTTCAGCGCCAACCCTCTTTTCCCAGGTTCTTATTTTTCTGGTAGCCGTATAACCATCCATAACCGGCATTTGCATATCCATTAACACTAAATCATATACATTTTTCTTGAACTTTTCAAAGGCAACCTTACCGTCCTCAGCCACATCTATTTCAACAGAAGATTTCTTCAGAAAAGCCTTTATTAACAAACGATTATCTTCCGTATCCTCCACAAGCAAAATTTTCATAGCAGGAAGATCAGTTACTTTGACTTTACCGACTTTTTCCTTCTTTTTCTTAGCCTTCCACAAACCAAGAGTGGTCAGAATTGCGTTCTTTAATTCATCTCTCTTAATTGGCTTAATAAGATAACAACTTATACCTAATTTATCTATCCGGGTCAAATCTGAAATCCGGTAATCTGAAGTGAGCATCATTACAGTAGTAGTCTCTTCGCTTTTTTTATCTTCCCTTATAATCTCAGCTACTTCAAAACCGTCTACCGAAGGCATTCGCCGATCCAGCAAAACGAGTTGAAAATATTTGCCTTTTTTTCTCGCAGCTTCATATATGGAAATTGCCTCCTCTCCGCCCGAAGCTTCCACCACATCCGCATCCCACGCTGTAAGAATCTCCTTTAAAATCAATCTGTTCGTGGCATTATCATCCACGATAAGAGTCGAAATACCCCTTACATCGACCTCCTCCGGTTCAATAAAAGTACGAGTTTTCTTCTCCTTTTGTATACCAAACTCCACGGTAAAGGAAAATTCGCTTCCTTTTCCCTCTTCGCTTTCAACCCACATTTTACCTCCCATCAACTCGACAAGCCGCTTTGAGATACTTAAGCCTAAACCTGTACCGCCAAATTTACGGGTAGTTGAAGAATCCGCCTGCTTAAAACTGTCAAAAATTGCCTCCCTCTTATCTTTAGGTATTCCTACACCTGTATCCTTTACAGAAAATAATAAACAAACCTCGTTTTCTTCTTTAGTTTCACATTGAAGCTTTTCTTCTTCTGCAAGTTTAACACTTAACACAACTTCTCCCTCATCAGTAAACTTAATCGAATTTCCAATCAGATTTACCAATATTTGGCGCAAACGGTAAGAATCCCCTATCAAACTTATGGGAACATTCGGAAAAATATGATCGACAAGTTCGACACCCTTCTTATGCGCTCTAATAGCCAGAATATCGCAGACTTTTTCAACGAGTCCATCAAGGTCAAATTCGCTCTTCTCAATTTGCACATCTCCGCATTCAATCTTGGAAATGTCAAGAACATCGTTGATTACCGCAAGAAGAGTCTCTCCGGCTTCTCTTAATACCTTAAGATAATCATGCTGTTCTTTAGAAAGAATTGTTTCTTCTAAAATTTCACACATTCCTATTATGGCATTAAGAGGCGTACGAATCTCATGACTCATTATAGCTAAAAAAGTAGTCTTCGCATAAGAAGCTTTTTGCGCGGCTTTCCGAGCTTCAATCAACTCTTCTTCTTTCTTTTTGTTTTCAGTAATATCTCTTGAAATACCTAAAGTTCCAATTATATTTTCCTCTTTATCATACCAAGGAATTTTGGTTGTTGAAACCCAGGTTATTCTTCCGTCGGGATATGTTTCTTTTTCAACTTTCCCTTCGATTGGTTTACCGCTTTTCATTACTTCTTGTTCGTCCTGATAAGCAGGTTTTGCGTGTTCCTCAGTAAAATAATCAAAATCCGTTTTTCCTATCATATCCTCTGAATCAGCAGCTCCCAACCAATCAGTAAGAGCTTTACTCACAGCCACAAAACGACTTTCTTTGTCCTTAAAGTAAATATGATCAGGTATATTCCCAAGCAAAGAAGTTAGCAACCCACTTTTAAAAACGATTTCCGCTCCAAGTTCTTCAACTCTTTTTTGTAATTTCTCCTCTAATTTTTTTCTTTCAGTAATATCTCTCGAAATACCTAAAACACCAATAATATTTCCTTTTTCGTCATACCGTGGAATTTTGGTTGTGGAAACCCAGGTTATTCTTCCATCGGGATGTGTTTCTTTTTCAATCTTATTCAAAACCGGTTTGCCGGTTTTTATTATTTCCTGTTCATCACGGTAAGCTAATTCCGCGTATTCCTTTGTAAAATGATCAAAGTCGGTTTTACCTATCAGCTTATCGACATTTTTAACTCTAAACTGTTCTGCTACTGACTTACTTGCCTGGACAAAACGGCTTTCTCTGTCCTTAAAGTAAATATGATCAGGTATAGTGTTAAGTAAACTTTCAAGTAGTAACTTGTGATAAAGCAATGCTTTTTCCAGTTTTTTTTGTTCGGTCATATCTCGAGTTATACCAATAATTCCTATAGTATGCCCCCTATCGTCGGTCAAAGGAGCTTTAGAGGTCAACAAGTATACTTCTTCACCGTCTACAATCACCGTTTCTTCCCTGTCTATAATAGGTTTCCCTGTTTTCATTATTAGTAACTCATCCTCACAAGCTGATTTAGCATGTTCTTTCGAAAAAAGGTCGAAATCGGTCTTCCCTATTAATTTCTCTACAGAATCCAATGGAGGAGCACCCCTCTGCTTTAGAAAGTATTCACTTACTCGAAGAAATCGTCCTTCTTTATCCTTGAAATACACCGAGATCGGTATATGATCCATAAAACTTTGGAAGAGTGCACGGTCGCGCAGTAACTCTTTCTCTCTTTCTTTGCTTTCCCTTTGAGACTCTTCAAGTTTGGTAATTTTTTTACGTAACTTTTTTAACTCTTCTATTAATTGTTCTTTTGTTTTTTTACTATCTTCCATAACAATTTATATTTCCTTTAACCAAGCTATAAAAAGAATAATATATTAGAAAATTACAGAAAAAATCAAAAAAGTAAAGGTCGGAATTTTATTTTTTTAATTTTCCACAAAGATATTACGCTATAAACTATCCGCCATTCGCTTTAAACCCAACCCACAACAGCTAAATCAACCACGGATTAAACACGGATGAAAATAGATGAAGAAAGATTTAAAAAAATATCTTGTTGTTTTTATAAAAATATACGATGGTGGGGATTGGGGAATCCGTGAGTATCTGTGCAAATCTGTGGCTAATATTATTTTTTTATCTTTTACCAAATATCTATTTTCCAAAATCAAGCCTTGCGGGTTCAAAATAAAGGTACGGCTCTTGTATTAATTTCAATATGGGCAGATAAGCATTCTCTTGTACTCCCAGTAATCTTTCAAGAAATTTCAGCGGTTTAGGCAAAAGAACGACTTTATAATTTTGAACACCCGCCTCATCTCCTGCAACTTTTATTGCATCAAGAAGACCTCCATATTCATCCACAAGAGAAATCTCTTTTGCGGAAAGGCCACTCCAGATTCTGCCCATGCCTAAAGAATCCACTTTTTCAACTGTTAACCCTCGGGGAGCGGCAACTGCTTCCAGGAATTGGTCATATATATGCTTCAACATTTTATCAAACATTTTTTTCTCATAATGTGAGAAAGGACGATGCCCTCCAAAAGCATCAGCATGTTTTCCCCATTTTACGATATCATGTGTAATCCCAAGTTTATTATATAAACCCTCCGTAACGAATTTTGAGCCCCAAACTCCGATAGAACCAGTAAGGGTTGTTCTATCCGCCAATATCTTATTGGCAGGAGCGGAGATATAATATCCTCCCGATGCTGCCATACTTCCCATAGATATCACAACAGGTTTCTTATCTTTTAATCTTAAAACCTCTCTATATATCAAATCAGAAGCAATACTGCTTCCTCCTCCTGAATTAATTCTGATAACAACTGCTTTTACGGACTTATCCTTTCTTAATCTACTGAGTTCCCTTACCACCGATTCGGAACCTATTGTCGAACCGCCAAAAAGAGGAATATCAAGAGGTGAACTAGAACTCTCGCCCACAATTATTGAACCCTCAAGAGCTAAAACTGCTATTTTTGGTGGATCACTTAATAAAAACTCTCTGGAAACACTCTTTCCTCTCCAGATTTTACCCTCACCCTTAACTCCGGCAAGCACTTTAACTTCATCAAAATAAGCTATAGTGTCTATTAATCCTTCTTTTACTGCCTCAAAAGGGGTAAAGCAACCTAAAGAATCTACAAGACTTTTTATTTTGCTACCGTCTATACCTCTTGAATCTGCAATTTCTCCAACAACAACATCTATAAGATCATCAAGAAACTTTTCTATCTGTTCTCTATCGTACTGACTCATCTTTTCTCTGGTAAACATCTCTACAGCAGTCTTATATTTACCGACATTTCCAACTTCGGCTTCTATACCCAGCTTTTCCAAAGTGCCTTTTATGTAGATTTTAGAAAGATAAAGTCCCGGGAAACAAATCATACCCGGAGGAGAAACCGAGATAAGATCTGCAGCAGAAGCTAAGTATAAATCCTTAAAACCAAGGTAGTCGGAATGCACAACGAGAAATCTTTCCTTTGCAATCTCCAAAAGTTGTTTTCTAACCTCCTCAGTTTGAGCAAGTCCTAAAGAGTTATTTTTTATATATACAATCACACTATCGATCTTTTTGCTCTTCTTTATAAAATCAAGAAGATTCAAAAGATTATAAAAGGAATGTTCTTTTCCAAAAAAACCTTTTACATCGGGAACTTCAGGATATTTCCCTTCGATTTCAACAACAACAGCGCGATTCTTACCTTTAAATAAAGAAGGATACGGCACAACAGAAGCCGTAATTATTCCCTCAATATCTCCATCACCGCGGTATCCGCCAAAAAGTAAATTACCGAGCGAAAATTCTATTCCTCCATAGATTTTTCCGTTTCTAAAGTCATTATTAAGAGGCATAAACGCAATATTTAACTTTATACCTTCTACGATCTCTAATACTCCGTTTAAGCTTTGAATTAAGTATCTTGTTCCATCTGAACCTCTATCAATAAAAAAATCCGAAGTCAACACTAACCTATCCCAACCTGGAATAATCGAAATACCAAAGTTAAAATCATACCCTTCACTACTTGGGATGATTGTAGTAAAACCCATAGAAGTCCATTTATGAGGACGCAGCATAACACCCAGAGTATATTTATCATCCCATGAGGAATACATATAACCAAGAGAAAATTTATCTTTATAATGTAATGGGCTTACCCCGGTCATAAATTCCATAGAGTCGCTCTTGAAGCGGACACCCCCCGCAAATCCCAGAAAAGGTATATTCATTGAAACCCAGTAATCTTCAGTTCTTACGGAAATTTCCGGATAAGAATGGATAGATAAACCTGCAGGATTTGAATAAAGCGCACGGGATCTCTCAGAAGTAGCAATTGAAAGATTAACGTATGAAACTAATATTAAAAGCAGCAAATTTCCCTCCTTATATTATTTCAAAAATACCACATACGAAAGAAACCACAAGATTTCACAGATTAACACGAGATTACCCAACCTACCCAAATATTTTTTATTTTTAAACAATAAATCTTTTTTCTCTGTGCTTTCTGTGTTTTTGTATACCACACTTAATTCCTCTGTGTTCTCTGTGGTAATCTTTTGTTTTTTTTATTCCCATTTTAGCGGCTCCGACGCAATGTTATGACATTCTCTCGACAATCGCTTGAGCGAACTGGGAAGTTTTTATCGGTTTTACTCCTTCCATCTGTCTTGCAAGATCATAAGTAACTTTTTTATCTAAAAAAACCTTTTCAAGACCTTTTTTTATTAAGTCTGCCACTTCAGTCCAACCGATATACACAAACATCATAACTCCGGAAAGAATCAGCGAAGAAGGATTAACTTTATCGAGCCCTCGGTATTTAGGAGCAGAACCATGAGTAGGCTCGAAAAGTGCTACGTTATCACCTATATTGGCTCCGGGAGCAATACCAAGTCCGCCAATTTGTCCGGCAGCAGCATCAGAAAGATAATCCCCATTTAGATTCGGTAGAGCAAGAACTTCATACTCGTCAGGTCGGGTAAGAAGCTGCATAAACATTTGATCCGCTATCCGGTCTTTTACAACTATCCTACCTCCGGAGTTTCCGGCAGGTCTTCCCGCGCGCAGTGACTTGAACGCGCCTTCCTTCGTCATAGGAGTTACGCCGTCTTCTGCCTTAACCTGGTCATAGAGTTCATCTTCAGTAATAATATGTTCTCTGAACTCTTCGGTTGCCAGCTCGTAACCCCATTTCTTAAAAGCACCCTCGGTAAACTTCATAATGTTCCCTTTGTGAACGATTGTGACACTGCTTTTATTATTATCTATAGCGTATTGGACTGCCTTTCTAACCAATCTTCTTGTCTTGGATTTACTTATAGGTTTGACTCCTATTCCTGCGTCATATTCAAGTTTTACCCCCATCTCATTATTAAGAAAATCAATTACTTTCTTAGCTTCTATGGATCCTTCTTCCCATTCAATACCCGAATATACATCTTCGGTATTTTCTCTGAAAATGATTATATCCATTTTCTCCGGATTCTTTAGAGGTGATGGAACACCTTGATAATACTTCACAGGTCTCACGCATGCGTACAGGTTTAACAACCGTCTAAGAGAGACATTCAGGCTTCTGTATCCACCTCCAACAGGAGTAGTCAGAGGTCCTTTTATTGCTATATTAAAGTTTCTAATGGCTTTTAAGGTATCTTCCGGTAATGGCTCCCCATATTTCTCTATCGCTTTTTCGCCTGCAAATATCTCGAACCATTCTATTTTTCTTTTTTCTTTATACGCAAATTTAACCGCTTCATCCCATACAGTCATAGAAGCATTCATTATATCAGGACCAATACCGTCACCTTCAATAAAAGGTATTATCGGATTAGCAGGAACATTCCATTCATTTTCTCTAACTTCTATTTTTTCTCCCTTTCCGGGCAAAACAAGTTTTTCAAATTGGATCACTTTCGTCTATCCTTTAAATTACTCTACTTTAAAATTACCATATTTCTTAACGTGTTCCTCTATACCGCCATCTTCAATCAACTTACTCATAAAAGGAGAAAGAGGGGAAAAGGTTAAAATCTTTCCTTTAGTTTCGTCCTTTATTTGCCCCTTCTCGAAATCAACTCTAAGATTATCTCCTTCGGCAATTTCATCAGTATTGCTTACCAACAAAGGTAACCCTATATTAAATGAATTTCTATAAAATATTCTTGCGAAAGACTTTGCAATAATACAAGAAACCCCTGCAATTTTAATTACCCGCGGAGCATGCTCTCTTGAGGAACCGAGACCAAAATTCCTGCCCGCCACAATAATATCCCCCGTTTTTACTTTAGAAGAAAAAGAAGGATCCGCATCCTCAAGTACATGTTTTGCGAGTTCTTCGAGATTACCCCGGAGGTGAAAATATCTTCCGGGGGTTATATGGTCAGTAGAAATATCATCCCCGAATTTCCAGGCTCTCCCTGCAATTTGAGAATTCATCCCAAATACCCCCTTGGATCAGCAATCTTACCCTCTATAGCGCTAGCCGCAGCAGTCGCGGGAGAAGCAAGATAGATAAAACCTTCAGGATTACCCATTCTTCCGAGGAAATTTCGATTCTGCGTTGACAGAACTCTTTCACCATCAGCCAAAACACCTTTATGTATTCCAACACAAGGTCCGCAGCCGGGGGACTCGATTGCCGCTCCTGCCTGTAAAAAAATCTCAATCAAGCCTTCTTTTAATGCTTCCAAAAAAATTTCCCTTGAGGCAGGAACAACTATTAACCTTGTATCAGGATGTTTGTTTTTACCTTTGAGAATTGACGCGGCTATTCTCAAATCTTCAAGCCTTCCGTTCGTACATGTTCCAATAAAAACCTGATCTATTTTCACATCTTCTATATTCGAAATACCTTTAATATTGTCAACCGTATGCGGGAAGGCAATCAAAGGTTCAAGTTTATCTGCTTCTATTTCAAGAATGTTTTCAAAATTTGCATCAGAATCGGATTTTATTTCCCTGAATCTATCTCCCCTACCTCTCTCTTCAAGATACAACCTCGTAGTCTCATCCGTAAAGATAAGACCCGTCTTCCCTCCAGCCTCAATAGCCATATTTGTTATTGTAAATCTCGAAGACATAGAAAGATTTTCTATTGTATCCCCTTCAAACTCCATAGCTTTATAAGTAGCTCCGTCCGCGCCAATCTTTCCTATTATGTGAAGAATAACATCCTTGGAATAAACACCTTGCGGTAGTTCACCTTTTATTATAAACCTGTGTGTTTCCGGAACTTTGAGCCAGACTTTGCCTAAAGCAAAAGCAAGCGCAATATCTGTTGAGCCCATACCGGTTGAGAAAGCTCCAAGCGCTCCGGAGGTACAGGTATGCGAATCAGCTCCAACCACCAAATTTCCCGGATTCACCCAGTCCTCGACAAGTCTTTGATGGCAGACGCCTTCTCCGACATCAGAAAGAAAAGCTCCTGTTTTTCGGGAAAATTCCCTCAACACTTTTTGAGAATTAGACAATTCTTTTCTTGAGCTCGGAGAAGCATGGTCAATAAAAAGTATTGAATTTTCCTTATCGAAAACTCTTTCCATATCCATCTTTTTAAGTTCCTGAATGGAAAGCGGAGCCGTACCATCCTGAGCCATAACAACATCTACCTTTGCAACAACAAATTCTCCAGGCTTCACATCTCTTCCTACGTGTTCAGAGATGATCTTCTCAGATATTGTCTTACCCAAATTTCATCTCGCTTTTATCGGTATATACTTTACGTTAACCGGTCCGCTATAGATACCGCGAGGTCTGAGTATTCTGTTAGATTCTCTGTATTCAAGAATATGTGCTATCCAGCCTGCAGAGCGTGCCATAGCGAAAATGGAAGTAAACATATCAGTAGGAATACCAAGTGCTTTATATACAAAACCTGAATAAAAATCGACATTTGGATATATACCTTTCGGGCCAAATTTCTTTTCCATGACTTCTTCAACCTTTAAGGCGGTTTTGAATAAAACTTCATCTCTCTTGCCGGTCAAATCTCTGGCGTATTTTTTAAGAATACGAGCTCTCGGGTCAAGAGCCTTATAAACCCTATGTCCAAAACCCATTACTTTCTCTTTCTTCTTCATTGCATCATTTATGTACTCCTCAACATTTTCCGGATCTCCTATTCTCTCCAGCATCCGTATAACCTGTTCATTTGCACCACCATGAAGATACCCCTTCAGCGTACCTATAGCGGTTACGATAGAAGAGTACACATCGGAAAAAGTTGAAGAAGTAACCAGAGTTCCAAAGGTTGAAGCGCAGACACCATGTTCAGCATGAAGAATCAAACAAAGATCCAAAATCCTTGCTTCTTTTTCTTTGGGTTTTTCTCCATTAAGCATCCACAGGAAATTAGCCGCATAGGAAAGTTTACTATCCGGAAGAATAGGCTCTTTTCCTTTTCTTATCCGGTTAAATGCGGCAACATAGGAAGGCATCTTACCCATAATTTGAATTCCGGCTTTTAAGTCATTTTCCGTTCCCTCTTCATAATCCCCCCCCTCGGATAAACTCATAAGTGAAACACATGTATTGATAACATCCATTGGGTGAGCAGCGACAGGAAAATCTTTCAGCCATTTTATATCCTCAGTATTTAAAGAAATATGATTTTCAAGGTCACTCGAGAATTTTTTCAGTTCAGTTTTTGTAGGAAGGCTACCATAAATCAAGAAATAAGCTGTCTCCTCATACGTGGATTTCTCCGCTAATTCTTCTATAGGTATACCGCGGTAAATCAAAATCCCGTCTTTACCGTCAATATAACTTATAGAAGTTTCAAAAGCGGCAACACCCTCAAGCCCGTGCGAGAAAAAATCATAATCCTGTCTTAAACCGCATTTATTATTTACTTTTTTAGAAGCCATTTTTACCTACCCTTGTTTAATTATAATTTGCACCCATAAATTATATCTCTTATTTTTTTCTGCAACCCCCTAAAACGATTATCACCGCAAAGACACAGAGAGCTCAGAGAAAAAACAACTTTATTGAACCACGAAACAACGAAAGACACTAAAATATTATTGTAATTTTTTAAAACTAATACCTAAAAACTAAAATCAGGTTTCCCTTATTTGTCCCTGACCTCTGATTATGAATTTAGTTGACGTCAGCTCTGCAAGACCCATAGGACCTCTTGCGTGTAATTTCTGAGTGCTTATCCCGATTTCGGCTCCCATGCCAAATTCTCCTCCATCGGTAAAGCGAGTCGAAGCATTAACGTAAACAGCGGCTGCGTCTACTTCTTTTAAAAATTTATTTGCGTCATTGTAATTACTCGTTACGATAGCCTCGGAATGTTTAGAGCCGTATTTATAAATATGGTTTATGGCGTCATCTATATTATTAACTATCTTAACCGCCATTATATAATCCAGATACTCTTTATACCAGTCATCTTCCGTGGCTTTTTTAATATCAGGTATTATTTTCCTCGATGCAGAACAACCCCGGAGCTCCACGTTATTTTCGGAAAATTTCTTATAGATGAGAGGAAGAAAACTCTTAGCTATATCCTTGTGTATAAGAAGAGTTTCAGCAGCATTGCAAACCGCAGGATAATCTGTTTTTGCGTTATAAACGATTCGTAAAGCCATATCGATATCAGCCGAAGAATCAACATAAACGTGGCAATTACCCACACCGGTTTCAATAACGGGAACACTTGATTCTTTTACGACCCTCTGAATCAGCCCTGCTCCCCCCCTGGGAATTAAAACATCAAGATAATCATTCATCTTAAACATAACTTCAACAGCGCTGCGATCGGTGGTCTGAACTAATTGAACTGATTCACCGGGTAACCCTTCTTCAACAATAGTTTCCTGAATTATCTTCGTTAAAATCTGATTCGATTTGAATGCTTCCGAACCTCCCCTGAGAAGTACGGCGTTGCCGGTTTTAAGACAGAGCCCGGCAACATCAACGGTTACATTCGGTCTTGCCTCGTAAATAATGCCTATAACTCCAAGAGGAACTCTTATACACCCCACTTCAAGTCCATTGGGTCTCCTTTTAATTCCAATCACCTCACCAACAGGGTCTTCTAACTGCACAACTTCACGGAGACCTTTTGCCATACTATTAATTCTTTTTTTGTTTAATTCCAATCTGTTCAAAAGCGATTTTGCGAGACCCGCTTCCTTGCCGGCACTCATATCTTTATCGTTAATTGAAATTATCTTTTCCAATGATTCTTCAAGTTTCCGGGCTATGCTAAGTAATGCCCTATTCTTAACATCTGTCGAAGTATTAGCCAATATCCTTGAAGCTTCTTTTGCTTTTTTCCCCTGAGCAATAACCTCTTTCTTTACATCCATTTGTTAACCCCCTATAATCATGTTCCTTCTATGAATTACTTCTTCCTGATTTATATAGCCCAGAATCGAAAAAATCTCACTGGAATGATGCCCTTTAATCTTCTCTATCTCGGCACTCGAGTAATCCACCAACCCCTTTCCTATTTCTTTTCCTTCCTGATTAATTATCCGGACCAGACCTCCCGAGGAAAAAACCCCGATCACCTCTTTAACACCTCCAGGCAATAAACTTTTCCCCTTATTAACAAGAGCTTCTTCCGCTCCTTCATCCACTTTAATACCACCGCAAATAGGAACATTAAAACTTAGCCATTGTTTCCTTTTGGAAAGACTTCCTCCCGAAGGCAGAAATGTTGTCCCTAAATTATATTCCTCTTCATTTTCAAGCATATTTACCAAATCTATAATAACGTTTTTCCTATAACCGGGACCAATAACCATTATTATACCGGAATCAACGGCTGCTTTTGCCGCTTCGATCTTAGTGGACATGCCTCCGGTGCTAACCTCGCTTCCCTTATTACTTCCGGCCAATTTCTCAATCTCCGGAGTAATTTCCTCAACCTTGCGAATAATTTCCAATGATTCTGTGGTTAGCGCAGGATCCCCTTTATAGAGCCCTTCAACATCACTTAAATTTACTAATACATCAGCTT